>Ga0247611_10000934_pt1 | contig 55468 bp, 48 predicted proteins | sample 177DNAGHGhighgp2_FD_192422 | JGI IMG/M metagenome (GOLD analysis project Ga0247611, IMG submission 192422) | Sheep rumen microbial communities from Palmerston North, Manawatu-Wanganui, New Zealand - 1770 DNA GHGhigh gp2 | ecosystem: Host-associated > Mammals > Digestive system > Stomach > Rumen... | reverse complement strand
TTTGGGTTTCATGTAGCACCTCCTTGAAATCAGGTTTTCCTAATTCCAAGGGCCTCTTTGAATCTTCCATATAAGGATTCAAAGAGGCCGCACACTTTGGTGTGCGTGTCAACCCTTTAGTAAAAAATCCTCAAAAAAAGACCCCCATACCTTTGCGGTATGAGGATCTTCGGGATTACTGTCTTAACTTAATGACATTGGGGCATTTGTCCGGCTGTAATTTTTTGGAGAAATAGCATGAAAAAAGCATTGAAAGTAATCGGAAAAGTAATACTCGGAAGCGTTGCGGTCCTGGTTGTTTTCCTGGCCGGTACATTCGTATACAACAGGATCTGTTCGGCCTCCGAAAAGGATTTGCTCGAAAACCAGCTTTACGGACAGAAGGTGGAAGTCGACGGTCACGACATGAGCATATATGTCTCAGGTGAAGGCGAACACACACTGGTATTCATGGCAGGTTCGGGAGACAGTGCACCGATCATCAATTACAAGAATTTCATCGACCGTTTTGAGAAGGATTACAGAGTTGTTGTCATCGAGAAATTCGGGTATGGCTACAGTGATGGTTTTAAAGGATCAAGAGACGTCAAGACGAGAGTTGAGCAGGACAGGGAAGCGTTGATCAAGGCAGGCGTTGAAGGACCTTACATCCTCTGCCCGCACTCCTATTCGGGACTTGAGACGGTCTATTGGGCGCAGAACTTCCCTGAAGAAGTGGAAGCGATAATCGGTCTCGATATGGCAGTCCCTGCCGCATACGATATGTATGACGAGAAGCAGATAGCTTCGGAATCTAAATCTTATTTTTGGATGAGAGTGGCAAGGGATGCGGGGATCGCAAGACTTGTTGCAGGCTCAACGATCCCTGAAGGTTATACGGATGAGGAAGCAAAGAGCGCAATGGCACTTGTGTGCAGCAGTTTTTCGAATGAGACATTTGCAAATGAGGCAAACTACATCGTTCATGACCGCACGGTTATCGAGAGTCAGGCAGTTCCTGATATTCCTACACTTTTAATTGTTTCAGACGGGACCGTAACGGAAGGATGGATTGAATTCGAGAACGGCTATGCCGCTCAGATCACTGATGTTACAACGGTGCAGCTTGACTGCGGACATTCCGTTTACATCAACGAACCCGATAAGTGTGAAGACTCAATGAGAACCTTTTTGGCCGGACTTGATGACTGATACAAGGATAAAATGGAGTGCGCAATACAAAACAGGATCGGCAAACGGTAAATATGTCCAGCTCGAGTGCGGACATTACGTATACGAATATGAAGCTGAAAGCATCGCTGAGGACGTCAAGGAGTTCCTGGGAACATGACAGATTAATTGTGTGTATATAACGAAAAAACACTTTGTAAATAAAAGGCGGAACGGCAAGCTGTAAAGCCTTGAAAATGATAAAATGTAAAAATTGAAAAGGCATTATTCCTTTAGCATTTCATGGAGCAGATAAGAGATGCTGAGGCAATACTTTTTCAAACCGGAGGGGCAGCAGAATGGCAGCGTATTATGAGATATTATTCGGATTGTCGGTAATACTGACATTGATATATATCGCGATCTGGCACAAGCATTTTGATGTGCATATCTCACTCATATTCGCGTTCATCCCGATCTCGACTCTTGCTTACGCGGTTCTTGCCCATTCAAGAAATCTCGACACCGCGCTGGCGGCAACGAAGTTCGCCTACATCGGCGGATGCTTTTTAACGCTCTTCATTACACAGAGCATTTTCGGACTGTGTCACATAAATCTTAAGAGATGGATGAGCGCCCTGATGACGTTCATCTGTCTTGCAAGCTTTTCGCTTGTGCTCTCGATCGGCAATTCACCGATGTTTTATAAGAGCGTATCGTTCGATATCTATAAGGGAATGGGTGTGCTCACCAAGACATATGGCTGGGGCCACACGCTGACCTATGTAGTTATATCTTTATTCGTAATTCTCAATGCGATCGTGCTGGTATACAGCATTGTGAAAAAGAAGGATGTTTCGAATAAAACGAGTATCCTACTGATGTTTCCTGTGACGATCTCTTTCTTAAGTTATTTCCTTGGAAAGTTCCTGCCTGAAGGAATCGACGCGATGCCTTTGTCTTATGTTTTCGCGCAGGTGATATACCTCATCATCGTGCACAGATTATCGCTCTACGATGTTACCGACTTAGGCGTTGATACGCTGGTCAACAAGGGCGACACGGGATTCATGTCATTTGACTTCGACGACAACTATTTAGGTTCGAACGAGATGGCCAGAAAAGTATTTCCGATGCTGAACGACATCAATGTCGACTCTTATGCCGGAAGATACATTCAGATCAAGAACACGGCGCTCAAGTGGCTAGAGGACTTTAAAAGAGACGAGAGCAAGAACCGTATTTACTATGAATCAGATGACAAGATCTATCTTATTACGATAAGTTATCTGTATGACGGAAAGCATACGGTCGGATATCAGTTCCTCATTACCGATGACACCGATTCGAGAAAGTATATGAAGCTCCTTTCGAACTATAACGATCAGCTGTCGGCAGAGGTAACGGAGAAGACCGGACACATAGTGCAGATGCATAACAGGCTCATCCTTGGCATGGCGACCATGGTTGAAAGCCGCGACAATTCCACAGGCGGCCACATCAGGCGTACGAGCGATGTAATAAGCATTCTCATAGATGAGATGAAGAAGGAAGCGCCTTCCGACAAAAAGAATATCCTGATGCTGTTCGGCAGGGAAGGGTTTACCGAAGAGTTCTGTAAGAACGTTATCCAGGCTGCTCCTATGCATGATCTCGGAAAGATAGCCGTCGATGACGCGGTGCTTAGAAAGCCCGGCAGGTTTACGCCCGAGGAATATGAAGAGATGAAAAAGCATGCAGCCGAAGGTGCGCGGATCGTCAACTCTATTTTGGAGGGGACGGATAACGATGCATTCCACAAGGTTGCCGTCAATGTCGCCCACTACCATCACGAGCGCTGGGACGGGTCCGGTTATCCGGAAGGTCTGAAGGGAGAGGAGATCCCGATCGAAGCGCGCATAATGGCGATCGCTGATGTCTACGATGCCCTGGTAAGCAAGCGCGTTTATAAGGACAAGTTCTCTTTTGACGATGCTGACAGGATCATGATGGAGAGCTTCGGGAAACATTTCGATAAGAGGCTCGAACGGTATTATGTTGCGGCAAGACCTCGGCTGGAGGAGTATTATAAGCACATGGGCGACGGTTAAGCCGCCTGTATAATCTTTTATCCAAAGGGAGGCAGCCATGTCCGGTAACCGCAAATTCAGTCTCTTGTTTCCGAGAGGTAAAGAGTACAGTCTGAAGAAACTCGATGACGCTTCTTTCCACGACCTGGGACTCGACGTCATATGCAAAGAGGTGACCTCAGAACCCAAGGAGCAGGTTGTAATAGCCGAGATACTGTCCAATCTTACCGCTTCTCCCGAAGTGACGAATTACAGACAGGCTGTATTTGAAGACCTGAAGAATCTTCCCGATGTAAAGGAAAAACTCGTCGAACTGTTCGACAAGATCGATTTCAACAAGAATTTCGGTGGCATAAGGAAATCCAAGGACGAGATAGAGGGACTTTGGTTCCTGATGCACCGTCTGAACCAGTACCGTGACTACATCACATGCGTCGACGCGCTCAAGGACTGTCTCAGTGACGAGAGGATAAAGTCCGACGGTCTCAAAGGTTTTAAGGAATATATAGACGAGGTCTATGACGATGCTCATTTCAATGAACTGAAAAAGGACCTGGAAAAGCTGAGCATAGACACATCGGAGATCAAGAGCGTAACGCTCGGAGTGAACGTAAACCAGAGGCTCGAAGCAATAAGCATGGGTCTGGTATCCGTAAACAACAAGCCTTTCAAAAAGTCGAACATAGTCAGCAATTTTGCCGACAGCTTATCGGGCGGAGACAAGATAAACGAAGGAAACGAATGGAACGGCGACATGCATTACCGTCAGGTCGATGCGGCTAAGGACGGCGGCATCGTGAACCAGTTTATGGGACTTGCCAAGTTCCAGGCCGCATCCACGAGCGGCGGCTTCCTTGTCCGCAACCAGACAATATCCCAGCTGACGCAGGGCGATGCTGGAGCCAGCTCGACTTTCTACCTCGATAACATCCTGAACAGGATGCTCGACACTCTGGTTAAAAACCTCAGAAAGACACTCGACAAATATTCGGAAATGGCTATCGGCATCATTGCCGACATCATCCCCGAATTCGTTTATTACATCAGATTCGCAGAGTTCATGAACGGACTGGAAGCAAAGGGTTTCAAGTTCAGCAGGGCCAGGGCAATCCCGAAGGGCGATGTGTCGATGTGCGCGAAGGGCTTTTATAACTTCAAGCTCGCGCTGAACCTGACTGACCCGAAGGAGATCGTGGCAAACGACCTGAACTTTGACAACGATCATACTATCTACATCCTGACGGGTGCCAACAGGGGAGGAAAGACCACATCCACCCAGGGCATAGGCCTGCTCTTCGCTCTCGCGCAGGGCGGCGTTTACGTGCCGGCCGACTCATTTGAGTTTGCGCCTGCAGACTGCATCTATACACACTTCCCGGCAGATGAGGACAAGACAATGGATCTCGGACGTCTGGGTGAGGAGTGCGTCCGTTTCAAGGAGATATTCACGGGCATCACGTCAGACAGTCTCCTCCTCATGAACGAGACTTTCTCGACCACGTCTTTTGAAGAGGGTTATTACATAGCCTGCGATTCCGTTAAGGCGCTTCTTACTAAAGGCGCACGGACGATCTACAACACACATATGCATAAGCTGGGTATAGACGCTGCGGAATTTTCCAAAGATTCCGTGTATAAGGCGGCATCGCTCATAGTCAACAGCGAGGGCGGCAACCGTTCTTTCAGACTCGAGACAGCTCCTCCGGAGGGACTTAGTTATGCGATGGATATCGCGAAGAAGTACGGTGTTACCTACGACATGCTGATGGGTGCTTCCGGGAAGGCATCCGCAGATGACGAAAACAACGGTGATAATAAGGCATGAACATAACCGATATCACAAGTTCCGATGATGCATCGATAAACGTCTATATATCCATGTCAGAGCCTCAGCTGAGGCATTACAGGGATCCTTCGGGCGGCGTGTTCATCGCCGAGAGCTGCAAGGTGATAGGGCGCGCGCTGGACGGAGGGATGAAACCCGAGTCTGTGCTGGTTAGCAGCAGTGTTTTTGATAAGGAAGAAGTATCAGGACTGCTTTCGAGAGTCGGTGATGTGCCCGTATACCGTGCGCCTTCCGATGTGATGGAGGACATCACGGGGTACCATCTCACGGGCGGGATACTCTGCTGCATGACAAGACCGGAACTTCCTTCAGCTTCATCGGTGTTGGAGAGTTCATCCGGCTCACGCTCGCGCATAGCGGTACTCGAGAATATTGTTAATCCGACTAATATAGGCGCGGTGTTCAGAAGTGCGGCGGCATTCGACATCGACGCCGTCCTTCTTACCGAAGGAACATGTGATCCTCTGGAGAGAAGGGCGATGAGAGTTTCTATGGGGACGGTGTTCCAGCTCCCGTGGACGTTTATTGGCAAAGAGGATGTCTGCGGCACTTTGAGAGCACTCGGATATAAGACTGCGGCTCTGGCGCTCGTGGATGATTCCATAACGCTGGATGATCCCCGGCTCAAAGATGAGCCCCGTCTTGCCGTGCTGATAGGCAATGAGGGCAACGGACTTACATCTGAGACCATAGGAAGTGCGGACTACAAGGTTATAATACCGATGTCCCACGAAGTGGATTCCTTAAATGCTGCGGCAGCGAGCGCGGTCGCATTCTGGGAACTTGCCGGCCGCAGCTGATGTGGCGGAAGATATATCTTTCTGTTATCCTGTTTTAAGGGAAAAGGATTTTTACGGGATAAACGGGAGATATTTTTATGAAGAGATTCCGCAGGTTGATCACGGGCGTTCTGGTTTTCGCGACGGCGCTGTCTGCATGCGCCTGCTCAACGCCTTCAAAGGGCGGCCGCACATACGTCGACGGGACTAAACCCGAGCACAGGAACAGCAGCCAGTCAGAACCCTCGGATCCGGATGTTACGGCTGTGCCGACCTCAGGATCTGATGATCAGATCACCGATTTCTCGATGTTCATAACCGTTTCCGGCGCCAAAAAGGAATACGGTAACGAGATAAAGGAACTCATAGCCGAAAAGACCGGCGTCCGTGTGGAAGAGACATGGCTGCCCGCACTTACTGCGGAAGAAGCGATAGATATCCTTATAGCTTCGGATGAGTTTCCTGATTATGTCTATGCAGGCGATGAGATCGAGGCTCTCTACGAGAACGGTTCGCTCATCCCGTGGGATGAATATCTTGAGATATACCCAAACCTGAAGAATTATTATTCGGAGGCGCAGTGGGATAAGTTCAGGAAAGATGACGGCCACATTTATTGGGCCAATGTTTTCGAAAACTTTAATCAGAAGGACACGTCTACCGAACACAACTATCTGGCTTTCTGGATCCAGGCCCGCGTTCTTGAATGGGCAGGTTATCCGGAGGTGGAGACGCTAGACCAGTATTTCGATCTTCTTGAAAGATATGCGGAAGCAAATCCCGTGCTGCCTGACGGAACAGAGGTGATCCCTTATACCTGTATCTGCGAAAGCTGGAGATATTACAGCCTGGAGAGCGCTCCGCAGTTTCTCGCAGGATTCCCGAACGACGGAAGCGTGATAGTGGATACATCTAACGGGCCGCTCGAACCGCAGGTCATGGATTACAATACATCCGATGCGGCAAAGATGTATTTCAAAAAGCTGAACGAGGAATACGGCAAGGGCGTCTTGGATCCCGAATTTGCCATACAGACATACGATGAATATGTAAGCAAGCTTTGCACCGGCAGGGTATTGGGATTATGCGACCAGCAGTGGGATTTTATTTATTCCGTCAGAGACAGTTTTGGCCAGCTCAGAAGAGCGGAGGACGGTTCCACCTTCAAACTGTCTGACATTGGCTGCGACTATGTGCCGCTGGGACTTGTCGTTGAAGAAGGTATGGACCAGCAGTGGCATTCATACGGAGCGGAGATAAATGTTTCGGGAGGTATTGCCGTTACGGAAGGCTGCTCTGATCCCGATCTGGCTTTCAGATTCCTAAACGATCTTTTGAGCCAGGAGATCCACGATCTGCGTTTCTGGGGCATCGAAGGCGTTGACTACTATGTTGACGACGATCTCACATATTACAGGACCGAAGAGATGAGGGCGAAGTGGAAGGATCCCGAATACAAGACAGATCACATCTGTGAGTATGCCTACATGCCCCAGTGGAGAGGCATGAGCAGTGACGGGATCAACTGCATGAAACCTGATGACCAGCCGGGTGAATACAAGGCCGGCCTGCCGGAGCCTGTAAGGAATTGTCTTGACGCATACGGTGCCGGAAACTTTGTTGATATGATCGGTTCGGTTGAGAAAAAATCATATCCATGGTTCCCCATGTGGAGCTGGTCAAATACGCTTGGAATGGATACGCCGTATGGTCTTGCGTACTACAAGATGGGTGAATGCAAACATCAGTGGCTTCCCCAAGTCATAATGAGCAGCAATTTCGAATCTACTTGGGATTCGTACATGCTGGCATATCAGGACTGCAAGCCACAGGTCTTCCTCGATGCAGCCCAGGAAGAAGTCGATACAAGGCTCAACGAAGCTTTGGAAAACGGATGGACTCCCTGAGACACGTGGCCTTGAGGGAGCCCGGTTTTGTTTTCAGCTGACGCTGACTGCTTCGCGGCTGCCGGCTTTGGAGGCTTTTCCCTTAAGGATGCGGTATCCCAGCAGAGGTGCGACGAACATTGCGATGTAGACCAGTGTGATCCACGGCTGATACTCGACATAGAACTGCCTGAACGTAAGGCTCCACGGATGCTTGATAAGGACCCAGCCGACGAGATCAAAGACTATGCTCATGCCTGACCAGAGAGCGCCGGTGGTGAGGGCTTTTTTGAAAGTGGGCTCTGCGAGGCCGCGAAGATAGATGAAGCCGAAGAGCGTGAAGAGGATGATGTTATAGAGAGGGTGCCAGGGCTTGGTCATCTCGTAGCCTTCTCCCAGTCCGGGTCCCTGAGCCATCGAACCCATGTGAAGGACGGCGACGTTGAAGATCGTGTGACCGACTCCTATGAGAGTTACTGCCGTATAACTGATCCAGTACCACAGCATCGACATTCCGAATTCTTTTCCAAGTCCTGATCTTTTTACAACTGTTCTTTTCATGCTATTCTCCTTGCTGTCTTTGCGGCTGATCCTTTATCCGCGTCTGTTTGTTATGCCGTCAGTTTACAGGTCAGCGGAACGGAATGATTTAGATAAGTCTGATATTGTTCTTAAATAATCCTTAATCATGTGAGAAGGCCGGTATATCTTGAAGTGGTATATATCTGGATATATACTGATGATAAGAAAGGCGGTGACCGGTATGATGATGGCTAAGATATTTGAGAATGGAAGAAGTCAGGCTGTAAGGCTTCCGAAGGAATACAGATTTTCTGACAAAGAGGTTATGGTCAATAAGATCGGTGAAATAGTTCTTCTGATACCCAAGACAACAAAGTGGGAAAATTTCATGAAGGGCGTGGACCTTTTTTCACCTGATTTCATGGTTGAGGACAGAGGTGTTCAGGTCTTGCAGGAACGTGAAGAACTATGAGATATATGCTTGATACCAACATATGCATCTATCTGATCAAGCATAAGCCCGAAAAGGTTTTCAAAAAACTTGAGAAGATCGACCCTAACGAAGTGTGCATATCTTCCGTAACATATGCAGAGCTGTCTTATGGAGTTGAGAAAAGCGTTCAAAAAGAGCGTAACAGGCTTGCGCTGTCTTTGCTTCTTTCAAATATCGATATAGTCAGTTTTGATGATGTTGCGGCAGACGAATACGGGATAATACGTTCTGATCTCGAGAAAAAAGGAACACCGATCGGTTCCTTGGATACAATGATCGCCGCGCATGCCAAAGCTTTGGGCTATACGCTTGTAACGAATAACGTTAAAGAGTTTTCGAGGGTAAAAGACCTTATTGTCGAGAACTGGGCTGCCTGATAACCCGGCAGTTCCCCACCGGAGTCCGGTATATCATCAGAGCCTAAAACGGAACCGAAACCGGTTCCTTTTTTATTTAATGTGTACCCTGTTATAAATAAGCAACTTACCTGATATCGTGCTATAATGGCGCCGGCAAAAACGATTAGAGGTGTTTTCATATGGCACTGCCCAAAGATCCTTTCATGCTTTTGAGCTACATCAACACTCAGCTGAGAGACAATTACCCGGATTTGTCCGAGCTTGCATCCTCGCTTGGTGAAGATGAGGAGGCTATCAAGGAGACTTTGGAAAATGCAGGTTTTGTCTATGACGGCGGACTCAACCGGTTTGTCACCAAAAAATAATTTTGCGAAGGAGAACATATATGAAACGCAGACCTGTAGTACTTATGGTCCTTGACGGATTCGGACTTTCAGACAACAAGGAATACAATGCCGTTGCAATGGCAAATACTCCCGTTATCGACAAGCTTATGGCTGAGTGCCCTTTCGTTAAGGGTTACGCATCCGGACTTGCCGTAGGACTTCCCGACGGACAGATGGGCAACTCCGAGGTAGGACACATGAACATCGGTTCCGGAAGAATCATCTACCAGGACCTCACACTTATCACAAAGTACATCGAAGACGGTGTCTTCTTTAAGAACGAAGAACTGTTAAGAGCAATCAACAACTGCAAGGAGAATAATTCCGACCTCCATGTCTGGGGTCTCCTCTCCGACGGCGGCGTACACTCCCACAACACACACCTCTATGCGATCCTTGAGCTCTGCAAGAGAGAAGGATTCGACAGAGTATACGTTCATCCTTTCTTCGACGGCCGTGACACGCCTCCGGCATCCGGCAAGGATTATCTTCAGGCACTTGTAGACAAGATGGATGAGATCGGCGTTGGTAGGGTTGCTTCACTTTCCGGCCGTTACTATGCAATGGACAGAGACAATAACTGGGACAGGATCCAGACAGCTTACGATTCACTCGTACTGGGTGAGGGCGTCAAGGCAACAGATCCCGTTCAGGCTATGCAGGATTCTTATGACGGCGGCGTAACGGACGAGTTCGTTCTTCCTACCGTCATCGTTGACGGTGAGGGCAAGCCCGTTAGCGTTGTTAAGCCCAACGACTCCGTCATCTTCTTCAACTTCCGTCCTGACCGTGCAAGAGAGATCACAAAGGCTTTCTGCTACTCCGATGAGGATATCGCAGCTCAGCCCGGTGACGCTTCCGATACAAAGTGCATCAAGTACTTAAAGAGAGCAAACGGCTTCATGCCCCTCACATATGTATGCTTCAAGGACTACGATGAGCTTATTCCCAACAAGTTCGTCGCTTTCAAGAAGGAAGAGATCGTTAATACACTCGGCCAGTATCTTGCAGACAACGGCCTTAAGCAGCTCCGTATCGCAGAGACAGAGAAGTACGCTCACGTTACATTCTTCTTCAACGGCGGTATCGAAGAACCCAACAAGGATGAGGATCGTACACTCGTTCCTTCTCCTGCAGTTGCTACTTATGACCTCAAGCCTGAGATGAGCGCTCCTGAGGTTTCCGAGAAACTCGACGCAGCTATCTGCTCCGATAAGTATGATGTAATCATCATCAACTTCGCCAACCCCGACATGGTCGGCCACACAGGCGTTCTTGAGGCAGCCATCGCGGCTGTTGAGAGGATCGACGGCTGCGTAGGCGGTGCTGTTGAAGCAGTTAAGAAGATGAACGGCGTTCTCTTTATCTGCGCAGACCACGGCAACGCTGAGCAGATGATGAACCTTGAGACTATGCAGCCTCATACGGCTCACACAACGAACCCCGTTCCGTTCATCCTTTACAACTACGATCCCGAGTACACACTCCGCGAGGGCGGCCGTCTCTGCGACATCGCTCCCACACTCCTTGAGATCATGGGACTTCCCCAGCCTAAGGAGATGACAGGCGAGTCACTTCTCATCAAGAAGTAATAATCCGGGAAAACACTGAAAATATTAAAGGGGCTTTCTCAGAATGATTGAGATGCCCCTTTTAATATGGCTTGAGATGAATAGCTTAAGTACCGGATTTGTTTTCAGGTTCAGTAGGTTAATTCCTGATATTCCGTACTATTTTTGCACCCGGGTGCGTTTTTTGCTTGTAGTCATCTGCGCAATATTATCTATATAGGACAGGGAATCCATATCACAAGCTGCTTAGGATCCCGGTTTGCCCGTCAATTCAAAGATCAACAGCTTACCCCGTTCCAGACCATCGAACGTGACGCCGCCCTTTTGTTGATAATAAGGACTGTACACCTTCTGTTTTCTCCCAATGATTAACTTCACCGAAAATATCCATGCAAACTTATCTCCCCAATATCATTCTTCATAGTACAAAATACAGTTAATATGCTGTACTTACTAATGAATTATATCAAATCCAGAAATCGAATCTCTTGGATCAGTCCTCTATAGCAGGAATGAAATCCAAATCAGCAAGGGGGTCTTTCAACTTCTTATAATTGTATTTAATGACTAAAGCTCTATCACCGGACTCCACATATTTATAGATCCATCTTGAGACCTTGAACTTCTTTTTGACTGCTTTGTTATCTGCATACAATCCACTGACATAAACCGCATAATAGTGATTGCGGTATTCGCGGTTGAATGCCTTCTCGGAAACTGTCACATTAGTGGCTTGAAACTCTCCTTTAGCAAAGCATTTCATTTTACGGCTATAATCCACAATGAAATATACAGCTATAAAGATAAATGGTACTGCACATATATAGATCCACGCAGTCTTAAGAAACTCCGTCCAGCCGCTATTGACTATACGCAAAACCGGAAATGCTATAACCGGGATACCAAACATCAGAAGCAGACCAATAGCAACGGACATCCTGTATCGATGCGTGATCTTCATCCAAGGCATTGCCTTCTCGATCTCGCTGTCAGATAATGTCCGCCAATTGTTTCTTCTTGTAATTGTTTGCATTTTTAGTTAATTTTGCTGATGAATTTACGATCCAAGAAACCCTTTCGGATAAAGTCATTATAACATGCGTGTTCAGATCATCAGGATGCGTATCCCTTAAATTGACTGTATTCAGCATAAAACGAATCCTGTCTGTATATGTGGAAACAGATAAAAATGGTACAAACAGGTGATGTAAATCCATTTTCCGATCGAGTATTATTTATTTGATAACCTTTGCAAGGTTTGATATCAGTGTATGATCCGGCTGCAGCTGATCAGACTGATATCCGGATATTGATCGGAGGTATAGTAAATGAGTAAGATCACGCGTGGAATAAAAATAGGCGCAGGTGTAATTACGGCAGCGATGAGTCTTTCGTTCATGGGCGGTCTGCCTGTCCTGGCTCTTGGGGAAGACCAGTCAGCTCTGGGCAAGAACAGTGAAAATACACTGCTCGGGACATTTGGAATGGCAAGTCCCGTAAGACCGGAAGACAGGAATGCCGGCTGGGCAGGAAGCTATGTTTACTTCGGTAATGAAGAAGGCTATCCGGTCAGGTTCAGGGTGCTCGACCCCGATACAACGGATTACGGTTCGAGAACCATGCTTCTCGACTGCGATGAATGCCTGTTTAAGATGCCTTTTGACAGCGGCAAATCCAATGTTTGGGAAAACAGCAGCTTAAGCTATTATCTGAATAATGCATTTGTAGATGAAGCCTTTTCGTATTATGAGAGCAGGGCAATCGCATTTAGCGTAAAGAATGGCGGCAAAGCTTATCCCGAAGATTCTTTCGAAGCGTTCTTTTACGGGAAGACGGTTGGTCTTAAAGGTGATTATGTTTTCGCTCTGGATGCAGCAGATATTCTAAATAAGGATTACGGATATTCGCCGGAGTCCGGCTGGGAGCTGTATGGAAATAAGTGGGATTTAGCTTCATGGCGAGCTTTTGATTATGAGACCTGGTCAGCTAATAATCACCGTAAGTCTGTTAAGGGTTCTGATAATCAGTTTGGACTCTGGTGGATCAGATCTGCATTTCCTCAGAAATCCAATCAGGCCGGTTATGCAGACTCTTCCATATATGTTTGTGATGTGGATAAAGATTATGTCTATGTCTCTCCCGCTTTAAACATCAAAAAGGACTCCATACTCTTTTCCACAGCAGTCTCAGGCAAAGCCGGCAAGGTAGGTGCTGAGTATAAGCTCACTGTTTTAAATAATGATATCGAGGTCAAAGTATCAGAAACCAGGCAACCCGTCATGGAAGGAAGAACAGTGGGTTTATACTATATTCTGTCAGGAGATGACGCGTATAAAGTAAACAACATGTCTGTTCTTATAACAGACAGGCTTTATCAGTTCGGTAATGCCAATAATGCTAATATCCTTTACTATGGTTCCTTAAGCGGAGAATATGATTATACAACCCCTTATGAGTATGAGCCTATCGTAAACTACGGAACATTCGATCTGCCTTCAGGATTTGATATCAATGGCTGGGGCAAGGATTACTTCGTATATATTTTAGCCGAGAATGACAATGATAAATATGTGACGGACATGGCAAGTTCTCCTTCATCTGTAGGAGCGCCTAAGAGGATGATCGAGACAGGCTGGGTCAGTGCAGGCAGTGACTGGTATTATTATGATCAGGATGGTAACCCCGCCAGCGGCTGGGAAAAGATAAACGGTTCATGGTATTACTTTGAGAATGACGGATTAATGCACAAGGGCTGGGTCGAGGGCGGCAATACCATGTACTATACGCTGGATAACGGCAAAATGGCGACCGGCTGGCAGAAGATCGGAAAGACATATTATTTTGCTGACATTTGGTATTATTTTGGCACTAACGGTGCCATGAAGACAGGCTGGCAGCAGATCTCCGGAAAGTGGTATTACTTCGATTTCGACGGTAAGATGCATACAGGATTCTTAAAAGACGGCGGAAAAACGTATTTCTTCAAGCAGAACGGTGCGATGTTCACCGGATGGATGTCATTCGAAGGGTCATATCTGTTTTTCGGATCCTCCGGCGCAATGGTAACAGGCTGGCAGTATATAAACGGCAAGTATTACTATTTTGCGGAGGACGGGCTTATGGCAGCTTCTGAATGGCGTGAAGGATATTGGTTAAATGCCGACGGTTCCTGGACATATCCTTACAAAGCCAGCTGGAAGCATAATTCCACAGGCTGGTGGTACCGCGATACTTCCGGTTGGTATGCTAAGAATGGCACACAAAAGATCGACGGTGTTGAATACAAATTTAATGCTGCCGGTTATTGGATAGAATAACCGCGGTCTATATTAAGACTTGCTGATAAAACTGCCTGAGGGTTGACCGCAACTCTCAGGCAGTTTATTGAAAGGGCGTTATTTGGTGCAAGCTTCCTTATGTAAGTCTTACTGCTTATCCTTCATATGTCCATCCGTGGTCGCCATGGTAGATCATAAGTTTTGTCATGTCGCCGTCTATGCAGATGTTTTCACCGGTGATAAATCCTGCTTTCTCAGAGCATAAGAACATGACCATTTCTGCGATGTCTTCAGGTTTGCCGAAAAACGCTGACCTGATAAAATAAGTTTTTTCAATGCCACGGGATTTCAGACCTTTTTGAACGGCAGGCTGATAGTATCCGAACCGAGAAGCTTTTTTGCATCTGCATCGTTGACCGGTGCCGTGACGGTGATGACTCCGTAGTTGTCGATGTTGCCGGTCATGGTGTCTGTACCGGACTTCAGGGTGATGACATCATCGTTCAAGGTGAACTTGCCTGAGCTCTCAAGGCCGGATGTATCGACCGTCTCAAGACTGCCTGTAACCTGGTCCAGTATCTGCTGTCTCATATCGGCATAGTCCTTGTAGCCGGCTAACTTGGCCATTGCATTGAGGCTCACGGAAGAAGTTGTTCCGAGCGTGTTGGTGATGATCTTGTCGATGTTCGTCTCCACGAATGTCTTGATGTTGCTGACGAAGGCATCGCGGTCGATGGTGACTTTATAATCGCCTTTTTGGAGCTCGAGAGTAGCCGTGATATAGATCTTGCCTTCAAGATCAGAGGGCATGCTGACGTTGAATTCCTTGGCAACATATGCCACGAACTTGTCGGTGATGTCGACTGTAGCCTCGTAGGTTCCGTCGACTGATTTGAGGTTGATGGAGAATTTCTTGTAACTTAAGAAAGCGGCGAATTCCTCTGATTCGAGATTTACCGCATACCAGGACGAACCGTTCCTTACGAGTTCGCAGGTGTAGGACAGTGTCTTGGTGTCACAGGCTTTGACGGCATCCGGTATGTCCGTGATCTTCTTGAATTCCTTTCCCGCAAGGACTTCATAGTCCGCCATGGTTATGTGCATGACTATGGAACCCTTGAGGCCGTCGATCGTCAGGGTGGACTCGTCAACTTCATATTCCATAGTGTCGAGAACGGCATCGCGGAATACGGTGTCTTCTTCGCTTGGTTCGCCGTTGACATCGAAAAGTACGGCCATGTATTCAGGGATGTTGACCATGTCTGGCGATGAGACGGAAGCGGAGTTGTTTACTGCGAGCGCTATGTCATCCGTGGTTACGGACAGGGCGATCTGGTTAGCCGTGTTGATGAGGGCATTCCTGCCGATTGCAGGCATGTGGCCCAGGAAGGAGAAGAGCTCGGTGTAGCCTTTATCGTCAAGGTTTGTCACATACCATTCCTTTTCGACCAGAGCAAATTCAGTTGTGATGGTTATCTCTTTTGTGGCGCATTTGTCGACAGCATCAGCCAAAGCCTGGGCATCGTCGTAATTGCCGCCCTCAAGGACAGCCACGTCAGCTATCGTGTAGCTTATATCGACTGAAGCCTTGTCTTTTTCGAGTTCTACGGAACTACTGTCGATGCCGGCAACGATCGTACTCATAACATGAGCTGCATAGAGCTGTTCTTCCTCAGTATATGCGCTGACATCGAGCATTTCCCGGAAGGACTTCTTGAAGTCACGGCCGAGGCCGTCTGTCTTGCGTAATATCTCAGTGGAGTCGCCGAATCTTAATGAATCAGTGAATAGCGTTGCGGCCTGAAGAAGCTTGTTCTTCCTGAACAGCGAGCAGGAACACAGGAGCGGGATCAGGACCGCCGCCGCGAGGGCGGCTGTCAGGGTCTTTGCTAATGTCTTGTTCATATGTCTTTATCCCTCATCCGGTATCTTTTAATGCTTAATAACTTATATGCTCTAATAATCTTACAATACTTACCGCAGAGTGTTGCGTCAAGGTTAATATACTGTAAATCTTGGGCGGAATGGGCTGTCCGCAGGCCCCGCCGCATTGAATTTTAATAAGGTTTTTTGTAAAATTTCATTTATAAAACTGCTGCCCTCAGGGCCCCGGAATGATCAGGGAGGAATGCTTATGGAAAAGAAGAGACTCATTACCAGAAGTGACTTTGATGGACTTGTTTGCGCAATGCTCCTCAAGGAACTTGACATTATCGGCGACATCAAGTTTGTTCATCCTAAGGATGTTCAGGATGGCAAGGTCGATATCACCGAGAATGACATCACGACAAACCTTCCCTTCGACCCGAGGGTAGGACTTGCTTTCGACCATCACGAGAGCGAACTTTTGAGAAACAACAAGGAAGCTTTCGGCGACAAGTACATCTGCATATGCGAGAAGTCGGCAGCAAGAGTCGTTTATAACTATTACGGCGGCGCCGATACATTCAAGACAGTTACTGAAGAAATCATGCTCGCCGTAGACAAGGGCGATTCAGCTGATTTCACGGTAGATGAGATACTTAACCCGACAGGCTGGGTACTTATGAACTTCCTAATGGATGCAAGGACCGGACTCGGACGTTTCCATGATTTCAGGATCTCCAATTACCAGCTCATGATGGAGCTCATAGATTACTGCACGAACCACACTATCGAACAGGTGCTCGCTCTGCCTGATATCAAGGAGCGTACCGACATGTATTTCGAGCAGCAGGAACTTTTCAAGAAGCAGCTCGAGGAGAACGTAAAGATCTATGACAAGGTCGCTGTACTTGACTTAAGGCCCCTTGAGACGATCTATACCGGCAACAGGTTCATGATCTACGCCATGTGGCCCGAGGTGGAGATGAGCATCCACGTTGCGTGGGGCTTCAAGAAACAGAACACGGCAGTCATGATCGGAAAGTCCATCGTGAACAAGAACGGAACCACCGATATCGGCGAGCTCTGCCTCTCGTACGGCGGCGGCGGACATACCAATGCGGGCACCTGCCAGCTCGATAATGACAAGGTGGATGCAGAGCTTCCGAACATAATCGCCAAGCTCAATGAACATAAGTAAATAAGCGACTTGACGCCGGCCGAAAGCTCTTAAACAGGCTTAAGGCCGGCAAAAGTATGCATGGGGGTAAAAATGGATCTTAAAAAGGCGGCATCTGCATGTCTTTGTGTCCTCGTGACGGCAGGCTCTGCAGGATGTTACGGCAATTATGTGCTTAAGAGCAGCGAACATGATCTTGCGCAGCTCACTGAGGCATATGTGGATGCCCTGAATGATTTTGATGCGGATGCAGTTCTCGGTCTTACATCTTACGAAGAGGATGATGAAGAATATAAAGACATAAAACGCTTCATGGATCCGGAGTTTTCGAAAGAGACATGGGGCACCGATCTGCTGCCTGTCTGCGAGTATATCGCATCCACCATCACCATGGATTACGACAGCGATGATCTTACGGTCAATAAAGGCAGATGCATTCTTCGGGTCACATATGAGATCGTCGACTGGGACAGTGTATTTGATGTTCCCTGCGGCAGCATGGATGAGCTTATTGATAATCTTAAGGCTCAGAAAGACACTGTCAGTTACGTGGGAAGACTTACTTTCACCGGGACTGATAATGATTGGAAGATATCGAAGATCTCGGATCTTTCAGAGCTCTTTGAGTTTACGAGAGCGCTGCCGGTAATACCCGAGATAAATCCCACCGAGCCGGATATCGTTGAGACAGAACCTGTTGATACGGAGCCGTCGGACATAACGCCGACGGGGATCGATCCCACGGGAACTGTATTTGCCGATACTCTTTCTAAAGCAGCCGATGATTATATCGCTGTCCTGGAGCAGAACAGCGAAGCCATTCAAAAGGTCGAGAACATCTACGGCATCAATCCGGTTGGTCTTTACGACATTACGGGCGATACGATTCCGGAACTCTACTTTTTCGCGGCTGATGACGATAAGGATAACTCTGATTCCGCAACACTCCATATCTATGCATACAGTGAATACAGGGGATGGGCACTGGAAGTGCTGAGTGTTCCCGGTATCCTTAACAACGGACAGGTAAGCGGAGAATACATATTATATTCCACAGGAAACGAACTTATCGTAACGCAGACGCACGGCGAGACGTTTACTTTGAATGTTGTTTCCCAAGTATATGATACAAGGTGGGATCAGGTATCCGCTTTCAGCCGCATGGCGGTATTTGAACGCATTTGCGAAGAGGAATATGATCCCGATACCGGTGAGAGCGCTGAGATATACCGGTACACTCTGAACGGAGAGGACATTCAGAAAGATGAATATATGTCATCGATGGAGGACTACACGGAAAGAACGGAGATGGTCCTCGGACGCAAGTTCGTCCTGAGCTCTGCCGATCCGGAGTACGGACTCATGTCCAAACCCGCAAACAGTATGTGGGGATTTGGAATTGCGGTAGAATATATTACATCATTGGTATAACCCGGCTGATATCAGGAGAGAGATATGAAGCTTAGAAAGATCATTGCATCGGTATTGTGTGTCGCTCTTGCGGCAGGTTTTGCAGGCTGTGACGATTCGAAGAAATCCCAGGAGGCCATCGAAGGTCTGATCTCGGATTATGCGGAGGCGCTGAGCAATTTTGACGGCGAAGCCGTAACCGCGCTTACGAACTGGGAAGAGGATGATACGGCTTATACTGAGACCGCGTGGCTCCTGAACGGAAGCTTCTACAAAGAGTCTTGCGGAGAGACAGCATACAAGGTCTGCAAGGCCGTTGCTGCGACCGTTTCCGTTGAGTATGAAAGCGAAGACATCAAGATAAATGACACCAAAGCTTCGGTTAAGGTTACATATAAGATCGCCGATTGGAAGAGCATCTATGAAGATTCGGACTATGAATACGATGAGGCCCTGAAGAACGTAAAGAAGTCGAAAGACATCCTGTCGTTCAACAGTAAGCTCAGTTTCGAACTTACAGACGGTGAGTGGAAGATCTCCAAGATCAATGATCTCTATGATGTTTTCGCCTATACCCAGACATTCCCTTATATCGATGTGCAGCCGGATCCGGTGGATCCTGATCCCACCGATACGGACCCGACCGACCCGACTGAACCGACTGATACACAGCCTGCGGATATTTCCGTGATATACGATCAGGCGGTCAAGGAATATCTCTGGTATCTCGATCAGTACAGATACGGAATCGAGAAGATCGAGAACTCTTTTAATACCGAACCTGTAGGCATCTATGATCTCGACGGCGACGGAGTCCCCGAACTGTATTACATCACCGAGCATATGGAAGATTACAGCGGCATATTCCATTTCTGCACTTATGACGATTATTCGGGCGAGGTATTCATCCGCGCATCTATTCCCGATGTCATCTATCAGGCGCAGGGCGGCGGATATTACATCATCTACATTACCGGAGATGAACTTATCCTCACTTACACTCACGGCGAGGAGGCCCTTTTCCATGTCGAATCCGATGTTTATTCGCTCAGCAACTGGGAGCTCCTGGACCATTACAGACGTGATGTCTATTATGAATACGATCCCGTTAACGATCTCGAGATATACACATACGAGTATTACATGAACGATGACGTTGCGATCTCACAAGACGAATACAACGCGATATTCAAGGACTTCGTCAACAGAACGACGGTAGTGGTCGCAAGCAACTATTCTCCTCTTGCCGAGGATGTTGAGTATCCGCTCAACGCCAAACCCCGTTTGAACATGATGACCTACGACAAGGCCATAGAATATCTTGAGTCGCTGATCTGACGGGTTCAGGAATTTTTAGGGAGATAAATATGAAGAAAAGCAAGGTAATATCCGTAATACTCTGTATGACATTAATTGCAGGATGTACGGAACACAATGACGAAGCAGCTTACAGGGATGCCTTCTTCTCGGTACAGAGGGCAATGAACGATTTTATTGCCGGCGTCATCACTTTTGACCCGGATGAAGCACGCGAAAACACGACCTGGAGTAAAAAGGACCAGGAATACAAAGATCTGTCCCGGCTCCTGGATAAGGATTTTTATGTTGAGCAAGCCGGCAGCGATGTCGCCCAGATCTATGAGTACATAGCCTCGACCATCGTGTTCAGCTATGAGGACGAAAATATAAAGATCGACATGGAGAAAAAGACGGCTTCTGCCAAGGTAACCTACGAGCTGGTCGACTGGCAGAGCATCTTTGCCGAGACGCATTACAGTTATGACGAAGTCATGGATGACCTCAAAGCGTCAGAGGATACGATCGAGATCAAGGGAAAGATCGAATTTGAGACTGATGAACATGGTGTCTGGAGAGTCTCAAAGAGCAAGGATATCGGTGAAGTCTTCAGCTTTGTCTATTCACTCCCGGTCATTTCCGGAACAGATCCGACAGATACTACCGATACATGGCCTTCGGAAACTGACGGCACCGCATTCGCCGACAGTTATGATAGGGCAATAAAAGCGTACATTCAGATCCTGGAAGAGAACGGTGCTTCCATAAGGGCTATCGAGAATACTTTCAGTACCGATAAGACGTGCGGACTCTACGACATTAACCGAGACGGCATCCCGGAACTCTATGTGCTGATGGAAAGGACTGACAGCGACGGTTCCGTAGGAGAGATCTCTGTGTATTCATATTTCGAATATGCGGGCGAAGCCATGGAAGTGGTCCATATTCCTAATGTTATCTATATGGCCGGAAGCGGCGGACAGTCGCTGCTCTATGAAACTGAGGGTGAGTTCATCGTCTCCGCGATCCACGGAGAGGACGTTCTGTACGGCTACTACACCTCCGTATACGATCACCAGTGGAATGAGACCACGCAGTATCTTCGCGAAGTTCATAACGACTACGATTACGATAACGACACATATCAGGTCACATATAAGTATTTTAAGGACGGAACCGAGATAACGGAGGATGAGTACGTTTCCGTATTTACGGGATTTGTCGATGATGCGATCGTGGTGCTCTCAAACGACAATTACATCGCGACCGAGGATATAGAATACAAGCTTCTCGCCAAGCCTTATATCGGCATGATATCCTGCGATTTTATGCTGGAGCTTTTGGAAAATCTCAGCTGACGATTGGAGGTAATACGATGAAGAGAATCCGGACGGCGATATCGGTTATCCTTGCGGCATCTGTGATGCTGTCTTTGAACGGCTGCTTTAAGTTTTCCGGTGATCCAATGAGTCCGTCTTCGCTTGAGAAATATGCCAAAGAATCCGGTGCCCGGATGTTTGGTAACGCGCGCGATTTCTCACACGGTTATAACGACACTTACGGTGATCTCTCACGCCTTGACGACGGCTTCTGCGTCAGGGTAAAAGGCGAAGAAGACGTCAGACAGGCCCTTGATTATACTGATGACATCTCTATGTTCTATTCTGATACGATCGAAGAGGCGACAGTATTCGTTACCGGCGATACGCGTGATTCACGCGTTTATGAGTGTTTCTTCGTTTCAGCGGTATTCGGCTCGGAAAGAGATGCCGAAGAATACTATGAATCAGCTGTTTCCGTTCATTCCGAATTCATTCCGGCCGATTATGACCAGATCTCATATTATTCCGCCGCGCTAGCAGAGAAGATCTTCGAAAATGATGAGGAGATGAAAAGACTCCGTGACGAGATGATAGAAGAACTTGAAAATCTCGGCGTGGATCCCGCAATTGTAGACGAGTGGTCCGACATGTTAGGCGAGATCGATTCGGTCGACGATGACCTTGTCTGCGAGTCCTTTGAAGAGGACGGCATCACATATACGCTCATGCAGGGCAAGAGCGGAAGCCTCACTACCAATACGGGAGTCTACCTCAAAGACAAGACGGTTTTTTATGTCTACGGTTTCGGGACGGAGCAGAAAGATCTGGATAAGAACATCAGTCCCGTCTGTGATGCCATGAAGGTTACTTCGCCGGGCGGACTTTGACGGTCTCTTTACTATTGGGGCGGGTTCTTGATAAAATATATAAAACTGTGAAATCGGAGGATACCGATCATGGATGCTTTATTATTTGCAAAGGCTGCCAGGGAAGAAAAGGATGCCATCCTTGAGAATTATCTCGGAAGCGCCGATACTCCTACCGGCGAACAGATCGCAAAACTAAAGGCTGCCGGAGCAAGCGATGAGCTCCTTAGAGAAGTCTTTGACTCGGTCCTTACCGATTGTTTTTATAACATTCTCCTCGGTATAGACGGACAGATGCCGATAGGCTCCCTTGGTGAGAGAAGCTACAGGCTCCTGGCTCCCGACAGCACCGTTATCTCGAATGCAAGCGGTACACTTGCTGAAGCCGCATATGAAGCATTTTACGGTGAGGAAGGCTGAGAACAGTTTAGGAAAAGCGGTATTTAAGTCAGGGGTTGTCTCAACGGTGTTGAGATAACCCTTTTTACATGGTCCGGCTTATACGGGCGTCCAGACAAACCAGACGAAGAGATATCCCGTGAGGACTGCTGTGAGAGTGAAGGGGATACCGATCTTCATGAAGTCACCGAAGCTTACCTCATAGCCTTCCTTGCGCAGCATGCCGACACCGGCAATGTTGGCGGATGCTCCGATCGGAGTCAGGTTGCCGCCCAATGTGGCGCCGACCAGGAGACCGAAGAACAGGAAGTGAGGTTCTACGTTCATGGCTGCAGCTACGCTCGCGAGGAGAGGGAGCATCGTTGCCACATAAGGGATGTTGTCGATAAAAGCGGATATGATGACCGAACCCCAGACAACCACCGTGAAGAGGACGAACTTGTTGTTGCCGCCGACACCTGCGATAAGGTTAGCGAGGTCATCTATGAGTCCGACTTCCTTTATGGAAGCGATAACGACAAAGAGGCCGAGGAGCAGGAGCATCGTATCGTAGTCCATAGCCTTGAGGGAGTGGACCATGCCCTTGGTGGACTTCTGCTTGAAGAGTTCCCAGATTATCGTAAGGATTCCGCATGCCATGCAGATGATGCCGTTTGTCGTGGGCGGAGTGTCAGGGATAAAGGAGGCGATGATGAGAAGGACAACGTGTCCGAGCATCGTGATCGTGGGGATGTAGTCCGTAACCTTCGTGTGCTCGTCGCTCGTTACCGGCTGGCGGTTCTTCCTGAAGAGGAACATCATGATCGGGATGGTGAGGAGGGCGCCGAACTCCGTTGCGAAGAACATTCCGAGCTTGCCGTCCATCCAGAAGAAGTCGTTGAAGTTCATGTGGTCCGCTGCCGCGAGCATGATCGAAGTCGTGTCGCCGACAAGCGTTGCCGCACCCTGAAGGTTTGATGATACGGCAATCGAGATGATCATGGGGACGGGGTTGATCTTCAGCTTTTTGCAAATGGCCAGTCCGACTGGCGCTACCATGAGAACGGTGGCGACGTTGTCGATGAACGCGGAGATGATGCCGGAGAACAGTGACATTATGATCGTGACCCACATGACGTTGGGAGAGATCCTCAGGAGCGCTTCAGCTATCTTGTTCGGCATCTTGGATTCGATGAAGTAGTCCACGATGACCATGGTACCGAAGATCATCATGAGTACGTTCCAGTCGATGGCGGGAAGCACCTTGCCGAGCGGCAGGACCTGACCGATCAGCATGACGACGGCCGCTGCCAGCGCAACGATCGCACGGCGCTTCGGCAGGATTATCATGAGCACGTACATGAGTACGAATACCGCTATGGCAAATATCTTCATCTATTACCCCTCACTTCTCTTTTGAACTGAAGACCAGTTTCTGCTGTACCGTATAACTGACGAGGAACAGCGATGTGTCTACTATACACTTGATGACCGTCTCATTGATGACCGGGAGAAGGAAGACGATAAGGCTTACGATCCCTGCGCTCAGACACATCTGGATGATAGCAAGAAGTGCATACTTGGTGAGCGAAGCGCCTTTTGAGGCGCGGCTCCTGAATACGAATTTATAATTTATCAGATAATTGTAGACTGCCGAAATGACCCTCGCACCGACCGTCGCGATGGAGACGAAGAGCAGCGGAAAGGCTTCTTTGAAGCAGAGTACAAAAAGGTGGAAAAGCAAAATGTCAATGATGAAGGACGACAGGGAGGCAAAGACGAACTTGATGAACTTCCTTCCCAGTATCCTGTATATCCTTATCGAATCCTTGAAAGGATCGAAATGAGTCTGGTGGTTCTCTTTTGAATCGTAGACTGTCTTGATCGGGATCTCCGTGAGTCCGTATCTTCCGGCGCACTCGAGGAGCATCATGGTCTCATATTCGAACCTTTCGCCCTTGCAGTCAATGAGCTCGGTCATGAACTTGAAGGGAATGCCGCGGAGACCTGACTGGGTGTCGCTGACTTTCATTCCGGAGACATAGGCGAAGACCTTGATGGTGATGGTATTGCCGAACCAGCTCTTCCAGGGGATCTCTTTTTTATTGAATTCCCTTACTCCGAGGATGAGATCGTCGGGATGCTCTTTAAGTGAGGATATTATCTCTGAGATGCATCCGGGAGTATGCTGTCCGTCGGAATCGGCGGTAACGCAGCCTAAAGCGCCGGGCATATTGTCGCGGATATATTCGAAAGCGGTCTTGAGCGCTCTGCCTTTTCCGCGGTTGGAACGGTATGAGATGAGTTTGCCCCCACGTTCAGTAATGAGGGCTTCGGCCTGTTCGAAAATGTGATCGTACTCTTCAGAAGAGCCGTCGTTGACGATGATGACGGGGCCCATGTCTTTTCCGTTAAGAGCATTGAGCAATGTAATGAGCCTGTCGTCAGGTTCGTAGGAGGGTATTACTATCGGAACAAGTGCCGAACTTTTTATCTCATCTTTTCCCATAGCAACTATATTAACATATTACCTCAGGCTGACTTTGGCTTATAAAGGACCTTGAGAAGGATCGGTGCGAGGATCGAACTTACGAGGATCATGAGGATGACCGCCGTGAAATAATCGGAGGTGATGAGCCCTGCGCTGAGACCTTTCTGCGCTGTAATGAGCGCGACCTCGCCTCTGGTCATCATGCCGATGCCGATCTTCAAAGAATCGTTCCAGTTAAATCTGCAGATCTTTGCCGTAGTGCCGCAGCCGATGATCTTTGCTATGCAGGCGACGATAACGAATGCCACGGAGAAGAACAGGAGCATCGGGTTCATGCTCTCAAAGGAGACCTTGAGGCCGATGCCTGCAAAGAATATCGGTGCAAATACCATGTAGGAGCTGACGTCGACCTTGCGCTCAACATACTTGGCGTCGTGGAGGTTGCAAAGGACAACACCTGCTACATAAGCGCCCGTGATGTCTGCGATTCCGAAGAACCTTTCTGCGACATAAGCCATTATGATGCAGTAAACGAGTGCTGCTATCGGGATACGCCTGGTGTGTTCGTATCTGGCATCGAGCCACTTGAAGGTCTTGTATACGACAAAGCCCGTGATTATTGCGATCGCAAAGAACATTATGGCCTTGAGCATCGTGATCCATACGGAAGAGCCGGAGCCCTTTGCGCTCAATACGAATGTGAGGACGACGATACCGATGACGTCGTCGATTATGGCTGAGCTTACTATGGTCGTACCGACGGTGCTGCTGAGCTTACCGAGCTCCTTGAGTGCGGCTACCGTGATGCTGACGGATGTGGCGGCCATGATCGTTCCGATGAAAAGTCCCTTGATGAACTGCTCGGAACCGATAGGGCCGAAGCCGTAGAAACACATAAAGAGAAGTGCACCGAGCACGAGAGGAACGAAGACGCCTGCACAGGCGATGGCTGTTGCCTTGAGGCCCGTCTGCTTGAGTTTCTTCATGTCGGTGGAAAGACCGGCTTCGAACATGAGCATGATGACGCCGATCTCGGCCATCTTGTTGATGAAGTCAGACTGGTCGACGAAACCCAAAACGGCAGGTCCTATAAGAAGACCTGCGATGATCTCTCCGACGACCTCAGGGGCGTGGAGCTTCCTTGCCAGGATACCGAATATCTTTGCGGTAAGGAGTATCAGGGCTATATCAAGTAAAAATGAAAGGTTTTCCAAAACTGTCACTTCCAATCAGTGTTCAAAAAGTTGCCGAAAATTTGCACCGCTACTATTTATAGCACGCAAAAAATAAAGCAACAGACTGCATATTATACAAACTTCTTCTTTTAATAAGGTGATTAAGGCGTAAAAATGTTATTATATGGTGTCAATCCATGACCTGATAAAAGGTCTTAAGGGCGGAGGCATTTGATGAAACAGCTTGAATATCCTTACGATCCCGATTTTATCCTTCGCAAGAAGAAGGCGATCAGAAGAGAGCTTTTGGCAAGGGAAGGGATCCTGTATATCGAAAAGAAGATCGCCATATTGGGCGGGTCGACGACAAGCGACATCAAACTGATATTAGAGCTTTTCCTTTTAAACTACGGCATCAAGGCCGAGTTTTTCGAATCTGAATACAACAAATACTATGAGGATGCCGTTTTCGGCAATCCCGAACTCGATGAGTTCAAGCCGGACCTCGTTTTCGTGCATACAACGGCAAGGAACATCGCAAGATTTCCGCAGGTTACCGATTCGCCCGAGCAGATCGATGCCCTTATCGAAGAGACGATGGGCAGGTTCGAGCAGATCTGGAGCGCTCTCGAGCAGCGCTATAAGTGCACTGTGATCCAGAATAATTTCGAGCAGCCTTATTTCAGGCTTCTCGGCAACAGTGACTTCACGAACATTCACGGAAGGATCAACTTCATCAACAGACTAAATGACAGGTTCTGCGCTTATGCCCAGACCCATCAGAACTTCTTCATCAACGACATAAACTATGTATCCGCCGTCTACGGCATAAAGAAGTGGGCAGATCCCGGCGACTGGTACAGATATAAGTATGCGCTGAGCGTATCTGCGATACCTGACTTTGCCTTTAATCTCGCTCACATCATCAAGGCTGTGTACGGCAGGAACAAGAAGGCGTTCGCGCTCGACATGGACAATACGTTGTGGGGCGGCATCGTGGGAGATGACGGACCCGAGAATATCAAGGTAGGTCACGAGGATGCCGAGTCCGAGCTCTTCACCGAATTCCAGCAGTACATCAAGGCGCATAAGGATCTGGGCATCCTTCTTACCGTCGCTTCAAAGAACGACGAGGAGAACGCTCTGGCAGGACTTGCAAGGCCCGATTCCACGCTGAAGCAGGATGACTTCATCCTCATCAAGGCTAACTGGGAGAACAAGGACCGCAATATCTCCAATATCGCTCAGGAACTCAATATCGGTGCCGACAGCTTTGTCTTTGTCGACGACAATCCCGTTGAAAGAGCGCTGGTGGAGACGCAGATCCCTGGCATTTCCGTTCCTGAGGTAGGTGCTCCCGAGACTTACATCGACGTCATCGATTCGAACGGTTTCTTTGAGGTCACGGGAATATCCGAAGAAGACCTCAAGCGCGGCGGAATGTACAAGGCCAACATGGAGCGCGCCAAGGCTTCGGCACAGTTCGAAAATTACGACGATTATCTGAAGTCGCTCGAAATGAAGGCCGAGATCAAGCCTTTCTCACCCGTATACATGGCGAGGATCGCCGAGCTTACGAACAAGAGCAACCAGTTCAATCTTACGACAAAGCGCTGCAGCCAGGCCGAGATCGAGGCTTTTGCTTCAGACCCTTCATATATCACGCTCTATGGAAGGCTCGAGGACAAGTTCGGCGACAACGGCGTCGTTGCGGTAACTTTCGGCCATGAGGAAGACGGCGTATTTCATATCGATCTGTGGCTCATGAGCTGCAGGGTGTTAAAGCGCGGTATGGAATTTGCAATGATGGATGAGCTCATCTCTGAGGCAAAATCAAGAAATATCACAAAGATCAAAGGCTATTATTATCCGACCGCAAAGAATAAAATGGTCAGTGATTTTTACGCCCTCCAGGGCTTTACAAAGATTAACGAGACAGAAGACGGATCAACGGAGTGGCTTTTGGATCTCGCTGAACCGCACAAGAGCGGCAACACCGCGATCAAAGTCAACTGACGGAAAACGTCTTTGCAAGGAGATAAGGAAATGACAAGAGAAGAAATCTACGACAAGCTTAACGAAGTGTTTCAGGATGTTTTCGACGATGAGGACATCACGGTAAACGATTCCACGGTCGCATCCGATGTCGACGGCTGGGATTCGCTTGAGCACATCAACCTGATCGTTGCTGTGGAGAGATGCTTCGGCATCAAGTTCACGATGGGCGAGACAACGGGACTCAAAAACGTCGGCGAGATGGTAGACAAGATAATCGCCCATCTCTCATAAGGAATCACGGATGTCGCTGGTATCCTCGCTCTTCCTGGTCTTTGTCGCGGCAGTACTGCTGCTCTACTACGTCGTACCCAAGAACTTCCGTATCTGGGTGGTGTTGTTGGCAAGCCTCGCATTTGCGGGATTCTTAGGCTTTTACACTCTGGTCTTTGTTTTGATATCCGCGGTCCTCTGCTATATCGGAGGGCTTTTGGCAGGTCCTTCGAAGAGCAATGCTTTCCGCAATGTCTTTACCGTGATCACTGTGGTGATAAACATCGCGCTGCTCTGTGCCGTCAAGTACTACAACGTAATCGGGCTTGCGGCTGAGAGATTAAATCTCCTTTTCGGCGCGACAAAGGATACGAATACATTCTTCCTTTATGCGGTCCCCGTAGGAATGTCTTTCTACGTTCTCCAGACAACAGGCTACATACTGGACTGCAGATGGGAGAAGATCGCGCCCGAAAAGAACTTCTTCAAGGTGCTCCTGTTCTCGACATATTTCCCGCAGCTCATGTCGGGTCCTATGAATACTTATGCTTCGCTTTCGGCAGAGTTCGAGAAGGCGAAGGAAGTGAAGTTCTCCTTTTCGCGCATCGCCGACGGAGCCGTCAGGGTGGCGTGGGGTTTCTTCAAAAAGCTCGTAATAGCCGAGCGCGCTGCGATCGTGGTCAACATGGTCTTCGGCGACCACCAGGTCTTTACCGGGTGGTATGTGCCGATCGGCGTGTTCTTTTTCGCCATCCAGCTCTACTGCGATTTCTCAGGATGCATGGAAGTCGTCATTGGCGTATCTCACATGTTAGGCATCGAACTGCCCGAGAACTTCAACTGTCCGTTCTTCTCGAAAACAGTCAAGGAATACTGGAGAAGATGGCATATCACGCTTGGAGCATGGCTCCGTGACTACCTCATGTATCCGATCCTCAAGAGCGAGCCGCTGATAAAGATCGGAGACTGGTCGAAGGCAAAGTTCGGCAAGAAGAACGGCAAGAAAGTGCCCACATATATCGCCCTGTTCATCCTCTGGTTCGCAGTCGGTTACTGGCACGGCGGTCTTTGGAACTATGTCATCGGTTCGGGTATCCTGCATTTTATTTATATCGTGCTCGGCATGATCTTCGAACCTCTTTTCAAGAACATCCGTCCTAAGATCGGTGCTGACAAACTCTATTTCAGGATATTCCAGTCCGTCCGCACATTTATACTTATGCTCACGGGCTTTGTATTCTTCAGGTCGGCAACGGTCATGGATGCACTCGACATGTATGCCGCTATTTTCCGCAGGGGAGGCGCTGCTCTCAACTGGGCGAATTTCTCCTCTTCGGGCATGAACCTCTCAAACCTCATAGTGCTTATTGCAGCCGTGCTGCTCGTTGCCGCAGTTGATGCATATAAGTACGTTCCAAGTGAAGACGCCGAGCCCAAGTCGGCCATCGCTTTCTTAAGGAGCAAGGGAACAGTTCTTTTGTGGGCAGCATTTATGGTGCTCGTAGTTGCAACGTTGATATTCGGAATGTATGGCCTTGGCTATGATTCCGGTTCATTTATATACGCCAGGATCTGACGAAGGAGGATTTTAAACATGAACATTGTTTGTCTTGATATGGAAGGTGTTCTGGTACCTGAGATATGGATCGAGTTCTCGAAGAAAACAGGTATTCCCGAACTTACACGCACGACCAGGGATGAGCCTGATTACGATAAGCTCATGCACTGGAGACTCGGGATCTTAAGAGAGCACGGTTTGGGTCTTAAGGAGATCCAGGACGTTATCGCCCAGATCGATCCTCTCCCGGGCGCGAAGGAATTCCTTGATGAACTCAGGAAGGACATGCAGGTCATCATCATAAGCGACACGTTCACGCAGTTCGCCATGCCTCTGATGGCAAAGCTCGGTTATCCGGCTCTTTTCTGCAACTCGCTGATAGTCGGCGAAGACGGCATGATCGAGAACTTCAAGATGAGGATCACTGACTCCAAACTGTCCACTGTACGTGCGCTGCAGTCGATCGGTTTCGACACCATCGCATCAGGCGATTCATATAATGACCTTGCCATGATCAAGGCATCGAAGGCAGGGTTCCTTTTCAAGAGCACCGAAAAGATCATTGCCGACAACCCGGACATCCCGGCTTTCGAGGAGTTTGATGAACTCCTTGCAGCGATAAAGGCAGTTCCGGATTCCAACTGATGATTGGCGGATAACTGATTCCTGTTTTTGAGGGCATCTCCTTGAAAGTAAGGAGTGTCAGTCTTTATATGCTTTCGGAAGGTTCCAGCCGTAGTGCGCCGCACAGTATCTGATGATGCAGACGAAAATGAATCCTGCGAGCATGGCGGCTTCGGCAGAACCCGTGAAGTAGTGGATAACATAGACGACAGCAGCGCCGACGATCGAGGCGCATGCGTAGATATGCTTTACGAAGATGTATGGCATCTCGAGCGATAAGGCATCTCTTAAGACTCCGCCGCCGACACCTGTAACGACACCGAGGAAGATTACGAGAAATGCGTTGTTTGCGTGTGTTCCGAGAAGACCGGTGTGGACACCGTCGGCGGTAAATGCGGCCAGACCTATCGTATCAAACCAGAAGAAGACCTTCTCATAAATGGCGCGTGTCCTGTCTGAGATCTCGCGCTTTTTCTTGTGCTGCCACCAGACGAATATGAACGTGATGTTTGCTGTGACGGCCGCTATGATTACGAACAGCGGATTTTTAAATGCGGTAGGAGGCGTGGAGCCTGTTACGACATCCCTGATTATCCCTCCGCCTGTGGCCGTGAGGAGTGCGAGGATATTAACGCCGAAGACGTCCATTTTCTTCCTGATCCCGGCCATGGCACCTGACACTGCAAAAGCCACAGTGCCAATGATGTCTGTTATCAAGATGAAGAGTCCGGTATCCATAGAAGCAATTATATATGTTTTCAAACGGAATAACAGTTGCTTATTTGACAGTTATCCTTACTGTAAATAAAATAAAGCAATCTATTTGCAAACGGAGATAAACAGGAACATGGCGGCAATTACAGACTGCGAACACCTCGTACAGTATTACGAGACGGACCAGATGGGTGTTACCCATCATTCCAACTACATCAGGTGGTTCGAAGAGGCCAGGACCAAGCTCTTTGAGGAGATCGGACTGGGATACAAGGGAATGGAAGAGATGGGGATAATAAGCCCCGTCGTAGGACTTACCGCCAAGTATAAGACGATGGCCAGGTATTGCGACACGGTAGTCATACGCGCCGAGATTACCAGATATACGGGCGTAAGGTTTGATATCAAATACACTGTTTTCGACAAGGAGACAGAGCAGGTAAGATGTACGGGAACAAGCGAGCATTGCTTCATAAGCCGCGAGGGGAAGGTCCTCTCGCTTCAAAGGACGAATCCTGAGGCTCATGAGAGATTCGACATGCTCGTAAACGGAAAGGAAGGCTGATTATGGCAGACATCATCATCGTAGGTGCGGGTCCGGCAGGACTTTCGGCAGCCATTTATGCAAGACGCGCAGGAATGGATACGGTCCTTTACGAGGGCGAGATGTATGGCGGCCAGATCGTCAACACGCCCGAGATTGAGAACTATCCGGCCATTGCAAAGATCTCAGGCTTTGATTTTGCAAATGACCTCTATAACCAGGCAATCAACCTGGGCGCAGTCCTTGAATTTGACCGCGTCGCAGCCGTCGAAAAGACTGAGGGCGGCTTTGAGGTAACACTTGATTCAGGCAAGAAGGATACCGCCAAGGCTGTCATCCTTGCAGTCGGCGCGTCTAACCGTCATCTGGGCATCGCCAGGGAAGACGAGCTTCTCGGCAAGGGCATTTCCTATTGTGCCACATGCGACGGTTCGTTTTATAAGGGCAAGACAGTTGCGGTTAACGGCGGCGGAAATACTGCTGTAGAAGATGCCATATATCTTGCAGGTATCGTGGACAAGGTATATCTTATACACCGCAGAAACGAATTCAGGGCTGAGGATGTGCTTGTAGAAGCGGCAAAGAAACTTCCGAACCTTGAGATTGTAACGCCTTATACGATCGGGACCCTTTTGGGCGAGCCCAAGCTCTCAGGCGTTGAGGTCATCAGCAAGGAAGACGGCAGCAAGATGACGATCGATGTTGACGGTCTTTTCGTTGCGATCGGCCAGGAGCCTAAGACAGCTGATTTCAAGGATCTTGTCACACTGCAGGGCGGATACATCGAAGCAGGCGAGAACTGCAAGACAAATGTCGAAGGAATCTTTGCTGCAGGCGATGCGAGAGTCAAGAAGGTAAGACAGCTTACGACGGCCTGCGCTGACGGTGCGGTTGCGGCACTTGCTGCGATAGACTATATCAAGCTCGGTGTTTGATAAAAGAGATAACAATTTGTTGGAGGAATATATGTACAGAAATGTTTTCGACGTGCTTGAAGAGAGAGGTTACTTCTCACAGGCAACACACAGAGATGAGATTTACGAGTTATTGAGCAAGCCCGGTGTTTCTTTCTACATCGGATTTGACCCTACTGCAGATTCACTTCACGTAGGTCACTTCGTTCAGATGATGGTAATGAGCCACATGCAGAAGGCAGGTCACAGACCTATCGCTCTCATGGGCGGCGGCACGGGTATGATCGGCGACCCTTCCGGACGTACCGACATGCGTCAGATGATGACAGTCGAGACCATCGACCACAACGTTGAGTGCTTCAAGAAGCAGATGGGCAAGGTCGTTGATTTCTCTGACGGCAAGGCTCTCATTGTTAACAACGCCGACTGGCTCAGAAATCTTAACTACATCGAGTTCTTAAGAGAAGTCGGTGCACATTTCTCAGTAAACAAGATGCTTACTGCCGAGTGCTATAAGCAGCGTCTCGAAAAGGGACTCTCATTCCTTGAATTCAACTATATGCTCATGCAGGGCTACGATTTCTACTACCTCCACGAGAAGTACGGCTGCGATCTTGAGTTCGGCGGCGACGACCAGTGGTCAAACATTCTCGCAGGCATGGAGCTCGTACGCCGTAAGAAGGGCGAGTCCGTTTACGGTCTTACATTCACTCTCCTCACAAACAGCGAGGGCAAGAAGATGGGTAAGACTGCTAAGGGTGCAGTTTGGCTCGATCCCGAGAAGACACCCGTATTCGACTTCTACCAGTACTGGAGAAACGTTGATGATGCTGATGTCATCAAGTGTATGAAGCTCCTAACATTCCTCGAGATGGATGAGATCAACGAGTATGCAAAGCTTAAGGATTCAGCTATCAACGAGGCAAAGAAGAGACTCGCTTACGAAGTTACAAAGATCATTCACGGCGAAGAGGCAGCAAATATTGCAAAGAAGACTGCAGAGGATCTTTTCGAGAACGCAGGAAGATCTGAAGACATGAAGACAACTGAGATCACGAACGATGAGCTTAATGCCGGCATGCAGATCGCCGATGCTCTCGTAAAGGCAGGACTCATGAAGTCAAAGGGCGAAGCCAGAAGAATGATCCAGCAGAAGGGTGTATACCTTAACGATGCAGTTGTCGAGGATCAGTTCTATGAACTCAAGGAATCTGATTTCGATGCCAACGGAGAGGCTATCGTTCGTAAGGGCAAGAAGAACTATCACAGATTAAAACTCGCCTGATATTTCTGATATAGCTAAGTATCTGATAAGGAGTTGTCATTTGGCAGCTCCTTTTTTGTCATTTCACGGATGCGGTATCAGGATGTTCTGTTCGTTGAAATGGGTTCTTTTGAGGCGTATTATCTAATTATTCTCATTCATAACAGGGGGCAGAGCATGAATAGACATCACGTTCTTACTATTGCCGCCGTTGCATGCTCAACGCTGTTCCTGTTTTCGGGCTGTGCGTCATTTCAGCCCATAGAGGATGAGAATGTCTTCGTTGATGTTCTTGATAAGGCTGCCGGTGTTGAAGAAGATGAGACGATCAGTGAAAAGAATGCAAAGATCTCCGGAGGCAGGACGGAGTACCTTATCGCATACGATGACGGCGATATAGTCCTTACATATATCAGATTCAATGATAAAGACGATGCGATGACATATTTCACGGAGTTTTATAAAGATTTTGAGGATGCCATCGAAAACAGGGACTTTGACGGCAATAACCTGCGCTCCGTGTCCAGGACGCGCGGCTATATCGTGTTTGACGGTGAACTCGGTGACGGCAGGGAATTAAGCGTTTTCAATGCCGGTGACATGTATAAGACTTATTTCGCAGAAGATACCGAACTTTACGGCGGGATATACGTAAACAAGAATGTTTATATAGAGGCTTATTCCGTTGACGGAAGCAAGCGCGACAAGGAAAAGATCGCGAATGTGCTGAAGCAGCTGGATTTCCCCAAACCGTAAAACAGATAAATAACATGTCAGGAAAAGCTGTCCCGATGCGGTGATCCGCTCGCGGGACGGCTTTTATTTTGCGCCTTTTCCGGGCCTTGTACGAATAATGGGACCGTGCCAAAAAAGGACGGAAAATGCTATTTACAAACATATGTTCGCGGTGATAGAATGTCGGCACCTAAGGAAAACAGGAGGTGCTGATCATGGCGGAGCAGGGCATGAGATATACATATGACGGTACGTTTGAGGGTTATCTGTGCGCGGTGCTCGCGGCTCTCAGGTCAGGCCGTGTGCCTGCCTCCATAACGGACCGCAGAGCATCCGGTCCGGATGACGGAGCAGTCAACATCGTGACCAGTTTCAGTGATGCGCAGTATCTTTTTTCCACAATTTCGGCGAGGAGCAGCGCCGAGGTCCAGCAGATGACCGCAGATTATTTCCTGACGGACAGCAGATGCCTTGAGATAAATCTCTACAAGATGATCTTCTGTGCTCTTAAATACGGAGCCCGGATAGCAGAGGATTATTCGAGCGCCATGATGAACGGGATACAGATGGCGATAAGGGATCTATACCGGGAAGCGCAGTCCGTCTTACAGGAACTGGATTTTTATATGGGGGAGGAGGCCTCGTGCGTTGTGATAGATCCGCACAATTCCGTGCTCCCGATAATAAGAAAACCCGTTCTGAACAGGCGCGATATAGACGATCTCATCATCTATGACAAGAGGCACTGCCTGCTTCTCGAGCGCTTCTCCGGACAAAATATGCTGCTCGACATATCCGATTTCCCGATGCCCGAATTCAAGGACCCGGTCGAGGCATATAACTGCTTATGGCCGTTTGTAAGGGACAGCCGCTTTGACGTGAGGAATATACCCGGACAAAAGAAGAGCGGCTCCGTGATAGAGCCGCTCTGGTTAAAAGCTTCATGATGATCTGCAGATCACTTCTGTTCTTCTGAAGAAGATCTGATGGCCTTTCTCATGATCTTGCCGTTGAATGTCTTAGGCAGTTCGTCGACGAATTCAACTACTCTCGGATACTTGTAAGGAGCAGTCTTTTCCTTGACGTAGTTCTGGATCTCCTTCTTGAGTTCCTCAGTTCTCTCGGTGCCCTTGACGAGTGTGATCGTTGCCTTTACGACGATGCCTCTTACACCCTGAGGGTCAGGTACGCCAGTAACTGCGCACTCGAGAACATAAGGGAGCTCCATGATGACATTCTCGATCTCGAAGGGTCCGATTCGGTAGCCTGAAGACTTAATGACATCGTCCGTACGGCCGACATACCAGAAGTAACCGTCCTCGTCTGCCCAGGCTGTATCACCCGTGTGATACCAGCCGTCATGCCAAGCTTCGTTGGTGAGGTCGGGTGCGAGATAGTACTGGAGGAAGAGTCCCTTCGGATGGTAGTTCTGCGTGTTGATGCAGATCTCGCCTGTCTCACCGGGCTTGCAGACGTTGCCTTCGGGATCAAGGATCTTAACGTCGTAGAGCGGGTTGGGTTTGCCCATCGAACCGATGCGGAGCTTTGCTCCTACGAGGTTTGCGATGGCAAGTGTCGTCTCCGTCTGGCCGAAGCCTTCCATGAGGCGGACGCCCGTAGCTGCCATGAAGCGGTTGAAAACCTCAGGGTTCAGGGCTTCGCCGGCAGTAACCGCATACTTGAGTGAAGAAAGATCGTACTTGGACAGGTCTTCCTTGATGAAGAATCTGAACATCGTCGGAGGTGCGCAGAATGTAGTGATGTTGTATTTCTTGAACATGGGAAGGATCTCTTCGGCCTTGAAGCGGTCGAAGTCAAATGTGAAGATAGGTGCCTCACAGAGCCACTGGCCGTAGAGCTTGCCCCAGAGTGCCTTACCCCAGCCCGTATCGGAGATGGAGAAGTGGAGACCGTTGGGGTCTACGTTCTGCCAGTACTTGGCTGTAGTGATGTGGCCGATCGCATACATGTAAGAATGCAGAGCCATCTTAGGATATCCTGTCGTGCCGGATGTGAAGAACATGACCATGGGATCATAGCCGCATGCATAATCTTCGGGACGCTCGAATACATCGGAGCAGTTCTGGAACTCCTCGTTGAAGTCGTGCCAGCCGGGTCTTGAACCGTTGCAGAGAATGAGTGTCTCAACGCCGCATGCTTTTGCAGCTTTTTCGCACTCGTCTGCTGCATCGTCATCGGCTGTGCAGAAGACGGCCTTAACGCCTGCAGCGTTGAAGCGGTATTCATAGTCGTGGTCACGGAGAAGGTGGGTTGCGGGGATCGCAACGGCGCCTAACTTTTCGAGACCCATCATGGCAAACCAGAACTGATAGTGGCGCTTCAAGACGAGAACGACCTTGTCGCCCTTGCCGATGCCCAAAGACTTGAAGTAGTTGGCTGTCATGTTGGAATATTTCTTGATATCGCCGAAGGTGAACCTTCTCTCGGTTACACAGTCCTTTGCGACCCAGAGCATGGCGAGCTTGTCGGGGTTCTTGTCAGCGATGACGTCGACACAGTCGAAAGCGAAGTTGAACTTCTTGCATGCGGGAACGTTGACGTCAACGTCGACCAGTGTACCGTTCTCGTCGAGAACACCGTTGAGATAATGTGTGTAAACAGCATCTTCGAGGTTTGCCGCATCAACATTGGTAATGTTGTCCGTACGCATCTCTTCCGAATTGTAAGGAGTGGTGTAGTTTTCACCCTTGCCCCATGCCTCGGGATTCAGGATGATCGCATAGAATACGCAGTCCTCGCCGCCCAATGCGAACTCGCCGTGAGGCTGTGTGGAGTCGAAATAGATACAATCACCTTCGTGAAGGACTTCGGAGGAATCACCGATGATGACCTTCAATGTTCCCTTTACGACGATGTTCATTTCCTGGTAGTTGTGTGATACGAGGTGGTAGGGAGGATTCAAAGCTTCCTCGGAATAAGGAACGACAACGCGGAAGGGCTCGCAGAGCTTGTTCTTGAACCTGGATGCAAGACGCTGGTACTTGTAGCCCGTGCGTCTTGTGATGGGGCTGCCCTGACCGTTTCTGGTTATCGCGTATTCCTTAAGGGAAGGGGAAGATCCTTCCATTATGTCCGAGATCTCAACGCCCGCAAGATTGGCAAACTTATAAATGAATGTGAAGTTGAAGTCCTGGGTGCCTTCTTCAAACTTGAGATATTCCTCAGTGGAAATATCAAGCTTGGAGGCTACTTCCTCAGGTGTCAGACCCATGTCGAGTCTCAGTCCGTGAACTCTGGCTGCAACTTCCTGGAGTTTGAACTCTACGTTGCTGTTGTTTTGTGTTGACATACCATTCTCCTTTTCTGTCAATTTTTGGGGCAAAAAAAATGCCCCAACATCCTTCTTGGACATTGAGACGAATAAAATCCGCGGTACCACTCAATTTGCAAACATTTCTGTTTGCCACTTACGAAGTCTAACAACTCCTTTGCATTAACGCAGCATCACGGGCACTGTCTACTAGGGAAGATCCTTTTCGGAATGCCGGCTCGGAAGGGATAGCTTGTTGCAAATATCGTCATGTGCCTCTCAGCAAATAGCACTTCTCTGTATTGAACGAATCTCTGCGGCTTTCTTCGTCACAGCCTTTAGCAGTATTCAGTTGTAATACATTTCACCACCGAAATGTGCCATAAGAATATACTTGCGTAACAGAATTGTCAACAATCATTTTCGATTTGTTTTTGCACATAGGTTTCCGAAAGTGTAAAATGATTAACGTGGATACTTATATTTAAAATAGGTTATCAACAGCATACGCAATATCAAGGAGAGATTGTATGTCGGTTAAGTATCTTGTATCGGGCGCGGAAGGCGCACTTGGAAAGACTGTTATCAGTATGCTTCTCCAGCGCGGAGAAAAAGTCAGGATCCTCATGAGTGAGCTTTCTGATACCAGAATGTATAGGAATAATCCCAATATTGAGATCTGTTATGGTATATCCACTGACAAAGATTCCATGAGAGAGTTTTTCGAACTCGAAGATCCCAGATCGGCTGTTCTTTTCCACACAGATGAGTATGTATCGCTGTCTGATGAGACGAATCTCACGATGAGAAGAGTTAATGTTATCGGCGCAGAGAACGTCGTTGACATGTGCCTTAAGCGCAAGGTCGGCAAACTCGTTTATCTGAGTTCGGCATATGCGCTCAATCCTGAAGTAAAGGGTGAGGATATCACGATTCACTTCGACCGCAATAAGGTTGCCGGCGAGTATGCAAAATCAAAGGCAGAGGCTGCCGCTTACGTAATGGAGAAGGTTGCTCTCAACAGGCTTAATGCCGTTATGGTACTTCCGACATTCATAATCGGCCCCGGCTATTCTGAAGATTACGAGATCAACAAGGTCCTTAACAGTTATCTTAATAACGGTACGATCCCTCCGAAGGAAGGCGGACGTGCATTCGTCGACGTAAGAGACGTTGCAAACGCGATGCTCACACTCGCAGACAAGGGCGAGCCCGGTGCGGGATACATCGTTGCCGGCGATTACAAGACCAGCGGCGAGTTCTTCAAGGATGTTAATGAGATCAGCGGTATCGACGCACCGGTCAAGACAGCTTCGAAGCTCGTCATGAGCAAGTCTCTTGCAAAGCTCGTCGACTTCTACTACAAGATCACACACAAGGAGAATCCGAGACAGGCTTATACATTGTTCAGCGAGAATCCGGATGCAAGATTCGAGAGCGACAGCAATGGCATCCTTCCCGAGACATCTATCAGCTTTAAGGATTCACTCAACGATACGATCAAGGGCGCACAGCGCGGCGGCATCCAGGCTGCAGCTGCAGTACAGCCCAAGTCGGATAAGAAATCTTCCGATGCTCCTTTGAGCAAGTCCGAGAAGAAGTCCTCCGCAGAAGCAATGGAAGCAAGACTCAAGCAGCAGCAGAGTGTCACATCAAAGGCAAGTTCCGCTTCCACCGCACCCGCTGAAGCACCTTCAAGACCTGCCAACACCAGACCTGCCACTGCAACAGCCATGGCTGCCGCAGCCGCAAAGGAAGCAGTTGAAGAGGCAAAGAAGGAAGAGGTTAAAGAAGAGGTTAAGGAAGAACCTGAGAACAAGTCCATCGTTTCCCAGTCTTCACTTAAGGATCCTGATGCATTGATGTCAGAGCCAGAGGAAGAGGAGAAACTCAATACGGAGACGACATTCAGATTCGGCGGAACACCTGCAAAGTTCACGACAGTCCAGCCTCAGAATAACGCTCATGCAAAATCAATAATCCCTCAGGCAAAGCCCAATGATGCAAAGCCCACACCTTTCGGACCCAAGGCAGAGCCTGCTAAGTCCATAATCCCTCCGAAGGAAGCTCCCAAGGCTGCTGAAGCACCGAAGACTGAAGAAAAGAAGGAAGAAGCACCCAAGGCTGCTCCCGCATCTTCAGGATTCCCGAGAGCTGCAGCAACTCCTTCTTCAGGATTCCCGAGAGCCGCAGCAACACCTTCATCAGGTTTCCCGAGAGCTGCCGCAACGCCTTCATCAGGTTTCCCGAAGGCAACTGCAACGCCTTCCGGTCCCGCAGCACCTAAAGCTGATGAAGCACCGAAGGCTGAAGAGAAGAAGGAAGAAGCTCCCAAGGCTGCTCCCGCATCTTCAGGATTCCCGAGAGCTGCAGCAACACCTTCGTCAGGTTTCCCTAGAGCATCCGCTACTCCTTCGTCAGGATTCCCGAGAGCCGCAGCAACACCTTCATCAGGTTTCCCCAGAACTGCCGCCACACCTTCTTCCGGATTGGCAAAGCCGGCAGAAACACTGTCCGGCACACAGGATTCCGGTGAAGAGAAACTGCAACCCAGCAACTCACCTTTCAGAGCAGCAATGCAGCCTTCGGCAGCCTCTCCCGCCAAGGCGCCTGCCGGCGGTCAGTCGATAAACTCGGCTTTCAAGCCTGTACAGTCTTCCGAACCGAGTCCTTTCAAGACAGCCCAGTCTGCTGATCCGAGCCCGTTCAAGTATGCACAGCCTGCAGCTTCCGCTCCAGCGAAGGAGCCTGCTGCCCAGCCCATAAATTCAGCTTTCAAGCCTGTACAGTCTTCCGAACCGAGTCCGTTTAAGTCAGCGCAGTCTGCTGATCCGAGTCCGTTCAAGTCTTCACAGGCTTCAGAACCCAGTCCGTTTAAGTCAGCTCAGCCTGCAGTATCTGCAGCACCCGCAGCTGCCATGGAACCTTCCAATGCCGATATCGATGATCTCGAAGCCGAGATCGAGGCATTCACTCCTTCTTCCGGACCTGTTGTTCCTCCGGGGATCTTTGCACCTCCGCCGAAGCCCGGTAACTGATAATGAGTAATATATTTAAAGAAAACAAAAAGATTATTTTAGCAAGCGCGTCTCCCAGGAGGCGCGAATTGCTGTCTATGATCACCGAAGATTTTGAAGTGTTCACTGCCGATATCGATGAACGTGAAGCTGAGATCGAGATGGAGGAAAAGGGTGTTCCTGTCCTTAAGGTCAGCGAACATCTCGCTCTGTTAAAGGCGAGGGCCGTATTTGAATTCCTCTCAGAGGAAGAACAGGAACGGTATCTGGTGATCGGGGCAGACACTTCGGTAATCCTGGACGGGGTAATCTACGGCAAGCCTGTTGACAGGCCGGATGCCGAGAGGATGCTCAGTTCGATGTCCGGAAAAGTTCATGTGGTCGCAACGGGCGTTGCCCTTATCACGGCCAACGGCGAAAACACATTTACCGAAGTAACCAGTGTCGAATTCAACCCGCTGGATCTTCACCAGAAGTGGCTTATTTCGGATTATTGCAAAAGCGGTTCGCCCTACGACAAAGCCGGTGCATACGGCATACAGGACAAGGGAGCTCTTCTGATAAAGAAGATCGACGGAGACTACTCGAACGTTGTCGGATTACCTGTCGCAAGACTGGCAAGAGAGATCTCATACATGGTACAATATCCTTTGGAGTAAGAATAGATTAACAGGAGGAAAGACTCATGTTTGGGATAGGGTTGAACAATCTCATCAAGATTGGTTTCAGAGTAAGCGATCACATCCTGAAACAGCAGGAGATCGAGCGTTCAAGGACGGCTTCCGAGAAAGCAAGACTTCAGGCTGAAGCATCGAGAGAAAGAGCCATCGAAGAGAACGCAAGACATAGAAGAACACAGTTGGAAGACGAGATCGCACGTGACAGCGTTGCGGTTGAGTGCCCTAACTGCGGTGCAACAGGCAATCGCATCAGAAGAAATTCGACGGGTTTCTGCCAGTTCTGCGGAACTGCGATCCAGATCAGCAGCAGCGGCATTGCTTACATAGCTGACCCGATCGAGAAGGCGAGAGCTCTTGCTGCGGAAGAGATAAAGCAAAAGAGCGGGGCAACGGGAAATGTCTAAGACGGGAAAGAGCAGCGGGAATGCCGGAAGTATAGTGGCGCTCATAGGAATATATGCGCTCATCTATATTGTATGTTCGGCGATGTTCATCGGATTATTCCATACGGGTATCCTTAAGAATATGGAAGTCCTCATGTACAGAGGCGTCGTGTTCATCGTCATAACAGGTCTCATCGCTGCGGTCGTCATGGGCATCGTAAGAAAGTTCTGGGGCTTTATCACCATAAGGGACATCATCATGATGTTCGTTATCTTTTGCTGCGTGAATATGGTCATCTTTACACTGGTTCCGGTTACTGTCGAACGTTCCGTATCGGTTTTCATGCTCAGTTACATGGAGGAGAATTCCGATCAGACATTCACCCAGGAATCGGTTGGAGAAGTGTTTACTTCAAAATATGTTGAAGACTACGGTGCTTTCGAAAAGCGTTTCAACGAGCAGATCGTTACAGGCACGATCGAGGAGAATGCTGACGGCACATATTCGATCACGCCGAGAGGCAAGTTCATCGTTGAGGCTTTCAGGACGATAGCCGAGTGGTTTGATACCGACAGGAGACTCGTCTATCCGAACGAGAACTAGCGCGTCTTATATTATAAGATATTACAATAATTGTAGCGGGCCTTCCGAAAAACGGGATGCCCGCTTTTTTTGCAGAAAAAGTGTTGACAATTTGTATTTGACACAATATAATTTTATCAAATGAAACACGGAAGGAGACCGCAGTTATGTCCATCTACGATTATTCAGTTCCCACACCCAAGGGAGAGGAGATCTCTCTTAAGGATTATGAAGGTAAGGTTATACTCATTGTCAATACCGCAACAGGCTGCGGATTTACACCGCACTACAAGCCCATCGAGGAGATGTATGAAGATCTTCACGACAAGGGATTCGAAGTCATCGACGTGCCCTGCAACCAGTTCGCGGGCCAGACTCCCGGAACAGATGAAGAGGTTGCGGAGTTCTGCCAGCTCAAATACCACACGAAGTTCCCGCAGATGAAGAAGTCCGACGTGAACGGCGAGAATGCTCTTCCGCTCTTCAAGTTCCTTAAGTCACAGCAGGGCTTTGCAGGTTTCGGAAAAGGTCCTAAGGCATTCGCCATGAATACAATGCTCAAGAAGATCGACAAGGATTATCAGAACAATCCGGAGATCAAGTGGAACTTCACGAAGTTCATAGTTGACCGCGAAGGAAATGTCGTAAAGAGATTTGAACCCACAGCCGACATGAAGGAAGTCAGGGAATTTGTCGAGAGTCTTATCTGAAGACAAGGGGTGATCTGAATGAAGACAGCCGAATCGATGAAGCTTGATTCACAGTTATGTTTCCCTCTCTACGCGGCCGCAAGGAAAGTGGTGAATCTTTACTCTCCTTATCTGAAGCCTCTGGGTATCACATATACCCAATACATAATGTTCCTGGTGCTCTGGGAAGAGGACAGCGTCAAGGTAAGCGACCTTTGCAGGAGGTTAAGGCTCGATACGGGAACTGTAACTCCCATGCTGAAGAATACTGAGAAACAGGGTCTGATCAAAAGGACAAGAAGCGAAGAGGATGAGCGTGTCGTCGTTGTCACGCTGACTGAAGAAGGAAAGGCATTATACAACAAGGCAAAAGACATCCCGGAGAAGGTAGGCTCGTGCGTGAGACTTTCAAAGGAAGATGCGGTGCAGCTATATAAAATATTGTATTCACTGCTGGACAGCTGAAGCATACCGGCCAAAGATATTTTAGTGCACTAAAGACAAACCGGATTATCTGCGGATAAATCCGGTTTGTCGATTTGGTATATACGAAAAAGATGGACAGTGCTCAAGGGGTTTTCTAAAATTTAAGTGGAGTAAGGAAAAGGGGACGGGGACTCAGAGATAAGGGCCTCGTTGCCCAGGTTGTCAAGCCCTTTGGAATAAGGAGGATAGATCTATGCCACCTTCACAGAAAAGTTCATCCACTCATTATGATTCCAGAGACAACGGTCGCGATTACGGTGATTACGGCTGGATGGAATGGGACAGCTCCGAGATGCAGTGGTACATCGAAGTGTCAGACGGAGAATGGGAACCGCTACCCGAAGAATATGACAGAGCAAGACTCTGGCATGTGGAGTAAACAGATAGGGGATACATAGGATAAGAAAAAAGATGGGCCGTCCCGCCTGCATGTTCTGCAAAGCGGGACGGCCTTGATCTTGATAAAAAAATATTGCTCATTTTCATAAAGATTACACATCGGCGTTTTATACTCAAAATATCGAGTGATGCATGGGAAACGCCAAGCGCAAGGGGGTAATGGGAAAATGAGAAAAAGTTATATTAAGATCACGGCATTGATTTGTGTGTTGATTCTGGTCGCAACAGCGCTTGGCGGCATCCTCTTTACAATGATCGTGGTAAATGACGCAAACAGCGGATTTGTGAGCAAAGTCACCGGTAACGATGAAGATTTCGACGTAAGCCGGATAGAAATCGACAGGACCGAAGACAGCCAGAATACGCTGGTCGTATTCGACGGATTCAGATACCTTTCGAGCAGGACAGATCCTGATATTGGACACTACGGCCGTTATGTATATAACAACGGAACACCGTCTGACGCAGATAATGCAGGTGACGTACATCAGGTCAGTTTCTGCGTAGAGGTGAACGGCAATGAGCCGGTGACAGACGATATGGATGTCTTTCTGTTGGGTGAAGAGATCGTAGTTACGGAAGTCGGGGATTCAGTCATTGCATACTCTGTCAGTACAGTGAATAATAACGTGACCGTCGTTACCAGACCGATAATGACAGTAACGCAGGTTCTGGATGCAGAAGAACCTGATGTTCAGATCACGGAAGAAACCGAAAGACAAAGTGAACTGGACAGTGAGGCAAAAGAATTATTCGATGAACTGATAGATGAATACAGCACAAACGATAATGTCTCGGCATTTGAAACCGGTCTTATAACATCGCATGCGTTGGTGATCGCAACTTCATCTTTTGAAGTTCCGCTCACGGAAAATAAGATAGACATATATGAATATGATGCTTATGTGTTCCATCCGCTGGCTTACGTATTCTCGAATTACATACACGTGTATATCCTGATCCTTGTCATGCTTGTGGCTTTGATGCTGCTTACTGTATTCATGATGAGAAGGATGTACATCAACAGAATGAACTTTGAAGCGAGGACCAGGAATCTCACGAGAAGCTTTGCGCATGAGCTTAAGACACCGCTTGCCGTGACTCAGGCCTATATCGAGAACTGGGAGCTCGTGGAAGAAAAGGACCGTGCGGAAGTAACTGAGAAGATAAGCAATGAAGTGGACCACATGAATAAGATGGTTACCACACTCCTGAACATATCGGCGATGGATTCCGGTGACGTTAAACTGAATCTTGAGAAAGTGGAACTTTTCGAGTTTGCGAAAGCATGTTTTGACCGTGTTGAGCACATTGCCCGTGAGCGCGGGATAAGATTCGGATTCACGAAAGAGGGTGATGAGGAATTATATGTAATGGCTGATCTGGACATGATGAACATGGTCATCTCGAATTTCATTTCCAATGCGATAAAATACGGTAAGGAAAAGGCGGAGATCAAGGTCTCGGCTTCAGGAAACAATGTGGTATTCAGGATCAGCAATGACGGCGAGACCATAAGTGCCAAAGAACTGAAAAAGATATGGGATCTGTTCTATAAGAAGGATAAGGCACGCACAGACCGTATGGGCAGCAACGGAGTGGGTCTTGCAGTCAACAAGAGCATATTGGAGCTCCATAAGGCGAAGTTCGGAGCAGAGAGCAGATCGGGAGAGACCACATTCTGGTTTGAGATGAAAAAGGCTAAGTAATGGCGGACGGCAAATACAGGCTTCTGATCGCGGAAGATGAAGTGTCCTTAAGGACGATAACGGCAGCGTTCCTGACAAAGAACGGATTTGAAGTCGACCAGGTGGGAGACGGGGATGACGCATGCATGATGGTCATGCAGAACCGTTATGATGCGATAATCCTGGACATCATGATGCCCGGCAAGGACGGCAGGGAAGTCTGCAGGTTTATCAGGAGCCGCTATGACGTCCCGGTAATCTTCCTTACTGCGCTGGTAAGCGAGAATGACATCGAAAAAGGCTATGAGATCGGAGCTGATGAATACCTTACAAAACCATATTCGATGAAGCTCCTTCTGCTTAAGATCAATGCCCTGATCAACCGCTATAGGGGACTGCTCGTGCAGGGCGGACGCATAGTGGTGGACGAGATAGAGATCGAACCTGCGAAAAGACAGGTGAGCGTATCGGGCAAGCGCATCGAGATGTCTCCCAAGGAATATGATCTTCTTATGTTCCTGGTCGAAAACAGGGAGCAGATCTTATCGAGAGACAGGATACTTGACGCCGTCTGGGGAATGGATTTCGCCAGGTACGACCGGGCGGTGGATACATACATCAAAATGCTCCGCGCATCACTGGGAGATGCAAGCTATCACATAGAGACGGTGATAAAGAGCGGATATATCTGGAAAAACAAAGCAAATTAAAACGCCGGGGAGATAATAACCCCGGCGCTGTTGTTTTCATCTGCTGAAAGGATCAGATACGGCCGAAACCGACTGCCTTTCTTACGAGTTCGTATTTTTCTCTCGCGATCTTGATCGTGTAGTCGCGGCCCGCATCAAGGATGTCATCGATGATGCCGCTGTTCATTACTTCGTTGTACTTATCCTGGAAAGGAACGACCTTGCTGACGACTGCTTCCGCAACTGCCTTCTTGAGGTCGCCGTATCCGCCGCCTTCAAAATTTGCGACTGCATCTTCGATGGTCGAACCCGTGAATACGGAGTAGATTGTAAGGAGGTTCGATACGCCGGGCTTGTTCTCCTCGTCGAACTTTATGATGCCGTCGGAATCCGTAACAGCGGACATGATCTTCTTTCTGATCGTCTTTTCGGGATCGGAAAGGAAGACTGAAGCCTTCGGGTTGTCGGTGGATTTGCTCATTTTCTGCTCCGGATTCTGAAGATCGCGGATCTTTGCTCCGATCGTGGGGATGAGGGGCTCAGGTATCCTGAAGAGTTCGCCGTAACGGTTGTTGAACCTGATGGCGAGGTTTCTGGCAAGTTCAACGTGCTGCTTCTGGTCGATGCCCGTGGGAACGTACTTGGGGTCGTAGAGCAGGATGTCAGCAGCCATAAGATCGGGATATGTGACAAGGCCTTCGGTGAAAGCTTCGTGAAGAGCTGACTTGGCCTTGAACTGATGCATTCTCGTCAGATCGCCGTGAGGCGTGTGACACTCGAAGATCCAGGACAGATTTGCGTGATAGAGATTCTCCGACTGAATGTAGATATGCATGTTCTCAAGGTTCGGATCGACGCCGCATGCGATGTACATGGCAATGGCATTGATGATGTTCCTGTGAAGAGCCTCGGGATCCTGGGGGACCGTGATGGCGTGCATGTCGGGAACAAAAAGAAATGTCTCGTAATCCTTCTGATAGTTAACGATCTGCGAGATACCGCCCGCATAATTTCCGATCGTAAGTGAACCGCTGGGCTGAAGGCCCGTAAGTAATCTGTCCATATTAAACCTCCGTCGTCTTGTAAGACGACTAATATTAACACGATATAATATAATTTACAAAAGAAAGAGAGGTCAGATGCATGTTTTATATCCTTACGGCTCTTAAATGTGAAGCCGCGGCACTGAACGGCATCCGGGGCGAGGTGATCGTAACGGGCGCGGGCGGACGGGCCTCGGACAGGATATCGAAGATCGGACTTAAAGCGAACGATCTTGTCCTCAATGCAGGCATCTGCGCCGGCAAAAATAAGGGCAGGGGATATCTTATCGATCAGGTGATCTCCGATGCAACGGGCAGACGGTTCTATCCGGACATACTTTTCGAAACGGATGCGGAAGAGCTGCCGCTTACCACTTCGGATAAAGTCGTTACCGTGGTTGAAGAAGGCATGCTGTACGACATGGAAGCGGCGTTGATCTGCGAAGAAGTATTGAAGGTGATACCGCCGTCCAATCTTGTCATCTATAAAGTGGTTTCGGACAGCGGAGATGATTTCCCGTCACCGAAAGAAGTAACGGAACTGATGGGCAGACATTCCGGTGAGATAAAAAAGATCGCGGAGATCATGTCCGGGCTCAGCACGGAAAAGTCGTATGAGTTCCTGCCTGAGAGCGTTGCCGGAGAACTGAAACTCTCCCAATATATGAGAAACGAACTCAGAGACATCGAGCATTACTGCGTTGCCGCAGGAAGGCAAGATGAACTCTTGAGCATCCTGGACAGGATGAGAAATGATGGCAGGATCCCTGTCAGAGACAGGAAGGCCGGAAGGGAGGTGCTTGATGAGATTTACTCGCGTCTACGTTGAGGAAAGGGCGGAAGATTACCCGCTGACACGTGAGATCTTGGATAAGCTCCCGGACGTGCATGTGATCCGGATAAAGCACTATAAGGACGTTTTCGACAGGAAGAGGCAGAATGCCGTTCTGCAAAGAGAGCATCAGGCGCTGATAATTGCCGTAAGGGACGGCAACAGGCTGTTCGAAGGAGCGCCGGTATGCCAGTCGTTCGGCCAGAAGAATTTCTACTATGCAAGCTCGATGATGAACTGCCCGTTTGACTGCGGGTACTGTTATCTCAAGGGAATGTATCCTTCGGGTCATATTGTCGTTTTTGTAAATCTCGATGATTACGAAAAAGATGTGGAGGAGAAACTCAAAGACGGACCGATGTATGTATGCGCCTCTTACGACACCGATCTTATAGCGATGAACGGTCTTACGGGACATGCCGATTTCTGGAAAAAAGAGGCTCTGGCTCATGAAGATCTGCTGGTCGAGCTCAGGACAAAAGCCGCACCGGAGATAAAGGACGACATATCGAACGTCATCTATGCGTTTACTCTGTCGCCTGAAGAGGTGGTCACGCGTTACGAGAGGAATACCGCTTCTGTCAGGGCGAGGATAAACGCGGCTGCGAAAGCTATGGAAAACGGAGCGAAAGTAAGGCTCTGTTTCGATCCCATGATGAAGGTACCGGACTGGAAAGATGCATATAAGCGTCTTGTGGATGAGACGGTGTCGGTTATCGATCCCGGAAAGCTTACGGACGTCAGTGTCGGAACGTTCAGGATATCTGCGGATTTCCTGTCCAAGATGAGAAAGGCTTACCCTGATTCGGAGGCAGCGTGGTATCCTTATGTTATCAGGGACGGCGTTGCCCAGTATGAGCCTGATACCGATAAGGAGATGCAGGAGTTCATGTGCGGACTTCTGGGGGAATACATAGGAAGGGAGAAGATATTCACATGGAATTGAAAACGGCACTGGTAACCGGAGCTTCCTCCGGAATAGGTCTTGCGATTGCAAAGATGCTGAGCGAAGAAGGCTATAAGGTCTACGGCATCGGAAGGATATTCCCTGAAGGCTGTGATTTCTTCGAACAGAGACTTTCTCTCGATCTGAGAGATACTGACATCCTACTGTCGAAGGTATCGGAGATAAAGAGGGTGGATCTTCTGGTCAATGCTGCCGGAAGCGCGTATTACGGACTTGCCGAGTTCAATACTACGGCTCAGATAAAGGAAATGTGCAGGGTGGATCTGGAAGCTCCGCTGATACTGACATCGGCGCTCCTGCCGAAGCTCAAGGACGTTAAGGGCATGGTGATAAACATCGCTTCGGTCACGTCGACGAGGATCAACACCCACGGCGCAGCTTACGGTGCACTCAAGGCGGGACTCCGGAGCTACGGGCGGAGCCTTTTTGAAGAGGTGAGAAAGACAGGCGTCAGAGTCGTTACGGTCTGTCCGGATCTTACTCTCGGCACGAAGCTCTACAGGAATGCGGATTTCAAACCGTCTGAAGAGGAAGGGTGCTATCTGCTCCCCGAAGATGTTGCCGAGTGCGTGAAGAACGTTATCGGCATGCGCGAAGGCGCGGCTGTTACGGAAGTTGAGGTAAGACCCCAGTTCAACCGGATAGAGAAGAAGAAAAACTGAAGTCTTCTGATGTGTAAAATTGCAATATATCTCTGATTATCTTATTATTCCTCGTATATGGGCAAATCTGGAAGTCAAAGCAAGCTGTTTTCTTTTTATAAGACCGTGATCACGGTCCTGGCTTTTGCCGCCTGCTTTTATCTCCTGATAGTATGTTTTGCCGGAACGTACAGACTGATATCGGATATCGGTTATGCACGGGTAATGTTCCTGAATCCTCTTTTGCTCCTTTTTGTCGCGGTGGCGGCAGTCTTTGCATGCGGCGTCCTGATCCTTAAGTCGCCGTCTGCGATGGGAAAGATATCACTGTTAGACGAGCAGGAAACTTTCGACCGTGCGATGAGGCTGATGAAGATCCTGGTCTTTGCCGAATGCATGATCTTTGCCGTAGGCATCTTCGGCATGGGGCAGAGAGAAGATCAGCTGGAAGTCCAGAGAGCCGCATACAGTTTTTCATGGGGCGAGAAGGAAACGTTCACTCCGCCCGGATATCTCGGCATATATCCCAACAACACGGGTATGGCTGTTGTTCTGTATCTGATAAGCGGAATCGCGGGTCATTACAACAATGCTCTGATAATGCTGATTAATGCCATGCTGGTCCCATTTATCTATTCCGATCTTGCCGAGATCGGCGGAAGGTTCGGGTTATCCAGAAAATCGCAGATCATGGTGATGGCGGCTGGATTACTGTTCCTGCCATTCCAGGCGAAGGTGCTGATAATATACGGTGATATTCCCGGAATGTTCTTTGCCGTAAGGGCGATGAAGCATGCAGCCGCCATAGCGGAGAAGAAGGTCGGGATAAAGAGCATTGCCGTGGCGGTCTCGTTTGCCGCCATCGCGTGTGTGATCAAGAATAACTTCATTATCTTTTCCATAGCGGTTACGATATATCTTGCAGCAGAGCTCCTTAAGCAGCGCAGATTCAAAGATCTTTATATACCTGTTGCGGTACTGGCTGCTTCAGTCCTTTTGAACTCCGGTCTGAATCTTATAGTGGGTGCCGTTGCCGGTACACCTGTATCGTCGGGCGCGTCCAAGTATTCCTGGATTGCCATGGGCATGCAGGAAGAGGCCGGAATGTATAACGGATATAATGCGCTCACGTATGCAGAATCCGGTTTTGACGCTTCCGTTCAGGCCGTTTCGGCAAAGCAGGATATTGCCGCGAGCATTCAGATGTTTTTCGCCGAACCCCAGTATGCGATCGGATTCTATACAAGAAAGATACTTATCCAGTGGTCTGATCCGACCCACTGCGCGTTTGAGTTTTTCAGCAGGAATGCTTATCTGGACAGCAATGCTTCTCCTTTTGTATGGTTCCTGGCTGATCCTTCGGTTATCAGGATCTCTGCTTCGTTCCTTAAGGTGTTCCAGATCCTCATGTTCCTTGGCGGAGCGTCCTTTGCGGTAAAGAGTGCACGCAGCAGGAACGGTTTGCCTGCATTGCTGCTCTTCCTGACATTTATCGGAGGTTATGTGTTCCACCTGATCTGGGAAGCGGCTCCTTTCTACACGCTTTCCTATATGACCGTGATGATCCCGGCAGGTGTTGCCGGACTTACCGCGCTGATAAAGAAGATGTCGAAGATCGATCTGAAGGCAGCCGCAAAAGCCAAGATGACCGTAAGTGCTTCCGCGATGGTATTCTTTATAGCCGGCGTGTTTGTTTTCCTCTTGGCAGCGGCAGGTCTCGGAACTTTGAGACAGCTTCTCGTCGAAGGGAAAAACGAGTACAAAGCATATTACAGCGAAGTGCTGCCGCGCACCCGTAATCCGGTCAGTGAGGGCAGATATTACCTGAAGCCCGCTGCCGGCGGTTTTGAAGGCGACGGCCTGCTTGTCGAGATCAGCAATTACGCCGGCAAATACAGAATGAGGGTAATAAACGATGACTTGAGCGATGATATCTTCCTGACGGTTTCTGACGGCAGCGTCAAGATCGACTGGTTTTCCTACGATGATTCACAGGTTTTTGTCCTTCTCGAAAATAGGAACGGCACGTATTCCATATGTCACGGCCAGTCCAGGGCCCTGGTCTCGGATGCTGAGCAGGGAGGCATAAAGGCCGGCGACTTCATCGAATATACATTCCTGTTTGATACTGAAGGCTACGACGAGTTCATTGAAGAACATCCGGAAACGACATGGAATCTTGTGCCAGCCACCTGAGATATCTGATCCTGGGTTCGCTTTTAGGGACAGTTTCCGGATATTGTAATATTACATTTTCGCTCCCTCCGGGGAGCTTTTTCATGCGGAAAAACCCTGAACCCCTAGTGGTTGTCAAGTTTTCCTGCTTTTTGTTACATTCGTATTACAAGCACAATATATTGGGTTTTGCTGTTGACACGACCACAACATATAGGTAATCTTTAAGAGCGTTTCGAGAGAACCGAAGCGCATTCGCACCTATTTTTCAATTCAAGAGCGAGGTATTGGGACATGATCATCGGTGGACTTCAGAAGCTAACACTTTTGGATTTTCCCGAGACGGTAGCCTGTACGGTGTTCACCGTCGGATGCAACCTGAGATGCCCCTTCTGCCACAACCCGGCACTGGTGAACAACCCTCCGGAAAGTTACAGGATCAGCGAAGAAGAATTATTCGCCTTCCTGAACAAGAGGAAAGGGATCCTTGACGGAGTTGCGATCACAGGCGGAGAACCGCTTCTGCATTCTGACATCGGTGAGTTTATCGCAAAGATCAAGTCGCTTGGCTACAAGGTAAAGCTTGATACCAACGGCACATTCCCTGACAGGCTCGGACAGATCCTGGCTGAAGGGAACGTAGACTATGTTGCGATGGATCTCAAGAACACCTTTGACAAGTATGCGGAAACAGTCGGTATCAGCGGCTTCGACACTTCTCTTATAAAGAGGAGCATCAGGCTGATACAGGAGAGCGGAGTCGATCACGAGTTCCGCACGACGGTGGTATCGCCCCTGCACACTGCGGACGATTTCGAGACGATCGCGAAGCAGGTGGAAGGATCTGAAAAGTACTTCCTCCAGAACTTCGTTGATTCGGGGAATCTCCTGAACGGTGAAGGTTTGGGCGAGATGCCGCGCGGAGAATTGGAAAAAGCATTGGAAAATGCGAGAAAAATAATACCGCAATCAAAGATACGCGGAGAGAGTTAAGGAGAGGAACATGTATCAAATCGTAAAAAGAGACGGCAAAGTCGTAGACTTTGACTTAAGCAAGATCAGCGGAGCCATAGAGAAGGCTTTTATTGCACAGAAGAGAGAGTATAACGCACAGATCATCGATATGCTCGCCCTGAATGCGGTTTCCGACTGCGAGAAGAAGGCTGTTGACGGCAAGGTAGGCGTCGAGGACATCCAGGACAGCGTCGAGGTTACGCTCCAGAAGATGGGTTACGACGATGTAGCTAAGGCTTACATCCTTTACCGTGCACAGCGCGAAAAGATCCGTAACATGAACTCCGCTCTCCTCAATTATAAGAATCTCGTAGACAGCTACGTAAAGATCGAGGACTGGCGTGTTAAGGAAAACTCCACAGTCACATATTCCGTAGGCGGCCTGATCCTCTCCAACTCCGGCGCCATCACAGCAAACTACTGGCTCTCTGAGATCTACGACAAAGAGATCGCAGACGCACACAGAAATGCCGATATCCATATCCACGACCTCTCCATGCTCACAGGTTACTGTGCAGGCTGGTCATTAAAGCAGCTCATCCAGGAAGGTTTGGGCGGTATACCGAACAAGATCACTTCCGCTCCCGCAAAGCATCTCTCCACACTCTGCAACCAGATGGTCAACTTTCTCGGCATCATGCAGAATGAGTGGGCAGGCGCTCAGGCTTTCTCCTCTTTCGATACATATCTCGCACCTTTCGTTAAGGTCGACCACTTGAACTACAAGCAGGTAAAGCAGGACATCCAGTCCTTCATCTACGGCGTAAACACACCTTCAAGATGGGGTACGCAGAGCCCGTTCACGAACATCACGCTCGACTGGACTGTACCGAACGACCTCGCAGAGCAGAACTGTATCGTCGGCGGCAAGGAGATGGACTTCAAGTACAAGGATTGTAAGGCCGAGATGGACATGGTCAACAGAGCATTCATCGAGATCATGATCGAAGGCGATGCCAACGGCAGAGGCTTCCAGTATCCTATCCCGACATATTCCATCACAAGAGATTTCGACTGGTCAGAGACAGAGAACAACAAGCTTCTCTTCGAGATGACCGCAAAGTACGGCATCCCTTATTTCTCCAACTACATCAACTCCGACATGGAGCCTTCCGATGTACGTTCGATGTGCTGCCGTCTGCGTCTCGACCTTCGTGAACTCCGTAAGAAGTCCGGCGGTTTCTTCGGTTCAGGCGAGTCCACGGGTTCTGTCGGCGTAGTTACGATCAATATTCCCCGTATCGCATATCTTGCATCTGATGAGGCAGATTTCTACAGACAGCTCGACCATCTTATGGATGTTTCCGCAAGATCTCTCAAGATCAAGAGGAACATGATCACAAAGCTCCTCGAAGAAGGTCTCTATCCTTATACAAAGCACTATCTCGGAACATTCAACAACCACTTCTCGACGATCGGTCTTGTCGGTATGAACGAGGCCTGCCTCAATGCCAAGTGGCTCAGAAAAGACCTTACTCACGAGGAAGCTCAGAGATTTACTGCTGACGTTCTCAATCACATGAGAGAAAAGCTCTCCGACTATCAGGAGAAGTACGGCGACCTCTACAACCTTGAGGCTACACCTGCAGAGTCCACGGCTTACCGTCTTGCAAAGCATGACAAGGCTCAGTATCCCGATATCATCACGGCAAATGATGCTTCCGGCGTCTGGTATTACACCAACAGCTCACACCTGCCCGTCGGTTACACATCCGATATCTTTGATGCTCTTGATGTTCAGGATAATCTCCAGACTCTCTACACATCAGGCACGGTATTCCATGCGTTCCTCGGCGAGCGTCTCCCTGACTGGAAGGCTGCAGCAGCTCTCGTAAGAAAGATCGCTGAGAACTACAGACTGCCTTACTATACATTGTCGCCCACATACTCAATCTGCTCGGTACATGGTTACCTCCCCGGTGAGGTCAAGGCATGCCCCGAGTGCGGCACCCCGACCGAGACATACAGCCG
>Ga0247611_10000933_pt1 | contig 55504 bp, 40 predicted proteins | sample 177DNAGHGhighgp2_FD_192422 | JGI IMG/M metagenome (GOLD analysis project Ga0247611, IMG submission 192422) | Sheep rumen microbial communities from Palmerston North, Manawatu-Wanganui, New Zealand - 1770 DNA GHGhigh gp2 | ecosystem: Host-associated > Mammals > Digestive system > Stomach > Rumen... | reverse complement strand
AGGCACTCGGTCTTGGTGAGTTGGTAGAAAGGTTGTTTCTTCGTTACGCCATTCGCCAGAAGGTAGCTTTTTTCACAGAGCTGAAATTTCAGCCCTGTAACTTTCTCCCACGCAGGCTCCATATTTCTGATGGCCTGCATCACGTTCTTGTGTTGTTTACCAGTCAGCTCGGCAATAATGCAGTTGATTCCGAATATTTTTTCGTTGTTTGAAATGCGCGATTTGGGGACGGAAAATCAACCTTTTCAGGGGAAAAGTGGCCAAAAACAAGGGTTTATGACATCATCTATTCAACCTTTTTTTGACGGAGCACCATCCACAATGCCCTGTAGATAGGTTTTTATTGAAAGTGTCATAGTGTCATGTCATTAAGGTCATTAAGAAAAACGGATGGGCGTTTTGTACCCATAATAAATATAATATATAATATATATATTATATATTATATTTATTATGAGCATTTTCCCCTACCTGAAATCGTTAATGACACTCATGACATGACACTCGTGACACGCTATATTTTTTTTCATTTTAACGTAAAAAAGTTGGTAAACATTCGTAGACCGCCCAAACTATTTTGTAACTTTGTACCGTGATAATCAAGCGTGATTTTTGCAGCCCCTAGGGGTAACAAAAATTCCCCTTAAGGGGAACAAAAATCAGACCTAGAGGACGGAAGCCGGCAGCCAGAATCGAAGTCTGAAAACAAGTTGTTAAAAGCGGAAGTTAAAACGAGTAGTTTCGCTCTCCTCTTCCTTAACACAAAGCGTTCTTTGCGTTACCGCGAAAATCGGCAGCGCCTCAACAAAGCCTAAAGCGAGCTTTCGCTCTGTGTTCGGCTTGCGCGATCTTTGACATACTGATACAACACACACCAGAAGGGTAACGAACCCCGAAGAGGTGACATAACAAAGGATAGGGTAAAGATCTAACAGACCCACCCCCCGTACCCCTCCCTCTAGGGAGGGGAGTAGAATGTGAGAATATGTAAATTGCTAAATAATTCAATCGTAAATAAATAGTGAATCGTAAATCGTCAAATCGTCAATAAATCATTTTGTTGTTTACATACGTGCTTTTTGCTTTTCTCCAGCTCCTGAGCCACGATACTTGCTATGTGCTTCGTTGAACTTCCACACAAGATTGACCATGAACAGGCGACGGGCAGGATTGGATGCGGTCAACTCACGCATACCAAATATGGTGGTTTCGCCTTTATTGGAATTGAACGGATCGTAGCACCTGAAGTCGAGGGTGAGCACTCCTAGCTTACGAAGGTCCACATCGCGTTGAACTCCTATGTTTGAATTGAACCTCGATCGGGTAACTCGGTAGTTGTCGTAGTCGCCTTTGCTTGACCATGAGAGGGTTGCATTCATGCGGAAGTCGTGTGGCAACTCAAGGTCGTTCTGCCATGAGAGGGAGAAGAACGGACGGGATAGTATCAGTATGGATCCGTCGGCTGTCGGTGTCTTGTAGTTCTGGAAGATGGCATAAGCGGCAAAGGTTGGGTGCCATACGATGTTGTGTTCTGCCACCTTGAAGTTGAATGTAGGTCGATACGACGGCGTGATGGCAAGGCGGTCATAGTCTTCATTGGTGTTGATGGGCCGCACAAGGCTTACAAGGGGATCTGCCGAACCTGGATAGGGTTCTGTGGACATGGTCTCGGAGTCGGTGATTCGTGCATAGTTGACACTGAGATTCAATTGCTTGTACGCTGCATTGAACACAAGACTATGCTGGTAGGTTGGCTTGAGGTAGGGATTTCCGCTTTGGTAGGTGTAGCGGTTGATGTAGATGGTGGAGCTGGTGAGGCTTCCATAGTTCGGCCGCTCGATATCTCGTCGGTATGAGAGACTGAGTTGCAGATTGCGGATGGGAAGGGACAGGACTGCGGTGGGGAACCAGTCGCCATAGCTGCGACACACCTCATCCTCGCGCACTCCGAAGTTGTAGTAGTCGTTCTTCAGATGCTCGTATCGAAGGCCCACTTGTGCATAGAGGGGACCGAACATGCGACCATACTCCATGAACGCAGCAGCACTTGTTTCGTTGATTTCGGTATCTGTGGTCTTGACGGGCACAGCATCGGTCGCCATGAAGTCGTACGCATCGGTACGATGGTTGTGCGAGTATTCGCCTCCGAGCGAGAGGTTTCCCTTCCATACGGGGTAACCCAGTATGAGTTTCGTTGCCCAGAAATTGTTGGCGCTGAGTGTGTTGCTCTGGATGGACCGAGGTGTAGTGGGTGAGTTATTTGCCAAGTTGGTGGTCTCCGTAGTGGTGCCAGGCGACTTGGTGTCGTCGAAGAGACCATCCACATTGAAGTCGATACTCAGCTTCTTCACCTTACCATTATAATAGGCATTGAAGATATGCTTGCTCGAATGCTCTTTCTGGACGACATAGCTTTCTGAGTGCTCCGAGAAGTTGCCGTTCACGTAATTGTCGGTGATAAACAAGTCGGAAAAGTCTTCTCCTGGTTCGCGGTCGAACTGATAGTATGCGCCGAAGCTATGGTTGTCGTCGAGCATGTAGTTGACCTGTAACTGCGGTATGATAGCTGTCGATTTCATCGTTGCATCCTGTGTAGAATAGCTGTCGTAACGGTCTGAGCCTACATAATAGAGGATATTGTTGCCTTGCAGCGACTTGTTGTGTCCATATCGCGCAGCAGACAAAGATGCCGTGATGTCGAGACCTCCCTTACGATAGTTCAGGTCGAAATTGTTCTGGATGGACGAACCATACTGATAGAAATATGACGCATCCTCCTGGAAACTGAATCCATCACCCTGTGCTTTCTTCAGGGTAATGCGTACGACAGCCTTGGTCGATGCAGCATAGCGCGCACCTGGGTTCTGCACCACATCCACATATTGAATCTGATCAGCACGCAGACGTCCGAGTTCCTTCTGGTCGATCACCTTACGACCATTGATATACACCTCAGCATCGCCACGACCCAGTACCTTCACTCCCCCATCGCGTTCGGATTCTACGGAAGGAATCCTCGACAGCGCATCGCCCGCTGTCCCTGCCTTCTCGAGAACGGTTCCCTCAACCGTGGTACGCATCGCATCACCCTTTACAAATGTCTTGGGAAGCCCGCTTCGGACAGTTACTTCGCCCAGCAGCTGTGTATCTTCACGCATCGTGATGGTTAATCCGTTCGCTGCCTTTACATAGAGGGACTCATACCCTATGCACGTCAGTCGGAGCAGTCCCTCGCTCTTATCGGTCAGGATACGGAACTCTCCCTGCTCGTTCGTCACGGCTCCCTGAACGAAGGTAGAATCGGGCATGGAAAGCAGCACCACATTCACAAACGGAAGAGGTGCACCTTGTTCGTCAATCACTTTTCCACTCACATCGAATGTCTTGGCTGTCATCGCTATCGACATCATCATTGCAGCCATCGCTGCCGTCAAATTCATGCAAATCGTTTTCATCTTGAAAAATTTAAACTGTTTGCCCATTTGACGCAGCAAGTGATGAAAAACTACAAGAAATAGAAAAAAAAGACCCCCTCTGTCTTTCAGACCTCTCCCCCTCTATGGGGAGGCTGTCCATTATACATTCTCTATTTTATTTGTATTTTTCAAAATCGATACAGGAATTTGCAGATGAGTCCTAATTATTCTTAAAATTACACATTATTTATAAGTAATAAGGAAGTTTTTGTTACCTTTGCAGCATGAAACGAATAAAGCCTACCCCTAACCCCTCCCTCAAGGGAAGGGTATCAAAGAAATGGAGAATGATTGTGATGTGTGTCATCACAGCATGGGCTATGCAGATATCAGGGCAGGAGGCCGAGACTTACAGACTTCCCTTCGACAATGTGATGGACTGCTGTATGATGCCCGATATGCTGCATGCGCTTATCACGACCCGCACTCCCCTGCTGAAGCCGGAATATGCGTTCGTGCGTGACTTGAAGCAAGGCAAGAACTTGTGGAAAATAAACATGCAACGTGACATCGATATCTTAGCATCGCATGAGGGGGTCATCGTATATGGCCTGTTGGACGGAAAGAAACTGACGTTCAACCTGTATGAACTCACAAGCGGGAAAAAACGCTATGAGCTATCGATATTCCCGACATACATCAGCGATGAGGATGATGTGGTGATGGGGTATAAGATAACGGGAAGCAATGATATCTTGTTTGGGACTAAGACAAGAAGAAGCAAACAGCTGGAATGCTATCGATTATCGACTGGTGAGCTGATGTGGAAAGCCGATGCTGCTCCCAACAAATATGAAATATGGAATGACCACAAGAGGATTGCACCTCATCGAGTAGTTGCGATTGCTGAAGACCTGATACTGATTGATACAGAGAAAGGTGTCTTGAACCATCAACCGCTGAAGACGGTTATCAATTATGTGTTGTTAGATTCTAAGGTAGCAGCAGTATCTTCAGGTGGGACATCAATCGGTTTGAGTTTTGCAACAAGTAGAGGTGTTTTCTCGTTTCGGATTGGACAACGAAATGCAATGGGACCAGGTTCGATAACCATTCCGCTAGGTAGCCAACTGGAAGCCATCAACTCGAATGTATTGACCAGTAACGATGCCATCTATGTGTCTGACCGTAAGGGATTGTATTGCTACGACACAGAGCTGAACGAGAAGTGGACACATGAATTTCCTGCGAAAACAGTGTGTCATGCAGACATCCGTATGGTCAACGATACGTTGGTGATGTTGAACGAAGGATATGGTGTCTATGGAGACGGTTCATCTTTGTACAAGAACACACTTGTGACCGCAGGCAAGATGTTTTATGCGACATACAATCCACAGACTGGCGAAGAGAGCTCGTTCGACCCCATCAAGGGTGATTGGAATACAGACCAGTTCGGGGAGCATCTGACGTTGGAGACTGAGAATATCTTTGTACCTAATGCAGATGAAACAAAAATGGTTCCCGTAAGCCGTCCTGCCAAATCACTGGCCATCTACGACAGGAACGACCAACTGCTCGTGATTGACAACAACGATGAAACGATTGCTACAATCCCAGCCGATGAGGTGTACCACATCGTGGTGTCGGACGAACGACATCTGATCTATACCAATCAGAAGAAAGGGAACCACATCTATGTGACCGACCTCGAAAGAAACGTGCTACAGCACATTGAAGCAAATTATATCAACCTAATGTTGCAGGACAACCAACTGGTGGTCAGCACGACGCAAGAAATAAGAATCATAAAACTATAAATAAAAACAGGAAACGTATGAAGAAATTATTATTGATGATGATGGCTGCCATGATGGTTTGTGTGGTAGCTTGTAAAGACGAAGATGCTATCGGAGAGGCTCCTGAGATTGAGAGCATCGAACTGATACCCAGCACTTGCCATCCTGGCGATACGGTACTGATGAAGGTACACTTCAACCCTAGCCAAAAGGGGTCGTACTTCTATTTTATAGAATACGTTATCGGCAATATCAAACCGTTATCGGCTACGAAGAAAGACCCAACAAGGGGCATCCTATTGGGCTATGACGAACCGACCATCAAGTGTCAGGCTGCTGACTCTGCAGGCGTGTATAACGTCAGTTTCAAAGGGAAAATCAGTTACTCTGGCAACAAGGTTGTAGTGGGCAAGGATTCGAAAGGAAACAAAATCATTGCTGACGGACAGTTGTATGGCGAAACAAATACAGTTAAAGCAAGGCTGACGGTTAAGTAAGAAGACCATCCCCCTTACCCCTCCCTATATGGAGGGGAGTATAAACTAATAAACTAAACTATAAACATGAAACTACATTATCTATTACTTCTACTGCTTTGCAGCATCTCGACAAAGAGTTTTGCTGCTGCGCCCGACTCGGTTTTCATCTTCACCTACGCTATTCCTCAGGACCCGCATAAAGGCATCCATATTGCCTACAGCTCTGATGGGAAAAGCTGGAAGGCGATTGGACAGGATCAGTCGTTCGTATCGAGCGACTTCGGTAGCTGGGGCAGCCAGAAGCGCATGTTCCACCCTAGTGTGATCAAGGATGGCGACCGATGGTATGCTGTGTGGCAGGTGAACGACAACACTAACCAGTTTGCAACCACATGGAGCGACAAACTCTCAGTTTGGAAACCGCAGGACTATCCCTACGTTGAGACACCTAACGTGATTGCCCCCATGCTCTCGAAACGAGGTGGCCAGTTTATCGTTACCTATAAGACGAAAGATAATAAGGTGTACCAAGTGGAGAGTAGCGACTTCAAGAAATGGTCGAAGGCTCACGAGGTGAGTACATACGTATCAAACGAAAAGAAAGTCAAGGTGGGAGGAACGGAACACGAAGGATGCATCACTCGTGCCCCTTGGTCGCTAATTGAGAACCTCATCAACAAAGGAGATGCAACCACGCTACGCAATCGTCAGTATGGCGAGCGCATGAACGACGATGGGAACCGATTCCGCGACTTAAAGACCGTAGAAGCATCGATGGTGCTCGACTATAGCGACTCGAAGGCCATCAGTCCTAACCTCATGGGTATATTCTTCGAAGACATCAGCTACGCAGCCGATGGAGGTCTGTATGCTGAACAGATTCGCAATCGCGACTTCGAATTCACCAACCTCGATCGTGGCGAATGGAACGCAAAGTCGTTCTGGGCCCTTGTAGGCGAAGGGACGGATTGGGCGATTGCAACAGACAACCCTATTCACAAGAACAACTCGCACTATGCTGTGCTCACTACCACGAAAGTAGGTGCCTCGTTGCAGAACGAAGGAAATGACGGCATCGTGGTTCGTAAAGGCGACAAATACAACCTCACCATATTCCTCAAGAAAATGGAAGGAGCGGGAAAGGTTCGTGTACGCATAATCGATGGGAACACGACCCTTGCAGAAACAACCTTGACTGCCGCAACAGGATGGAAACCTCAGCAAGCCGTGCTGACAGCAAAGGCTGATTGTGACAAGGCAAAACTGGCTGTGGAACCATTGCAGACAGGAAAAGTAGCGGTTGACTTCGTAAGCCTTTTCCCACAGAAAACATTCAAGAATCGCCAGAACGGACTTCGTCAGGACCTTGCTCAACTATTGGCCGACATGAAACCCAAGTTCATCCGATTCCCTGGAGGATGTGTCAGTCATGGTCAGGGCATCGATAACATGTATCGTTGGATCTACACGGTCGGTCCGCTGTGGGAACGCAAGCAGATTTCAAACATCTGGAACTACCACCAATCGATGGGACTTGGCTTCTATGAATACTTCCAGTTCTGTGAAGATATAGGTGCAGAGCCACTCCCCGTATTGCCAGCAGGCGTTCCTTGCCAGAACTCTGCACGAAACGGACATGGTCAGCAAGGCGGACTTCCGTTTGCTGGGGAGGACTTCAAAGTGAAGGTGTACGACAATCCTCCTACGATGGAAGAATATCTGCAGGAACTGCTGAACCTCATCGAATGGGCAAATGGCGACCCAAAGACCTCGAAGTGGGCGAAGATGAGAGCTGACGCAGGACATCCGAAACCTTTCAACCTAAAATATCTGGGTGTAGGCAATGAAGACCTGATTTCTGACGTATTTACCGAACGATTCAACTATCTCAATCGTGGCATTAAGGCCAAGTATCCCAACATTCAGGTCGTAGGAACCGTAGGACCTTTCTTCGAAGGAAGCGACTATGAGTTCGGATGGCAATTGGCACGAAAGGAGAATGTGGACATCGTTGACGAACACTATTACGTAGATCCAGGATGGTATATCCATAATCAGGATTTCTACGACCGTTACGACCGTAATGGTACAAAAGTATATCTGGGAGAATGGGCGAGTAGAGGAAACAAATGGGAGAACGCACTTGTGGAAGCACTCCACATGACTAATCTCGAACGCAACGCCGATGTAGTCGTGATGTCGTCATACGCTCCACTATTCTGCAAGGACGGACACTCAAACTGGAACCCAGACCTTATTTATTTTAACAACACAAGTGTTCGCCCAACTCCTGGATACTATGTCCAGAAGGCATTCGGAGTGAACAACGGAGTGGAATACATTCCAACCGCCCTCAACGTGAAAGGCAATCAAGACGTACAGCTACGAGTGAACGCATCCGTAGTGAAGGCAGAGAATGGCGACCTGATCGTGAAGATGGTGAACCTGCTACCTTCGGATGTGAAGATGACGATCAACTTTGGCAACCTCGACGGTTACGACTCCAAGAATGCTGTATGGAGCACAATGACAGGCAAGCCTGGCGATGGAGCTGTAACACCAACAGAAGCAACCAAAGCGATAGAGACATCTACGTCGTGTACACTCGACAGCTACAGCTTCACTGTAATAAGAATCAAGAAGGCATCATAAAGCCACACAAGGCAAACGTGCCCTGCAAAACCTTATGAGTACAGATAGTCACATAAGTTCCCAACTTCACCCTCTCGACATAGAGGGTGAAATTGTTATACCTCATCGCTTCACCTATCCATTCCTCTACACCCCCCACCCGATAGCCATCAAAGCATGCGAAGACCTGAAACGCTATCTACGTGAGAAACCAGAATGGCAAGAGGAAATCGGCCGAGGTAAGATGTTTGGGGTCTTAGTAGTAAAAGCGCCTACTATCAACTCTAAACCCACGGTTATTGACTCTAAACCCTTGGTTATTGACTCTAAACCCTCGGTTATCAATTCTAAACCCTTGGTTATTGACTCTAAACCCTTGGTTATTGACTCTAAACCCTTGGTTATTGACTCTAAACCCTCGGTTATCAACTCTCAACTATCAACCCTCCACTCCCTTTGGGCCTTTTCGGGCTTGCTTGCTGGGAAGAACACCCAAGAAGGGTTTGTGCCACCCGTATTCGACTTACAGAAATCGGACGAATACTTCCAACAGGAAGACGCTATCATCAGTCAAATGCCTGATGGAGAAGAAAAAAGCAATCGTTCGCGCGCCTTACAAATGTGGCTCTTCCGGCAGTTCAACTTCCTGAATGCTCAAGGCAGGCAGATGAATCTCTGCGACATTTTCGACAAGGAAACGTGTCGCATTCCTCCATCAGGAGCTGGCGAATGTTGTGCACCCAAGTTGTTGCAATATGCATACGCAAACGGACTTTATCCTGTTTGTATGGCTGAATTCTGGTTGGGAGTATCACCCAAGGGCGAAATACGCTACGATGGAGCGTATTATCCTGCCTGTCAATCGAAATGCAAACCTATATTGCGCCACATGCTTCAGGGACTTGAAGTGGACGAACATCCCCTCGTGCCTATGATGCGCGAGAAAGCCAAGGAGATGCGTATCATCTACGATGACGAATACCTATTGGCTGTATTCAAGCCTGCAGGCATGCTGGCTGTACGGGGAAATGTGGATGCTCCAAGTGTAGAGTCAGTTATTCAAGAAACCTATCCAGGTGTGAGTGGTCCCCTCATTGTTCATCGACTTGATATGGATACATCGGGCATCATGATTATCGCAAAAAACAAAGAAACGCACAAAGCACTACAGATTCAGTTCTATAAGCACGAAATCCGAAAACGATATATCGCATTGTTGGATGGAGTTGTACGTGACGATAAAGGCACCATTGCATTACCCTTGTCGCCTAATGCGTCAGACCGTCCGCGTCAGATGGTGAATCACGAACACGGAAAGCCTGCAATCACAGATTACGAAGTACTGGAACGGAAAGACGGAAAGACACTCGTAGCCTTCTACCCTCTCACAGGGCGCACACACCAGCTACGCATTCATGCAGCTTCGGATGAAGGCTTAGGTTGTCCAATCATTGGGGACAGGTTGTATGCACCTTCCAAGAACTATCAACCCTCAACTCTAAACTCTAAACTCTCAACTCTAAACTCTAAACTATCACCTGTCAACTCTCAACTCCCACCCCGTCTCATGCTTCATGCAGAGTCGATAGAATTTACACATCCCGTTACAGGCAAGCAGATCCGCCTATATGAGCCTGCTCCTTGTTGGTCATGATATCTAACACACAGCGATCGGTTTCGTTCATTGCATCTTTGCCTATCTTGGTAAGATTGTGAATGCTGCGGTCCACATCATCATCAATGATGCCTTCCGTACTGCTCACACACTCTCCGCTCATAGCCATCATCGCAGAAAGAACAGCAGTTGAAACACCACTTGCCAATTTCAATGAGCAACTGGGTTTAGCTCCATCGCAAATCATTCCGCTGAGGTTCGCAATCATATTCTTCACAGAAGCACAAACTTGTTCGTAACCTCCTCCCATCAAATAGGTGATACCGCAACTGCTACCAGTCGATGCAACCACGCATCCACAAAGTGCAGACAACTTACCCAGACTTTGTTTGATATAGATAGCAGCTAAATGACTCAGCATCAAAGCTCGTGTCAGTTCCTCATCCGTATTATGATTCTCTTTTGCAAACGTAACCACAGGCAATGTTGCACAGATACCCTGATTACCACTCCCTGAGTTACTCATCACAGGAATCATCGCTCCAGCCATTCGGGCATCACAAGCACAAGCGGTTGTAGAGATGATATGCGAGAAAATCGAGTCGCCCATAATCCCTTTACCCAAAGGACGAGTCAGTGTTTTACCCAACATGTGACCATAGTTACCATGAAGTGACTTCTCTGCTGCTGCTTCGTTGAGACGTTGAGCATCATTGATAAAGGCAATTTCTTCGAGTGGAGCAGTCATCGCAAAGTCGTAAACCTTACGTAGCGACAACCAACTGTCATCCACTTCTTCACTATCTTCGCCCTCACTCGTTTGACAATCCATCAACACCTCATCCCCCTTTGAAAGATATACAAAGTTCGTATGCTCTCCGCTAATAATGGCAGAAGCAGTCGAACCATCCTTCGCAGTCACAATGATTTCCACATATAGTTTTTCTGTGATTCCCGTTTTTAATTTGATATCTATTGGATGAGTAGCTATGTAGTTCCGACCTTGCTCTACAGCTTTATCGTCCACATCCTTCAACACCTCCAATTGGTATGCTGACCGTCCACAGATGGCACCCAGAGCAATTGCAATAGGTAGTCCTATCATGCCCGTATTGGGAATACCCACACCCATCGCATTCTTCAGTATGTTGGCACTCAGCAACACATCAATCCGCTCAGGCATCTGCCCAAGTATCTCAGTAGCTTTAGCCACACAAAGTGCAACAGCAATCGGTTCGGTACAACCTACGGCAGGAATTACCTCACGTTTAACCAATTGAACGAAACGCTCCCTTTCTTCTTTTGTCATAGTATCACATCTAATAGAATCGTTTATACTTCCGTATATGTTTTGCATCACAAAACCCACTTTCATCAGTCGGGATGAGGCGACTTGAACGCCCGACCCCTACGTCCCGAACGTAGTGCGCTACCAACTGCGCTACATCCCGCTGATTCGAAAGCGAGTGCAAAGATACGAAAATTATTTTTATTGTAGAATTTATATTGAATAATAATGTCTTTTATCGATTTTTTTTCGTAATTTTGCAGCGTAAATACAAAAATAAGATATTATGTTTTCAGGAATTGTAGAAGAATGTGCAACAGTTGTTGCAATCGAGCACGAATTAGAGAATGTTCATTTCACGATGAAGTGTTCGTTCGTGGATGAATTAAAGATTGATCAGAGTGTAGCTCACAACGGAGTTTGTCTCACGGTTGTCAAGATAGAGAACGGCTGCTATGTCGTTACTGCTATGAAGGAAACTTTGGATCGCAGCAATCTGGGAGACTTGAAGGTTGGCGACGAAGTGAACGTAGAGCGTAGCATGATGATGAACGGACGTCTTGATGGTCATATCGTCCAAGGGCATGTTGACCAAACGGCAGTATGTACAGCAGTAGAGGATGCTCAGGGCAGTTGGACATATACCTTCAAATATCAGTTCGATCAGGAAATGGCGCGTCGTGGATACATTACGGTTGATAAGGGATCAGTTACTGTGAACGGAGTGAGTCTGACGGTTTGCAACCCAGACAATGATACCTTCCAGGTGAACATCATCCCTTATACCTATGATAATACCAATTTTCACGCTATCAAAGTGGGTACAAAGGTAAACATAGAATTCGACATACTCGGCAAATATATCAGCCGTTATGCAGAACTACTGAAATAAAACTTAAAATATATTCTGATTGATACAGTCAACCACCTTTTGGATTTCCTCGTCTGTCATTTGAGGACTTAACGGCAAACTCAACTCATCGTCGGCCCAATGATCTGATATTGGAAGGCGCAGATGAGCATAGGCGGAATACGACTGTTGCTTATGAATCGGTATCGGGTAATGAATCAAAGTCTCGATACCGTTTTCTTGTAGCAACTGACGCAGATAGTTACGATTCTTACACTTGATAGCATATACATGATAAACATGACTGTTATCAGTAGTATCAGGCAAGAGTTCAACAGCAGGATGACAGATATGGGTTGAGTAATAGTGTGCTATCTCTATTCTACGCGTGTTGTCTCTGTCCAGTCGTTGTAACTTCACAGAAAGCACAGCAGCCTGCAATTCGTCAAGACGGCTGTTAAACCCAATATAGTCGTGTACATACTTCTCTGTCTGCCCGTAGTTTGTAATTGAACGTACTAAAGTTGCAAGCTCCTTATTATTTGTAGTTACAGCACCTCCATCGCCCAAACATCCGAGGTTCTTTGCTGGATAGAAACTAAAAGCAGCTGCATCACCATTATTACCTGCACGTTTGCCAAAGAGCGTTGACAGCTGGAGTCCTGAATTCGAATTATAAATCGCTCCATGAGCCTGACAAGCATCTTCCAACACCTTCAGTTTATGTTTATGGGCTATCTTATTAATGGCATCCATATTACACATAAGTCCGTAGAGATGAACAGGAATGATGGCGCGAGTGAGTGGAGTAATCAATCGTTCCAATTGGGTTTCATCCATTGTGGGAACTTCCAAATGCGGTTCGCACAACACGGGTTTCAATCCAGTTCTCGAAACCGCTAAAGCTGTAGCAATAAAGGTATTATCAGGCAAGATGACCTCATCGCCGTCTTTCCAACCGTACATGAGTTTCCAAGCGGTTAGCACAGCAGTAAGCGCATCAAGTCCGTTACCCACACCTATACAATAAGTTACACCAGTATAAGCGGCAAATTCTTTCTCAAACTGCTCCACCTCACGGCCCTTGAGGTACCAGCCAGATTGAGTCACCCGACTTACTGCGTTCCTCAAATCGTCTCCGTAGGAGGCATTTACACGTTTCAGGTCGTAATAGCTTACCATATATTTTATTCGCTTATCAATAACTTTCCGTCAGCTGTCATACCCTCTGCAGAGATGAAGAATTCCTTGGCTGACGAATTGTTGTAAAATTCCACCTTTGCCTTTCCGTCTTGGTCGGTCTTCACGTTTGCATCCCAGAAAAGGGTGCGTCTGAAGTCTTCCGTTGGGGGCAATATGCTATAGTCTTCCATCTCGAACTTCGTCGGCATGTTATATCCGTAGAAGTGCGATTTACGCAAACCCTTTGTCTTGAAATAGAAGAGAGGATGCGTATATACGAAAGCAATCACAGGATTAGCACCCATCAGGTCGGTCGATTGTATGTAGTCGTTCAGCACGGTGAGATTCTCTGTGAAATAAACCGACTTGGCTTCGTTGAGAAACTCTGGACGTTCCAAGATACCTGTGTCATTATTGGTTTTTGTGAACGTCAGTCTTGTTCCTTTATAACCACTAATGCAACAGAACATATTGTTGACAATCCACACGATTGGGCGTCTATCGTACATCAGACCGTTATCGCTACCAAAGACTGGTTTCTCACCTGATTTTGACAAGAGGGTCTCCTTATAGTGTTCAGGACTTGATCCGTGTTCGTCTGCCTCCTTTGCAAGATTCAACACCTTTCCTGCATTTGCATCAGCTACTCCTATCTCTGTCGGCTGAACAAAAATCTGATGCGAAGGCAATGGGTCTGCCACACCGTCAATCAAGCTATTCTTACTTTTGAGCCAAGTATCGAAAGTCGGCAGTTCTTCGCCCCTATCAGCAATTTCATCTGCATAGGTGTCACAATCGTAATAGACCGAAGCTTTGCTCTGCGCCCAATCCTCATCGTACCAGCTCACATGTAGATCGCCTAATATGCGTCGGGTTTTCACCTTCACAGTAGGCAAGACATGTACTTTCTTGGTGATGCTCACAAACTCTTCTTCCTTTTCCTCCTGATTGTTCTTAAAGAAATTGCACTCACCTACCGGTAACATCTCTGTCTCGTAGGGAGAGAGGAGTCGCATAGCAGGCGAGAAATGGCGATCGATTGCTATGACGTAGTTCTGTGCTTCACCTTCCTTCTCCGATTTGATTTGCAAAGCCCAGTCTCCGCTGCAATCTGGCAATTTGAACGAGTAGCGACCAAGACTGTCTGTCTTTGCCTTTCCCGACATCGATTGTCCATCTCGGTTGAAAAGTGTCATGCTCAGGTCAACATTCCCCACATCACGTTTCTTGCTCTTCGATGTCAACTGCCCGAATATATAGAGTCCGTCTTCGTTGGGTTCCACTTTATCAAGCACCTTCTGTCCCGACATCAGTTGCCAGTCATAGCGTCTCCATCCCTGAGTCATCATCAGCAGGTCGGCAGCTCGTCTGTGAGGAACATCATCAGCCTCAAAATAATAGTCGGGTGAATCAATATAACCGCTCACCTCACTCGACAGCAACATCCAAGTCTTCATATTACCTTCCTTTCCGTTTGTCATCGTAGCTGCATCCATTGCAGAAAAGGAAATAGATGAGTTTGGTGCTGCCTGTAAATCGAGTTCAACCTTGCAACAAGGCGAGAGCGAACGCAGATTGGTTGTTACAAAGATGCTATCGGATTCCGACGCAAAAGGCATCAGGAAGAACAGGCGTTCTGCAAGAATACGTCCTTCAGAGTTGAACAGCGTAAACTGACTCACCCCAGCTGGTAAGGACAACTTTTCGAACCGTTTCACGATGAATGGTTGAGCCGTCATTGTGTCGCAGTCAAGAATGGTACCATTATGCATCAACACATATCCCAGCAATCGTCCTTGAATGCCCGAAGTAGAATGTATGGTTGCCGTAATCTCTGTGTCGTCCATCATGTCGAGCGTCAGCACACATCCTTCTTCCTTTGCTTCAGGCAGCTTATACTCTCTCATCTTGCCCTTCTCGTCGGGCAGCTGAACATAAAGCGGTTCAGGCATCAGCATCGGGCAAACCTCAAAAACTCCTCGTCCGGTTTCGTCAGTCTCAACGGCTCCTAACTTCTGCTTTTGAGCATTCAGCAGAGAGCCTTTCACAGCCACACGTTTGCCTTCTTTATTTGTAACGGTAAAAGCAACCCGACTCGTCAGCCCTTTCACCAAGTCGCCTCCCTCAGGATAGAATTTCACACTATTCATCTCCAGATCTGTCGTCGATTCGGCAACCTTTCCATCCTCATCAACACGCGTGTTTGGTAATCGATGTCTGAAACTCACCTTATCAATTACCGCATTTGAATAGTTTCCTTCAACCTTTGGTTTGTTGAAAATGGGGAACACTCTGCTGAATGCAGCTGAAGTACCCCAGTTCGACATATATCTGGTAAAAGCCCGAACTTCATAGAAACCACTTGCACCAACGATACTATCCAGTTTGATATCTCCATCAGCGATACCATCCACGACCTTCAGCGTGCGGCGTTCGCATACGTCACCAATTGGATTTACAAGTTCCACATACAATACCGAGCTGATGTTCGACGGACGATCGGAATCCATTCGCTTCACATAAGCCTTGAATCTTATGGTCTCACCCTTGAAATATCCTGTATTGTCAAAATGCAAATAAACCTTCTCTTGTGGCGCAGCTTTATTAAAACGCATCGCTCGTTGCATGTATGCCAATAATTGATTATAGTCTCCACTCTCTGACTGAGCTTTCAGCGTAGTTGTCCCAATAACGAAAAGGCCGATGAACATCGACAACAAAGTGTGTTTCATGAAGAAAGATGTTTGTCCCATTACAAATCAATTAAGTTTCAATTCTACTGAATTGACCATTTATTTCCCAAATAGTTTAATCTGCACATAACAAGACTGAATGTTCCACTCGTCATTCACTCTTCCTCCCCGACCCTTAGCTGCAACAAATCTTCGTAGGTTCCGTTAAACACATTCACATCTACCTCTCCCTTGATGCCGTCAACATGTCCACGATCTGAATGCTGCCAGAATTTCCACTCACCTTTGTAGGACAATTTATCTACATAATAATGAGCAATCCAGAACGGATAACGGTCAAACTCGGGTGTGTTGAGATAGTCCTTTCTGAAGCTATACGAAGTGTAGAGAATAGGTGTTACCCCATAGTGTTTCTCTACATAATCCATCCATCTAAGCACATTCGTTCGCAACTGGGCAGCAGTAAGCCCGTCGCGTTTCTCTACATCCAATATGGGAGCCATGTCGGTAGGGTCGAGTTGTACAATTCTGCAAAAATGCTTGGCCTGAAGTATGGGGTCTGTCGAAGTAGAGAAGAAATGATAAGCTCCACGCACGAATCCGTTTCCTCGTGCATGATAGAAGTTCTGGTTGAAGTTCTCGTCGATGATGTTGGTTCCTTCTGTAGCCTTGATGAAGATGAACCGTATGGGCACACCATTGAGGTCCGCATTTCGCAGACGGTCCCAGTCTATCTCGTCCTGATAGTGACTGATATCTATTCCTCTCACATCGCCTTCAGGATACACGATATCTCCGAATTTTGCTTGGATGACAAAAGCATTATCCACGATGAGTTTCCCGACAAAGAACAGCAGGATAGCTGCTACGACAGCCAAGGTAGTCCATAAAGTGTAGGAGGTGACATGACGGAAAGGGGAAGAACTCGATTTCTTCCCCTTCCGTTTGGTTGTCGACTTTTTAGCCGCAGGCCGGCGCGTTACACTTGTTAACTTTGCCATTTACATTCATCCTCCTCTCCCCTCAGTCTTCCCCCTTTGGGGGACTGAGGGGGGACAAGAGCGAATTTCTCCCCCTTCGCACTCCCCCCAAGGGGAGAGAAGGGGGAGATGCCCAAAGGGCAGAGGGGGTCTGTCTTTACTTATGTTCGAGCTGAAGAGTCTTCGTAGGCTGATCGCACACTTCTGTTGGTCCCCAGTACTGGATAGGACCTGGATAGACGTATGCAGTCTCTTTTGCCCACATATCACGCTTCGAAGCGAAGAACTTGAATGGTGCTCCATCGAGTTCAACGAGAGCCTTACGGATAACAGGTTTCATCTTACCGTTACGCTTCTCCATGTTCATCATCATCGTGATAGGCACACCACCTGCAATCCACTCTGAAGCAGGAGCTGTGGTGTTGCGGATAACTGACATATAGCCAGTCTTGCCGTTTGCAATCAGACGAGATGCGTTGTAACCCAAAGAGTAGCAGTAGTCAGCATCGTAGTTGCTTGGAGCGGCACAACGTCCCTCGTAGCCGAAGAAGTGGTGCTGGGTTCCGAACTTACCTACATACTTGCCTTCCTTCTTCCATTGCTCGAGTTTCACGGCAACCATCGCTGAGAGCAGCTTCTCTGTCTCGATGAGCGATACCTGTACGTTTCCGTGAGGGTCGCGGTCGAGTGCCAACTGACGAGCCACACTGGTTGGGAGCGAGTTGAACACCTCGAGGTTCTCCTTTGAGATGTGAGTCTTCACGAAGTCAATCTGCTCGCTACGTCCAAGGTTCTGAGCCTCAGGAGTAGCAAGGATATCGTTGAGCTGAGCAATGAGTTTCTTGATTGCAGGGATGAACTCGATGAGTCCTTCCGGGATCAGCACGGTTCCGAAGTTGTTACCCTCGGCAGCACGAGCAGCAACAGCCTGAGCGATGTAAGTCACAACGTCATCGAGACTCATGTTCTTAGCCTCCACTTCCTCGCTGATCAGACAGATGTTTGGCTGACACTGAAGGGCACACTCAAGTGCGATGTGAGATGCTGAACGTCCCATCAGCTTGATGAAGTGCCAATACTTACGAGCAGAGTTACAGTCACGCTGAATGTTACCTATCAGCTCGCTGTAAGTCTTACAAGCTGTATCGAATCCGAATGAAGTCTCAATCTGCTCGTTCTTCAAGTCGCCATCGATGGTCTTTGGACAACCGATTACCTGAACGCCATATTTCTTTGCGGCATAGTACTCAGCAAGCACGCAAGCGTTGGTGTTAGAGTCGTCACCACCGATGATAACGAGAGCCTTGATGCCAAGCTCGCGCAGAATCTGGATACCCGCCTCAAACTGATCGACCTCTTCGAGCTTGGTACGACCCGAACCGATGATGTCGAAACCACCAGTATTACGATACTCGTCCATCAGCTCTGGAGTAATCTCCATATACTTATGATCTACGAGACCTCCAGGACCAAGAATGAAACCATAGAGTTTGTTAGCCGGGTTGAGCGACTTCACTCCGTCGAACAAACCTGCGATGACATTATGTCCACCAGGAGCCTGACCACCGCTGAGGATGATACCTACGTTGAATGGCTCGAGAGGTTTCTGTTCACCTGCTTCGAACTCAATGACCGGCATGCCGTAAGTGTTAGGGAACAATGCCTTGATTTCTTCCTGATTGCCAACCGACTGAGTTGGCTTACCTTCTTTTGCAACAACAGGACCTAAGAGAGCCTTAGGCAGTTTTGGCTGATAAGCAGCACGTGCAATTTGTAATGCGCTTTTTTCCATAATAAATAATGTATGTTTGATGATTTTATTCTTGTTAACCAATGCTTAGTTTCACAAATTTCGTGCAAAGATACAAATTTTTTCTCAATACATTAGTCATTATTCATAATTATTTTATATCTTTGCCCCGTAATAGTATTTACGATTTACGAATTGACGATTTAAAAATAACATATTTACTTTTAACTTCATTTTTTTTAGACTATGGCAAAGAAAAGAATCGCAAAGAAGGGATTGCACTACCTCATGAGTGACCTGTTCACCGCAACGGTCATTGCAGCTGGGGAGAAAAAAGCAGACATGGAAAAGGTGGCAACAACTCAGGAGAAGATACTGAAAGTCTATGGCGACTTCAACAGCAGACTGAGTAACTATGAGCGTAAGAATGCAAAAGCATTCTTCAAGCAGTACGAAACCGAACTCGCGAAAGAGATTGACAGCATTGCCGAAGCAATTGATGGAATCTTAAAATGATTAGCTTTGATACTTAAACCAAGAAAGGAGAGCCTCCAAGCCCTCCTTTCTTTGGTTCGTGATGACAGAAATCGCATCAAATTGCTTCGATCAAATGTGACAATTGACCCTTATTATCCCACTTTTTGCCACCAAATTGGCCATTATACCATATGATTCCCATCAATTGAGGTAAAAATGCTGAAATTCTACATCGCTCATTTATGCGCCAAGTATAGGGAAAAACATCGGAACCAAGGGGTCATGCATATCTTTTGATGCTTGCGAGAGCAGAATTTTGATACATTCTGTGCCTTTTCCGAGCTTAGGCATCTTGGGTGCCTTGTGTTTACTAATATCGTATCTCATTGTCTTACAGCTTTTTAGATAATTTATTATTGACCAGCCATTACAATTACAGTTATTACAGTTTATTTTTTAGGGGTGTCACTTACCCTTATTTTATATATAACTATCTATATATCAATTAGTTATATTATATTTAGAAGGGAATGCGACCCCTTATTTTTTAATTGTAATTTCTGTAATTGTAATTGACACGGTCGTTGATTAACACTTAGCCTTTCTCTATCAGGCCTTTGAGCGCATTGCGCAGTTCAAGATACACACCGAAGGCTTCAACCCTAAAACTCAATACTTGAAGCTACTAACAATCAACTATCTAAGACTTTTGACTTTTTTTCACTACATTTGTCATTATTTCTCAATTCCCAATTGTCAATTATCAATTATTTATTACCTTTGTCCTCGAAATCAACGATAAACAAAAATAGATGAAACGAATACTTACTATTAGCCTCGTTTGTGCTACGGCTTTGACACTGACGGCTCAAAAGCCTGCAAACGACTGGGAGAACCCCGCTGTGCTGGGAATAAACAAACTACCCTATCACTCTACCCTTCAGCTACCTTCGAAATGGAAGGATTGTCAGGAGATCATTTCGCTCGACGGAGAGTGGCTGTTTCGCTGGTCGAAAGACCCTGAAAGCCGTCCTCGGGGCTTCGAGCGCATGGATTATGATGTGAGCAGTTGGGACAAGATACGGGTGCCTGGCAACTGGCAGATTCAGGGTTATGGCAAACCTATCTATGTGAATATGCAATATCCGTTCTATCGCGACCGTCCGAGTGTGACGGGCGAACCTCCGAAGGATTGGTATGCTTACGACCATCGCAATCCCGTAGGCTCTTACGTAACCTTCATCGATGTCACAGACGGGATGATTGGACAGAATCTTATCCTCCACTTCGGCGGTGTCCATTCGGCCATGTATGTATGGATCAATGGTCAGAAGGTGGGCTATAGTCAGAACTCGATGTCGCCGGCAGAATTCGACGTTACGGAATATCTGAAAAAAGGTCGCAACAAACTGGCGGTAGAGGTCTATCGATGGAGCGACGGCAGCTATCTGGAGTGTCAGGACATGTGGCGACTCTCGGGCATCTTCCGCGAGGTGCAGTTGTGGGTACGTCCGCTGATACATATAGCTGATTATAAGGTGGAGGCCATTCCCAACGCCGACTACTCGCAGGCTCATGTAACCGCCAATATCACCCTTTGTAATACAGGAAAGAAGGCGGGGAAAAACCTGCGTGTCGCATGGCAGATAGAAGACCATGAATGGGTGGAGGGTATCAAAAAGATTACTGCAGGAGACACAACCATCGTGAAGATTGACTACACGATGAACCGTCCGCGCCTCTGGTCTGCCGAGAAACCTAATCTATACCCGTTCAGCATAGAACTCAGAGACAAAAACGACTGCGTGATTGAGCACTTCGACTATCATCTCGGTGTGAAGCGCGTGGAGTGTGTTGGAGAAGTGTTTAAAATCAACGGACGGAACGTGAAACTGCGTGGCGTAAACCGTCACGACCATCACCCCTTGACTGGCCGCTATGTCGATGATGCTACCTACGAAAAGGATATCAAGCTGATGAAGCAAGCCAATATCAACTTCCTAAGAACATCGCACTACCCCGACCGTGAATACCTCTATGAGCTGTGCGACAAGTGGGGCATCTATGTGATGGACGAAGCCAATCAGGAGAGTCACGGCTACGGTTATGCCAATCGTGTGATGGGCGAAGACCCTGCATGGAAGGATGCCCATGTGGACCGTGCTGTCTCGCTGGTTCAGCGCGACAAGAATCACCCCAGCATCATCTTCTGGAGCTTGGGTAACGAAGGAGGTGTAGGTCCGAACATGAAAGCCATGCGCGAAGCCGTCATTGCGCTCGACACGATAGCCCTACCCTTCTGCGACACAGACCGCAGCCAGAGCGACATCTACGACGACAGCTATCTCACCCCCGAAAAGTTCGCATCGGAGGCAAAGAGAATCAGCGACCGTCCTTTCATTATGCGCGAATATTCACACGCTATGGGTAACTCGGTGGGCAACTTCCAGGAATACTGGGATGTGATTTATGCTGATAGCAGCATCTGTGGTGCTGCCATCTGGGACTGGGTGGACCAAGGAATCCTGAGAAAGGAGAACGGGGTGGAATATTTCGCTTATGGAGGTGACTTTGGCGACAAACCCAACGACGGTGCCTTCTGCCTCAATGGTTTGATTGCACCCGACCGCAAACCACATCCACACTACTATGAGGTGCAGCATGTGTATCAACCCATCACGTTTGTGCATCAGAACAACGAAATACGCCTCATCAACCGCAATCAGTTTACCGCACTCGACGAATACGACTACACCTACAAGGTGCTGAGTGGCGGCGATAGCATCGCTGGAGGTAGGCTCACGTTGCGTGGCGACCGTCTCGCCCTTCCTCAACTGCCCAACGGTACGGAGTGTTTCCTGAATGTATCGGCACGTCTTCGCAAAGCCACTCCGTGGGCTTCTGCAGGTTATGCTGTGGCTAACGAGCAGTTCCTGCTATCGAAATTCAATAATGTACGCTTAAGCGATGATAAGGCACCCTTATTGAAAAAGAACCCTGATGTATTCATCGTCAGCACGAAGAATTCCACCATTACGCTCAATGCGAACGGAACCCTCACCAGCTGGGTGGCAGATGGCAAAGAACTATTAGTAGCACCATTAGAGCCTTACTTCTGGAAACCGGAAAACGACAACCAGCACGCAGCAGGCTTCGAGCGCAGGCTTGGTGTGTGGAAGGAGGCTGCTGCAAAGCGTATCGTTCGTGCTGTGACGACAAAAACATCGGACAACGTAGTCAGCATCAAAGCCGAATACACCCTCCCTGTAGGAGCCGACTACACCCTGACCTACAACATTTTCAACAGTGGCGAGATAGAGGTGACAGCCGACTACCGTCCGACCGCAACGAATATACCGCAGATACCCAAGTTCGGTATGCGTATGCGTGTGCCAAACGACTATACCCAAGTGGAGTACTACGGACGTGGGCCGTGGGAAAACTATCCCGACCGCAAACGCTCTGCCTTCGTGGGACATTACAAGATGCCGCTTTCGGAGTTCGAGACCGAGTATATCCATCCACAAGATAACGGCAACCGCTGTGACGTGCGCTGGCTGACACTCTCATCTTCTCAAAAAAGCGTCCGTATTGTAGGCAAACAACCCCTCTGCATCCGTGCTTGGGACTATGGTGAAGAAGACTTGGTGAGAGCTGCTCATCCACACGAAATCAAACGAGACCAGTTCGTCAACCTGAATATAGACCTCAACATTCATGGCGTGGGCGGTATTGATACCTGGGGACAGCGAACCCTTCCTCAATATACCATAGATGGCAACAAGCCCTACTCATACACATTCAGCCTCATGTGGAAGTAACTGAATGAACAAAATGGGAAAGCACAAATAAATGCAGTCGTTCTGACTGCATTTTCTTTTTGGGGAACAAACTGTTCACGAACGCTAAAGAATAAAGGGAACCGGCACAAACCGATTCCCTTCATCAATTATAAAGCACAAATCAAAGCTGAGCGAGCGTCATGCCATCGATATCGGGACACCAACCGCGAGGATTAGCAATACGGATGACGTTATCGCCTTTCTTCAACGTGACATTCACCTTCACCGTCTGTCGCTCATTGCTGGCAGGTACCTTTAAGGTCTGCACAAACTGACCATTGACATAGACATCCATCTCCCGTTCTTCTGAAGTGAAACAACCGATGGTCATAACACGTTTTCCTGCCTTCAAGGCTTTCACATGCTGCCATTGCAGGTCGTTTTCTGCACGGTTGCCAAGGAAGCGAACGACATAGCCCCCTTCAGCTTCTGCCTTTTGTTCGTAGATTGCTGTGCGGGCAAACTGATTGTTGCGCAACTCCTGATACTGACTGAGCCAAGCAGTCTCAGCCTCATAGCGAGTACGTTCCAAACGCTTCTGACCTTTTACTCGATAAATCTTAGTTCCGTGAGCAGGTACGCGAATAGGGATGATATTCTGGTCGTAGAGATAAGGTATCTGCAGAATGCAGTCGTCATACTGTATGGCTCCTCCGAGATCAAAGGATTTAGGATTGAGCTGTATGGTCTGCTCCTGATCGCTTGGGTTGTAGATAGCGATAGCACGTTCCTTTCCGCCCAGCTTCTTGATGTCCTTCACCAAGATGAAGCACTCGTTCTGCTTTTCAGCTATGTAAGCCTGCAGGTGTAGAGGGTCTTGGTTCAGGGCGATAAGGTCTTTGTTGCACATGAGCTTGAGCGATTCAGGACGTATCTTAGCCATATCGCACCCGATAAGCAGAGGTGACGACATGATGCACCACATGCCGAAGTGCGTCTCGTCCTCGATCTGCGACAAAGTACGTCCGACCTCCAACATATCCATATCGTTGTAGTGACCATCGTGGCAGTAGGCAGCCATATAGAGGTTCTCTGCAAGGATTCCCCTGACAGAACGCCAAGAAGAGTTGATGTCGCCCGTTGTGCGCCAAGAGTCGGCTACATCAGCACTCCAAGTTCCGGGATAAGCCCATCGACAAATGTTATAAACAATATCTTTCTTTCCGCAATTCTTGATGGCATTTGAGATCTTGGTGTACTGCTCGCGCTCGTCGAGTCGCATGTGGTTTCCACCACAGAAGTCAACTTTGATAAAATCGAAATCCCAGTCGCGGAAGTAGAGTTGGCAGTCTTGGTCTTCGTGACCGGCAAATCCGACTCCTATACCCCACGCATGCCGGTTGCCCGAACCGCAAGTGTTGTCGCCTGCATCGCTATAAATACCTGCTTTCAGTCCAAGAGAGTGGATGTAATCGACCAAAGCACGCATGCCATTAGGGAAGAGTTTTGTGTTCAGTCGGAGATGTCCGTCTTCACCACGTCCATCCCAATAACCATCGTCGATATTCACATATCGGTAGCCTGCCTGTTGCAGTCCTGTGTTGTGCATCGCATCGGCCTGCTGACGAATCAGCTGCTCGTTAATGTTGAGCGCGAAAGTGTTCCACGAACTCCAGCCCATAGTAGGTGTGCGTTGTGCGTTCACACTCATCACCACTCCGAGCATTAGCGCGAGAAAACCGGAAAAGGTAGTCAATCTTGCTTTCATAATTCAGTAGTTTTTTGCGTTTAGTTATTTATGTTATAAAAAATCAAAATCAAAATGATAATCTGGACTACCAGAATAAGAGGAATGCCGTATTTGAACTTCTTATGCTTCGTCTTGTGGTGCCAGACTCTCATACCCAACCAAGCTCCGATGCTTCCTCCAAGTGCAGCCAATACAAGTAGTGTAACCTCGCTGATGCGCCATTTGGAACGACGAGCCTTCCACTTATCGATACCAAACACGAAGAAGGTAATCAGATTGACGGCTGCCAAGTAGATGAACACCAAGGGTTGGAGTGATATGAGTGCAGGAATGATCAGTTTATCCACAAGCCATGATTATTTGAACAGGTATTGTGCAAACTCATGTAATGACTTACGCCACACTTGCCACTCATGATCGCCTGGGTAGGAATTGAAACGGACTTCCACTTTGCCGTCACGCATCTTCTTCACGACATTACGTGTGTGCTGTATTCGAGGGTCTTGTTCTCCACAACTGAGGAAGAACACATCGAACTGCTGGTTGAATTTCTGTGTATCCGTCAGTATGCCAGGCACTTCTTTCTCGAGGTCGAAGTTCGAAGCCCCCTGAATGCCGCCAAACATACCCGTAGAGAACACGCCTACGTTGGCAAACACCTCTGGGTCGCGCAGACCGATATAGAAAGACTGACCTCCACCCATCGACAGGCCACACATGGCACGACTCCTGCGATCTTTCTTCACACGATAAGTCTTTTCGACAAAGGGGATGACATTCCCGATGATTTCTGAGCGAAACGTCTGCATACCTTCCCAGCTATATCCTCCACCAAAACCACCATTTCGGCTTTGCACATTACTATTGGCACTCACCACAATCATAGGGACGGCCTTCCCCTGGGCAATGAGGTTGTCCATGATCTGAGCTGTACGCCCCTGTTCCATCCATCCTCGATGGTCCTCACCTCCACCATGTTGGATATAGACCACGGGATAGTTGCGCTCACGGTTCGTATCGTAGTCGGCAGGAGTATAGACCATCAACGGACGCCATGCCTCTTCGACTTTACTATAGTAATAGACGGTTCGTACCTGTCCGTGTGGCACATTCTGAACCTCGAAGTCGTCCATACCTGTTTCTTTGATTTCAATGGCACTCGACCAACGACTGCAACCATAGAACGTCTGACTGGCAGGATCGGAAACAGACACTCCATCGACAACAAGTGAATAGTAGTGGAATCCAGGCACTTGGGGCTTCGTGGTCACCATCCAAGTACCACCCTCCCCTTTCTGCATGTCGTATTTGGTACCACCAAGGTCAATCTGCACATGCTGTGCCTGAGGGGCATTCACACGGAACACAACGCTGTTGTCGGCCAACACACGGGGATAGCCGTTACGATTGATGTTTGTCACTGGCGAGTAGGACCCTTCGGGCATGTTCTCTCGACGCAATCCCCATGCAGCAATAGACGTGCAACTAATGGCACATAAGACGAATGTGAGTATAAAGGTTTTCATTCTCAGAGATATTATTTAGTTTTCATCGGCAAAGGTACGAAAAAAAGTTGAGAGTTGAGAGCTTAGTGCCAGAAAGAAATGCCAAAATTGCAAAATAGGTGTATTGTTGTAGAAAAAAAGGTTATTATAATGTAAAAAACGGTTGTGTGTCTTCTCTTTTTCACAAAAAATACTAAATTTGCAAAAAAATTGAACAAGAGAGATGAGAACTAAGAGCTAAGAGCTGTAGAACTAAGAGCTAAGATGGTTCAAGGTTCAATCGTCAATGGTCAATAGTCAATGGTCAATCGTCAATGATCAATCGTCAATGATCAATCGTCAATGGTCAATCGTCAATGGTCAATAGTCAATCGTCAATGGTCAATCGTCAAAGGTCAATAGTTGATAATTAAACTAAATGATATTATGGATTATGTAGTTGTATTTACCCTGCTTGGATCGCTCGCCTTGCTGATGTTCGGTATGAAGACGTTGAGTGAAGGTTTGCAGAAGATGGCAGGTCCTCAGTTGCGAAATGTGTTGCAGAAAATGACGGCGAACCGCTTCATGGGTGCTATCACAGGTATGTTTGTTACAGCAAGCATCCAATCGTCGACCGCCACGACCCTGATGACCGTTTCGTTCGTTAACGCAGGTCTGCTGACGCTGGCTCAAGCTATCAGTATCATTTTAGGAGCACACATCGGAACGACCATGACGGCATGGATTATGAGTTTCGGTATGACATTCGATATTGGAGTACTAGCTTACTTCGCAGCTTTCGCGGGAATCATCATGATCTACATGAAGAAGTACAAGAGTTTCGGTGAATTCCTGTTCGGTATGGCTTTCCTGTTCCTGGGATTGGTGACGTTGAAAAAGACGGGTATGGGTATGGAATTGGACAAGAATGTGGATGTCATCAACTTCTTCTCTCAGTTCAATAGCGGTAGCATTGGTACGATTGCGTTGTTCTTGCTGATTGGTACCGTGTTGACTCTCTGCGTACAATCCTCAGCAGCCATCATGGCCATCACGATGACCATGTGTGCTACGGGTGCTATGCCTGTGGAGCTGGGTATCATTCTTGTGTTGGGCGAAAACATCGGAACAACTATTACTTCGAACATAGCGGCCTTAGGGGCGAATGTGAGTGCCCGACGAACAGCTTTCTCACACCTATTTATTAATACTACGGGTGTATTCTGGGTGCTTTGCATTCTTCATCCCTTCTTCTCGTTGGTTTGTATGATAGTTGGTGTGGATGTTGATAAACTGGCTACAGATATGACGTATGCAAAGGAAAATAGCAACCTGGTGTTGCCAGCCTTCCACTCAGCATTCAATATTGCCAACACATTCATTATGATATGGTTGGTACCCGTCATAGAAAAAATTGTATGTAAAGTCATCAAACCAAAGCAAGAAGCAGAAGATGAGGAATCGCGCCTACGCTTCATTACTGCCGGCCTGATGCAGACCCCAGAACTCTCTATACTGAATGCCAAGAAGGAGATTGCCGTGTTTGCAGAACGCTGTTATAAGATGTTCGGATTTGTACAAGAACTGCTCCATACGACAAAAGGCGATGATTTCAACAAACTGTTCTCGCGTATCGAAAAATATGAAAGTATCACAGATAAGATGGAAGTGCAAATTGCCAACTATCTGAACAGCGTGAGTGAAGGACGACTGAGTTTGGAATCGAAGACGGAGATACAACACATGTTGCGGATGGTAAGCGAATTAGAGAGTATCGGAGACGCATGCTACAATCTGGCACGTTCGATGAATCGCAAACGTCAGCATACAACAGAAGATTTCACAGAGAAACAATATGAACATATTCAGAATATGATGGCCTTAGCCGATGATGCTTTGCTGGCTATGACAAGCATAGTGAAAGCAAATGACCAGAAATATGCTGACCTGAACAAATCATACAATCTTGAACACGAAATCAATAACTACCGTAATCAACTGAAGAACCAAAACATCTTCGATATCAACAACCACCTTTACAACTACCAGATGGGTGTTTACTATATGGATATCATCGCGGAGTGCGAAAAACTCGGCGACTATATCATCAATGTGATCGAGGCATCAGGTTTAAAGGACAAAGGAGATAAGTGAAAGAGTTGAGAGTTGAGAGTTGAGAGTTGAGAGTTGAGAGTTGAGAGTCAATCGTCAATGGTCAATCGTCAATGGTCAATCGTCAATGGTCAATCGTCAATGGTCAATCGTCAATGGTCAATCGTCAATGGTCAATCGTCAATGATCAATAGTCAATGGTCAATCGTCAATCGTCAATGGTTGAAAGTTAATAATTAAAACTAAAGGATATGATAAAACCGCTTTTTACAATCAGTTTAATCATGTGTTCGATGCTTGCTCATGCGCAAGACGGCACAGAATGGGACAACCCAAACATTTCGAATGTGAACAGAGAAACAGCTCACACGGTTTCAATACCTTACGGCAATGTAAATCAGGTGAAAGGTAACGATATGAGCCAATCACCTTATTATATAGATTTGGACGGAACATGGAAATTCAAATGGGTAGGCAACCCTAACAACGCTCCCAAGAACGTGTTCGCACCAGACTATAACGATACTGCGTGGGACAATATAAGCGTTCCGTCAAGTTGGCAAGTATATGGCATTCACAACGGGAAAAACTGGGACAAGCCCCTGTATTGTAACGTGCAATATCCGTTCTCATACGACAGGAATACATATAGTATCATGGCCGAACGTCCAGGATGGTTCAGCTATAACAGTAGCATGCCAAACCCTGTAGGTACCTATCGTCGACAATTTAACCTACCCCAGGAATGGGACGGACGTGACATCTACATCCGTTTTAATGGTGTTGGACATGGTTATTACCTTTGGATTAACGGGCAACGAATCGGATATAGCGAAGACTCTTATTTACCTTCTGAATTCAATATAACTAAATATGTGCATAGCGGTTCAAATACTGTAGCCCTGCAGGTGTACAGATTCACTAGCGGCTCGTTTATTGAGTGTCAGGACTATTGGCGACTGACGGGTATTCAACGTCATTGCTTTGTCTGGGCTGCTCCAAAGACTCAAATTCGCGACTACTTCTTCTATACGGACCTTGATGCATCATTTAGGAATGCAACAGCTAAATTGCAGGTCAATATCGAAGGAGAAGCCATCACAGGAGGAGAATTAAGCGTCAGCATTGAGGATAACGGAACTGCAATCGCAACAGCTTCGAAAACCATCAACGCAATCGGCAAACAAACATTCTCAATGAATGTCACCAACCCTCGGAAATGGAGTGCTGAAGAACCAAACCTTTACGACTTGGTACTTACACTCAAAGACAATCAGGGCAAGATGATCGATATCCGAGGAGGAAAGGTAGGATTCAAGGAAGTGAGTGTACGAAACGATGGAGCTTTACTCATTAACGGCAAGCGTATGGTGTTCCACGGCGTAAACCGCCACGACTTTAGTTATGAGAATGGACGTGCTGTAACAAGAGAGGAAATGGAGAAGGACGTGATTACCATGAAACGCCTCAACATCAATGCTGTACGCACATCTCACTACCCTAACGACCCTTACTTCTACGACCTCTGCGACCGATACGGACTCTATGTGCTTGCTGAAGCAAACGTGGAATGTCATGCCAACACTGGTTTGTCTGGAGTTGAAACATTCCGAGCAATGATGACAGAGCGTTCAGCAAATCAAGTGTTATGGCATCGAAACCATGTTTGCATCTTCATTTGGTCGCTCGGAAACGAATCCGGACGTGGAAACAACTTCCAAACTGCACGGGAAGCCATTCGTAAGCTTGACACTACCCGACTCATCCATTACGAGGGTAACAGCGATTACGGAGATGTAAGTAGCACCATGTATGCAGGAGTAGAAGGCATTGAAAACACAGGCCGTAGCCGTCTTAACCAAAGCAACCCTAAGCCACACATACAATGTGAAAACAGCCACTCTATGGGTAATTCTATGGGTAATGTGCGTGAATTCTTTGATCTCTATGAGAAATATCCTTGTTTGACAGGTGAATTTATATGGGACTGGAAAGACCAAGGTCTGTTGACCAAAAACTCAAGTGGCAAAGAATACTTCGCATACGGAGGAGATTTCGGTGATAATCCCAACGATGGCAATTTCTGTATTAATGGATTGGTGAAACCCGATTGGTCTTTTACCGACAAAGTTTACAATACAAAGAAGATTTACCAGCCACTCGAGTTCAAAAGTGTCAAGAATAGTAAGAATCAATTTCTCATGAAGAGCAAGTTGGCATTCTCTGACAACAGCTATCTCGATGTGTCATACACCATTCTGGAAGAAGGAAAGGAAGTAAGCAAAGGAACTATTGACAATATCGTTAAAGCGGGTGACAGCATCAGAATCACCATTGATGGCATTCCTGCTGACATGAAAGCCGATGCAGAGTACTTCATCCGTTTCAGCGCAAAACTCAAGGAGGCAACACTTTGGGCAGATGCAGGTTATGAAGTAGCAAGCGAACAACTGCCACTCAACACAGCAAAAAGGAACCTTCTCCAGATTGAAAAAGGTGAAAGCCTCAATGTAACAGAGAATAGTGCTATGGTTACGGTTTCAAATAGCGATTTCACAGCAACCTTCTCGAAAACCCAAGGCACACTTCTACGCTATGCTTACAAAGGACAAAACTTGATTTCTCAACCTCTCAAACCAAACCTCTTCCGTCTGCCTACAGACAACGATGGCAACAAGACAGGTAGTTGGGACGAAATGGGACTGACGACTTTCACAGGTAGCGGAAAAGGTACTGTTGTCACAAAAAGCGAGGATGGACAAACTGCAGATATCAGCATTAAAAGCGTGTGGACATCTACGACTTCCCACAAACTCAATGTACAACTTGACTTTAAGGTATGTGCAGACGGAACCATCATGGTCAATTCTGACATCAATCCAACTGATCAGAACGCCATCGTTCCACGTATCGGATTCAAATTCGAAATGCCTACAAGGATGGAACAGTTCACATGGTTCGGACGCGGTCCTTGGGACAGCTACGTTGACCGCAAGGAAGCATGCTTCCCTGATGTTTATACCAGCACCGTTTCTGACCAATATACAGAATACGTGAAACCCCAGGAGCACGGAACTAAGCAAGAAGTCAGATGGTTGGCAATCACGAATACAGAAGGAATGGGACTGATGGTTGTAGCACCAGAACAAATGGCCGCATCAGCTCTACATTGGCGTCCAGAGGACAACTACACCAACCGCAATACGCGAGCAAAGCATCCATACGAGTTCAAGAAAACCAATACTACAGTGGTAAACCTCGATGCACGCACACGAGGATTGGGTAACGCAAGTTGTGGTCCTGATGTATTGAAGAAATATGAGTTGTACGCATCTGATACAAAGTTCCGCTTCATGTTGATTCCGCTTGCAGGAACTATGACATTAGAAGCCATGAAAGAGAAAGCAAGAGTGGACATGCCTATTTGCAAAGCAGTAGTATGCACACAAGGAAGCAATGGAAGGATCACAATGAAGAGCGCAACTCCTAATGCAACAATTCTATACAGCATTAATGGAGGAGCTTACCAGAGCTATACCACCCCCGTCAGTCTTCCAGAGGGAGGAACTATCTCTGCATACAGCAAAGCTGACGGATACTTTGATAGTCCAGTATCAACCTATGAGTTCCAAATGTACATCAATCGCTCAGCATGGAAGATACTCAGCGTATCGAGTCAAGAAGGAGGAAACCCTGCTACTTATGCCATAGATAACAATCCTTCCACATTCTGGCATACGCAGTACTCGGGTACTACCCCACGTCATCCGCACACCATCGTCATAGATATGGCGCAAGTCTATAATGTAACATCTGTTCTTTATACAGCACGAACTGATGGTAATGAAAACGGAATGATTCGTGAATACGAAATATATATTAGTAAGAATCCAAACCAATGGGGAACTGCTGTAGCGACAGGCTCATTTGCAAAAACTACTGCACAACAGGTTGCTACACTCAAGAAGCCTGTTGAGGGACGTTACCTGAAACTTATTGCAAAGTCTGAAGTGAACAACAACGCATGGGCATCAGCCTCTGAAATCAGTATCACAGCCAAGGCAAACGATGCACAAGCAATCAACAACATCACTAATGACATGCAGGAAATGGATTCTTTCTATGACTTAACAGGACGGAAGATGACAGGAGACCAGACTCCTCTCATCTCTGGAATCTACATCCAAAATGGGAAAAAGTATCTAGTTAGATAGAACAGAAATAATGAAACTTGAATATTCACACATAACTACCTTATAACTAATAAATCTTTATGCGAAACAACCAGTATTGCATTATATTAGCAGGAGGAATCGGCACCCGACTATGGCCAGCGAGCCGACAGCAGATGCCAAAGCAATTCCTTGATATCCTTGGCACAGGAGAGACGTTGCTGCAAGCGACATACAAACGTTACGCAAAGTTTATCGACAAAGAAAACATCATCGTAATGTCGAACGAACTATACAAAGACCTGACATTGCAGCAACTACCTGAACTGCCTACATCCAACCTATTGTTAGAGCCCATGCGACGAAACACGGTACCGAGTGTAGTGTGGGCTGCAATTCATCTCACGCGTGTCAATCCCAATGCAGTCATGCTCGTTACTCCTGCAGACCAACTCATCACAGATGAGTCGACATTCGAGCACGACATGCGTTATGGTTTTGACTATGTAGCAAAGAACCAGCGGTTATTGACAATTGGTGTTACACCAACCCACCCTGAAACCCAGTTTGGTTATATCCAAATGAACGAACAACGTGCCGACAACATTTTCCAGGTAAAGTCGTTCACAGAAAAACCAGAAGAGCAATTTGCCAAAATGTTCATAGAGAGCAACGAGTTCTTATGGAACACAGGATTGTTCCTTTGGGGAGCACGAACTTTCCTCGACACAATCCGACAAGTATCTAGCGAAGTATCGGATATTCTACAAAGGGTACAAGCTATGCTTACCGTTGGTGACGACATACCTACACTCATTCAGCAGGCGTTCTCGATTTGCCCTAACATCCCTTTAGAAACAGGTGTACTTGAGAAGGTAGATAACGTAGACGTTATGCAATGTCAGTTTGGATGGAGCGATTTGGGAACGTGGACACAAGTGTTCAACATCATGCAGAAGACTCAAGATGGTAATGTGGTACTCACACCTCCAGAAGATGCGAAGTCGAATCAGACAACATTCCTCTACGACACATCGGATTGTATCATAAGACTACCAAAAGGCAAAATTGCCACAATTCAGGATCTTCATGGCTTTGCCGTCATAGACACACCTGATATCCTGATGATTTGTAGAAAAGACAACCAACAATCCATCCGCAACTTCGTAAATGATGTCACCCTACACACTCAACAGAATAATTAACAGTAAAATACATAAAATCAAGAACTAAGTATTATGCAAATTCTTTTAACAGGTGGAGCTGGATACATCGGTTCCCACACAATTATTGAGCTTGACAAAGCCGGACACTCAGTAGTAGTAGTTGACAACCTTGTTAACTCGAAAGAGGAGGCATTGCGCCGAGTAGCAAAAATCATTGGTAAGAATGTTCCATTTATCAAAGCAGACGTCCGCGACCGTGATGCGCTCGACAAAGTTTTCAAACAGTATCATATTGATGCAGTCATTCACTTCGCTGGCCTCAAGGCAGTTGGTGAAAGCTGCGAGAAACCATTGGAGTACTATGAGAACAACATGAATGCTACTTTTGTTCTCCTTGACGTGATGCGTAAGAACGGATGTAAGAATATCATTTTCTCCTCATCTGCAACCGTATATGGTGATCCTGCTCAGATTCCTATTACCGAAGAATGCCCAAAGGGACATTGCACCAATCCGTATGGACAAACCAAATCGATGCTCGAGGAAGTATTGATAGATGTACAGAAGGCTGACCCTGAATGGAATGTAGTTCTCCTTCGTTACTTCAACCCGATAGGTGCACACAAGTCAGGACTCATTGGTGAGAATCCAAACGGAATTCCAAACAACCTGATGCCATATATCACCCAGACGGCTATCGGTATCCGTAAGGAATTGGGTGTATTCGGCAACGACTACGATACCCCTGATGGTACTGGTGTACGCGATTATATCCACGTATGCGACCTTGCAGCTGGGCATGTAGCAGCTCTTCAAGCTATAGAGCGCAAATGTGGACTTGGCATCTACAACCTCGGAACTGGTCACGGCTATTCTGTTCTCGATGTAGTCAACGCGTTCCAGACAGCTAATGGGCTGAAGGTTCCATACGTTATCAAACCTCGTCGTCCTGGTGATATCGCCACCTGCTACTGCAACCCTGCGAAGGCTAAGGCTGAACTCGGATGGGAAGCACAATATGGTATCGAGGATATGTGCCGCGATTCTTGGAATTTCCAAAAGAACAACCCTAAAGGGTATGAAGAGTAAAAGATAGGAAATAATAAGATAAGACAAGAAGAGTAATAGATAAAACAAAAAGAGTAATAAATAAAATAAGAAGAGTAATAAATAAAATAAGAAGAGTAATAAATAATGGAGGCTTCTCAATCGAAAAGCCTCCATTATTATATAATAACGTTCACTTATTACTTAACAAGCAACTTCTTTCCATTCTGGATGTAAACACCCTTGTCAACAAGTTTGCTTACCTTGCGGCCAGCTAAATCATAGATAGCAGCTCCTGTATTCTCTGCTGCCAATTCTTCGATACCTTCTGGCAACTCTGGGCTTGGAACCAAGCCTACATACAGACATGAGAGACGGAAGTTGTCGAGCTTGAACCAACCAGCACATGCGTGTGGATGTTCAGTACCGCTTGCATCAACATTATTCGTACGGAAACCTATCTTTGCCTTGCCATCCTCGCCAACACGGAAGTTGAGCGACATCGGACGTGCAAGAGATGTGTAGTCGTATGAAACATCATTGTCATATCCTGCATAAGAGAAGTAAGTAATCTGCTCGTTGGTGTTGTACTGCTGGAGCGTCTGTGCGTCGAGCATGTCTGGAGTGAAGTTCTCTCCGTAGTCGTAGTCGCGACCGTACATCTGAACGGATTCGTTACCGAAGATACGCTGAGTAGTGATGTTCATGCCTCCCCAGTCGTGCTGAACAACTACATCAGCTGTCAACTGATAGATACCTGCAGGAAGGGTGAGTTCCTGATAGATTTCAACGGTTGGAACATTGTCTGCCCATACACCCCACAGATGCTCTCCATCTGTATACTGATGAGTATATGTTTCTCCCTCGAATTCTACTTCGAGATTGTCGCCACGATTAATTGCGCACCAGCTATTTTGACCTGCTGCACGAGTATCTGCTGACGTGAAGACTTCTGTACCATTGATGAAGAGATGCCAACCTGCTGGTGCACCTTCTGGTCCGTCTGAGTTGTTACCGTTTTGAGAAGAAAGGTCTTCGAAGCTTGGGTTCTTGAGGTATTCAGTGAGGTCATCACCTGCTTCGATGGTGTCGCTTTCCTTGCATGCCTGAAGTGCGTCAGCCAACTCCTGAATAGCTGCATCGATTTCTGCTTCTGAGTTATACTCCTCGTTCTCCCATTTCTCTTCTACAGCCATAATGACGTCTGCATATTCGCCTGCACCTGCCTTTGAATCATATTTAGCAAGGTTCTCGTATGCGTTAGCGATTGCATTGCCTAACTTATCGTAAGCGCGTGCTGCGTCAGCTACTGATGAGATGACATCGTGAAGAGCCATGATTGAACCGTTGATGAGTACTGGTTCATCGCTTGCAGTTATGCTACTTGTTCTTGCGAGTAACTGTTCTGCCACATCGCGAACGTTTGCATAGACCTTCTTGTCGACATTGGTTACGATTTCTTCAAGGCTTGATCTGAAGAAGTCGAGAACTTCAAGAGCATCATCCACATTGTAGCCTTCCTTATGGATGCGGAAGTTGTCAACCTTGAACCAACCATCGCCTCCTGCACCATTACCTTCTGTACGCATTGCTGCTGCATAGTTTGCGTCTGTACGTACTCCGAATGTAAGTGTTCCATCGAAAACGTATGCTTTCACAGAGATTGGTTGAAGTTCTGTATCGGTTTGAGGTTCTGAATTTCCTTGGAATCCATATACTTCTGACAGGTCGAGTAGCTCAAGATTGTACTCGTCTTCCATTCCGAAGTAAGTAGAGCTGAGGTTACCGAAGATACGCTGAGTCGTACGACGTGAGCCGCTTCCGTTTGCTCCTACCATCAAGGCAGCAGTAATGGTATAGGTTCCATTCTCCATACCTTCGATAGTTTGGCTAATCTCATACTGAGGAATGCTTCCGTTCCAGATTCCGAAGATGTTGTTGCCATCCTTAGCACCTGTTCCGTCTTCGTTCTGTCCGTGCCAAGCTGTGATACCTGCACTACGAACTTCGTCGGCAGTCGTAACCTGCTTTCCGTTGATGTAAACATTCCATCCTGCTGGAGCACCTTGTACGCTTGATGTTGTAGAACCGCCCTGTGCCGAAAGGTCTTCGAACGACATATTCTGACCCATAGCTGTTACATCGCCGAGACCCAACTTGAAGTCAGCTACTGCCTTTGCGAACGTCTCCAAAGCTGCTGCTACCTTGTCGGCATCGGTTTCCTCGTCGAATGCTGTGAGTGCAGCAAGGACTTCATTCGAAAGTGCCGTCTGCACATCTTCATCGTTTTCATACTTCTTGATTTCGTTGTAGAGGGCCACCTTATTATTTAATATAGCCTTCAGGGCATCGATGTCTTCAGCCTTTACATTACCTTTGTCGTAGAGCGCTAAAGCTGCGTTGTAAGAAGCGACAAAACCATCCTCAGGGCTTTCAACAGTCACATATGCCTTGTAGTAATTGTTGATGAAAGCAAACAGATCGGCTTTTTCAAGGAAAGCTGGCACGTTGTCAACTTCCACAAATGCCCAGTTACATGAGCTTGAGTCGGCCATCACTACGCGATTCTCATCAGGATCGTCCGAAATGTACACGTTGTCTCCATACTCGTCCTGCAATACGCCACCATAGAAGTCAGGATACCATCCGTCGCCATAGTACGAAGATACAACATATTCGTTGCCTGCATTCATGTGCATGTTATAGCCAAATGTGCTACTGTTGTTTCCTGCACCTGGTGCTACGAAATAAAAGCCTTCGTACTGACCTTCGCTGATGTTCCAGTCGCAACGCTCTGTAGCTTTAACATTCACGTTACCTGTACCTGAAGGGATGTTCATGTAGTAACGAACTGTTCCTTCGGTTGTCTCGTCATCATAGTAGAACGACCAAGTCTTGTCGTCGTTCAGCTGAGCTGTCAGTTTGACTGTGAAAGCTGAAGTACCAGAACCAGGAGAGTAGATTGCTCCATCCCAGCTTGTACGGATCATCTGTCCAGCCAACTTACTGTAACAAAAGAAAGTATAGGTATTCCCATCGGTGAGTTGATCACCACCTGGAGCCACAGGAGCGTCCTGTGCACCTACACTCAAGGATGTTGCTAAGAGCAACAAAGTAGCCATGTAAAGTTTCTTCATGATCTGTAAGTGTTAAAATGATTAATTAATGAATAATACTATTTCGCTGCAAAGATACGAAAAAAAGAAATACCGCCAAGTATTTTTACCAAAAAAAGCTCATAAACACGAATTATTGGCACATTTTCGCCCTACTATTTTATTGTTGCGCGGAAAAGAAAAGAAAAGAAGATGCTACTAAAGAAAAAGACGTCTCACTAAGTGAGAAAAATGCTACCCTTAGGGGAAATCTCTATTCAAAGGCTCGGAACTTATATTCAAAGGCTTGGAATATATATTCAAAGACTTGGAACAGAGACAGCCGTGAGAGAATAGGAATGTTACCTATAGGATATGGCAATTAGATTTTTAGGGGTGTTACTTGAGACTTCTGTTGACGGAGTCGATATAACTGAGAAGTTCTTCCTTACCCAATCGGCTTTGCGCGCTCGTAATAAAATAAGGTGGAAGTTCTTCCCATTGCTCCGAAAGTACGCTCATGTAGTGTTCCACATTTGCCTGTTGCCGCGTCTTGGAAATCTTATCTGCTTTTGTAAAGACAATGATAAACGGAATGCCGTTCTCGCCTAAGAACTCTAGAAAGTCAAGATCCTTCTTCTGCGGTTCATGACGGATGTCAATCAAGACACACAGACATGTAAGCTGACGACGCTCAAGCACATAATGGGAAATGAGGTTCCACAACTTGTCCATCTCGCGCTTACCACGCTGGGCAAATCCATATCCAGGCAAATCGACCAGATACCAACTGCCATTAATGAGAAAATGGTTGATGAGCATCGTCTTCCCGGGTGTGCTTGAAGTCATCGCAAGCTTGCTCTTACCCGTAAGCATATTGATAAGACTCGATTTGCCCACATTCGACCTTCCGATAAACGCATATTCAGGCAAATCTGTATCTGGGCACATATCTGCCCTAGGACTACTACCCTTAAATTCCGCTGTCTTGATTATCATTTTGAATTACGATTTTCTGCAAAGATAGTAAAATAATAGGGAAAAGCAGGTTGATTATGCAGAAAAAACAAAGATTTTCTGCAAAAAAAGGAAAAATTATTTGGGTAATAGATTTATTTATCGTACTTTTGCATTCGATTTTGGTGGTAATCCAAAAATCAATTCCTTTTATCACATATTTAATGTCACCTCCTCAACATATTGGACTGGAGTATGGAGTATGGAGTGTGTACATAGCCTAACTCACAGAGATTATAAATCAACAACACAATGTATAGTAAATCAGAACTACAGAACAAGAGCTTGGAAGAACTGCAGGCTATTGCAGACGAGTATGGAATCAGCTCTAACAAGAAAGACCATGCAGCGTTGATGTATGACATTATCGACCACGAAAGCGTTTCTGCTGCCCAAAAAGCGGTGGAAAAGCCTAAAAAACGAAACAGGATTAAGACGGTCGATTTTGTTTACTCGGCAAACCAACTCAAGGCAAAAAAAATAGAAAAGCAGACAACGGTTTCTGCTCCCTCAAACTCACTATTCAACGATTTGTCCCAAGAAGAGAAAGACCTGCTGAAAGACACAGAAGGCAATCCCGAAGAGGCTCCAAAGCCAACTGAAGAACAAACTCCTGTGGAAACAGCAGCAGCAGAGCCTGCGAAGAAAAAACGCGGCAGACCTAAGAAGGACGAACCTGTTGAAACAGAGGAACAGCCCGCAGAACCTGCTCCAGAAGTCCCTACTGCAGAAGAAACTGTAGAGACACCAAAGAAAAAACGCGGCAGACCTAAGAAAAACCAAGCTACGACAGAGCAAGCTCCAGAAGAAAACAAAACAGAAACAACAGACAAAGACAATCAGGCAACCCTGTTTGACTCTGCAGAAAACGGAGATGCCTCTGAGGCAAAAACGCACCAGAAGACATCCCTCATGGATTTCAGCCCAAAATTCTCAGAAGAAGAAGAAGAAGCTGATGATGCTTCAACGGAAGGAGAGGAATCATATTCCACACCAACCAATCATGGCTCGAACCCAAGCCAGGAACCATTCGACGACGATACAGACTTCATCATCGTAGAAGACATCCCTAACGAAATGAACCAAGACGAACATGCACCTCTGAACTATTTCAGACAATTCAACCACGAAGACAAGAGCATGTTCGAGTCGAAAACGCAGGAAGCATCTGCCACCAGCGGCAACGAATCTTATCAAGAAGATTACGACATGCCTAACATCGATGTTGAACCCTATAACTTCAACAACATCGTATCTGTTTCAGGTGTGCTCGACCTTTCAGGCGACTTCGGATTCTTACGTAGTTCCGACTACAACTACCTCACATCTCCAGACGATATATATGTCAACCCGTCACAAGTACAACATTACGGATTGAAAACAGGTGACGTTGTCGAAGGAACCATACGCCCACCACACGAAGGAGAAAAGTTCTTCCCATTGGTAAGCATTGAGAAAATCAACGGATGCGCACCATCTGTCGTAAGAGACCGAGTACCATTCGAATACCTCACGCCACTATTCCCAGAAGAAAAATTCAAATTATGCAGCGGAAAAGGCGACACACCATCATCTCGTATCGTCGACCTCTTCTCCCCTATCGGAAAAGGACAGCGAGCACTCATCGTAGCACAACCAAAGACAGGTAAGACATTGCTGATGAAGGACATAGCCAACTCCATCGCACGCAATCACCCAGAAGCATACTTGATGATGCTGCTCATTGACGAACGTCCTGAAGAAGTAACGGATATGGCTCGTACCGTGAACGCAGAAGTAATAGCATCAACATTCGACGCCCCAGCCGACAATCACGTAAAAATAGCCAATCTGGTATTGGAGAAAGCAAAACGTATGGTGGAATGCGGACACGATGTCGTCATATTCCTCGACTCCATCACACGTCTTGCACGTGCCTACAACACCGTAAGCCCAGCATCCGGAAAGGTACTCACAGGTGGTGTAGATGCAAATGCACTCCAAAAACCAAAACGATTCTTCGGAGCTGCACGAAACATCGAAGGAGGAGGCTCACTCACCATCATCGCTACCGCTTTGATCGATACAGGTTCGAAAATGGACGAAGTCATCTTTGAAGAGTTCAAAGGTACAGGAAATATGGAATTGCAACTCGATCGCACATTAGCAAACAAGCGAATCTTCCCAGCAGTAAACCTCATCGCATCAAGCACTCGACGCGACGACCTGCTCCAAGACGACAATACTCGCAGAAGAATGTGGATTATTCGAAATCATATTGCCGATATGACCAACTTGGAAGCAATGGATACTATTCTGAAACATATCGAACGCACAGAAAGCAACGAGGAATTCCTCGCAACAATGAACGGATAAAGCAAAGCACGGATAATGCAAAGCCTGCTGAAAAGCTATCCAACTCACCTCAATCACCTCAAAGCGACACAATCTGCTGTTTTGAGGTGATTTCTTTGTAGAGGGGACAAAAAAATGAAATTATAGTACAATATTTCACGAAATGTTCCAAAAAACATCAAAAAAATTTGTATTATTTATAATTATTGAATAAATTTGCAACCGATAAGCTATAAGTAATATAGTTTTGCTATAAGGTAAAGACTTTTTCATAAACTACGAGCAGACTGAGAAGTTAGCTCGTTTTTTTATGATGCAATCCACCACAAAATATGCAAAACAAACATCGCTACCTTTACTCATTCTCATCGCCTTATTGCATAAAAAGCCTCTAAAACAAAGCAAATACAAGCCAAAAGAATAAGTTTTTATAGCAGTAGAGTAACAATTTCACAGAATTATCGTCCATTTTACAACGTAATTCAATTATTTTTACTAACTTTGCACCGCTTTTTTGGGCAACACTCTAAAGCCGCAAGGCTACGTGTGATGGCGAATTAAGCATCAACTTAATTTATAGTAACACAAAAATTAAAGAAAAAATGAAAGAAATCTCATTGAACGGTACATTGCGCACCGACCTCGGAAAGAAGGCAAGTCGCGAAATCCGTAAGCAGGACCTCGTTCCATGCGTTATTTATGGTGTTGAGAAGGACGAGAAAGGCCTTCCTGTAGCTAAGTCATTCACAGTAACAAACAAGGAACTTGCAAAGTTGCTTTACACTCCAAACGTGTACATCGTGAACCTGAACCTCGACGGTAAACCAGTAAAGGCAATCCTCAAGGCTCTTCAAACTGACTTCGTAACCGACCGTCCACTTCATGTCGACTTCTACCAGATTACTGAAGACAAGCCAGTAGTAATTGAAATTCCTATCAAGTTGAACGGTTTGGCTGAAGGTGTTAAAGCCGGTGGTAAGCTCTCAGCAAGTGTACGCAAATTGAAAGTAAAGGCACTTTACACCAACTTCCCAGACACATTGGATATCGACGTAACAAAACTCGCTCTTGGTAAGTCTATCAAGGTTGAGGAACTTCAGTTCGAGAATCTCGAAATCGTTACTCCTAAGGAAGTTGTCGTATGTGGTGTTCGTATGACACGTGCAGCTCGTTCGGCTTCTGATGCAGCTGAAGCAGGTTCTGAAGATGGTGCAGCAGAATAATTGACAACCGATGAAGTATTTGATTGTTGGTTTGGGTAACATTGGAGACGAATACGATGGCACCCGCCACAACATAGGATTCAGAGTGTTGGATGCTTTTGCAAAGGCATCCAACATTTCGTTTGAAGACAAGCGCTATGGGTTTGTCGGAATGGGTCGTGTGAAAAATGCAGAAGTAGTACTGCTGAAGCCAAGCACCTATATGAACCTCAGCGGTAATGCTGTCCGCTATTGGATGAACAAGGAGAATATCCAACCCGAGAACCTGCTCATCATTTGCGACGACCTAGCCCTCCCCTTCGGAAAACTGCGACTTCGTCCCAACGGTAGCGATGGTGGTCACAACGGATTGAAGAATATCGCATCCGTTCTTTGTTCACAGCAATGGGCACGCATTCGCTTTGGAGTAGGAAATGATTTCCCTCGTGGCACACAAATTGATTTTGTACTAGGTCAATTTGAACCTGAAGAATTAGAGCGGATGGACGAACGGGTAGGTGTAGCATGCGAGATGATCAAAGCATTCTGCCTATCAGGCATCACATTCGCAATGAACAACTATAATAACAAATAAAGGTGCAACACTCCGTTACACCTTTATTTATTATTCATCATCTTCGTCGTCATCGAAGTCGAAATCAAAATCTCCGAAGAATGCCGGCTGGACAAACTCGTCCAAATCACGGCGTTCTTTTTTGGTAGGACGACCTGTTCCTCGAGCTCTGTTCACAAATCCGCTGATGCGATTCATTTCCAACAACTCATACTGATCAGGAGTTGTGATATTCTCTAACACTTCCGGTACCAATTTCGCCCCCACCCTATTCTGTATGGCTTGCAACACACGGAACGTATAAGTAACTGGTGGTTTGCGCACTTGAATCTCATCGCCTTCTTTAATCATGCGTGATGGTTTCAGCTTCACTCCATTCATCATCACACGGCCGTTCTTACAAGCATCAATAGCAATCGAGCGGGTTTTGAAAATCCTTGCGGCCCACAACCATTTATCAAGTCTTGCTTCCATCTCAATGCCCCTTTTCTGCTACCAACTTACAGATATTCACCACAGTCATCATCGCCTTCTCCATCGACTGAATGGGCACGAACTCGAAAGGCCCATGGAAATTGATTCCACCAGCAAAGATATTTGGACAAGGAAGCCCCTTAAACGATAGTTGCGCCCCATCTGTACCACCTCGAATGGCTTGTATTCTTGGAGTAACGCCAGCTTCTTCCATTGCCTTCTTAGCGATATCTATGATATACATCATGGGTTCAACCTTTTCACGCATGTTATAATACTGATCGTTCATATCGAGCTCAGCTACCCCATCTCCGTATTTCGCATTGATTACTGCCACCACTTCCTCCATACGCTCCTTGCGCTTTTCAAACTTCAAACGATGATGATCTCTTATGATAAAAGCCACATCTGCCTTCTCACAACCACCTTGAATACCTGTAAGATGGAAGAAACCCTCATACCCTTCAGTCGTTTCAGGAGTCTCATCTTGAGGAAGCATCTGCACTAACTCCGTTGCAATCCTACCAGCATTCACCATTTTCCCCTTTGCGTATCCAGGATGTACACTAACCCCCTTGATGCGAATCTTTGCCGAAGCAGCATTGAAGTTCTCAAACTCCAATTCTCCTACCTCACTACCATCCATCGTGTAAGCAAACTGACAGCCGAATTTTTCCACATCGAACAAATGCGCACCCATACCAATTTCCTCATCAGGGTTGAAGGCAACACGGATTTTCCCATGCTTCACTTCGGGATGATGCTGCAAATACACCATCGCCTGAACAATTTCAGCTATTCCGGCTTTATCATCTGCTCCAAGAAGCGTATGCCCATCCGTCACGATCAAGTCCTCACCAATGTGGTTGAGCAGTTCGGGGAACTTCTCTGGTGAAGAAACAATACCATCGCTCAGTTCAATATCTTTACCGTCATAGCCCTTGACGATACGTGGTTTGATATCCGCACCCGAACAATCAGGACTGGTGTCCATGTGGGCGATGAACCCCACAACAGGCACATCCGCATCAATGTTGGCAGGTAGCGTAGCATAGATATATCCATGCTCATCCATCTCAACATCTTGCAAACCTTCAGCAACCAACTCGTTCTTCAAGAACTCTGCAAACACCAATTGCTTCGGCGTACTTGGGCAACCTTCACCCTCTTCGCTCGACTGGGTGTCGAACTTAGTGTAGTTTAAGAAACGTTCTGTTATATTTACCATATTCTCTTTGGCAATTTACTATTAATATTTATAATGTACAATTTACAATCGACAGCGAAGTTAGCAAATAATTATGGATTATGCATTAAAATTTGTGTTTTATTTCGTATCTTTGCAAAAAATATAGTGCTATTTCAGGAAAATACCAAGTAATGACTACACAAGAAAGGTTAGCACATACCATTCACTCGATAGAGCACGTAAGGCTTAGTGAGCAGATTCGACTTGCATTCATGCTAAGTCTGCCGGCTATCTTGTCGAATCTCAACAACATCGTGATGGATTATATTGATACGGCTATGGTAGGAAGTTTGGGAGCAAATGCGACTGCTTCCATTGGACTTATCGCTACGTCCACATGGATGATGGGTGGTGTATGTAGCGCTGTTTCTTCAGGATTCTCGGTACAAGTGGCACATTTGTTCGGTGCCAAAAAGAAAAAGGAGGCTAACGACGTATTGAGACAGGCGTTCACAGCTGCTCTCATCTTCGGTAGTTTCCTCATGATAGTCGGTATCAGCATCAGCCGTCAACTGCCTATTTGGCTAGGAGGTAATGCGGATATTGTTGAAGATGCTGGCATCTACTTTCTTGTCTTTGTGTGTTCAATGCCGCTCATGATGGTTTATATGCTCCTGGTTGGGATGCTCCGCTGTAGTGGTGATTTGAAACTGCCAAGTATCTTGTCGGTCATCATCTGTGCATTCGATGTGGTGTTCAACTTTTTCTTCATCTTCCCGACTCGCGAAATAAGCCTGCTGGGGTGGCAGTTCACTTGCCCAGGATTAGGTTTGGGTGTCTTGGGTGCTGCACTAGGCACATGTACTGCGTGGCATCTTGGTGCGCTCTATCTCATCTACCACATGTGTCGCAAATCAAAAGAGTTACGTCTTGACTTCAAAGGTAAGTTGCTGCCCGAGAACCGTGTTCTGAAGAAAGCATTGATGATTGGTTCTCCAATAGGACTGGAGCGGATTATCTCGTGTGCTGCACAGATTACGTCAACAGTCATCGTTGCCCCTCTTGGCACAGTTGCCATCGCAGCCAATGCTATGGGAATCACCATTGAGAGTCTTTGCTATATGCCTGGATACGGCATAGGTGAAGCGGCTACTACACTCATCGGACAAAGTCTTGGCGCACAAAGGCATGACCTTATCCGCAAATTCGCTTTTATTGCTCTGGGGATGGGAGTTGCCATCATGTCATTATTAGCAATCGTGATGTACATCACGGTACCCGACCTGATGAGCTTAATGACCCCCGACATTGATGTCCAACAACTTACCACCCGCGTTCTGCGTATCGAAGCTTTTGCCGAACCTATGTTCGCGACTTCTATTATCTGCTATAGCATTTTCGTAGGAATGGGTGACACACTCTTGCCAAGTATCATTCAACTGGGTAGTATATGGCTCATTCGCATACCGTTTGCTGCGCTCGTTGCTTCTCAATGGGGGCTAACAGGTGTATGGATAGCAATGGCTTCGGAATTGTGTGTTCGAGGGGTTGTGATGCTGATTAGGATGATAAAGAAAACGAAAAAAGGACTCCCCAGTCCCCCTTAGGAGGAAAGCCCCTCCCCCTTACCCCTCCCTCTATGGAGGGGAGTAGGAACTAAGAGCTAAAGATAATTCAAGATTCAATTTATCAACTTTCAACTGTAAACTATAAACTATAAACTATAAACTGTAAACTGTAAACGGTAAACGGTAAACGGTAAACTATGACAACTATAAAGAACAATGAATTCGGTGGAGAACGGCCTTTGTTTGCCTCACATCATCTCCAACTGATTGACGTAACAATTCATGCAGGAGAGTCGGCACTTAAGGAATGCAAAGACATAACAGCTGAGCATTGCCGTTTCGAAGGGAAATACCCTTTCTGGCACAATGACCACTTTATCATTAGCAACTGCCTATTCACAGAAGGAGCACGTGCTGCTTTGTGGTACTCACGCCACCTAGAAATGAGCGATACACTCGTTGAAGCTCCAAAGATGTTCCGCGATATGGAACACCTGAAACTCCGCAACGTAAATCTTCCCAATGCTCAAGAAACCTTGTGGCACTGCAAGGATATCCAGCTGAAGGATGTGAATGCAGAGCATGCTGACTACATCATGATGCACTGTGAAGACATCGAGATTGATCATCTGACTTTACAAGGTAATTATTCGTTCCAATACAGCCGTAACATCGTGATCCGCAACTCGACACTCAATACCAAAGATGCCTTTTGGAATACAGAGAACGTCACTGTGTACGACTCAACAATCAATGGCGAATACTTAGGATGGCATAGTAAGAATCTGCGCCTGATTCGTTGTCACGTTCTTGGTACCCAACCTCTGTGTTACGCACACGACCTACAAATGGAGGATTGCACGATGGGTGAAGATGCCGACCTTGCTTTCGAATACAGCGAAGTAACTGCTGACATAAAGGGGCATATCGTGAGTGTAAAGAATCCGCTGACAGGTAGCATCAAAGCTGACAGTATCGGTGAGATAATCCTTGATGAAAACATCCGCCAGCCAGCCAATTGCAAGATTGTTACGACTAACGGCTAATTCTGTATCGTCATTATTATCCTATCCGAACAGTTCGATTACAAAGAACGCAGAGGTTAAAACTCTGCGTTCTTTGGTGTACGGGGGAATGGAATCACATCGCGAATGTTTTGCATTCCTGTCACAAAGAGGATAAGTCGCTCGAATCCCAATCCGAATCCTCCATGTGGACATGAGCCATACTTACGTGTATCGAGATACCACCACAGGTGGGTCATATCCATCTTACGTCGTTCAATTTCTCCCATCAGTTTGTCATAAGATGCTTCACGTACCGAACCTCCGATGATTTCGCCAATCTGTGGGAAGAGTACGTCCGTACCCTGCATAGTTGGTCCTGGTGCGATTGCTCCCTGATAGCCAACCGAACCTCCATCTGCTGTCTGTTCGTTCTGTTTCATGTAGAACGACTTGAACTCGCGAGGATAGTCAGTCATAATGACAGGCTTCTTGAAATGTTCCTCCACAAGGTAGCGCTCGTGCTCGGATGCAAGGTCATCACCCCAATTGCATGGGAACTCAAACTTACGACCGTTTTTAATCGCTTCTTGCAGTATTTCTATTCCTTTGGTATAAGGCAGTCGGACAAAGGTTTCCTTGAGCACACCTTCGAGGCGTTCAATAAGTCCGTTGTCAATCATCTTGTTGAGGAAGTTGAGGTCATCCTTGCAGTGGTCAAGGGCCCACTTGACGCAATATTTGATAAAATCTTCCTCAAGGTCCATCAACTCTTCCTGATCAATGAATGCCACTTCAGGTTCAATCATCCAGAACTCAGCCAAGTGTCTTGGAGTGTTACTATTCTCTGCACGGAATGTAGGGCCAAAGGTATAGATAGCTCCAAGTGCAGTAGCTCCGAGTTCACCCTCAAGTTGTCCGCTCACCGTGAGCGATGTCTGCTGTCCGAAGAAGTCATCGTCGTAGATAATCTTACCCTGCTCGTCCTTCTTCAGGTCATACAGGTTCTTGGTTGTCACCTGGAACATGTTGCCTGCTCCTTCGCAGTCGCTTGCCGTGATGAGTGGTGTATGGAAATAGAAATATCCGTGCTCATGGAAATAGGTATGAATAGCCATCGCCATGTTGTGACGAATACGCATTACAGCTCCGAATGTATTGGTACGCAGACGCATGTGAGCATGCTGACGCATATATTCGAAACTCTGTCCTTTCTTCTGCATTGGGTAGTCGGCAGGACACTCGCCAAGCACCTCGATGTCGGTTGCCTGTATTTCTACAGCTTGACCAGAACCTATGCTTTGCACCATCTGTCCCTCAACGCTGAGGCATGCACCAGTGGTGATGAGTTTCATCATCTCTGGGTCAAACTTCTCAACGTCAGCCACTACCTGCACATTATTGATGGTAGAGCCGTCGTTGAGCGCAATAAAGTTAACTGCTTTACTACCACGTTTGGTTCTTACCCATCCTTTCACACAGACCTGTGAGCCATAATCTTCACGTTTCAACAGGTCTACTATCTTTGTTCGTTTCATTGTTCTAGCTATTTACATTTGAGACTTTACACTAACTGCCTTAGTCTTGTGTATTCATGTGGAGCATCGCAACTTCCTGCTCTGTGAGGAATCGCCAATCTCCACGCTTGAGTCCTTTCTTCGTCAATCCGGCAAAGACAACTCGGTCGAGTTTGATGACTCTGTAGCCGAGAGCTTCAAAGATACGACGGACGATACGGTTCTTTCCTGAGTGAATCTCAATACCGATTTGCTTGCGGTCAGTATCGCTTGCGTAGCTGATAGCATCTGCATGGATTGGACCGTCTTCGAGTTCGATACCCTCTGCTATTTTCTGCAAGTCGGCTGCTGCGCAATTCTTATCGAGATAGACATGATAGATTTTCTTCTTGAAGAACTTTGGATGTGTCAGCTTCGAAGCCAGTTCTCCATCGTTGGTGAAGAGCAGTACACCTGTGGTGTTGCGGTCGAGTCGTCCTACTGGATAGATTCGTTCGCGGCAACAGTTCTTTACAAGATCCATCACGGTTTTACGTGCCTGAGGATCATCGGCTGTTGTGACATAATCCTTTGGTTTGTTCAGCAACACATAAACTTTCTTCTCAAGACTTACCAACTGGTCATGGAAGTGAACCTGATCTGTGCGCTGTACTTTTGTACCCAGCTCTGTAACGATTTCACCGTTTACCTTGATCACTCCTGCCTGGATAAATTCGTCTGCCTCACGACGTGAGCATACACCTGCATTTGCAAGGAACTTATTCAAACGGATTGGAGCATTCGGGTCGTCAAGATACTCCTTATATTCTATTTGCTTTTTTAAGCTGTATTTTGCATTTGGATTGTAATCGGCAGAACGCTGGCGGAACAGTCCTTGTCCACCACCCTGACGCTGCTTATTGTAACCGCCTTGGCGATTGTTGTTGTAGCCGCCTTGACGATTGTTGTTGTAGCCGCCTTGGCGATTGTTGTTGTAACCGCCCTGACGATTGTTGTTGTAACCGCCCTGACCGTTTCCCTGACGATTGTTGAAACCACCTTGGCGATTGTTGTTGTAACCACCCTGACGATTGTTGTTGTAACCGCCCTGACCGTTTCCCTGACGATTATAACCACCCTGACGAGGTGTGTTATAGCTTCCCTGATGTTCACCATTCGTTGCATGCGACTCAAATCCTTGTGGACGGAATGCATGTTCACCTGAATTACCATTTGCACTGTAAGCTCGCTCTACTCGCGTAAAACGAGGACGCTGAGGACGTTTTTCATTGGCATCGTTGTGCCATTTCTCATTTTCCATAATCACTTAAAATTGATTTGTGTTAATAAACTAAATTTCTTTATTCACATAAATACTGTGTTTGTATGTTGGACATTGTGTCCTTACATTCCATAATATGTGTTCGGCGTAATCTGCCGTAGTTCTTCCTTTACCTGTTCACCGACCTCTAATCCTTCGATAAAGTCGGCAATACTCTGCTGAGTGATGGCATTGTTCGTACGAGTCAGTGCCTTCAATGCTTCGTAAGGATGTGGATAGCCTTCACGACGGAGGATTGTCTGAATACCCTCTGCACATACTGCCCAGCAATTGTCGAGGTCGCGCTGGATGGCTGCCTCGTTGATCAACAGCTTGCGCAATCCCTTGAGCGAACTCTGAATGGCAATCACCATGTGTCCCATTGGCACTCCCACATTGCGCAATACAGTTGAATCAGTAAGGTCGCGTTGCAGACGTGACACAGGCAGTTTGTTTGCCAGATGTGAGAGGATGGCGTTTGCGATACCGAGGTTTCCCTCCGAATTCTCGAAGTCGATTGGATTAACTTTGTGAGGCATTGCACTCGAACCTACTTCGCCTGCCTTTATCTTCTGCTTGAAGTATTCCATTGACACATACATCCAGAAATCGCGGTCGAGGTCAATCATGATGGTATTGATGCGAGCCATTGCGTTGAACACCGCTCCCAGATTGTCGTAATTACTGATTTGTGTGGTCCATTGCTCGCGCTCCAATCCCAGACGCTCACTTACGAACTGATTGCCGAATGCCTTCCAGTCAATCTGAGGATATGCCACATGATGAGCATTGTAATTGCCTGTAGCACCACCAAACTTAGCTGTAATCTTGCAAGCCTTCAATGCGTTGAGTTGTTCGGTCAGTCGATACACATAAACCATCACTTCCTTACCCAAACGGGTTGGCGAAGCTGGCTGACCATGTGTCTTTGCCAACATCGGGATGTCTTTCCACGCATCAGCATATTCCTGCAGTTGAGCAATCAACTCGTCCATCATTGGATAATAGACGTCTTCGAGGGCTTCCTTGATTGAGAGGGGCACGCTCGTGTTGTTGATGTCCTGACTGGTCAACCCGAAATGGATGAACTCCTTATAGGGTTCCAAGCCGCCCATCTCGTCAAACTTCTCCTTGATGAAGTATTCGACAGCCTTCACATCATGATTGGTTACCTTTTCTATATCTTTAATGCGTTGTGCATCTGCTTCCGTAAGATTTTGGTAGATGGCACGCAAAGCCGATTCTACCTTGCCGACTTCAAACACTTTGAGAAAAGCCGTCAATGCGATGAAATACTCTATCTCTACCCTTACACGATACTTAATCAAAGCATACTCAGAAAAGTAAGGTGCCAGACAATCGGTCTTGCCTCTATAGCGTCCGTCGATGGGAGAAACTGCTGTTAACTCGGATAGTGTCATTTGTTTTCTTTTTTAAGTTCGCTTGGTATGCGAAATGCCGTATATAATTCTATTACTACAAATATGAAGAATGGCAACAACCACGCAGATGCTGTGGCGTGCACTTTGTAATCGCTGATTTCAAACCCGTTGATGTATTCATAGAAGAACATCAGCAATGCGGCAACGATCAGTACGACAACACCAATCGTGCGTTGTAAGTAAAGTCGGCGGAGTGTTAATGTTGATTGAGGATGTTTTTCAAAGAATCTGCCTATAGCAAAAAGCAAAGTACCTACTGCAAAAACATAGTTTAAGAATTCACATCCTGTTATCCAAAGAGCAGCACCAATTAAAACCAAAACTTCACCAATATTTGCGATATACCCTAATACGTTGTCTTTACTCATTTAATTTGTTAATCATCGTCGTCAATCACGAAGATTTCTTCATCTTCTGTCTTCATATAATACTTTTCACGCGCCACACGCTTCACAGCTTCGGGATTGTTATGTATTCTCTCTAAATCTAACTTATCGTTCTCGTATATTCTCTTCTGTTCGTTGATCTGGCTCTTCAGTTCGGCTATCTCCTGTTTCTGTTGATAACGCTTCACCAGACAATGATCGCCGACAAAACCAATCAGCACACCAAATACGACGATCGAAATCACGTATTTGTATCTCATCAGAAAATGCTTGAATGTTCGTTTCATTGATCAGTAACAGAGCCTTTGTAAATTCGCTGCGAAGTTAGTCATTTTTTTTCGAATCACCAAATAATTAGAGATGAAGTTGCATTTCTTTCTCAAGAATTGCCAAAACGGGATTCTTTTCTTTCATTTTTGCGTAATATTGTGCATTCGTAAGTACAATTGTCGGGTCGAACTCCGCAACTTTCACGACGGCTCGTACCGATGACATTTTCAGGGCAGTCTTTACATATTCCGTCAGTTGTGGCAGGTATTGTCGCATCTGTGCTTCAATTGCCGGATTATCGACCTCGATTTCAAACGAGTCGGCACTCAACAATCGTGGCGTCAGACGGAACAACTGGGCACGTATGCCTCCATGCGGCAAAGTCTGCGAAAAGATTTTGATGGCTCGCGTCAGGTTCTCTTCATCGAACGTAGCATCAGCTGGCAAAGCCGGTACAGGAGTTGTGGTTGGAGCAGGTTGAGCACTTTTGTTGGGGGTTTCCTGTTGGGGAACTGCAGTTGTGGAAGTTGCAGTTGTGGGAGTTGCAGTTGTGGAAACGGCAGGTTGAGCAGCAGCTACTGACTTCTTCACTGCGGCTCTGTTGAATAATGGTTTTAATGTCTTAGCAGGGCGACGCCCCGCCGAAGCTCCTTCGTCTTGAGTTGACTGTGCTATCTCAATCAGCGTAATCTCAACCAGCAACCGTTTGTTCTGGCTCAGCTTATAGTTGATGTCGCAATCCGTACACTTTCTGATGGCACGATAGAGGAATTGCGGCTTGCATTTTTTCGACTGCTCAATGTATCGCTGACGCACATTGTCGTTCGTATCAAGCAACTGGGTCGTCTTCTCGTCCCTACACATCAGCAAGTTCCTCAGGTGAGCATTCAACCCATTGATGAAATGATTGCCCTCGAAGCCCTTGTTGATGATTTCGTTGAACGTACTCATGATTTCAGGAATCTGCCCTCCCAGGAAGTAATCAACCAACTTGAAATAGTAATCGTAGTCGAGCACGTTGAGGTTAGCAATCGTCTGCTTGTAGGTGATGTTTCCGTCGCAATAGGCAGTGACCTGGTCGAATATCGACAACGCATCACGCATACCACCATCGGCCTTCTCGGCAATCACAGCCAAAGCCTCCGGCTCTGCTGTCACGCCCTCCTTTTCTGCCACCTTCTGCAGATGAGCCACAATGTCCTTGATGGTCATGCGATTGAAGTCGTATATCTGACAACGGCTCAGGATCGTTGGCAGCAACTTATGCTTCTCTGTCGTAGCGAGAATGAAAATCACATAGTGAGGCGGTTCCTCCAATGTCTTTAGGAAGGCATTGAACGCCTGATTCGACAACATGTGCACCTCGTCGATGATAAACACCTTATATTTACCTATCTGAGGAGGAATGCGCGTCTGTTCAATCAGGTTTCTTATATCTTCTACCGTATTATTCGAAGCCGCATCCAACTCATAGATATTCAGCGAACGCTGCTCGTTGAAAGCCATACACGACTCACAAACACCACAAGCCTCACCATCGTCGGTAGGCGACATACAGTTGATAATCTTCGCAAAGATGCGGGCACAAGTGGTCTTGCCTACCCCACGAGGTCCGCAAAACAGATAAGCATGCGCAAGATGTCCCGTCTGAATCGACTTCTTCAGCGTCGTAGTCAAGGCACCCTGCCCCACTACCGAGTCGAACGTCATCGGACGATACTTGCGTGCTGACACCATATAACCTTCCATGATTCCTTCATTTTAATTTCTCTGCAAAGTTACAAAAAAAAGTTCAGAGTTGAGAGATTAGCGTTTAGAGATTTAGAAAAAAACTGGTTTTTTGCTGTTCGTCGCCCTAATTTGCCACCAATGGTGTCGCGTTTCGCGACTCCATTATCCTCAGAATCAACATGTTTAGTTTTGCCGGCAGAAGCAGTACCCCGAATCGGGGCGGTGCTCACCTTCTTGTCTTTGTAATTAACCAGCGCAAATTGCGCCCATTAACTTTCATTCTTGCTGTTGGCATCCTTGTAGGCCCCGAGCTGAAGTTTCAGCCCGGGCTTTCATGCTTCAAAGTTCCTGTCCCCTATGATCCTCGATTGAATTATTTGTCGATTTTCTTAGCCCCAACGGGGCGGAATAATTTAGGATAGGGCCTATTTATTTACGATTTGACGATTTACGTTTTATTTACGATTGAATTATTTGACGATTTTAGACAGCCCTGAAAGGGCGGAATAATTTAGGATAGGGCGGAAGCCCTATTTCGTTTAAACACCCCACCCATCGCCCTGTAGGGGCGAAATATTATGTCGCACTTACAGCGCTTGGGATGGTGGGGGTGTCGTTCCGATAGGGTTTCACCCTATCCTTTGTTATGTCACCCCTACGGGGTTTCTAGGTGACCACTCCCCGCCCTAGAGGGAGGGGAAAGGGGGTGGGTCTGTTAGATCTTTACCCTATCCTTTGTTCTGTCCCCCCTACGGGGTTCTTGAACCTTGGAACTACTCTGGAGGAGTGTATCAATAGTGGAGGAATCTGCAAATTTATGCAATAAATACAACACGTTAATGTGATTTATTTGCCACATTATTATGCACTAATTTTTGTGTATTTCCGTTATTTTCCCCCATTTCATCGACGAAAAGACGCCATGACGTTCCAACTCATCACAGCGTAGCACCAACTTGGCACGAGCCTCATCGTTCAACTTCGTGGCGATGTACAGGCACTCGGTCTTGGTGAGTTGGTAGCAGGGTACTTCGCGTGTTCCACCGTTAGGCTGTACGATGGTTCGCGATGTCAGCTCAAAATTGCGCCCACATATTTTCTCCCACGCAGGCTCCATGTTTCGGATGGCCTCCATGACATCATTGTGTTGTTTACCAGTCAGCTCTGCAATAATACAGTTGATTCCGTATATTTTTCTCATTATTTGAATGCGTGATTTTTGGGGGAAAAGGCGTCAAAACAGGGGTTGTTGACATCATCCACTCATCCAGCATTCAGGCAGAACACCCTCCACAATGCCCTGTAGACAGGTTTTTATTGAAAGTGTCATAGTGTCACGTGTCAAAAGGTCATTAAGAAAAACGGATGGGCGTTTGTACCCATAATAAATATAATATATAATATATATATTATATATTATATTTATTATGATCATTTTTCCCTACCTAAAATCGTTAATGACACTCATGACATGACACTCGTGACACGCTAAAGATTTTTTTTCATTTTAACGTAAAAAAATTGGTAAAACATTCGTAGACCGCCCAATCTTTTTCGTAACTTTGCACCGTGAAAATCAAGCGAGATTTTGCAGCCCCTAAGGGTAACAAAAATTCCCCTTAAGGGGAACAAAAATCAGGCCTAGAGGACGGAAGCCGGCAGCCAGAATCGAAACCTGAAAACAACTTACCAAATCATTAACCAAAAAATCTAAAAAACTATGGC
>Ga0247611_10000932_pt1 | contig 55597 bp, 47 predicted proteins | sample 177DNAGHGhighgp2_FD_192422 | JGI IMG/M metagenome (GOLD analysis project Ga0247611, IMG submission 192422) | Sheep rumen microbial communities from Palmerston North, Manawatu-Wanganui, New Zealand - 1770 DNA GHGhigh gp2 | ecosystem: Host-associated > Mammals > Digestive system > Stomach > Rumen... | reverse complement strand
GTCCCGATGCAGCCCAGTGCTAAAACTGCTACTGCAATAATCAAATACTTTCTATTCATTTTGGTTGAATCTTTATCGGTTAATATTCAGTTTTCGAGTGCGCTCTCACTACTGCATACACCGATAAACTCAAATCGTTCATTTTTCTATAGCAAAAAATGTGCCTTAATGTATTTTTATATGTGTCATATTTTAAAATCAAACTTCGCCATCTTCCCAAACGGAATTATGCCAAACTGCCGAACATAATTGCGCCAAATTACCGAGCGAATTTGCGCCAAATTACCGATTAAAATTATAAAAAATCGCTCTTACTCTTGCATATATCAAGAAAAAGCAGTATCTTTGCACTCGATTGTTATAACATTCAAAAATGGCATACAAAAAACGTATTGCAGATGAGCTGTTGAAAGAGTGGATAGAGTCCACTGGTTGCGTGTTGGTAGAAGGTTCTAAATGGTGTTTATGTAGTGCCTATCGGGTGCTTAAAACCATAATTTTATTAAAAACTATGTCAAAACTGTGTCACGGCACTAACTTGACTGAACGATAATTAGATTAAGGCTTTCTTCTGCCCGGCTTACAACCCTGCAGAAGTTTTTTTATTTGTTAGCGAATTTATACACCAAGCGAAGGCACGTGCGAGGCGAAGATACGGAGTGACGAAATGCCCGCCCTTTTCCCAGACGAGCGTGCAATGGCCGGAACCTATTGTGCGTTGCAGATGATCATATTCCCAGCGGATATTTGCGCCCACTTGCGCAATGGCTTTGTTCTTCGTGATTTCCTCTCGGTCGCCGAGACTGAGATAGACATAGCGTGCATACACTTCATGCGCGTCAGAGAAGCCTTTCCATTCCACAATCCAAAGCGATGGAGATGCAGCAGCTACGGCATCAAAGCATACCTCTTTACAGACCGCCCAGCGTGCGAATAAACCTGCCAAAGAATATCCGCCTAACACAATCGGCAACTTGCCGTAGCGCTCAAACATGTACGGCATCAGATGCTCCGTGATAAAGCCCAACGTCTCAAAAGCATGGTCGCCAACCGATTGACGAGGAGAGATATTCGGGTCATGCCACGGCGTTAGTTCTTCTTCCCAATCGCTTATCGCAAAGCCCGCAAAAACAAACGGCACATTAACCGCCTCTTTAATGGCCTCTATCTCCGCATCCAACGTAGCATTTTCATGCTCACCCACCGGCTGAATGAGCAACACCTGCGATTGCTCGGCGCATTCGTATAGCAGGCACTTACGACCGTTGATAGTTAGTTCGCTCATAGATTATCTTAACAGTTTGCTTATTTGTTTGTCGGAGGCGTGCGGAATGATGGCTTGCAAGTGGTCGTTCATCAGCCGGTACGATTCCTCCGGCGGACAATCAATGGCGCAAGCATCCTTTCCATATAAGCGTTCGGGAGTGGTGAGTAACGACCATCCCCAACCATATTCGCGATTATGCTTGTCGCGCGGATAGACGAAGTCCTCTGTCACCACGTGTGTTGCCATCTGAAGGCGCGTGACATAACCATCGAACTTACTCCGCATCTTCGGACCGGAGAAGCCGCACGCCGCGCGCAAGTCCCGATTAATGATACTACCCTGTTCGCATAGCGTCTGGTAAATGATGCCTTCTATACTGCCATTCTCCGGCAAGGGATAGAGGCTGCGACGCCAGTTATAGAAATGCGGCCACCACGTGCGGCTGATGAAGCCTGCCTTGCCATTGAAGAACTTTCCATAGACGCAATCACTCTCGTTGATGATGATACCTTTCCATTTCCACAACGGCCAATCCCAGCTGCCGTCCGGAAAGACGACGTAACGACATTCCTCATCCGCCATCTCTTCCGCTGAATAACCGGAGATGCCGCTCACTAAAAGCGGCAAAAATCCGAGCTGTTGGATGAGTTCTATCATCTGCTCGCAACTATGTATCTCGTAGCGTGGCATGGTTGTTTATTCATAATGTCTGATTCGAACGTCAATATCCGGAAGTTCAGCGGGGATAGCACTCAGATCCGTGTCGCTATAATGATACGGGAAAAGCACTTTCGGGCGGATGATTTTGGCAACCTTGATTACTTGCTCCGGCGTCATCGTATAAGGTTGATTGCACGGCAGGAAAGTGATGTCAATATCCTTGACATCTGCCATTTCAGGAATGTCTTCCGTGTCGCCGGCAATATAAATCCGTAGCCCGTCAATGGTCAGAATATAACCGTTGTCGCGTCCTTTGGGATGGAACTGCAGATGTCCTTCGGTCGTGTTGTACGCCGGAACAGCCTCTATGGAAATCTTGTCTGTCAAAGTACGTTTGTCACCATTCGCCATGACGATGCATTTGCCTATGATATCGGCAGATGCTTGATTGGCAATCACTTGCGTATAGAGCTCGTGCGACAAGTTATGAATCGTCTCTTTGTCCAGATGGTCATGGTGTTCGTGCGTGATGAGGATGAAATCCGCTGTCGGCATCGTGGTATAATCAATCGAACGGTTACCGAGATGCGAAACGGGATCGATGAAGATCTGCTTGTCGCCGGCTTCAATCCATATACTGGCATGAACCAGCGCGTGGAGTTTCACACTCATGCCATTAGGCGTCCGGAACTCATCGCACTCATAGACCTCAGCCTGAACAGTTTTGCCTGACGTTTTCCACGCTTCAAAACCACCTAGCAGCTCCACGATATGCGTGTAGCCCATCTTGTATAAATTGTTTCCTGCCTCATGGCTTCGATGACCACTTCGGCAATAAACGGCAACGATCTTGGACTTATCCAACATACTTGTAGCATCGTCAGCAAAAGTCTCGCTTTTCCAGTCGATGTTCATTGCCCCCTCGATATGCCCTTGTTCGTACTCATCCGGCGTGCGCACATCGATCAACTGCACATCCGGTTCGGCGATAGCCTGTTCAAACTCATCCGGCGTCAAGATCGAATACTTCGGTGCACATGCTGCTACAAGCATTGTGCTGATAGCTATAAATAATTTTCTCATACTATATCAAATCACTTACTACTAATGGTACATAGTTAATCAGGTCTTGCGGCGCGAGGCGGAGTTGCATGCCGCGCTGACCCGCAGAGACATAGATCTTCTCATGCAGCAGACACGTCTCGTCGATGTACGACGGAAACGGCTTTTTCATACCTATAGGACAACAGCCGCCACGGATATAACCGGTGAGCGGTAGCAGCTCCTTCTGCGGAATGGGTTTGCAGGACTTATTGCCGCTGGCACGAGCCGCTTTTTTCAAGTCCACCTCACATGCACCCGGCACGACACAGACAAAATGCTTAACCTTGTCACCCTCCAACACAATAGTCTTGAAGACGGCATCCACATCCTCACCTAACTGTTCCGCCACGTGCGTAGCACTCAAATCGGAATCATCCACCTCGTACTCAATCAACTCATATGCGATCCCTGCCGCATCGAGCAATCGACACACATTCGTTTTCTGGATCTTCTGAGCCATTATCTGATTTCCTCCAATGCACCGGTAACAGAATCGATGATGAAACCGCGGACGGTGATGTCCTTCGGAATGAGCGGATGCGTTTGAATAGTTTTGACGGTCTTGCGGACGGAAGTCTCCGTGTCGTGAAAACCTTCCAGCCAATGATTGAGGTCGATGCCGCACTCACGAATCACATCAAGTGTCTCATCTTTGATGCCTCGTGCTTTCATGACATGGTAAAAATGGCTGTAACTCATGTGGCACGCACCGCATTGAGAGTGCGCCACTACCATAATCTCCTCTACGCCCAGTTCGTAAATCGCTACTATCAGACTGCGCATCGCCGAGTCAAATGGCGAGAGAATCAGTCCGCCGGCGTTCTTGATAATCTTCGCATCGCCGTTCTTGAGTCCGAGAGCAGCTGGCAGCAACTCCGTAAGACGCGTGTCCATGCAGGTCAGGACAGCCAGTTTCTTGTCGGGGTACTTGTCGGTAATGAACGGCTCGTAGCCTTTCCGCTCTACAAAAGAGCGGTTGTAATCAATAATCTGGTTAATCATATCAGTTCTTTTAACTTATCCATTGTATTTTAAAAGTTATATCAAATTTAATCCGGTTGTTGACCATTGTGAGCCTGCCACGCACAAGCGGTAATCCTCATGTCTGAGAACAGAGCCGTGAACGATGACTCTTCCGGCGAGCAGGCATAGATACCAAAACGTATCTCTCCTCTCCCAGCTTGCATGTGGCATATACGCATCTGCCGGAAATGCACGCCATCAGTGGAACATTCGATACAATAGTCATCCTCTCTTCGCGAGAAGCGATACCACATTGTTTTCACATCCGCGGGAATAGCGGTGGTAGCCCAGTCCGAATAGCCGCCGTTGGTAACGACCGAACCGAGATGTTGGAACTGCTCGTTCTCGTACTCCACAGACGCTTTGAGCCAGTTCTCGCCATCCAAGTACATCACAATGCCGCACTGGTCAAACCGATGGTGGCTCTCAGAGAAATCGGTCTTGACAACAAACGAGAAGAACCGTTCGCTTGTCTTCATCTGCAGAACGGGCGCATTGTCGTTGCGGAAGTGGTAATATGTCCGTTGCCAGAGGTCGGTATGCGGTTTGGTGGTGATGGAAATCACACCGTCTTTCATCTCCACCCTCTCCGGCTCGCGGGTCCACTGCATCTGATTATATATCTGTTCGAAAGTCATAATATCTGTTTTGCTATTACCGCACATGCCTCGGCATCGGCAAGGGCATGGTGGTGGTTCGTCATTTCGTAGCCGCAATAGCCAGCAATGATATCCAGATTGTGATGTCCGCCGGGCCACACTTTGCGCGAGCGGAGCAAGGTACATTCAAACTCATAGTCCGGATAAGCAATCTCATACGCACGGAAGACCGCCTTTAAGCAGTTCTCGTCAAACGCTTTATTGTGCGCCACGAACGGCACTTCTCCGTCCTCGATGTATGGGAAATACTCATGTATCTTGCGCTGAGCGTCCATCCATACATCCGGGAACTCGGGTGCATCGTTGGTGTCGTCGAAATGCAGTCCATTTACTTCGCTACAGCGGGCATTGTAGTAGTTCGGTATCGGTCGGATAAGCGAGTAGTAGTTATCCACTATCTCGCCGTCTTTGACGATGACCAACCCGACCGAACAAACGCTTGACTGCGCAAAGTTGGCCGTCTCAAAATCTATGGCTACAAAGTTATCCATGAATTTCTAAAACTTGTACGGCATCTGCCGTCACACTTGCTCGCGGATAACGATAGGCATACAGCCCATCCGATGTCTTTGTGTAGTCTATTATCATAGCCAAATACTATTCCAATCGTCTTGAGCAGATTTTTTTAACGGAGTGACAAAGGTCTCTGCATTTAACCTTAGCGCTTTATAGTCCTTTCCATTCAACCATTCTTCCTGTATAGCACAAACAGATTTCTCATTAACCGATTTTTGTCCCCGATCAACCTTATGAAGATACCAGTCATTACTCTGGAAGATAAGTTCAATAGCATCCTCGCGCGAAAGGATATAGTACTTGAATTGAGCCGCAGACTTATCACCTTTTTTCTTTACAAAAATCCACGGACCTGCAACATGCTTTTCTATCTCAGCACGATTTTTAGCTTGTTCCATCGTCAATCCTGTTGGGAAACTGCTTTCTTCTGTTGTCTTAACTTGAATAAGCGCAGTTTGTTTCTGCTCATTTAAGCAGATAAGATCTATACTGCACATGTTAGTGATGGATGTATTAGCGTTAAATGCATCCCATCCTTGTAACATCAACTGTGCGGCTGCCATATATTCGCCAATAGCACCTAAGCGTGAATTCTTTTGTGACATATCTTATACTACTTTAGAAAATTTATCTAACTCATCCCAGAAACACTGCGGCAGATAGACATTGGGAAGCGAGGCTGCTTCCATAAACATCGGAGCAACTTCCTCAGGTGTGTATCCTGCAATGCCGCAACCGACGGCAGTTACAAGGTAGTTATGATCCGGGTCTGCCAAGGCATGTTCCGTGAAACGACCAACAGCCTCTTCCATTTCGTCCAACCCTTCCATCGTTGGGAGAGCATAGCACAAGCCGGTAATTCCTTCACCAACTCCCCATTCTGCATGGAAACACTTGTACGCATAAGCAGCTGCCCCGCCATAATGTTGCCCTTCTTTATTGCTACCAAAGACAAATATCTGTTCAGACTTCAAAAAATCTATATTATCAGGAGCCACACGATGGTTCTCGTATGCCTTGATACGCCAGATGATATGCCACCAATCGGAAGGCAATCGTTTACGCATCTCATATATGATATCAGCCGGTATTACCTTATAAAATGCTTCAGCAAAAGCACCGGTGATACAAGCAACGGTGTCGCTGTCACCGCCGATTGAGATCGCATTACGGATGGCATCTTCAAAATCAGCAGACTCGCCAAAAGCAGTAAATGCAGCAGGAATGGTTCTTTGACATGTTTCGTCAAAGGAGTAAGTGCTCTGCAAACCCTTCAAGTCTTCATCAAACGTATAACCCAATTCGTTCTGCAGGAAATCAGCCACATCGCACTTGAGCGCACCATGGCGCATCATATACACACCAACGGCAACAGCCTGCGCTCCTTTGATACCTTCCGGATGATTGTGAGTTACTTCCGCAGAGATCTTCGCTAGCCGCATTGCCTCGTCCTTGCTCTTTGCCACCCATCCGCAAGCGGAAGCGCGCATCGCACTGCCATTACCAAAAGAGTTGTATGGCATCTTTTCTGCGGTGGGTGTAGCAAGCCACACACCAAAACGTGCGCCGTAACCTCCCATCGGATTAGGAAAATCCTTGTAGTATTCCTCCATAATCTCGATGAGAGAGGAATGTGTGTGATGTTCATCGGTCATTAGCCATTTAGCTACTGCCATACTCATAATACTGTCGTCCGTAAATGTGCTGGACTTACTAAACAACGGAAACACTTTAGTGTGAATGTTGTTGAACTCATAGATACTACCAATAGTATCACCAATAATTGCGCCTAACATAACTTGTACAATTTTAAAATCCGCTGCAAAATTAGTACATCAAACTGACACTACAAGTCAGTCATGCATAAAAATCGCTATTTTTCGTACATTTTCGCTAAATTCTCGCTTTCTTCCTTGAATTCGTCTCGCAGATGGGCGGGTTCAAGGACTTCGAGGGTCGAGCCGAACTTACGCAGTTCTTGGATGAAATCGTACGTCGGAGCAACATAAAAACCGAAGATACTGTACTCGTCGTTTCGCTCCAACTCGAACCGCATCCCCTTGCCGGAGAACGTCTGCCACGGCGTCACGTCTTGGGGCGTCAAAGTCCCCTTGGCGGCAAACCAATCAAGCTTTGAGCCATTCATATTTGGCTACGGAATAAATGGGCAGGAAGGGAATCAGAATCGGTGTCTTCTTCACGTACGCCTGATATTCGGGGTCATTGCCATAGGCGGCGTTCTGACGCAACTCCAGCCTGCGGGCACCGCTGAACATCACAAACACGATACCGGCATAGCCGATAGCTACAATCAGCCACTGCCACCAGTTCAGCCCTGCGCCGATTCCGCTCAGCAGCGCCCCCGTCCAGATAGTCACTTCGCCCAAATAGTTCGGGCAGCGGACAATACGGTACAGACCGGTATCCACAAACCGCTTCGGGTTCTTTTTCTTCGCGGCACTCTTCTGCGCATCGCTGATACTCTCTAACAAGATACCGCACGCAATAACCGCGGCACCAATCCATGCCCATAACTCGCTGTCGTGCGGACCGTTTGCCAGCCGGAATGCCACGGGGCTCACCTGCGCCACGTACAGCAGCGCACAGAACAGCCAAATCATGATCATCACGCCGGCAGGCTTCTTGTCCGAATGACCCTCGCCGTACAGAATCTTACGGTACCCAACCGCCTTGCGTTCACGCACCAATAGATACGTTCCTAACCGCACGCCGAAAATGAACAGCAGCACTAACATCAGCGCGGTCGGAACACTCAGGTTGGCGTGGTATAGCACGCCCATTGTAATCGCCAAAGCGGCAATGCCGTAACCGTAACCGAGACTGAAGAAATACACAAAGTATTTCCATCCTACTGCGGACACTGCCATCGCCACCGCAAAAAGAATCAATAAATCTGTCATAGTATTTTGTTGTTTATATTGTTGTTATTTTATTTCCCCTCCATATATAAGTCAAAAAAGACCTAAAATCTATCACCTTCGCGTTCGGCAAAGAGGTTACAAAAGTCGATACCACTCCGCTTAATCGACGAGGTAACTCCTGCCTTCGCTCTCCCCATGCGGAACGCTTTGCTGGTTCCTGTGGGGACCCCAATATATGTGGACTTTTTTCATTTTTTTTTGCAAAAGTGCCAGTAAATGGCGGTTGAGGGTGACGGCTACCTGCTGCATGGTGTGTTCTGTTATTAGTATTTATGACTCTCATATTCGTCAACTATGGCGTATATATCTAAATCCGATAAGATTTTGTTTTTGAAGGTCTTATCTACCAATAAAGCCAGTTTTGCCAATTCTTTTCCCTGTTCGTTCAATTCAAAATATACAGGTTTCCATTTCTTGGAGTCGTTCTCGTTGTCATTAATGGCAAAATCATCTGTTTTGCCGAACTGCGGGAGAAAATGTTGGAAAAACATCTCCCCTTCTCCATAACCAAATTCAGTGGTGAAATCAACAGTCAGCATGTTCACCTTTCCGCCATTCTCAGCTGCCGCTTTGGCGAAAATCATTGCTTCCAAAAGGTATGCATAGGGATCTCTAAGGTCATATTCCATAATTTGAGATTTATTTAGTTTGCTTTGTCAAAAGGCAATTTCTTTGCCGTATTTTATCGTTATAGTTTTTCAGGCTTGAGCCTTGCTCATGTGCGCTTTCAGGGAAGCAAGGGCACGGCGGTGGAGATTGTACAGATTAGGAAGGGAGACTCCCATTTCTTCTGCCATGAACTGCATGGAAAGATGCTCACGGTATAGTCCAACCAGCAGGCGGCGGTAGCGTTCGTTCGGCAAGCTGTCCAGCGCATCGGCTATGGCATATTGTTTCTCGTTCGGCTGCCCAGCAAACAGGCTGTCCCCGTCCGAGAACTTGTCCATCTGTTCCGGTTCCATATTGATTTCATGCCTATCGTGCCAAGGGTCAAAATGTGTTGTTGTGTTCATGTGCGGTTGTGTTTATTGTTAATAGATTCGTGTTTTATATACCCCTCCATATATAAGTCAAAAAAGGCCTAAAATCTATCACCTTCAAAAGCAACTTTTTTCGTTTTTTTTGTGTTTTGTGCGGACGGGATGGCTAATCCGTGATTAGTTCTGCTTTCAAGCGCAAAGCGTTTTCGTCCACTGCCATTTGGTACAACTTTATATTAGGATTAAATTTTCGTACAATCTCAGATATTTCATTTACATCGTTTTCGTCCGTCTTTATTCCAAAATAAATAGATTCAAAACATTCTGGAGTTAATTTGTTGTAAAAGCGAACGATTTTAGGATCAATTGGTCCATCAGAATTCGTTTTCCTTGGAGGGCGTACAGCATAACACCACGATGGGTTATCTATAACTAATCGCACCTCTTGTTCATATTCCCACTCTTTTGCTTTAGTTCCCAACAAATATTCCAAATAAAGCTTCTTATTCTCCTTCTTCAATATATCAACATATTGAACCTCTATTTCGCATGGGCATAACGATATATTCCCTCTTATCGGATGCTTCCGCACCTCTTCCATATTAATACCAATACAAATTCCACTATGATGTTGACAATAGTGTGCCCACATTAGAATAGAGTCATTCCTTTTAGACAAACTACATAACCATGCGCGATTTCGCTGGTTCAGAGCATCGTTATGCAATTTGCCCAGATACCATTCCTGTTTTCGGGAGAATATTTCTCTGGAATATTCGAATAATCCAACAGCCCGGGATGACAATCAAACGGATCATTTAATTGTGTAGCATTTGTATATTGCAATGTTTTATTACCCAACATTGCCTTTCCACCTTTGATATCCAAATATTTATAGAGGATTCTGCTCATTATCAATCTGTTTACACTTCAAATCCACCTTCCTCAATAAATGCGCGGAGGATACGATCAATACGCATATTGATGCGGAATGATTGAATTGGCACTCCTTCGTGTTGCTCAAACCATGCTTTCGCTTTTTCTTTATTCACACTAAGACGCAATTGCTCAAACGGTCCCGGCGGTATAATATCATCGGGCATGTAGTTTGTCATTATTTCACGCAATATATCTTCATTCAACCCCAATGCTTCAGCAAAACGGTGAATACGGTCATTCTTGGCACGTGTCATATATTCCGTGAGATAATCGCGCAACGTCTTGGATTCATCCACATGTATTTGTCCGCGCTGAACATCATGCAAGAACAGTTCCGCAAAGTCTTGTTCTTCTTGCGTCAAAGTAGAGAATGAGCGATGCAATTCCTCTAACGCTTGCGCCTGTTCTTCTTTGGTAGCATAGTTATCCAACGTCCGCATATATTTACGGAAACGGGCATTCATATATTCCGTATCAATAGCTCCTGTATTGATAGAAATAATATATGGATCTACCTCAAACGTAACTTCGTCCGTTGGTTTATCACGCGGAACACGGTATATCTCTTTATAACGTTGCAGCAATGCGCCATAAGCTGTTTCGTCAATAGCCATAGACATACTAACCGCTTCATGTTCTCCCTCCGCTTCAGTCTGGAAAATATTGCCTTGCAGTTTGTCCCATGTAAAGCCTTGTACTTTAGCGGCATTAAGATGCCGGTTTAGTTCTTTGAACAGTTTGGAGAATTGCCCTTGTATATCTTTTTCTTCCGGAAGTTTGGAAAAGTCTTTTATACCGGCTGTTTTGAACAGGAGTTGTATCTGAGCATAAGCAGTATTGATTGCCTGTATATGTATTTCTAATTGCTCCGCCATCATTATACCAAGCGGCTTGTCTCCAGAATAGAGCCGGATAGCTTGCTCGATATTTCGTTTCATGGTATGCGGATAGCGATAGTAGCATATTGTTCCGTGCGGTTTATCGGGTCCGTTCAAACGGTTGGTGCGAGAGAATGCCTGAATAAGATTTTCGTTGCGTAGTTCTTTATCAAGATACAAGGTATTGACCCAATGGGAATCATATCCGGTAAGCATTTGATTTACTACTACCAATACATCCAAGCACTGCGCCGGATTATTCTCTATACCTTTGTATAAATCCTTGTGCGCCAATCGTAGAGCAACATCTTTCTTGAACGCCGCATAGCGAGGCATGGTAAAGCTCTTGTTATACATGGCATTATAATCCTCCAAGATCTTCAGCAAAACCTCCTCCTTGACTTCTCCCTTCCCCTCGTTATCAATAGACGGGTCAACCAAACAGGTAGTTTTTAATTCAGGCGCAAAGGTACGAAGATACACATAATATTCAAATGCTTCCTCAATAGACGATGTAGCAAAGATAGCATGATATTTACCGCCCAAACTGAGCGACGGGAAATGCTTTTGTATATCTTCCACGATAGCACGTTGGTACTTGCCTTCTTTGTATTGTGCTTTTGGGATATAATCTTCAATGCCTTCATCTGCTTCTGTCTTGCCTGCCATTGGCACTTCGTTCATATAATGCAGATAAACGGCTTTTTTCTTCTCGTCCGCCAACGCTTGTTGTTCGTCGTCCGCATGGGCTTTGTAGAGTGCCACCTTGCGACGCATTTCATCGTCAGGGAACACTATTTTCATAATCGGGTCAAACTTTAGCACATTCTCATCGCGGATACCGTCCGCTATGCTGTAGCGGTGTAACTCATTGCCAAATACCGCTGCGGTAGTAAGCAGCATCTTTTTGTTTTCCTCATGAATAGGCGTACCTGTAAAGCCAAAGAAGATAGCATGCGTGAATGTAGCGCGGATAGTACTCAACATGTCGCCGAACACATCTCTGTGACATTCATCAATGATGATTACAATTCGCTTTTGGTTTATCCGTTTGAGTTGGTGGCTGTTTCTGTTGTTCGGCACAATACGGCTCATCTTCTGAATAGAGGTGACAATAAGCGTATTTTGCTTATCGGGACTATCCAATTTGCCAATAAGGTCAGCGGTATCTTCTGTCTCTTGTACTTCTTCCAGATCGGTCTTGAAGCCCCGGTATTCAAGGGCTGTTTGGGTGCCTAACTCGATACGGTCCATGAGGAAGACCACCTTGTCTGCTTTGCCTGAATCAGCCATCAGTTGGGCGGATTTGAAAGAAGTCATCGTTTTGCCGCTTCCTGTCGTATGCCATATATAACCGCCAAACGGATCTTTCTCTTCCCATCGGCATGTTGCTACACGGTCAGCAATAGCGGATGCGGCATAGTATTGATAACTGCGCATTACCTTTAGATTGCCTGCCAGTTTGTCCGGAACGGTATAGAAACCAATCATCTGGTGTGCCATCGGGATAGAAAGCAGATGAGTAGCGATACTTTTCCAATCGTTGATAGGCTCATTATTGAAATCCGCCCAATGGAATTGGTATTGCGGAGAAAAAGCATCATATTGACCGGGGTTCGCAAAATAAACCGTTTCTTCGGGATTCATTGCAACGAATACCTGTACAAGCGAGAAGATACCTTGCGAGAAAATGCCCTCTTTGTAATACTTGCGTATCTGAGCGACTGCCTGCGACACATCCACGCGGGAGCGTTTGAGTTCGATATGAAATACCGGCATACCATTGATGAGCAGCATTAAGTCGCCGCGTCTGTCGCTGGCAAGAGGATGGACTGTCGGGAACTGCGGTTGTTCGGCTATCTGATACACACTACTGCCCGACGCAATCTGGCTGCGGTCATAGATAGATAGACTGACGGTCTTTCCGCAGTGGAGTTTGTCATTTGGATTGTCACGAGTGATATTTACCGTCTTGCCGTTAATAAAACCATTAAGCGCCCAAGGTGTGCGCAAAGCATTGACTTGCGCAATAATTTGCTGCATCTCGGTTGATGTAAGCGGACAACCATTTAAAGAATCAATGCCGGAGTTGTTCTGAAAGAGAATTTTTGCCCAATTCTCAATCAGTTGTTGCTCGGTACAATTCTTTAGAATCTTGTCGCTCCAACCTTTGGTAGTCATAAACGCTACCAAATCACGCTCAAATTGTAATTCGCTATCGTACATATGGGTGTTTTATTTTATCGGTGTTATGCCCGAATCGGATTCGGGCGTAAAAGAAGAAAGATGAGAGGCATCGCCACCTTCTCCCGAATTGAGGGTATCGCTATATGTTTTCTTTGGTTCCTCCGAATCGGATTCGGGGTTAAGAGAAGAAAGGGTGCATATCTCCTCCGCCATCCGGTTCATCGCTACGCACTCCGCGCGCGTCACATGGCGTTTGGTGGGATCATACTCCCAAGGGCTAAGAATCAGCACACGTCCGGCGGCGACGGAGTCGAACAAGCCGTCACTCGGCTTGTAATAATCGCGGAAGCCATTATCCGCGATATAGATGATAGGATGCTCCTCCGCCAAAAGAACCACCATCACCTCTTTTTCCTTATCTGAAATAAAGGGCGACACCATCACTGCGTCCTGACGGGCAGCAAGCACACAGCCGTTCATGTAGTTGCGTAGCCGTGTATTATCGCCATGCATCGCCTCGTCAATCATCGTCCGCCGCACATGTACGGGCGCATATCTCTCCGCTTGCAGCAATGCGGCATTGCCGATGCCGCGATAGGTGCGCCCTGCTATTTCGATGCCTTCCTGCACGCGGAAGAAGCCAGGTTTCAAACGCTTGGTAGCTAACCGCTGCGGGTTCATATCTATATAGCGGATGGTCGTTGGCAGCTGCCGCCGTTGCCCCATCGGGCGGATGAAAGGCATCTCGGTAAAGACAGGCGGGAGAGCGGCGTATGCCGCATCGGGTATCTGCCCTCGCAGATGCTCGGCTATGGCGTAGAGTTTATTGAGTTTGCCCGAATCGGATTCGGGCGTAAAAGAAGAAAGGCTACATGATTTCTTACCTGCCCCCGAATCGGATTCGGGGGTAAAAGAAGAAAGATAGGAATACGCCCTGCCTGCTTTCTTGACGCCCTGCCAGAAGCCGCGCACCGCGGACTCAATGCCGCGGGGCATAGTCTTGCGGACATACCAGATAGCATGGAGATGATCAGGCATGAGGCAATAATGGAGAATCTGTATCTCGGGATAATGGGCTGCATTGGCAATCTGATAATCCAGAACCGCCCGCCCCAAATCGCTATAATCCACCCTTGCTTGGGCGGGATCGTTTTCGGGGATAACAAGCGAGCCCAACAAAGGCTCACGCGACGGTATTGTCAGCGTAATATGATATAGCCCGGCTCCCTTCCATGCTTTGCCCGGCTCTTGCGGTTGCCATATGTCATGTTCGGAGGACATTATTCATTTACAAACATTTGTTCCAATAATGCCTGTTTGGTATGTTTTAAAAGGTTAAATCGTTTTTCGTGTAATATAAGGAGTTTAGATACACTCCCTATAAACTGCGCAATCTTAGTCTGTTCCTCTACTTTGGGAAATATGACATTCCCAGTTAAGGCTTCTTCATCTGTAATAAGCAAAGTATTTTTGGCTCCTTTATTTACGAGAGGACGTAGGTAATTATTTATTCTAGATGTTAAATCAAAATAGTATTGGATGAAGTCAGCGTTAGCATGTTCTATTTTATATACACCGTACAAAGCTGATACTATACCTGTTTTGCCTTTGTTCGCCTTTATTATGCCATACGGATTTAACTTTAAGGGAGACTTGGTATAAGCGATTTCTCCATTATGGATAACACGATAACCCAATAAGGAAGCTCCAGCAAATGAGCGTCCCTGAAACTCTATCTGATTTACAACTCCATATTCCCCTGATACAGAATGAATATCTTGAGCAGAATAAAGATTATTTTCATTACGTTCATTAGAAACAATTAAATATTTACTCAAAGGAGAAGAACTCCATTCTCCCTCAAATCCTTTGAAACGGATAGCGGGAGTTTTTTGCCCTCCCTGCGGAATCATTTTGTTTAACACTACTAATCCTCCGTTCAGCGTTGATAAAGATTGTAAAGCCTGCATATCGGCTTCGTCGCCTGTCAGTTCGCCTAATAACCCTGCCAGTTCTTTCTCGGCTTTCTCTATCTCTTGTCCAACGCTTAAAAGCGTATCGGAATAGCGCTTGATAAGTTGGTTAACCTCTTTTTCGATAGCACTGAGCAGTTCCTCCGGTAGCGCAAAGACTTTTGTGCAAAGCGGTTTAATCCACTTCTCGCGCAGAAGTGCATAGGCTTCCTCGTCGGTCAGTTGCTCTATGCGTTGGCACGTAAGATCAATAAGCGCCGTTTCAAGGGCTTTGAGTTCCTTGCTCGTCTCTTTCTGCTTACTGATCAAGCGTTGCAGTTCTATCAGTTCCGGGTCCTTCAAATCCGGGTCTTTCTGCATAGCCTTCACATCCGCTGCAAGTAGTTTGGCATCCAGTTTTTCTGTTTCTGCATCAATATATTTCTCGCGGTTATCGTCGCTTAGTTCGCGCAGTTTATCTTCTATATCGCTTGTTAGTTCCTCTATTTGCAGTTGCAGGTTCGCTTTGTGTTCCAGTTCGTCCGACAGGAAGAGTTGTTGGACCAGTTCAAACGGCATAATACGACCTCGCCAGCCGTCCTGTATCTCCACTTCGGTCTCTACTCCAGTATCTTTGTCTTTCTTCTTTTTGAGTACCATGTTCGGCTCTATCTCTCGCACACTTTTCCATCCTTCTGTTTGCAGGATTTCAAGGTCGGCAGCAATCGTTTGCCATGAGTCATCCAAGAGCTGATAAACATCATATGGATTGAAAACAGGATGCTTGCCAAGCCGTCCGAACAGTTCCGCAGAAATAATATCTTCTTCTTGATTAGTCGGGATAGTGGCGATTGATTGCAGCAGTTCTTTATTCAGATAATCCACCAATCCGTCCATTGTGCGGTTATAATCGGTTTTGAGTTGCACAAAACTCTTGTCTGTCTCAATAAACAAACGAATGCCAATGGATGAATCATACCCCATACGCGGTTGGCTGTGCGTCGGACTGATACGCTCAAAGATAGAATCACGCAACGTTAGCAGGTATCTCCAATAAGGCAACGCATCTATTTCCCGATTAGGAATAGCGCCATACATCGTTGCATACAAATCCCAAGTCTCTGCGGCGTCGCTTGAGTCCACATAGCGAGGGATATTCAGGTTGTAGCCGTTGGCGCGTATTTCCTCACGGCTGACACGGCGCGAGTATTTATCTATATTCTGCCGCGTTGTATAAGTATCCACTATACGGCGGATATCCGAAGCACGGAGTTTGTTCTTCTTGCCGGATTTGATAAAGCCTCTGCTTGCATCTATAAACAGCACATCATCCCTGTCGCGTTTCTGGCGAAGCACCATGATAATGGTAGCAATTCCAGTCCCGAAGAACACATCCGCCGGCAAACCGATAATAGCATCTATATGATTATTCTCTATCAAGTTTTTTCGGATAACTCCTTCTGCTTCTTCTTTGGCAGGGTCTCCACGGAAAAGCACACCGTGAGGCAGAACGATTGTCATAATGCCTTCTGGTTTGAGGTGGTACAAGTCATGCAGCAAGAAAGCATAATCGGCTTTGCCTTTTGGGGCTACGCCGTAACGGTAACGCGGATCTAATTCTTTGTTATTGGGATTCCATGCTTGCGAATAAGGCGGATTGCTGACTACCGCATCCAGATATAAGGTCGGTGCGCCTGTGCGCTCGTCTTTCGGCCAATCTTCCTCTAATGTATCTGCGTTTCTCACCTCGATATTTCCGGGCTTGATACCACGCATAACCAGATTCATCCGCGTCAGGTTATAGGTGGCAGATTTCAGTTCTTGCGCATAGTAATGCACACTATCTCTGTTGGTGGTGTGCTTGCTGATGGCGCGCCCGATATTAAGCAGCAACGAGCCGGAACCGCTTGTAGGGTCATATATGGATATGGTCTTGCGGTCATGCAAATGGCTGGCTACAATCTCGGACATCAACAGGCTCACTTCGTGCGGCGTGTAGAACTCACCCGCTTTCTTGCCTGCGTTGGCTGCAAACTGACCGATTAGATACTCATAGATAAAGCCCAATACATCATATCCTTGCCGGTCATCCGTCGGAATATCTTTGATAAGCGAGAGCAAATCCAAAATAGCTTTCGATTGCTGGGCAGCCGTAGAGCCTAATTTGGTCAATCCGGCGCTGAGGGATGAGAAAATACCTTCAAACAGTTTCTTATAATTCTCATTGATAAGACGCTCAAACGCACTTAACGCCTTCGTGACATTCTCCACTCCAAAATCGGCATTGGGTTTAAGCCATGTGGAAAAGAGGTTGTTATAAGCTATAAAATAGCCTAAATTAGTTTGGCAGAACTGCACGATTTCTTCGTCCTGTTCCTCCACTTGCACCAATTCGGCTTGCGTCATACCGCCCTCTGAGAGCATGAACGCTTCTTCCTTATCGGAAAGATATTTATAGAAGATGAAACCGAGGATATAATCCTTGTACTCACTGGCTTCGATTTTGGAACGCATCTTATTCGCCGAAGCCCAGATGCGTGCGGCAAGTTGTTGTTTATTCATTGCTCTGAATTATTTACCCATTATAGAGCGTATATCGAACTTGAAAAGGTTATTCGCCTTTAAGTTCTCCATAAATGCATTTATAATCTCCTTATAACGTGCATCGATATCGGCTTCTGTGTAGTCTGTCTTGGTGGCTACAAGATTCAGTAACTCATAGTTGCATGTGGCCTGCTTAATTTCATTGCGGCTATTCGTGTAGCCATTATAATACTGCTTCTTGTCGCTCAACCGATAGTCTGCCGCACGGATGTTGATTCGTTTCTCCAAGATAGCCTTATTACCCAGCGATTCCAGTTTGTTATTCGAGCTCAAAGATTTCTCAGCCTCTTGTCTGCGACGCGGGAAAATGTGCTCAATCTCGAAAGTCGTATCCAAATCAGGAAGACCTTGTTTTGGGTTCTCCATTGCCCACCATACCAACATCGATTTGGTAATAGGACGACCGTTAAAGAAATTGTAGTTGTTGATTTGATTGAATGTTTGTGCCTCCGGGAATTGGAATTCTGCAAATTCCACTTCTAAGCCATTCACTATGTTCACCATCTCCGCATAAACCGGTGTACGCAACGCATTCACACCTGGGTTCGTGATAGCGTACGCCCAGATGAAAGCAGTGATGCGACAGAGGAAATTATAGAACTTTTCATCATCCAGCATATTCTGCTCGTCTTTATTCTGCAAGAAATATACCGATACAAAGAACGTCCACATGCTGTTTGGCGCATAGTTGAGCACAAACAAGCGGCGAAGTACTCTATCTGAGAATCTATCTTCGTCTTGCTCTTGTACGGATTTCCAGAAGTCAGCCAGCAACTCCATATTGCCGAGTGTCGTATCATTCTTCAAGAGTTTGTAGTTATTCTCACTATAGAAAGAACGCAAAGCCTTAGTGGTTGTCAGTTTATTACCCTGCAAGGCACGCTCATAGTACATGTAGCGCGTGAATAACTCATCCATCGGAGTGCCGCTTTGCGGGTTGAAGATCTTATCGCATATCTCTTCTAACTTGCGCCAACGTTCAATGAACTTGTCTTTCTCACCTTGCTTGGAATAGTATTTATAGAACTCCGACTTAAAGATGTCAGCATCAGAAAGCGCCTTACCTCGGTTGTTCAGGGTAGAGAAGATGCGCAGAGCCGTATCTTGCTTGTCGGCTTCAATAGGCAGTATAATGCAGTTATTCAGAATACGACTTGGCAGAGCGGGGAAATATGAAGGATAGTCTTGCACGAACTCCTCAATCTTCTGCTGGAAATAACGGTAGTTCTCCGCGTAGCGGCTTTTCATCTTCTCGCCTACAACACCTTCACGCAAGATATACAGGAATTCTTCCTTGTCATTGTCCGTCGCTACCTGCGAGTCGATACGCAAACGATTGAAATCAGGTCTGTCATATTCATCCGTTTTCCAGATGCAGCGACCGATATTCTTCTCCAACTGACGAGCCAACTCATCCTTCATCTTACCGAAGCGGGAGTAGAACGCACGCAGCAGAAGCATGATAGTCGTCAAACGTTGCTGACCATCTATTACTTCCAGTTTGTTGTCATCGTTCTTAAACGTCACTATCGGACCCAAATAGTACTCCTCGGTGTCCTTGTTGAACAACTCCGCATTGCCGTTCGGTATAGCGAACTCAAACAAATCTTCCCACAGCGTCAGACACTCTTTGTTGGCCTCCCACGCATAGGGACGCTGATAGTCAGGAATCAAGAAATCCGCCTTGCTCGCGTCAAGCAATTCCTTAATAGTCTTTTTACTTACGTTTAATTCTGCCATAGCTTAATTTTATTTTGTTTCGCCTCTGCGCGCAAAATTGCGTGCAAAGGTACAACTTTTTTTTGACATATGCAAGGAAAATCATAGATTTTCGATTTGGACGGCTGTTTTTTGTGTCTCGCTTATCTCTCGGTCTTGTCCCGCTCATCGCTCGGTGGAGGGATGGGCGGTGATGTAACGGCGGTTAGAGTCGTTTTTATGCGTGGTGGTCGGGCGCAGAAGTCCGGCAAGCACTAATTTGGTGGTGTACTGCTGGCGGGTCTTGTTTTGGTTCTGCACACCAAGCATTTCCAAAATCTCCTGAGCTGTACGTGGTGTCTCATCACAGAAGTCTAACACTTTTCGCTGCTTCGCGGTTAGACGTACTTGGTTACTTTGGGGCTCTGCTTGGTTACTTTTGGGATCCGCTTGGTTACTTTTTTGCCCATGGTCTGACACTTTTTGTTCCGCTTGGTTACTTTTTTGTCCCTGCTCTGTTACTTTTTGCCCCTGCTCTGTTACTTTTTCGGTCGGATTGATTTTCTCTATATCTGCCATAAAATTCTAAATATTCTTTTCTATTATGCGGTTCGCACGCAAAATTGCGTGCAAAGATACAACTTTTTTTTGACATATGCAAGTTTATTTTATAAATTGCATGAATTATTGACGCATAATGCTGGATTTAGTGCATTTTGTCAAAATCGGGTGCAAAAGTAGTGCTTCAAACTGACACCAGAAGTCAGTCGTGTCAAAAAAATGCACTTTTTTATAGAAATGAGTCGGTTTGGGGTGAATTTGGTCTGTGTTGGTCAAAAAAAGAGCAGTTTCGCGCTGCCCTTGCTTAATTCCGGAAGATGCTTAGGGATTGGATTTCATGCGGAAGGTCTTTAGCAAAGCCTTTTGCTCGTCCGTTATCCGGTAACTCTCAACGGCTTTTTGAATAGCCTTATTATGCGTCCAGAGATGTAAGCGATTTTGCTCGATATAAGGCAGCGTGGCATCCCATTGTTTGGCGAGAGCCGTGGCAAAGAACCAAGCCTGCATCATGCGGATGTAATACTCATCGCTCTTGATATAGGCGACCCATTCCAAGTGTTCCGGCTTAAATTCCTCATCCAAATAATAGCGCATCAACATCCCCATTCCAAAACGGATGGTATAGGTGCGCTTGCTTCTCATCCACTTACGTATGTGCGGTAATAGCTCTTGCGTATGTTTCTTAAAACATTTAGGCGATAACTGGTCGCATGTTGCCCAGTTATCCACATACGGCAGGAACTGCTCCAATTCCTCCAAACACCTATCGAAATCTTTTTCTTCTGACAGGATAAACGCGTGCTGTTGGTTCTCGTCAAAATAGTGATGCGGCAAGGCTTGCATGAACTCTTGCGCAGCAGGAGTCTTGCAGATTTGCTTCGCCATTTTGCGCAAGTCCGGTGTCCGTACACCAATCACCGTCTCGCGTGCTACGGTCGGCAATAATTTGCTCTGGAAATCAGCATAAGCCTTGTCTTGCAAGGCAAAGAGTTGAGCGGTAATATCTACTTTATCTGCTTCCATGCAAACTCATTCCTGTTTTTTGGGGGGTATACCGGATTCGGTTTTAGGACAGAAGACCTTCCTCTTTCATCCATCGCACATGATCTGTGATGGTATCGATCATCTTAATCACTTTCGCCGGAACACCGCCAACGATAGCGTTAGCAGGGACATCTTTGGTGACTACCGCTCCTGCGGCAACGATGGCATTGTCTCCGATGGTGACGCCTTGCAGGACGGTAACGTTCGCACCAAGCCATACTTTTTTGCCGATGTGTATCGGTTTGGCTATCATCCCTGACCGTTGCGCCGGGTCGGGTATATGATTGAGCGTGCAGAGCGTAGCGTTATGACCAATGAGCGCATCGTCGTCAATGAAGATACCGCCTTGGTCTTGGAATTTACAGCCCATATTGATGAACACCCGTTCGCCGACATGCGTGTTCTTGCCGCAATCGGTATAGAACGGCGGAAACATACCGAACGACTCCGGCACATCTATCGCCCATAACTCAGATAGCAGTTTGCGCAGTTCTTCGGGTGTGTGGTACGAGCCGTTGATCTCGGCGGTAATACGCAGGGCTTCCTGCGAATATTTATGAAACTTCCTATGCAAGTCCGATCCGCCGACTATCGGCTCGCCGGTTGCCATCCGTTCACGAAATTGGTCTATAGTCATACTCATTTCTTTTAATGTCCTCTTACAAACTGCCCTTCAAGCTAGCTGTTTCTTGAATAGATGCGGGCAATGATGGCGCCGCTGATGTTATGCCAAACACTGAAGACTGCGCCAGGGATGGTGGCTAAAGGGAAGGCAGCAAAATGCATCACCGCCAACGAGGTAGCCAAACCGGAGTTCTGCATGCCGACTTCAATACTAAGCGCCACGCATTTCGGGCGTTGCAGACGCAACAAGCGACCGACCAGATAGCCGATACCAAGTCCGAAGAGGTTATGCAACATCACAACAAGCACGACGAGCAGACCAGCGGTCATAAGTCGGTCAGCGTTATGCGACACGACGATTCCGACAGTAAGTGCCACCGCGAGAGACGAGAATGCAGGCAGATAAGGCGTGACGCGTTGCGTGAGTTTGGGAATAAAACGCTGGCATAGCAGTCCACAGACGATGGGCAGTATCACAATATAGACGATGCTGAGCAACATTCCTGTAGTATGCACATTGACCATTGTGCCTGCCAACAGCCAGACGAGGAGCGGTGTCAGTAAGGGCGCAAGCAAGGTAGATGCAGCTGTCATGCCCACAGAAAGAGCCAAGTCGCCTTTTGCAAGATAGGTGATTACATTCGATGCCGTTCCTCCCGGGCAACAACCGACGAGGATGACACCTATCGCCAGTTCTTCCTGAAGCGAGAAAGCCTTTGTTAGTCCCCATGCCAACAGCGGCATGACTGTGAACTGCGTGAGGCAGCCGATGAGGATATCTTTCGGGCGACTCAGGACAATCTTGAAATCATTTGCAGTGAGCGTGAGCCCCATGCCGAACATAATGATTCCTAACATCGGATTGATGACCCAAGTGCCTATCCACGAAAGCGAAGAAGGCACAAGAAGACTTAGTGCTGCTACCAGCAACACTATTACACCCATCCATTTGGCTATAAAATCACAGATTCGTTTCATTGACTTACTATTCAATCATTGTTAGGTAATTGTGGCGTAAGATCTTCCTCCTCATCGTACTGCGGTAGCGGATGTACAGTACTTGTTTTAGCTCCTAATTTAACCAACTTGCGCGCCGAATTAAGGACAGATTGGCCTTTGTTGGCTTTATCCACGACAGCATCGTAAGCCGATTGTGCTTCGTCCAGTTTTTTTCCGACTTTCTGTACTCTCTCCAATAAGTCCCCCACCCGTCCGAGCAGTTCTTCAGCGGTGTCGCAAATAGCCTTGTTATTAGCGTTCTGCTTAATGGTTGTCCAAGTCACTTTCACGGTACGCAAAGCCGCGTACAGGTTCTGTTCTCCAACGATGAACACGCCCTGCTCCATTGCCTCTCGCCATAGTTTTTCGTCGGCAGCAAGTGCTAACTGCAATGCAGCATTCACGGGCACGAACATCATCACAAAATCCACACTCTGTCGAGGCGCTTTCACGTACGCGGCATAATTCTTTTTTGCCAGTTCTTTCACGTGGTTTCGTACACTTTTCAGGTGTGCCGCCAAAGCAATGCTGCGTGCATTTTCGTCCTCTGCGTTGGTGTAATCTACAAACGCATTGAGCGAGACTTTGGAGTCAATGATCAAGTCCCTCGTTTCATCCAAGTGGAGAATAATATCCGGTTGCATTCTGCGTGCAGTCTCGTCCGAAACAATAATGCTTCCGCTGGCGTCACGCAGAAATTCCTGCGCGTCATATTCTATACCTTCCGTCATGCCAACGGCGTGCAGCAGCGCTTCGATTTTCTGCTCTCCCCAGTTGCCTTGTGTTTTGTTCTCAGAAGTAAGTGCGTTACTAAGTCTGTCAGCACTATCGCTCACTTTCATCGTTGTGCTGACCAGGGTAGCAATCTTCTCTTTTATGGCTTCGGTGGAAGTCTCCTGGGTGGATTTGTTTTCCTTGAGCGCCGATTCCATCTTGGCGATAGACTCTTTGAGCGGTTCCACAATCTGCTTCATGTTTGTGGAGTTGGATTGTTGCAACTCAGCCTGACGCTCTTTAAGCATCTGGTTTGTTGTGTTCTGGACTTGCTCTTTCATTGTAGCCAATGCCTGCTCATAACGTTTGCGTTCGGCTTCGATAGCTTCCGTATGTCGTAATTCCAAAGCCTCAATCAGCTCATGCGCGTGTTTCTCCGCCTCTTTTTTGCCCTGCTCCAGATTGTTTTGTGCATTTTTCAAGTCAGCCTCCAATGCTGCGACAGCTGCTTTTTTCTCAGCTTCCGCCTGTTTGGCAGTTTCTTGAAGTGCTTTTGTCTGTGCCTCGGCAGCAGAGGTTTTCATGCTGCGTAGCGCGATAAGGGCGAATATTCCAGTCAGAACAATTCCGGCGATAAATGAAAGTATCATTTCCATAAAGCATCAGTTTTTTGAAATTCGACGCAAAGATACAACTTTTTTTGCATATAACAAAATAAATGAAAAGAATTTTATTTTTTTCCCGCATCTCACGATATTTTTTATGCTGCTTATCGGTGAAGTATCGGTAATGTCTCGGTTCGTTTACGTCTCGTTTACGTGTCGTTTACGTCTCGTTTACGTCTCGTTTACGTGTCGTTTACGTCTCGTTTACGTGTCGTTTACGTCTCGTTTACGTGTCGTTTACGTCTTTGGTTCGGGAAAGATAGTGCTTTAATATGTCACAATTTCACCAATTTGAGCATCCAAGAGGCGAATATTGTGCTTTGCAGCAATGGCAGAAGCCACACTATCCGGCTCGAACCACGGGTGCATAGCAAGAGAATACTTGTCGTGGTGAACGGTGAAGACTTGATTTGGTTGGAGATCAAGGATGACCTGTTCGAGGTCTTCAGACATTGTATGGATATATCTCCAGTTGGCATTGTATTGTCCGTTTTCAAGGAAAGCCAGATCGATCTTTCCGAAACGTTCGCGGATCTCTTGAAAGCGCTTGTCGTAACCACCGTCTCCGCCGATATAGACCTTTCGGTCGCCCATTTCGACCATGAACGATGCCCAGAGAGTCTGGTTACTTTTCCCCAACAAACGATTGGAGAAATGGCGGGAAGGCAGGCAGGTAATAGAGAGTTGAGAGTTGAGAGTTGAGAATTGAGAGTTCTTATCTCGCAGCGCTCGAACGATCGGCTTCGCCGTATGGAGAATGGAGAGTTGAGAATTGTTATACCAATCCAATTCAATTATCTGCTCGGCAGCATAGCCCCAAAAACGCAAGTAGTCGGCAATTCCGAGCGGACAAACGACATATTTAACTTTGGTCCGGATATCCCGCAATGTCGCATAATCCATATGGTCCCAATGCTCGTGAGTAACAATGAGCACATCTATATCCGGCAAGTCGTCCGGGCGGTAAATATCTGTACCATTAAATGCTTTGAGCATCATGGATGAAGGCCATTCGGGTTGCAAAACGGGATCAACAAGAAACCGCTTGCCTTCCAAACAAAACAGATAAGAAGAATGCCCAAACCATACAAGCCAATCGTAATCTGTTGAGAGGTTCTTCAAATCCGTTTTGATGGCAGGTATCGAATTTTGAGGCACCCGCAAAGTGTCCTTATTGGTCAGAAAGCGCCACAATGTACCAGAGGAATTTGCTTTGTCGCCAGTAAACTGCGGAGTCGGTTCCTGGTTTTGAAACATTCCGTTGTAGTAGTTCGGCGACGCCTGTATTCGCTCGGTTGAACGATGTCTCCATAATCCGAAAGCAGGGTGCGACAATACCACAATCCCCACCCCAGTAAACATTAAGAAGATGCCCAGAATGATTAGTACAATTTTTATTGGCATAAGTTGACAAACTTAATGGTTTATTAATGTATTTTTAAATAAATTTGCCGCAAAGGTACAATAAATAATTGAAATATGCAAGTTTTTTAGCGATTATTGAATTATTGAATTATTGAATTATTGAATTATGGATTATTGAATTATTGAATTATGGATTATTGAATTATTGATTATTGAGTTATGGAGTAAAATTGCAAAGTTGATTGTGCTTTTTTTAAAAAAAAAGTAAAAATATTTGCATATATGTATTTTTTGGAGTAATTTTGCACGTTTTTTGGGCGCAAGAAACGCAAAACAAACAAAATAAAATAATCAACTTAATTAATTAAACAATGAAAAAGTATTTACTTATTGCTGTAATGGCAATCGCAGGTGTGGTTTATGCAGCCGCTCAACCTCGCGCAATCGGTGCTAACCTTGGTGGTGGTCTCGGTTTTTCTTATGAACATGGTTTCGGTGAGAAGAACATGCTCGATGTAGCCGTATCTCTTCCGTTGGCAGGTTTGTTTGACAAGCACTATGGCTTAGGTGCAAGCATTACTTATGACTGGATTGACCCGTTCAATGCTCCAGTTCCTTGGAACGAGAAGGGTGAATGGCACTGGTACATGGGTGTCGGTGGTGCCGGCGGTGTGTACAATTTCGCAGATCCTACTCACTGGTTCGTAGGTGCAGCCGGTCACATTGGAATTGAGTACGATTTCTGGTTCCCACTTCAACTGTCTGTTGACTGGCGTCCTTCATTCGGCGTTAGCAACTGGCACGATAATGACAAACTGGGCTTTGACTTGCGCGGTTTGTACGGAATCTCTCTTGGTGTACGCTACAAATTCTAATTAAGCAAAGATTTAAAACAACGTAAGGGCTTCGCCCACGACGTAGTTACTACCTCCGATGAAGATGATATCTTTGTCGGAGGCATTTTTTTGTGCTGCCCGAACAGCAGAAGGCACATCGGAGAAGACTTCTCCTGCTCCGAATAGTTGCGCCAAGTCCTTTGCCGGAATAGCACGATGCGTTTGTGCCTGCGTGAAGTAATAGTGCGCATCTTTGGGGAGTAGTTTGAACACGACATCCACATCTTTGTCGTTGACCATACCAAAGACGATGTGTATTTGAGATTGGATATTTGATATTTGATATTGTTTTAGTTGCTCAGCAACATATTTGATGCCGTGGGAATTATGGCCTGTATCACAGATAGTTAGCGGTTTTTCGCAGAGAGTTTCCCACCTTCCGCGCAAGCCTGTAAGCGTGCAAACGTGCGCGAAGCCGTTGGCTATTGCCTTATTTGAGAGTTGAGAGTTGAGAATTGAGAGTTGAGAGTTGAGAGTTGAGAATTGGACGTGGTTTCTCAGTACTTGCAAGGCGACATAGGCAGTTTGCTGATTCTTTTCCTGATAAATGCCTTTAAGTTGACATTCCTTAATGTCGCGTTTACGGCACCTGCGCAAAAAACCGCACTGGTCCGCAAACCAAATCCGACAATCCGTCGTTTCCAATCCATCTCCGTAGATGCGATTCCGTTTAGCGGCTTCAATAAAGACCGGAGCAGTTTCGGGATCTGTTTCACCGATTACACAAGGAACATCGGGTTTGATAATTCCCGCCTTCTCGCGAGCGATTTCAGCAAGCGTATTTCCCAAGAACTCCGTATGGTCAAGACCGATATTGGTGATAACAGAAAGAATTGGTGTGATGATATTCGTTGCGTCCAATCGTCCACCAAGACCGACTTCCACAACAGCAAAATCGACCTGTTGTTTAGCGAAATAATCAAAAGCGAGCGCCATCGTTATCTCAAAGAAAGAGGGATTGATTTGGTTGATTGGCGATTGCGGATCGCTGATTTTCTCCACAAAAGCAGTTACTTCTTGTTCAGGAACAGGCTGCCCGTTAATTCGGATTCTCTCACGGAAGTCCACCAGATGCGGCGAGGTATATAATCCCACTTTGTAGCCGGCAGACTGCAATACAGCAGCAATTAGATGCGCCGTAGAGCCTTTTCCGTTCGTGCCTGCAACGTGAATGCTATTGAACTTGTTTTGCGGATTGCCAAGACATTCCATTAGCGCAATCGCGTTCTGCAATCCCGGTTTGTACGCCTTTGCGCCCACTAAATGAAAGGCGGGTGTTGCGTTATACAGATATTTGAGCGCTTGCTGATAAAGCATAGCGATATAGCGACAGCGTCAGGTCAGTTAGATTGTTTGTTATATTCCTCCAGCGCTTTACGGAGTACAATCATCGCCTTGCGCAAATCTTCTTTACAAAGGATATATGCCATTCTGACCTCTTGCTTTCCCTCTCCCGGCTCGGTATAGAATCCATTTCCTGGTGCGAGCATCACCGTTTGTCCTTCATAACTAAAATCAGCAAGACACCACTTGCAGAACTTTTCGGCATCATCTACCGGCAGTTTAACCATCACATAAAACGCTCCCATCGGCGTAGGAGCAAAGACTCCGGGAATCTGGTTGAGCTGATCAATCAGGAAATTGCGTCTGGCAAGATACTCGTCGTACACTTCCTCCATATATTCCTGCGGTGTAGAAAGTGAAGCTTCTGCAATAACTTGCCCGATTAACGGTGGCGAAAGGCGTGCCTGACAGAATTTCATAACCGCTTCGCGGACTTGCTTGTTTTTGGTTATCAGCGCCCCGATACGAATACCGCACTCGGAATATCGCTTGGAAACAGAGTCAACAAGAACGACATTTTCTTCAATTCCTTCTAAATGGAAGGCAGAGATATAAGGTCTTTTGGTGTAGATGAACTCACGGTACACTTCATCGGAGAAGAGGTAGAGATTGTATTTCTTAACGATGTCCCGGATTTGTTTCATCTCTTGTTTAGAGTAGAGATAACCTGTAGGATTATTAGGATTACAAATCAGGATAGCGCGCGTTTTGTCGGTAATTTGTTTTTCAAATTCCTCAACCGGCGGCAATTTGAATCCGTCTTCGATATGCGTTTTGACAGACTTGACGACTGCCCCGCACGAGATTGCGAACGCCATATAATTGGCGTAAGACGGGTCTGTTACGATGATTTCATCACCTGGATTAAGGCACGCCATAAAGGCGAAAAGAATGGCTTCGCTCCCCCCTGAAGTGATAATAATCTCATCGGGTGAAAGGTCAATACCGTATTCGGCATAGTAACCAACCATTTTCGTGCGTAGAGATTGCGTTCCTTGCGACGGTGAATAGTCGAGGATTTCCCTATTGAGATTGTGCACAGCATCCATCGCACATTGCGGTGTTTTGATATCAGGCTGCCCGATATTTAGGTGATAGACGTGTACGCCGTTACGCTTGGCAGCGTCAGCATACTTTGCAAGTTTACGGATAGGCGATTGCGGCATGTTTACCGCACGAACGGAGATATCCATAGTATTGTAATTAAAAAGTTAGTATTCGACTCAATTTATCGCGGAACTGTGCCGTAGTTCCGAAGTCACGTATTGTTTTCAAGTTTGTAACGCGTTGGCGTACTGATGCAACAGCATGTTTCTGCAGTTTCTCAGCTGTTGGTGTAATTGCTTTCTGCAAGACATCCAGATTCACATCATACATCATTGTTGCATGTACCACGGCGTTTTTTCCGACAGAATAACACGCAGCCCCAGATACTTTGTGCCCATTAACAAGTATATCATTGTGCTGGGTTGTTACCGCTTCGTATCCCATTTTTTGCAAGGCATCAGCCAACAGTCGTATATATTTTTCGAACGTTTGACGCACATGTTCTGTTGGAACAATAAAGGAAATCATAACGTTCCCCTCGTCTGCATATACACATCCTCCCCCACTCTTTCTCTGCACGACCGCGATATGCTGTTCCCTGCAAAACGCCTCATTGAGTTCCTGTTCAGCGACCTGATGTTGCCCATAGATAACAGTAGGCGGTACTTGCCAAGTAAAGAACGATGGTTCGGTAAGGATCTTTGCCTGTTCCGCTTCAAAGGCGAGATATTCCGCCAATGAGCAATGTTCTATGACAGGAATCGCTTTCAACTATCACTACATTTGCGGTTCTTCCAATTCCTGACCACGGCAGAAGCGATATTTGATATCGCGGTCGTCTCCGAGGTAGATAAACCGTTCCAGACGCTGTTCAAGCGTATAGTTATCGTAATTGAGGTACGAATCGTCCACGACAAGCGCGTCAAATTCGTATCCTGGTTCAAAACTGCCGACCTTGCCAAAGAATGCTCCTCCGGCTTTAGTGGCAAGGTAGAAGACTTCGCTGAGCGTAAGGAACTTCATTTCGCCATGCGATTCAGCATAACGCAGTTTGCTGACCTGAACCGCATATTGCATCACACGCAACATAGACAAGTGGTTGCCGCCTGAGATATCCGAACCAAGGACTACGTTAATGCCATTATTGAGGAACTTGCGAATAGGCGCCATCCCACTGGATAGGTTGCAATTGGATGTAGGACAATGGACAACATACACCCCATTATTTCGCATTAACTCCAGTTCCTCTCCATCTGTGTAACAGCAATGCGCCATCAAGGTAGGTGTTTGTCCAAACAATCCGTATCGATTGTAAGCATCGCCATAGCAGGTGGATTCGGGTTCCAGTTCAGCAACCCAAGCCACTTCGGAGCGATTTTCGGACAAGTGCGATTGGACAGGCAGACCTGTTTTGGCAGCGTATTGTCCTAACGCAGCAAGCATCTGCGGCGAACACGAAGGCACAAAACGCGGGGTGATGATAGGTTTGACAAGCCCGTTATTGCCGTGTTTTTCAAGATGTGTGCACAACATATCCATGCCTTTGATGAGATAGTCCGTGTCGTTAGACAAATTATCCGGTCCATTGCGGTCCATCCCTACCAAGCCGACATAAGCACCCAATCCCGCTTGAACAAACAGGTCGGCAAGAATACGTGTCGCTTCCGCGTGCATTGTTCCAAAGACAGCGCTGCGCATCGTCCCCTGCATCCAAAGTTCGTGTACAAAGCGACGATAAAGCCGCGTAGCATATTCAGGATCGGCATATTTTGCCTCTTCGGGGAATGTATAAGTATTCAGCCAGGGCAATAATTCCAAGTCCAAGGCAATACCCAAATTGCGGTATTGCGGCGCGTGTACGTGCAAGTCGTTGAAAGCAGGAATAAGAAGTTTATCGCCGTAGTCAATAAATTGGTACGAGTCTGCATTGGCAGGTTTCTCATTATAGATGCCTTCAATAAAACCGTTAGATTGCACAGCGATATATCCATGCGGGATAATGCGCAACTCACTGGGAGTTGGTGTGAACAAGATGTTTGCTCGATAGAGTTTCATGGTAGTATTTTGTATAAAAGTTAGTCGTTTACCGTTCGTCCTTTTTGCGTTTAAAGAAAATCAACAGAACAAGATAATTAATTACGCCAGCCAAGAGAATAACTACAAATCCAATATTTCCGTCATTCCATTGCGGGAGCAGATATACCAAAAGAGGCAGCAATCCGAATTGAATCAAGAGATTTATCGCCCTTGCAAGCAAGAAACCACCGGCATTAGCCAATGAAGGACGTGTGCCAAACGTGTACCAGTTTGAGAGGAAATAATTGGGAATCATTTCCAGCACAAATCCAATCCCAAACGCGACGTAATAAAGTGCCGAGTTCTTAGCAGGTTCCCCAAGACACCACATTGCTCCCATAAACAAGAGCGTTTGCACGACTGTTCCCGTCAGTCCGACAAATACAAACCGAACTGCACTGCGCACCCGAAAAGGTAAATATGTGGTAGGTAACTTCATAATTCGCTGCAAAGTTACTGCTTTTTTTTGGAATTTCCAAAAAATGTGATTGAATTTGTGAAAAAATTTGTATATTTGGCAAAAAAGTTGTACCTTTGCAGCGCAAATCTAAAAATCCACAACCATGAAACGCATATTTCTAACGATGTGTGTCCTGTCGTGTACCATCGGTATTTGGGCAATAGATGCGAACCTGCAAGTTTATTACGATTTCGGTTCCAAAGGTACAGCAGTAGAGAACCAACGCAGTAACCGTGTAACAACGACGGTAGAACTTTTTCACCCTGATGCTTGGGGTTCGACGTATTTTTTTATAGATATAGACTACAGCATTAACCGTTCCAATGAGAATCCGCAGGACCCGAAGAATACTCCTTTTGGCATGTATTGGGAAATCTCACGTAGTTTAAACTTTTGGAAAGAGAGCAAAGCTAAAGACCTTTCATTTCATGTTGAATACAACGGCGGTTTAGGTATTTTCGGCGGGAAAGTGGTAGAGGGCGGTTACGGCATAAACCACGCAGCATTAGTTGGACCGGAATATTTTCTGCACACAGCAGACTTCAAGAACACATTTACCCTTCAGTTGCTATTCAAATACATAGCAGATGACTACAATATGTGGAACCGCAAAGTGAATGGTGAATGGATTACCCAAAAAGGAAACCAAGTGCCTCTTCAGTTCACGTTTGTTTGGACTTGCCGCGACTTTTGTACAGCGCCAGGATTAACCTTCTCCGGATTTGCGGATATTTGGGGACAGAAACTCAATATCTATGACCGCAAGCACAACACCTATACCGACCCGACCAAACAATCATTTGTGTTCATCAGCGAGCCTCAATTGTGGTATAGCGTCGGACAATGGTTTAAATGTCCGGGGCTGTGTGTAGGCACTGAGATTGAGTTCAGTTATAACTTCACGGGTAAAGGTTTTATGTGCAACCCTTGTATCGGATTAAAGTGGATGTTCCTATAAATCCGCCGCTTTGAGCCGCTCGGCATTTTCCGCGACTGTCAGGGCGTCAATCACTCCTTGGATATCGCCGTCCATAAACGCGGCGAGATTATAGACGGTATAACCTATACGATGGTCCGTAATACGCCCTTGCGGGTAGTTATAGGTGCGAATCTTGGCACTTCTGTCTCCGGTAGAAACCATTGTTTTGCGGCGTGCAGCAATATCATCGATATATTTTTGATGCTCCTTATCATAAATTTGCGTACGCAACCGCGATAGTGCCCGTTCCTTGTTCTTCGGCTGGTCGCGCGTCTCCGTACACTCAATCAAGATTTCCTGTACTTCGCCTGTATTTGGATTTTTCCAGTTATAGCGCAACCGTACTCCAGATTCGACCTTGTTGACGTTTTGCCCTCCGGCACCTCCAGAGCGGAAAGTCTCCCACTTGATTTCGCCTTCATTAATATGGACTTCAAACTCATCAGCTTCAGGCAGAACTGCCACTGTTGCTGCTGAAGTGTGTACACGGCCTTGCGTCTCGGTTACCGGAACACGCTGTACACGATGAACTCCGGATTCATATTTTAGCGTTCCATAAACGTTTTGTCCGGTAACGTTAAAGATGATTTCCTTGTATCCGCCCACAGCGCCTTCAGAAAATGAAGAAACCGAATATTTGAATCCGTGCATCTCAAAATACTTGGTGTACATCCGGAAAAGGTCTCCTGCAAACAAAGCCGCTTCATCACCGCCTGTTCCGCCACGAATCTCCATCACTACGTTTTTTCCGTCTTCAGGATCTTGCGGCAAGAGCAAGAGTTTGAGCTCCTCTTCCAATTTTGGCAATTGCGGCTCCAATTCATCCATCTCCGCTCGCGCCATTTCTTTTAGTTCCGGGTCTGACTCGTTATAAAACAATTGTTTAGCCTCCTCCAGATTGGTTGCTGCTTTTTTATATCTTTCAGCCGCAGCAAGCACCCGTTCAAGGTCGTGATATTCGCGATTTAGCCGCACATAACGCGCTTGGTCAACAATGACAGCGGGGTCCGTTATCAAAAGGCTTATCTCGTGGAATTTCGCCTCAAGCCCCTGTATTTTTGACAAGATATCCATTATAGGTTGCAGATAGCAGGATTAATAAATAAAGATATCTTTGAGTTTCAGATTCTTAACAGTTCCGCGGGTTTTGAGGAACTTCATGTCCAAATCTTTCGGGTTGCCAAGAATAAGATACCGATACGTGCGGTTCGCCACATGCGCTTTCTGGAAAGCTACCACATCGTCAAGAGTAAGTTTCTGTACCTCGTTATAAATATCCTGCCAATAGTCGTGATCCCAACCCTTGTCACGATAAGCCAGATAACTGTTTATCGGCGCCATACGGATATAGCGGCGTTTCTCAATCCGTTTAAGCAAGGCTGTTTTTGCATTATCAAATGCCATTTGCGACAACGGCAAGTTATTGCAAATCGTATCAAAAGCTGTGATACAATCATTTATCTTGTCGTTTTGAGAAAGAATATAGGTGAAGAAGTTATTTGTTTCTCCGGCGTAATCGGGCAGTACGTAAGCCGCTGATGCACCATAGCAAAGCGCCCGTGATTCGCGCATTTCCTGGAAAACGATGGAGCCCATCGAACCATCAAAGTATTCGTTATACAATTGGACAATTGCCTCTTCTTGCGGAGTATATATTTCGCCCCAGTTTGCATAAGCGTATAAGAATGAGTTATTGGCATTATATGGTGCCACCCACACTTCCGGAGTTGTCACAACCTGCGTCTCGAAGCGTTTAGCCGGCTCTTTTTTCGAAGCGTCAGCCAAAGCCATAAGGTTGGAAGTAGTCAGCCATTTTTTGACGTCTTCTTCAGCCATCGGGCCAAAATACTCCACCCGTTCGATAGCTGGCAACAAAGCGCGCAGGCTGTTGAGGACATCTTGCGCTTTGAGCTGCTTCAGTTGTTTGGGTGTCAGTATTTTTTTCTGAATTGCTTGCGGGCCATATACACCATAATTGATTAGAAATCCGAAGCAAGACTGCTGGTCGGCCTTGGCATCGTTGTGCGCTTTTACCTGGTCTTTGATAATCTCTTGAAGCACAGTCTGTTCCGGCACTGCGGTCAGAACCCAGCTTTCCATCAATTTCAGAGCTTCCGGCATCGTTTCCTGCAAGCCGTAAACTCCAAATTCCAATTCATTGTCACTGGCATACGCCCACGCCTCAGCAGCCAGAGAATATAGTTTGGTTTGATACTGTTCGGTAGAATACTCCTCTGTTCCGAGATAAGACAATAAGGCAGTAGCAATATCCAACACTGGATCTTGGTCTGAGCCTTTGCCTATAGTAAAGCTCAAATGCGCCAGTTCATTGTCCTTGTTTTGCACATATAACAACTCTACCCCATTAGGCAAGACACTACGACTGAGGTCCTTGTCGAAATCCAAAAATTGCGGCTCCAGTTTTTCCGGCTCCATTGCCAACAAATCTGCGCAGAATTTCGATGTGCTGTCACGATTCATCTCTATGGGAGTGATTTCGGGTTTGTCCACTTTGGTCGGATTAACGCCTTTAGTGGATTGTATTTTTTGTACACAAGCATAATTATCACCCAAGTATTTATTTGCCACACGGACGATATCGTCTTTGGTCAGTTGCTCCAATCGGTCAAGCCTATTCACAATCTTTTCGTACGGAATCTGATAAATATGCGCCTCCACAAAAGATATAGTGCGGTTATAGTTATTCTGCTGTCCAATCAGGTCGTTGCGTTTTTCGTTGCGCAGAATCGACTGCAGCAATTCCTCCGAAAACTCTCCACGCTTCAGTTTTTCCACCTCAGCCAACAATATCTTACGTACTTCCGTCAGCGATTGCTTATCTTTCGGCAGTCCAAGCATGAAGAATGTCGAGTAATCGTTTCCGCCACGCAGGAAGTTTGCTCCGCCAAGAAGTGTTTGTTTTTGGTCAATATCCACATCAATCAGTCCGCATTTGCCATTATATAAAATACTGCTCATTGCCTCCAAAGCCAAATAATCCTCGTCACGTGCGTCCGGCATCTTCCAAGCCAGCCACAGTTGAGACGCTTCCTGACCATATACGATGGTATCTTTCGGGGTCGTCAAGTCCGGTTGTTCGGGTTTGACAAACGCCGGTATCTCACGCGGTTCCCAAGCACCAAAGTACTTATCTACAACGGCAATTGCGTGGTCAAAATCAAAGTCTCCGGCAAGGCACACCGCCACATTATTCGGGCGATAGTAGGTTTGATAGAACTGTTTGATATTCTTCAAACTGGGGTTTTTAAGGTCTTCTTGTGTTCCCAACACAGTGTGCTGACGATATGGTATATTTGGAAAAAGCATCTGGTCGATAGCCAGCAGCACTTTATCCTGATCCATTGTCGAGTACATATTAAATTCCTCGTAAACGGTCTCCAGTTCTGTGTGGAAGCCGCGTACTACAAGATGCTGGAAACGGTCTGCCTCAATCATTGCCCAGCGGGTTAGTTCACCTGCCGGAATAACTTCGTGATAGCAAGTCATTTCTTCGCTGGTAAATGCATTCACACCGGTTGCACCGATAGCGCTCATCAGTTTGTCAAACTCGTTGGCAATAGCAATCTTTGAGTTTGCATAAGAGAACGAATCTATAAGGTGATAAATTGCTTTGCGTTGTTCCGCATCGGTGGTTGATCCATACACTTCGTATAGCGAATCGATGGCGTTCAGATTCGGAATCTCCGCTTCGTAGTTGGTGGTACCGTATGATTGTGTTCCTTTGAACATAATATGTTCCTGATAATGTGCCAATCCCGTAGATTCCAGCGGGTCATTTTGACTGCCTGCGCGAACGGCGATAAATGTTTGAATCTCCGGTTTCTCCGCATTTTGAGACAGATATACCGTCAGTCCGTTATCCAGAGTGTAGATACGGGCTTTAATCGGGTCGCCTTCTACGGTACGATACGAATACTGTTTTGCCTGTGCTGTCAAGGCGCACAATGCCATTAATACAAATACAATACGTTTCATATTCTCAATAATCACAAATTACAAATGACAAATCACAAATTACAAATCACTCCTTCTTCGGTTTCACCGTTCCGGTTTCCGAAAACTCTTGGATATTGTCCACAATCGTTTCGATACGCCACACCGCCACTTCGTTCCATGTTTTATTGGTCACGAACGCCGAGAAGAATCGTCCGAGTACCACATTCAGTTCAAAGTGCATACGCGTATGCGTATCATCAATGGCAGAAGTATGGAACTGTCCGTCAGCAGCTTGTAGCAGCGACCCCGAATACGTGATATCGAGCCGCGCGTAACGGGTTCCGTTCACCGTGCTGTCGCGATAGATACTGCCCACCTCGCGATTCTTAAACCAGGGGACACCTAACACTTCAATGGTTGTTATCAGCACGGCGGCGCGGGTTTCCGGGTCGTAGGTATTGCCCACGTACTTGATACTCACAGCGTCTTTGCCTTTGGTATCGCCTTGATTCTCTGTACCAAGAAATGCCCACGTAAACAATTGGTTCATATCGGTCTGCATCTGATACACAAACATATCGATGATTGCCTCTGCCCTGTCTTTGGAGCAATTCCACACTTCATCCACCACAACGCGGCGGGTTTGACGCTCGGTACTATCTGCCAGCACTATACCGCAGATAAACAGTCCGATAATAAATAAAGTTATCTTTTTCATTTTTGATTGATTTCGTACGCTTGAATGGTATTACTCAGCAGGCTGACAATCGTCATCGGTCCTACTCCACCCGGCACGGGCGTGATATAGGAACATTTGGGTGCTACATGCTCAAAATCCACATCTCCACATAGCCTGTAGCCTCTCGGCTGCGTCTCGTCTGCGACTCGGGAAATCCCCACATCCACAACCACCGTTCCTTCGTGTACCATTTCCGCGGTCAACAGGTTCGGACTGCCGGCTGCAACAATGATGATATCTGCAGTAAGACAGATCTGCTGCAAATCACGCGTCTTGCTATGGCAAATCGTAACCGTGGCATTTCCCATTACCGGTGCACTAAGATTCGGCAGAGACAAATACGGCCGTTGCATCAACAGCATCGCCATAGGCTTGCCTACTATATTCGAGCGCCCTATCACGACAACATGTTTGCCTTCTGTACTGATATTGTATCTGCGCAATAACTCACAAATTCCCCGCGGAGTCGCACTGACTATAGATGGCAGTCCCTGTGCTGTACGGCCTACGTTTTCGGGCGTGAGACCGTCCACGTCTTTGCGGTAATCGATAGCGGACAAGACCGTTGACTCATTGATATGGGCAGGCAAAGGCAGTTGCACAATGAACCCATCCACCTCTTTGTCGCGATTGAGTGCATCGACTTGCTCCAACAGCTCACGTTCGCTTATTTCCGCCTCTAAAGCAACAAGGCGTGTGGCGATTCCCACCTCGCTGCAAGCCTTGATTTTGTTCGCCACGTACGTCTCGCTTGCCGGATTATGCCCGACAATAACGATTCCAAGGCACGGAGCACGGTGCCCCGATTGAATGATGCCGGATATCTTCTCACGCAATTCGGAACGAATTTGGGCTGCTATATTTTTACCATCTAACAGTGTCATTTTTTTTCATTTACACAAAAAGCGCGCAAAATTACTGCTTTTTTTTGAAATATACAAATAAATCGCACTTAAAATTTGCATAAGTCATTTTTTTGCCGTATCTTTGCAGCCAAATTGTGGAAATAAGCGAGTTATATGACCTTTTGGCGGCGCATGTGCCTGCCGATGATATAGCACGGAAAATTAAGCGGGATAAACAAATCTTGCTCAGCGGTTTGCATGGCAGTGCACAGGCTGTCGTACTCAAAGCCATCAGCCAAACGCGCAACAATCCCCCACTGCTCGTTATTCGCGAAAACGCCGATGAGGCGCAATACCTCTATTCCGACCTCCAGACCCTTGGCGCCAACGCACTCCTGTTCCCTGCTGCCAAACGGCGTCAACGCGTGGATGAAGCACTCATGATCTTGCGCACAGAAGTGCTCACCACACTCTCAAATTACCAAACACACACACCAACGATTATCGTCACTTATCCCGCGGCTATAGAGGAAGAAGTGCCTGCCAAGGAACAGCTTTCCGCCACCACACTCACACTCAAAACAGGACAAGCTATCCGCGAAAGCGAACTGACGGATACCATTGCCGAATTGGGCTTTGAGCGCGTCGATTTCGTCTATATTCCCGGGCAATATGCCGTACGAGGAGGTATCGTAGATGTGTATAGCTTTGCTCACGACGACCCTTACCGCATAGACTTCTTCGGCGACGAGATTGACTCCATTCGCACGTTTGAAATCGAAAACCAGCTCTCCAAAGAACGCGTTCAACAGTGTATTATTGTCGGGCAGACAACGCAGAACGAGACTGCGGAAACCACGTTCCTCAAAGATTATCTGCCTGACGACACGGCACAAATCCAGTTTGCGGTCAAAAACGGAGACTTCACATTCGACACACTGCCACAACCGGTCTTCCGCAAGAACTTTGATATCTTGGCGGATGACCTCAAAGCACGAATTGCGGAAGAATACACCATCTATATCCTCGCTGACCAAAAGAAACAAACCGACCGTCTCGCTGCAATCTTCGAGAACGACAATATCCGTTTCACGCCAGTCAACAAGACCTTACATGCCGGATTCATTGACAAAAACGCAAAGGTCTGCTGTTACACCGATCACGAGATTTTTGAGCGCTTCCACCGCGTTACATTGCGCTCCGAAAACGCACGACGCGGAAAAGCGATTATCACCCTCAAGGAAATCAACCAACTCCGTTTGGGCGATTACATTGTGCACTCAGACCACGGCATCGGGCAGTTCGGAGGACTGGTCACCACTTCCGTCAACGGCAAACCACAAGAAATGGTCAAGCTCAACTACCGCGACGGAGATACGATTTTTGTCAGCATCCACAATCTCCACCGTATTGCCAAGTACAAAGGTAGAGAAGGAAGTGCACCCACTATCTCACGTATCGGAAGCGGGGCTTGGGAAAGACTCAAAGAACGCACCAAAGACAAAGTCAAAGACATTGCACGAGACCTTATACGCTTATACGCCACGCGCAAACAGCAACATGGATTTGCGTATTCTCCGGACGGGTATATGCAACACGAACTCGAGGCGTCTTTCTTGTACGAAGACACGCCCGACCAAGCCAAAGCAACACTCGATGTCAAGCACGACCTCGAAAGCCCGATGCCCATGGACAGGCTTATCTGCGGTGATGTCGGATTCGGCAAGACAGAGATTGCAATGCGCGCTGCTTTTAAGGTCGCAACAGACGGAAAACAAGTCGCCGTGCTCGTGCCGACTACCGTACTCGCACTGCAGCACTACAACACGTTCAAAGAGCGATTCAAAGACTTCCCCGTTAGGATTGAATACCTCAGCCGAGGTAAAAACGCTCAGCAAACGGCAGATATTCTCAAACGGCTCAACACCGGAGAGATTGATATCCTTATCGGCACACACAAACTCGTTGGGAAAAACGTCAAATGGCACGACCTTGGATTGCTTATTATCGATGAAGAGCAGAAATTCGGTGTCGCTGTCAAGGAAAAACTCAAGTCACTGCGCACTAACGTGGATGTACTCACTCTCACCGCAACGCCTATTCCACGCACGCTGCAATTCTCACTGCTCGGTGCACGGGATCTTAGCGTTATGACCACACCGCCGCAGAACAGATATCCCGTTCAAACAGAAGTCATCACTTCGGACGATACCGATATTATCCAAGACGCTATCAACGCCGAAATGGAACGAAACGGACAGGTCTTTGTGGTATGCAACCGAATCGAAATGCTCGACAGACTGCAACTACGTATCCAAAAACTATGCCCCGAAGCACGTATCATTACCGCACACGGACAAATGCCGACGGATGAAATGGAGGACAGGCTCGAACAATTCATCAACTACGACTACGATGTCCTAATCTCTACCACCATCATCGAGTCCGGCGTCGATATCCCGAACGTCAACACCATCATCATCTATTCCGCACAATCCTACGGACTGGCTGATTTGCACCAACTGCGCGGACGTGTCGGACGAAGTAACCGCAAAGCCTACTGCTACCTCGTCGCACCGGAAAGGGAACTGCTCACAGATGACGCCAAAAGACGGCTCGATGCCATCAGCACGTTCGCTGAACTCGGAGCAGGATTCAATCTCGCTATGCAGGACTTGGATATCCGCGGAGCAGGAAACCTACTCGGAGCGGAACAATCAGGATTCATTGCCGACCTTGGATACGAAACCTACCAGCGAATACTGAACGAAGCCGTCGAGGAACTCAAAGAGGAAATGGACCTCAACGATGAAGATACTGCCTCCGACGCACAAAACAACGAAAGAGCAGCTAACCGCTGGTGTAACGACACACAACTCGAATCAGACCTGCCACTATCGTTCCCGCAGGACTATGTCGAAAACATCTCCGAACGGATTACGCTCTATAAAGAACTGGACGGACTGCACAATGAAGACGAACTGCTCGAATATACCAAACGGCTTATTGACCGCTTTGGACCATTGCCCGAACAAGCCGAGGAACTGATTAATGTCGTCAGACTGCGTTGGTTGTGCTGCCAAATGGGTATTGAGAAGATTTACCTTAAAGGAGAACGGATGACCTTGTATTTTGTCACCAATAACGAACATTATTGGCAGTCCGATATCTTCGGCAAGATTCTTTTGTTTGCCACCTATCGCCCGGAGCGCTGCCGTCTTGTTGAAGACCGCGACAAGAAAGGACAACTCACAGGCAAACGATATATCACCATCCAACAAGTCAAGACGCTTTCCGGAGCGCTACATCTCCTGCACAAGATTGCTGACAGTTGATATATTCAACGGCCTGCAATCGTGATGATTTCTGTCCTTACCTGCATCTGTTCATCGCTGGTTTGGTTCTTGGCCAACCATTGCAGAAAATCCGAATACCGCAATTGACGGGGCAAATCCTCATCGCGCCAATTCTTGCCGCCTTTATTGTCTTTAGCCTTCGTGAAACGGTTGGGTGAGAAAATCAGATACAACACGTTATATTCTTTCGCTTGCCACGTGGTTAGCGTCAATTCGTCCGCGGACGGGTCTGTTCCGCGCGAGAAAAACAGATAATCCTTGTTGGCGGTTATTTCTTGATAACCTTTGCCGTTGGACATATATGGCAGCAGGCAGAACACATTCTTTTCCGCATCAACCAGATACACGCACAAGGCACCATCTACCGGCGAAGAAAAGTGCAGAAACAAATCATCACCGTCCTTGTATGTCACACAATGATCTTTGTCTTTCGCATGACGGACAAACGCATAGCGCACATCGATGGGCGAACCGGACTTCTCTCGCGCGCTACCTTCCACATATACGCGTATCTGCCAATAGTCGCCGTTGTGTTGACGGGAAACCACTTCTTCTTTGTCCGTCGTCAGCCATTCGCCGCGGGCAATTGTACCACCGAGCGAAAAGAAATCTTCCGAAGTCGTATATTGACCATTATGGGCAGCCTCGCTTTCCATGGATACCACGATGCTGCTTACATCCACGCCGAATTTCTCCTCCAGCGCCTTTTGTTTCGCACGCTCAATGGCATTGCGTTCCGCTTGTTCCAAACCTTCAGAGCGGTCATTGGACACATATTCATACGTATAACGGATTGACACCGGCTTGGAGGCAAACAACGATACTGCCGCAACAAGCATTGATATGATTAACAAGTATTGCTTCATGACTGTAGTAAGTGTTCAGTTTTCAATTATTTCAACTTCCGGTTATTTCAGTTTCCAATTCTGCCAACTATCCACTACCGCAGAGGCGGGAGTGACAGTCGGCGTTTGGGGTTTGTTTATTACGGCAGACGTTCGTCCGACCTCACGAATCACATAGGACGACAAGTCACGCAATGTGACATCACCTTGGGTCTCCTGCAGTTTTTTAAGAAGATAGTATGTGAACATACCATGTCCTTGTTCGTCATTCGGTAATGCAGTCTCATCGCCCTGAGCGGCAGAGAATACGACCATATTACCTCGCGGTTCACCGAGCCGCGATTTCAGAGCTACACCACGTTCTGACGCAAGCATTTTGCCGTCACGGTTAGCACCGCTGAAGCATGCATCAAGTAGCACGGTAACAGCCTTAGCTGGCATTGCGCCTAATTTTTCATATAATTCATCCAACTTATAGCCTGTTGCCACATAACGTCCATCACCATCTACCGGCAATAGATACGCCGACTTGTCTGACGCATCGGGAATACCGTGACCCGCGTAATAAAAGATGACCGAGGCATCGCCTTCGTACTTGTCACATACGTTCTTGAGCCATGCTATCGCCAATCGCATATCGTTATATGTGGCATTTTCATGGACTTTGATGTTTGTAGCAGGTATTCCGAGTGTGCGTTGGCAATACTTGGCAAGAACACGACCATCATTCAGTGCATAGGGCACTTTGGCTACCGATTTATAGTCTTCGTTGGCAATAATCACGGCAAAGGTATTCGCGTTCGAGCCCGATGTCTCAGGAATAGCGCTATCCACTGCCGATTTGCCGATAGACAATTTGCGTTCGCCTATGGTCTGTTCCCCTTTGGTGGAAGACGTTGTTGTTGCTGCTATTTCAATCGGGTTGAAGTTGTAATCCACTTGTGCCGTCTCGTATTTGAGCGAAGCCTGATTGGAATATACGTAATGCTTATTCAGTGCCGGCATAAAGATATCCAAACTCGAAATTGCCAAAACATCATTTTCGATAAAGTACTGAGGCGTTAATTGAGCTGATTCCCAGTTCTGTTTGAATGTTCGAGCTTCTGCAAGAGGCACTGCGACTATCATATTTCCAAAGACAGGATCGGAAAGCAAGAACACCTCGTTATCCGCATCGTAAAAGCCAGCTAAGGACACATTCAGATGAAGGCTGCTCGTATATTTCGTCAAGTAATCTCGTTCGCATTGCGCAGTCAGTTCTTTTATTTTGGCATTACGGGTGGTTTCGTTCACGCGTCTTTGCCAATCTGACGTTTTTTCGAACTCATCTTTTTCCTGCCATTCGTTGATGGCTTTTTCTACGATTGGTTTCGCATAGTCACTAAAATACAGCACCTTATATGCTGATATTCGTATCACATTCGACTCATTACTCTCTGCCATGGTTAACGCCACCACACAGAGTGCAATCAATAAAGTTATGGATTTTTTCATTGGTCCTATTTTGAATACTTGTTCTTGTTTTTCATGACACTAATAACATACCAACCGCAAACCTAAATAGAGGTCGCTGGTCGAGGGGGCGAAGCGTTCGCGATAGGCAACTCTGCAAATCCATGCGTAGGTGCAACAACTGCCACCGCGGACGACGCGGCGAGAGCCTGATGATTCACCTGTCGGATTGGACTGCGAATAACTGCTGTAACTGCCGTACCAATCCCTACACCACTCCCATACGTTGCCTGACATATCATAAATCCCCAATTCATTGGCAGACTTGCCTGCTACGGAGTGATGCATGCGACCGGCATTATCCTCATACCATGCCACTTTGCCGTTTGTATCGCTACCGCTATACTTGTAACCATTGCTCTTTTTGCCACCGCGTGCCGCATATTCCCATTGTGCCTCGGTCGGTAATGCAAAATGTTTTCCACCTAACTCGCTGGATAGTAACGTATTTAGTTTTTTTACAAATTGTTGACAGTCATCCCAACTGACTTGTTCTACAGGATGTTCGTCTCTCTTGAAATAACTCGGGTTATTTCCCATTACTGCTTTCCATAATGCCTGTGTCACTTCGGTTTGACCGATATAGTAATCCCCTAATGTAACGGAATGGGAAGGGCTCTCATCCATTCGGGCATCTTTACCTTGTTCATAAGTTGCCCCCATCGTAAATGTGCCGCCCTCGACAAGAATCATCGTGAACGAAACGCCTTGAATACTAAAGTTTTTTTTGTTTTTATCTTCTGCTACAACCTTAAACCGTGCTTTTTCTATGTGCCACTCGTTGCCATCCTGCATAAGGTTCCAAACAATCTTTTTGTGACCGGCACTTACATTTTTTCCAACATCACCGGAAAGTGCTTTCGGTGTAGCGGCATATGTGGTTCCGCCGTCTTGTGAAAGAAATAGGGATATAGTGGCTACTTTGTCCAAGTCATAGCTTACTTCAATCGTATTACCAATCTGTTGGGCGACAACATTTGTTACCGTCTGGGCTTGTAGAGCGAGTGAAGCACACAAAAAAAGCGTTATTATTAATAAGTTTTTCATATATGCACATATTTTGCTGCAAAAGTAATATATTTTTGGCAGATATGCAAAAAAAAGTGCAACTTTTATCAAAAAAGCGGCACTTTTTTCTTAAATGATGGATTGAGCCGTGCCTGCGGCACTAAATGATGGATTGATGAAAAAGCGGCACTTTTTTAGTAGCGTTAAAGTGTTAAAGCGTTAAAGCGTTAAAGCGTTAAAGCGTTAATGAGAATTGATAGTTGGATGTTGGACCGCTGCGCAGCATATAGATGTTGAGCGATCAGCAATTAGGGTTATTTAACCATAGTACCTGTGATAGTATAGATTCTGCCATCGCGGACGATGTAGATTTGTCCGTCTATCAGCACTTTTTGCAACATAATATCATCACATCCATCGCCCTTCTCATCCAATCCTTCTAAGGTCTGAGGCAAATGCGAAACACTATTGCCGAAAGGATTAACAACTCCACTCTTTTCGTCGTAAAGACGATAATCGGTAGCCTTGTCATTATTGGAATCTTTAAGGGGTTTGAAGTACGCAATATACACAGTATTTTGCGAAGCATAAAACGAACGTGGATTCGCGGTAATATTATCCGACCACTTCACAAAAGCAGAACCTTTATTAGGGATTGCCTTCAAAGTAACTACACTGGATTTGGCGAATATTCCTCCGCCGCTAACAGTACCAAGACGTGCATCATTAGCCAATACACTAATTGTGTAATTATCCTGACCTTCAGGATTCAAATCGCCCTCGTTGATGCGCGTAACAATCGCTCCTTTCAAAGCCTCAATAATACCTGCATAGTTTTGAATATAAGTAGTTACGGTTATTTTGTCTCCTACAACGAGTTCAACATCCGGCATTCCATTATAAATATATAATGCGCCCTCACCATTACTTGATGCCTCGTTTGGAGTATCTGCAATCCAAAAAGACATATTTTGATAGCTCGTATTATAGCTATTATCAACAATATTTGTCACATATCCGACGATTGTATAAGCAGTAGAAGTCATTTTTCCTTCTGAAAGAGACGCACCTATAGATAGTGCTTCAGAAACAGAAATCGTTTCAACATTAGGAGACCTGTCACCATCCACTTTATTTAAAAACGTTACAGTCCCTTGCTCAATTTCCAATTCTACTTTATCTTTATTAACATACTTTTTCAAATATCCCGTTAATAATACTTGGTCTCCTTTCAAAACAGGAAGCGGTTTTCCATTCTCTACAACATAGCAATGATATGCTTGAAACCTTTGATTTTCTGAATTGTTTTTGTCGTCAGCCAATCGAAATATCTGGGTTCTATATACCCAATCCATCTCAAAAGCCTCAACGACAAATCCCTTTACAGTCACTTCTGTGCTTTCTGCCTCATTATCAGCAAGCTTACTTGCCCTTTCAATAGCCTCAGCGACAGAGATGTATGTATTTTCATCATGGCTTTCCCCACCTTCACCAATAGCCTTGATATTTGTAAAGTCTTTCCAATAATCAGCAGCTTTGTACATAGCAACAGATCCAGAAGGCACATAGACGGGGATAGAGAAGTTCACATTTTGGAAGAAATGCTTATATTCTTCGCCGGATGTGCGTGCTGCAATAGTTGGCGGATTTGCCGCTTTGCAAATAATAGCATCATAATTTTGGGCTTGGAATGCCCCACTTCCTATGATACTGACCGTAGAAGGTATAGTAATCGTAGTAACTTTGGGACAATATTCGAACGCATATGCACCAATTGTAGTTAGCCCCTCCGGTAAACTAATGGCATTAATTTCATTACTCCATCCATGCCATGGCGACCAATACCACCTTGGATTAACCATACCGGTTGTAGAAGAGTGTTCCATTGTAGAATAGTGTTCCATGGCACCTGAACCTATAATTTCCAGTGTACTATCCCGCATTATGGCGTATTCTACATCTCCGGTTTTTCCATATCCAAAGCAGAGTTTTGATTTTGACTCATCGTAGACTGTCCATTCCCCATATTCCGTAGCGGTCCATACCCCCATATATGAAGATGTAATAACATATAGGTTTTTGTCTGGCGGAATAGTAGTTTTAGTCTTATCGCCTTCCCAAATATCTTCTATCGAAACAAATGTTTCATTATTTAAAACATAGAAATATGCGGAAGTATAGTTTTCGTCTATATATGCCTGATAAAGATAATCTGCAACACATTCCATTTTAATATTTGTGGAATTGTTTGCGTCCTTCCACGCATAGATATAATAATTATCGTTATTATACCACCAATAGCCGCCAGTATTGAGATAGATGGCACGTTTACCAGCAGGAACAATGTTATTTTCAACGAATATAGCAGTAAAGATAGAGTCTGAAAGAACCGTTACAAAACGCGGGTTGTCTGTATTTCCGTCATTCCAAGTACTAAATTCATATCCTTCTTTTGGTACTGCGTAGATACTGATCTCTTCACCTGCTTTATACTTCCCGTCTCCTAATACATTTCCCCACGCATCATTATTAGCAGTTACTGTTATAGTGTATGCTATTGGTTGTTCCTCGGTATCTATATAATCTTTCTCCTCTCCTATGGTACGTAGATGTATAAAGTCTTTCCATTGGTCAGCCTGTTTATATGCTTTTTCAGAACCCTTTGGAACGTAGAGCGGGATATTTTTGTCTACATTTTTGAATACATCAATACTATCTGTTTTGTCCCATCGCTTGGCAGAGTACATGGCGGGAGGAGTGACAGCATTACAAGTAATGGATGTCAATTGTTTGCAGTATGAGAAAGCACCCGCATAAATATTTGCGACATTTTTTGGAATAGAGAGACTGGTCAATTTGCACCCTGAAAACGCTTCTTCTTCAATATCTATGACAGTTTCAGGAATAGAGATGCTGGTAATATTACAATTAACGAACACATCAACTCCAGTGGCAGTAAGACCATCAGGAAGGCTGATAGTAGTGATACTCTCATGATAATTCCACCACGGAGGACCACCTAAATTATAATTCCACAATCCCCCTATTCCTATAATTTTCAGTACACCAGAAAAATAGTACTCCCATTTTATGTTGTCACCACATTGGCCACTATCAAGAAGAGAACCGTATCCTTCGCCACCGCCAGATTCATCCTCACCATATACTTTCCAATAGCCATCACTTGCTCCAAAGCCTGTAATCACATATTCGTTTTTATCTTCAGGAATAGTTAAATCTACAGTTTTATTCCATAGAGTATTCCAATCCACCTCTGTGGCTCCTTCATGCATTCGAACAAAAAGGACGTGATTATGTTCCGCTTTAATGGATACCGAGTAGACATTTTCCGAAACATTAACCAATTGCACATTGGTATTATCTAACTCAGATAACCATGTGTGAGCAAATAATGTCGCACCATCTAATGCCCACACTCCTGCATCGAGATAAATTGTTTTTGTCTCATTCTGAGAAATTCCATCTTGCTTAACAATTTCATTGACTGCCTTTGTTTCTACATTAAAAGTAAAAACAATCGTATAGACTCCTTTTTGGGAAATATTAAATTTGAGTGTATTCCCAATTGGATAACATTCAACCCATGAATGATCAACAACCACCTTGTATTCATAATCATTAGCTGCCAGTTCTATTCCTTCAAGCACATACCTATACAAACCATCCTTAAGTGTCATTTCTGTGTTTTTGTCAACAACATCCCAAGCACGTCCGAAAAGTTCGGCTGAGCCTACAATACTATACACATGCTCTTCTGTAGCAAAAATCGGCATGGCAAGGAAAAATATCATTATGAACAAGAAAATATAACGTTTTTTCATATTATTGTATTTATTCTTCTAATACTATCTAAAATCAAATTATTTCCAATTCCATTTTCTCCAATCTGCGGCTTCGGGGGAAGCGGAAACAGTTGGTGTTTGGCTTTTTTTATTAATAACGACAGACCGCTGTCTGACTTGTGTTTGGACATAATCGGCTAACTCTCCGAGCGATATTTTACCTTTGGTTTCTTGCAAAGCCTTCAGCACATAATAGGTAAACATTCCGTGCTGTTGTTCATTATAGGGGAAAGCTGTTTCATCCCCTGTAGCGGCAGAGAAAGTGACCATTTTTCCTTGCGGTGCATCGGGTCGCGCTTTGAGTGCGACTCCACGCGCAGATGCCAACATTCCATCTCCGCGTTGCGAGCCACTGAAACAAGCATCCATAAAGACGATGACCGAATTGGCACCAAGTTGTCCGAGCTCCTGATATAATCGTCCCACTCCGTAACAGGTTTCGGTTTGTGTTCCATCGGCATCAACGGGTAACAGGTATGCAGATTTCGTTGCTTCATCAGGCACACCGTGTCCAGCATAATAAAAAAGGACATCAATATCGCCGTTATAGGCGGCTGCAATACTACGTATATCTCTCATACACGCCAGCATTTTGCCGAAAGTGGCATCTTCGTACAAGCGGATATTGGTTTCTGGGATTCCCAATGTTTTGAGGCAATAGTTTTTCATCGTTTGCACATCGTGTATTGCATAAGGCACAGAAGCTATGAGTTGGTAGTTTTCGTTACCGATAAGAAAGGCGAAAGTCTTGCTATTGTTGAATTTGGTTGTCGGTATATTAATATCAACATCAGAACTGCCGACGGTTATATTATCTGTTTGGACTTGTACTGTTTTCCGTTTATTGGTGTCACCTAAGTTACTATAATCGATTTTATCAAACTGCATTGCAATTTCCGTCTGCGTATATCGTCTCTCATCAGCATCGTTGTAATGATAGACATTGCCAGTTCTTGTAACGAAGTCGATACGTCTGATTACGAGGTCATCATCAGCAATATCGAATTCAGGATTTTCAACGTGTACATCTCTCCATGTATTTGCGAAGTTTCGTGCTTCGTTATTCTCGCGCGGTACGGGCAAAAGCAAGTCGCCATACTTGGATTGAATTAGGAATACGTTGTTTTCGGCATCATACGGCTGTAACTTGAAATCAGATATCCTCAGTTTCTTGCCATTACGGTTGATATACTCGTTTTTAGCCGCCTTCATCAGTTCATCGACCTTTTTATTACGCGTTTCTTCTGTCACGCGCTGTTTGTACTCAGCAATGGTTTCGAAAGGGTCTTTTTGTTGCCAAATCTGTATTTCTTTCTCTATATAAACTTGTGCAAAGGCATTGAACCCAGTAGGATTGGCGGTAGTTGCCGCTGGAGTCGCCGGTGCAGCGGGTGTAACTGCAGGCTGTTGTTTTTTATCTTGTGTCATCGTTGTAGCGGGTCTTGTAGCTGGACGCGTTAAGTCTGATGCCAATAGTTGTGGGTGCGCGGCTGCGGTGGATGATACTTCGGCAGCTCCCATCGCCTTTAGTCTGGCATTTGTTTGAGCGAGTAAATCATATTGGTCGGTGTAAAGATACGCCATTGCCAGTGCATCGGTATATTGCACCGAAGTCGGGTCGTTTGAGACGACTTGCTGCAGCACCGGAATCACACGCTGGAAATAGGATAAGGAAAGGTTTCTATTGGTCGGATAATATTGCACGGCACAGTTATACAGATTGATGGCGTAGTGCTTATAATTATTGAGTGTTTTACTCTGCTCCGACAAAAGACTAAAGATATCAGCGGCCTCCTCATAGCGCTGTAGAGCTTCAAAACATTGCCCCTTGAGTGCAAGCAGTTTATGGTCGCCTTTTTTCACCGCTAATGCGCGGTCAATATAGGGAAGAGCTTCCAAATACCAACCTTTTGCCATCCGCAGATTGATGGACATTGCCAACAGATCTGAATTGGAGGGAAAGTCCTTCAAGCCGCTTTCCAAAGTCGCGATTTGTTCCTCTGTATTGCCTAACATCTCATACGATTTCGCCAAGAACAGAAACACGACAGCTCTATTCTTCGCCACATCAAGATCTATGTACCGTTTCAAATAGACGGCAGCATTAGCATAATCTTTGCGATTATAGTAATTAGACCCAACAAAGTATGTCATAGACGGATAAGGTTCACTCTTTTCCAGATGCATTTCCGCGAATTGCGGCATCATCGCCATATCGACATATGCTTTTGCAAATGTCAAGGCATTATTGTTTTGCCCCTGTTGCGAATACTTCGCAGCATGATATTGCAGTTGCGGGAACAATTGAAGCATCGCTTGTGAGGCTGCAATATACTCCGGAGACGTGGTATTTGCAGTCTTGACGATAGACGAGTTTCGTGAGAAGGATGCATATACTGTAGCGGCATCTTGTGTTTGCGCAGATAGGATTACGCTACACCATATAGCGCAAATAGTTACGAATAAAATCTTGTAGTCTGTCTTTCGTTTCATAATCAAAATGCGTCAACAAAAATAAACTTTATTCCGATTCGGCGGTATGCTGCTCCGCGCGCATTACTTACATTAATATACGTATCATATTCTGTTTGCATAGTTTGCAATTCCTTGATATTTTGCTCGACATATTTTTTGACTCCCATTGCCCTAAGGAAAGCTAATTGCTCGTTCGTCGTTATGCCCGATGGTGTATTAACGGTAACCGTTGTCAGCTCGCCCTTTTCATAGACCGGTTCGTCAATATACCAACCATATTCTTCATTGTACGCAATCTTCTTATTAATCGGTGCGGCGTCAGCCGAACCGGTTAATATGAGTATCACTTTTTTGCCGGGTTTAATATATTGCTTAAACTCATTGGTAAAGGCGTTTTGCACGATACGAAGCATCGCCATCGCCGATTCGGATTCAGAAATAATATATTTACCCGGTCCGAAATCTTCTTGTGCCGAAAACTCCTGTTCCACATCATAATTAAACTCGACGGTATAATTCATTATCTTCTCGCCTTCCGCATTAGTGGCAGCCTCCACTTTTGTTTTCACATCAATATGTGTATGCTCTGAAATAAGCGACGCTTCTTTAGCCTCGGCTACGACCTCTTCGCGAATCTCCTGAAGTTTGATTTCTTCCATAGACGATTGCTGAATAAGGTCTAAAGGTACGAAATCGTTTCCGGCAGCAAGATATTCCAGTGATTGCTTTTCCATATTGTCGTAAACATATTTTTTGCCGGTTTCAGTATTAGTCACCTCTGTATAGATGAGCTCGAATTTATCGTCTTCCGTAACAGCATATACTGAATTTTCGAAGGTTAGTTTCTCAGGTTTGGAGAATTCTGCAACATCTTCTTGCGGCACTTCAAGGAAGATAGGTGGCATATTATCAAAGTCCAGTTCCAAGATGTTTTGTTCCTGATTATAGTTACCAAAAGACACATCTGCCTGTTGCACTTGATCACCAGCCATTTGGGTGGTTACTTGGTTTTCAAACTGCGTATATTGCAATGCTCGGGTCTCTTCATTGACACGAAGACGATAATCTTCCAGTGTTTCGCCCGGCATTTGTTTTAGCCACTCATCCATCTTCTCTTCCACCTCCAACTTTATCATTTGTTGGTAGTCCGGAATCAGTCCGTCTATCGGATGGAAGATCATTTTCGAGCCTGCATTATAGACCAAATTCACCACTCCTTTTGCGGTACGCGCATACGCTAAATGGCAGATTTCGGCGCCATTAACCTCGATGAATTGTCTGTCTTCAGACGGGTTTTTCATATTGAGTATAGCGATTTTGTCCTTACCGAGAATAATAGCTATATACTTTCCTTCCGGATGGAACATGCACTCACGTGCTCCGCGCATTTCGCTATATGTTTCGCTAAGCGTGAACGTTTTCGTGTCATACATTTTAAGTAAGCCTTCTTCAGTCAGGACCGCCATTTTGTTATTATCGGATGAAAATGTGATATGTGTCACGCTGCTTTCCAGTTCCAGAACTTTTCGTACTCGTCCGGTACCGAAGTTCAACACATAGACTATTTCCTCATCAGATACTGCGATGAAGTAGCCATTTGGGCTGAGTGCGATTTTTTGCGGTGCTACAGCAATCGGCAAGGTCTTGTGTAAACTATAGTCGTTCATATTATACACAAGGATATTCCTTCCTGCATCGCCGATACACAATTGCCTTGCGTTTGCGGTAAAGGTCAGTGCTGTAGGATTATTATCGAGGCGGAAGGTATGCTTCGTTTTGCCATCAATATACGAATATACTGACACCTCATTGCTTTTTCCTCTAACATATAGTGCGGCGAACATAGTACCAGCCGGATTCATACACACGTCCTTGACTATACCGGGCGAGCAGAATGTGTAAGACGCAATATTGAGAATGTCTTTCGCGTTGTACCAACACACAGCGAAATTCCGGTTATCCCAGCCAGCAGGCACTTTCTTGAGTTCGATGATGCGGTCAGACCGCTGCGCCAATATACTACTGACAAGCAGCAACCCGAACGCTATAGTGATGATTCTGTTCTTCATATTTGATTTTCAGGTTAAATAAGACGGGTTTATATCCTCCGTTGCGTGAAGGAAGATACTTTGTGGTTGATGGTGACGTTCGTACCATCTTTACATTTGTATATACGTTGGAGTTGCCCTGATGTTCCCAATCGACAAGCGAGTAGTAGTCAAAAACAAAGCCGTTTGCGTAATATCCTTCATTAGAATCGCCATCACTCGGAACCAAGGCGTAGTTGTTAGTTGACGTACGAGACAGCCAGACTTCGCCATTTGTGCCTCTTCCTCCGGTTTCAATGCGGTATGCTTTCTTGTCCGAGGCAGAATAATAGGCAGGTGTAAAGACTGCGACACATTTTTGCCCGTCAACATCAAATGTTAAAGGCTCAAAATACCAGCCGCTTTCAAAACGTACGACCTGCATTCCCTTGTCGAAAGCACCTACAGCGCGCAGTTCGTCACGTCCAATCCAACCAATTGCCACTACAGTATCCCCATTATCCGGAACAATCTGCACGTCCGCCCAAGTGACGTCTTTTTCCTCCCACGGAGAATTGGCTGTTACCGTATAAGTACCAATAAAATCATACTGAGTCAGCAATCCACCGGGTTCCGTTTTCGTGGTGAAGGAAATCACCTCCCCATAATGGGCGTTTCCATCCGAGTCTAACGCATAAGCTCGGAAATATACGGTTTGACCGGGTGAAAGTGAATATATAAAAATATCGAATTTATAAAGATATTGATTGAAAGAATGTGACCAATCATTACTTGAAATGGTAGGTCTTGTAGAAGATAATGACCCCACAAAACCGACTTTACTTACGGTTGCATTTTTATAGGTACAAGATGCATAAATCCTGGCGGTACGTGAAGTGACAGATTGTGCCTCAAGCGTAGTAACCGTAATGACGGACTCTTGTTTTGCTGGGGTAGTGAACGAAAGTGTCTCTCCGTAGATAGGTGCCGAATATTTTGTATCCAACGGAAACAAAGCGGCACGATAGTAATATTTAGTATTGGACTGCAATCCTGATATCAAACCTGCTACATCTTTTTCGCCGGTAAGACTCACCCATTCATCTTCATAAAGATACGGATTAAGATCCAAGTTATCGGGAGAATTACTGAACTCAAATCCTCGTTTGACATATAACCCATCCTTAACATCACAATTATACCGCCCCGAAACGACCACAGAGCTGTCTGTAATCTCCGTTGCTTCGAGCGTCACAACTTTAGGCAATTCGAACGTAGGCACTTGCTCGCATCCGGCAAACAAAACGAAAGCGAGGATTATCAAATATATCCGGTTATTGTTTTTCATTTTCCTGTCCTCCTTTTTATGTTAAACATTCCTCCCAGCCCGATTTTTATTTCGTGTGCGGCACTTGCCGAGCTATATTGTCCGCCAAATCCAATAAGCGGTTCATACCCAATGGATAAGGCAAATCCTTTTATATTTGCCAATATTCCGGTTTCCAGAGCAAGACTATGCAAGGGTGACATATTCGATGCAGGATCTGTGATATATGCCAGCCATTTGCCATTATTTGTCTCTAAAGTAACACTCTTATACGCCCATCCGGCACCCATATATGCATACACGGGCACTTTCCCAAGACGAACGACACCTCCTGCGGTAAGCGAAAGCGTCTGTTTGCTGCTGGCACCAGTATAAAAAGGCAATGTTCTATAGGAATCCTTGTTTATCAAGCCATTTTGCGTGACGCCATCCTCCATATGAAAACCGAACCCCGTCATAAAGTTCAGATACCACCCTCCTTTACGTACCATCCCGATAGTTAAACCGACAGCGGGAGAGAAAGGAAAAGCCATCATCGCATTAGCTTGAATAAACATAGACCAAGGTAGATCTTGCTGCACCTCATTTGATTTTTTGGGGTTAGCGCCTTTGTTCATCATGACGATGCGCATATCTTTGGTCGCTTTTACAGATAATTTCTTGTAACCGAGAAAAGCGACTTCTAATGGCGTGTTTTCCGCCACATTCAACTCGAAGTATCCGTCAAAGTCTGAAGTAGTGGATATTGCGCCTTCTGCTGTTTGAATAACAACACCCATCAGCGGGACATCGTTGACATCCACCACAACTCCAGACACTTGTGCGGATAATACAAACGGAATAAAGATGGTAAATAGCAAAAGGTAAAGTTTTTTCATAAAGTTTTTAATCTAAAATGGACAAAATTAGACAATTAGGGCGCAAAGTTAATATATTTTTTGCAAATACGCAAAAAAAAGTGCAACTTTTATCAAAAAAGCGGCACTTTTTTCTTAAATGATGGATTGAGCCGTGCCTGCGGCGTGTAGTGTCCTTCGGACGTTTAGTGTCAAACTTCAAACAGCGCAGCGTTCCAACCTTCGCCTTACATCTTACACCTTCGGTAAACAGCAAGGGATACGCAAGGGATAGGCAACCCTTATATATGTTTTCGGGACTTATTACCGTCACCAATTGTAACAAAGTATCAATTGTAACACAAGTTTTTCAGTACGCACTTTCACCAAACTCGTTACTCAAAATCGGCACTTTTACCACATTTCTCCGGAAAAAACATTCGTTTCTCGGGCATTTTACGATTAAAACATTATTAAATAAACACGACATTTGAGGGGTTCGGGGGAGTAATATTTATATGTTACATTTGCTACATTGTTACATTTGCTATATTTTTGTTGCAGTGTCCGTTTTATTCGTCACTCGGTTATATCTCGGTCATGTCTCGGTGATGTCTCGGTTCG
>Ga0247611_10000931_pt1 | contig 55659 bp, 109 predicted proteins | sample 177DNAGHGhighgp2_FD_192422 | JGI IMG/M metagenome (GOLD analysis project Ga0247611, IMG submission 192422) | Sheep rumen microbial communities from Palmerston North, Manawatu-Wanganui, New Zealand - 1770 DNA GHGhigh gp2 | ecosystem: Host-associated > Mammals > Digestive system > Stomach >... | reverse complement strand
CATCCAATAACTTCTTTAACTTAATAGCAATCTCACTCTCTATATCCCTAACACTTACCATAAAAATCTGTCTCCATACGAAAATTATATATAGAAAAAATTATACTATATACATAATCTATATATAAAAATTCTACATATATAGAATATTATAGTATAATATATACATAAAACTATATACGGAAAATATTCTTAAACTATATATAGAAAATACCCTAAAATATAGCAAAACTACATATATAGAAAAAATAATAAAAATATGGTAAAAAAACATAAAAATACGTATATAGTATATTATGCTAATTTATGTTAAAAAGTATATACAGAATATATAGTATATTATAGCAAATTTATGTAAAAAAATACATAAAAAACTATATATAGAAAAATACTAAAAAATAGTAATAAAATAGTAATAAAAACGGTTTTGTATATAAATTTTCCAAAATTTTTAAAAATTTTTTTAAAAAATCAGGAATTTTAAAAATCTTTCAAATTATATTAAGTATTATTTTCCGTATTCATATGTATAATATATTTAATTCTTTATTGTAAAGATATAAAAAAAAACTGAGAATACCAAAATATTCTCAGTTAAAATATGTTAAAAAAAATAAAAAAAAGGTATTATAGATTTCTATACGTGAATATAGAAATCAAAATATTTTCCAGATAATATTCTTCTATAGTTGTGTTTGAAAATATTTCAAATTAGTTTTTAATAACTATTCCCTAATATTATGTTTATACGCAAGTTCTTTAACAAGAGTATATTTTGTACCATCCATATATGTGATTACAAATTTTGTCAGATGTAAGTAATGTGCGTCTCTAGTAGTATAATAAGCAGCATCCCAATTCCAAGAACCACAGTTAAATGGTTCAAGTGGACCAACACATCTTAAATGACAAATATTAGAACCATTATTATATAAAATTTCGCAAATATCATTAACAGGGTTTTTAACAATAAAATAAATATCAATATATTTTATTGTTTTAGGATTTGTGTTTGCATATTTAATTTCAAAATTTATACCACTTGCGGAATTAAGTGACCAACTATACGAATCTATATATCCATATTTAAATGTTTGAGGGATTTCCAAGAAGGACAAAATATTTGTATATTCACAAAATTCTTTTGCAAATGTAGGCAATCCAGGTTCATTTGGAATATTAGGAATTTTTTCTAAATTATAACCCTTATAAAAGGGCACATCATTAATTGAACGTATAACTTGGTTATATTCAATTTTATGATAATGATACTCATAAACTATTTTTGAAGTATTATCGTTCTCAATTTTATAACTATTATAATAAATAAGTGTATCATTACTTTTACAAAACAAGTCATATCCACCTAAATAATCTCCATGACATTCACAACAATACCAAACACTTTCTCCATCATATCCAAAACTCAAGATATTTATCATTGTAAATACCAAGCATAAAAAATATTTCTTCATAATATATATATTAATATAGTTAAACTATTTTACTGTTTTTCTTTTCATAGTAATCCTTTATAAGGAGATTGATTTCATCAATTGATGCTTCGTCAAACAAATAGATAGGTGAAAATTTATAATCATGTACAAGAATTACATATATATCTTCCGTACTGATTAATTCATTAGTATCTTCTCTTTTGTTTAACAAGAAAACACTATTATTTTCCTTTTGAAGTCTTTCAATTTCCTTATGAAATAAATCTATAAATTCATTTAATTTATCTCCGTTTTTAAATATTATTTTTGCGAAATCATCAAATGTAAATTCAAAATCCTTATTACTTGCTTTCAAGATTGAATACATCCAAGCATTTGGATTAAAATTATTTATATCAAATGGACGTTTAACAATCTGTTCATATTTAAAATAACATCTGAATGTTATCTTTATATTATATACTGTATTTTTAAATTCAATCATCATAATAATAATATATATATAGTACGTAATTCCGTACCTTAAAATCAGGATTCTTTTTTAATATTATCACAAATGGTTAATAGTTCATCATATGTCATGAATATATTGTCTGCAATATATTTTTTCCCATCAAATTTTAGAAATTCTAAAATATGCTTATAAGTGATGGGCATATGATTGTACCAACAACGTATGGCTCTATATGTTAATCTATTTTGTTTTTTAAGTAATCTTATTGCGTATTTTATTGTGATGTTATTTGTAATATCTCTCCATTCAGTTTGAAGGTCTAATGGATATAAATATTTATAACAACCATCTTGATAATATACTGTATCAAATATATTTGAAATATAATGCGGTGTTAGTTTTTCACAATTATATCTTATATAATTAAGCACTCCATCATTCAAAATATAATGTGATAATAAATCTTTTTCTTTAATGAATTTATGTAGTGCTGAAATTAATTCATCATGTAACTTTAATTTCATTATAGATTATTTTCATGTAAAAACTCTTGAAATTCTAGAAAAGATATATCTTGTCCTTTTTCAAAATATTGTAAAAATATATCGTTTCTGCCATAATATGTGGTGTAATCATACGACTTTAATTTACGTTTACGGAATCTTAAATAGTATGCCCCATTATATACTTTGAGCATTGAATAAAAATAGTCTTCAATAATTTCTTCTCCTATTTTTTTCCATTCATCTATAATTGTTTCCGTATCATATACCACAAATTTATATTTAATAGATAAATACAAAAATAAATGAGTTATATCACACGTTACATTATGTATTTGATTAACGTTTAATAGTTCATCAAATTTACGATAAAGTTTAATATTATCTTTATTTGGCTTATTTTCGGCCATAAAAGATAATAATGCGCTTTTTAACTCATTTTTCATTTGAGAACTAAGAACTTCAAGTTGTTCTTCTCTTATTTTGTCTATCATTGTTCAGTTACGTTGGTATATAGTATATTTATAATGAAATCAAATGGCGAATTTTCTTCGTTTATTTTCTTCATCTTCTTTTTTGTATTTTAAGAAGGTACACATATCAGCAATTGAGATTTCATTAGATATTAATGTTGTACCCATGCAAATAATACTATATAAACCACTCAAGACATTATCTTGTTTACTATGGCTTAAATTACTACGTAAAGTAATATATTGATTAATATCTGCTCTTTTTGCATATTTGATAAGATATTTAAGCATTATTTTATTCGCTTCATTTTCCCATTTTTCACTCAGTCTTTCATATCTTTTAGTATTAATACTAAGAGCATTACACATACTTCTTAATAATGTTTTAATATGAACAGGAGTTCTAAACATAAATAAATAAGCATTTTGACGAATTATATGCATATTTAGATTTCCACAAAGTTCATTTTTATAAAATAAACCATTATCTCTTATAAAGAGATAAAATTTTTCCTTTAATTCTTTATGGAGTTCTTGACTGATTAATTTGGCTTCTTTTCGTCTTCTTTCTTGCCAAGCATAATAATCTTCTAATAATGCCATATTCTCTTATCAATAGTTGCATATTTGTTTTTCGATACAAAGATACAACTTTTTTTTGAAATAACCAAATATCTTAGTTGATTTTATTATATAGTTCTATTAATGCTTCTTCGCCTAATATAATATCATCACCGCATAAACTAATAGGTTTTAGTTTATATATTGGTTCAGTTGCGCCATAAGATATTTCATATATCTCTATTGGTATTGTATCACGTGTATGTTTTTTAGTGAACACATTACCAAGTTTAAACTTACTTTCCATTACATTAATATCTCTTCATCATAAAATTCATATGTCCAGTAATCTATTGTTTCTTCATCTGTTTCAATTACTTTTGTTTCTTTAGCATATTGAAATACAATATCCTCATTGTTAATTTCATAATCATCTAACAAATGTTGCCATTTTGTATAATCCTTGTGATTAACATACCAATTCTTAAAATGTTCTATATGTTCTTCGTAAGTCATATTATTTATTCTTCAAGTTTGAGACTATTAAGTATTTTGTTATTCTCACGGCCAATTTGCATAAGACGACACATACTTCTACGTACATGAGCCATTTCCCAAGGTAAAGCAGAAAGATTTCCATAATTATCCATTGTCATTTTTACCTCTTCGCCCATCTTACCATTATTGGTATCTTCATGACCAATGAAATAGAAACGATTGAGAATTGAAATATCCTTAGTATCTACAATATATTCCAAGACATTTTCTCTAATTTTATTTACTTCATGTTCGGTCACATTATCAATAAATTCACCATCTACAAAATACTTAACTGTAGTATTTGTAATTCGTGGAATTTCTAAAACCTTTTCCATTATTTTTTTTATTTATAAGGATTATTATCCTCAGTAACTTCAATCGCCAAACCTTTTTTAATAAGCCCTCTATAGTCAAAATGGTGAGCATTTAACCAATCAACGTAATTAGCCACATCATGCTCATAAACAAATTTGTATTCTATCGGATATGCAGAGAAATCGGAATCAAATGGCTTCTGGCTACCGATAAGTAAGTTATATTCCCTCTTCTCTTCTTCCGTCATACTTGACATTGGACGAAGATATGGTTTAATATCTTTTATTTTGTAGTGATAGAAGAAAGCATCTCTTAGAACATCACCACAATTGTGCTCTATATCTAGAAAACCTTCTTTTGATGTTCCATCCTTGAGCCATATCTTTACCCTAACATGGTGTGGCAATCGTGCGCTAAGGTCAAAAACTAGTTCTTTATTTTGATTCATAATCGTCATAGTTTAAATCTTCGTTTGTTATCTCCATACCATCACTTTTAAAAACTAAATCATAGTCTTGGTATCTTAATACAAATTCTTCCCATGCTGCTTTTGCTTCATCTTTCCATGATTGAGGTACAACGATTTCGCATAATGCTCTTTCTGCTTCATAATGTCTTTCACAAGCATTAAGTAATTTTTCTTGAACCTTTTGCTTTATAGCATCTTTATCTATTATGTTTTGCATACGTAATTCCGTACCTTAAATTACTCTTTTAATGCAATCTTTAACCAAGCATTTATACCTTACATATTAAACTCCTTGGCAAACTATATGATTTACGAGAATATATAAATCCAATAGTTGATGTCTAAACATAATTGGTGTTTTTGATTTCTTATTTTCTTTCACAAATTTGTATAATTTGTTTATCTCTGATTTAGTAAGGAGTATAGAATATCTCTTAGTTCTTCTCATAATAAGTTATATATGTTTATATTAAGATAATAATTTTTATCATACGTAATTCCGTACCTTAATTATTACCGTTTGCCTTTTCAAAGATTTGTAGTATTTTTTCACAATCAAGTAGCATACCCTTTTGTAGTATCTTTTCTACTTGATTTGTTTTACACCAACTTACGTAATAACGACCATCAAACTCATATAATAGACTATAAATCGTAAATGTTCCACGAAAATTTCGTCTTACGTATTCTCTTAATTGAGGATATGGATTATTTATTACGGTTATTTTTCTTGTCCTATCGTAAATAACATTATTCTCTTTAAGTAACCTACATATTAAAGTGAATGTAAATTTATTTATGAGGAAATTTATTTCATTTATTTTCCTTTGTTCTTTTTCTGTTATATTATGTGCCAAATAAATAGCGAATGTAGAAAATATTTCATTGACAAGGATAGAATTATCATGAAACACGCTCTTACGTATTTGCCTTATCATTTCCTTCGGCATATTATATCTTTTCTGTTTCAATATGAGATATAATTTTTTTTCATAAATTTCCTTGATTTTATCAATATCTTTTTCTGTTATCACTTTAGTTCTATTTTTTTCTTAGTGCAAAGATATATGTTTTTATTAATGTAAAAAAATATCCAATGTTAAAATATGTTTAATTCATACCCCAAAGATATACATAATTTTTGTAAAAACCAAATTTTATACCTTATTATATATAAGAAAAATTTTTGAAAAAAATATGTGAAAATATTTGGTGAGTTTAAATAATATTCGTACCTTTGCAATGTTAAAAAAAAAAAGACAATAACAACTAAAAAATATAAAGATATGAAAAAGAATAATGATACTGACGCACCATACGGATTATACATTGACTATGATTGTGTGGAAGAATTTGATGATTTAACAGATGCTGAAAAGGGATTTAATAATGCAGTTAAGGAAAATCCTGATTCTATTATTGATATACTTTCCAACGATGGAGAGCAGTCATTTTTTGGTTACAACAACTAAAACTTTTCAACGATTATGAATGAAAAAGAACTTCGATTTATAGATTTATCTTATAGAATACCTTATAGGACAATATGCGCATCAAAACGATTCGACAAATGTGTTCTTGTTGGTATAGATGATGATGGAGCAACATTTAAGCACATCAATTGTTTGGGTCAAACCGAATATGAACTACTTGATATAATAGAATTTGACGTTCAGCCTTATCTTCGTCCAATGTCAAGTATGACAGCGGAAGAAAGAAAAGAATTTAGCAAGTTATTAGATAAAAGATGTTGTGAAGAAGATTGGGAAGGACATATAAGTATTTCATATTGCATTGAAATTGATAATGTATATACTGACGATGAAGATGGAATTAAATATCCAACACCATTTTCAATGGATGCTATTGATTGGCTTAATAAGCATCACTTTGATTATCGTGGCTTAATTGAAAAAGGTTTGGCAATTGAAGCACCAAAAGAAATGTATCTATAAAAATATGTTAAAAAAAGTATTACGAAATTTTAATTTTTTCCGACTTCATGAAAAGGAGGAAAAAGACCTTATGGTATTAAATAAGTTCGTTGGGAAATCATTATGGTACATAACCGAAAGTGAGCATGGTGTGCTCTTACGATTTGCCACTAATGAGACATTGGCAATATATTCACATAATCGTGCAAATTTTGAATTATCCCATTCATTGACAAAGGACGAGTTGGATAAATGCCCAACAATTGAAACGGCATCTGTAATATGGGAACATTATCCCCAAGTAACAACAGATATATCAAATATTTTATGTGAAGAATATTTTGCGATAATTGAACTTACTTTGTCAAGTGGTAGCGTCATAAGAATTAAATTTCAATTTCTTCGCTCAAAAAATAAATTTGTAACTTATAACATTTGTTTTGCGTATGAAAACCTTTTTGGCGCAATTTGCCATAACAATGAATCGAATAATGAGATTTTCTGCAAATTAGTTGATGCATTTGACAATTCCAAGCATTTAATATGTGGCAAAAAATTTTTTAAAGAACATATTTCAAATATTTTGTCATAAGGGTATATGAAAAAAATAGGTGGATAGAAATATTCATCTATTTTTTTTTATTATTAAATGATATTTATTTATTCTAATATTTGGTTATTTAAAAAATTATTTATATCTTTGCACTCCAAAAATAAAAATAGTTATAACTTTTTAAATTAAATAAAAAGAATATGAAGAAGAAAATTAAGACTTATTTGAATGAATGTATTGAACTTATGCAATACATTTTGCTCCCTATGGTATAATTTCATACCATTAGGGATATTTTTTTTTATTTTTCCATAAAAAAGTCTTTAAAATATTTGGTGGGTTTAAGAAAAGTTCGTACCTTTGCATTGTCAAAAGGAAAATAACAACAAATTAAAGAATTAAAAATATGGCAAGTGTTAAGTTTACAATAAAGTCAAATCACGCTAAAGTTATTGCAATAATGGCATTTGTTTATAAGGCATTAAGTAGTAGCAAGGGTACAACTGAACTTGACTTTAACTTTTACACAACTTTTTTGTCAAAAAATTTTATAGGTAATTATGATGGTAAAATATCCATAATTTCAGTTAATGTAGATTCAATTGAATTTGTTGTAAAAGACTATTCTTTTAATGTAAATGATTTTTCACTTGACTTGGAAAAGTATTTGTAAATACCCAATAGAAATATCACACGAAATTATTGATGATAATATGGAAATTGAGCCAATATCATTTAAATATGATACGTTTTCACATAGATTTATTTGGGGTTTGGATAAAAAATAACAACAACTAAAAATATAAAAGATATGAGAAATTTCAATTGCTATGTAAGTAGCAAAAATGGTTGGATAAATCTTGAAAAAATTGATACTTATCAAGAGTATTTAAGAAAATGTGATGCTTATTTTGGTACAAAGTTTAAACAACCATCAATTAAAATTGTTCTTGGTTTTGGTCTTGAACAGATTATTGCTAAGGATTTAACACTTTCGGAGAGCAATTTTAATCTGTTCCAAGAATATAAAATTTGGGATAATGTGGTGAAAGAAGCATTTAATGTGTATCTCAACGAATATAGATGGCACATAACAAATGATAATTTACATCTGTTTGCTCTTAATTATTTGGGTAAGTTTGAAAGTAAAGAAGATTTTGCCATGCACCATGCATCACAAATGGTTACTGACTGGGAAAGGTTTAAAAAATACATTGATATTAAAAAATATGCAGAGGATTTATTTGAAGAATATGGTTTCCTTTTCATTAAGCATCCGACAAATAATTATTTCTTTGTATTCAGTTTTTAATAATAACTTAAAAAAGAAAGAAAATGAAACATTTTAATTGCTACGTATGTAATGAAAATAATGGATGGGTAAATCTTCAAAAGATAAATACTCATGAAGAATATGTAAAAATTTGCGATAATGCTTTTAACGTAAAGTCAATACAACCAACATTAAAAATTGTTCTCGATTTTGGTCTTAAAGAAGTCATTCTTTATAATTTTATTCTTTCAGAGAATAATTTCAATCAATTCAAAGAATATAAAAATTGGAATGATATGGATAAAAACGCATTTAATGCGTATCTCAACGAATATAGAGGAATTATAACAAATGACATTTTACGCTCATTCAAACATGATTTTACTGGCGAGTATGAAAGTAGAGAAGAATTTGCCACAGAGTATGCAACACAAGTAGATTTTATTGAAGAATGGGAAAAGATAAAAGATTATTTCAATATCGAAAAATATACGGATGAATTATTTGAAGATTTTATTGACATTAAGCATCCGACAAAGAATAGTATTTTTGTATTTAAATAAATAAAAAATTAGGTTGCATCAATACAGATGCAACCTTTTTTTATTTTTTTCCATAAAATTATTTGGTCAATTCAAAAACATTCTTTATCTTTGCAGAATAAAAAAAAAAACAATAACATTTTAAAATATAACAAATATGAAAAGAGAATTAGTTGAAACACGTCTATTCACAGACGATTACTCCGATAAAATATATTCCTATGAGGAATATAAAGCGTATTGTGAGGATATGGAGAAAGAAGTTTACTCTGACAATTCCAACCCATATTGGGAGTGGGTTTCTGAACAAGAAGAATTTTGGTGGGAAGAACTAATGGGTGCTTTGGAGATTAGATGTAATTTCCCTTGTATAATCACTGGAAGTTGTGGTACATGGCAAGGAAGACGAGAAATTTGTCCTACATACATGGATAATGTAAAGGATGCCATTAAGAAATGTTGCAACGACATTGATAATGTAGAGATTGAACAAAAAAATGGTGAAATAAAGGTAAAGGCAAGTCACCATGACGGAACAAATTATTTTACCATCCATAAATTAAATGCGAGAGGAAAGAACATCAATAAAGATAATTGGCTTGACAAGGATGCCAATAATATTGATAAGTATTTCTGTAAGATATACGGATATATACTTTAATATAATAAGAAACTGAGTAATTTGATTTACTCAGTTTTTTTATATACCAATATATACAAATTTCCATATAAATTATATCTGTTTTTACTATTTTATGGGAAAAATACATTTTTTTTCAAAAAATCCATAAAAAAGTTATGAAAATATTTGGTGGGTTTAAAATAAATCCCTACCTTTGCATCGTCAAAAGAAAAAAATAATAATTAACAATAATAACTAAAAATTAAAAAAATATGGGAAAGAAGAATGTAAAGAATGTTGAGAGTACACCAACAACAGAAGTAAAGGTTGCTAAGACAAGAAAGGCTACCAAGGTTGAGGTAGAAGCACCAACACCTACAACTAAGGTTGCCAAGGCAAAGAAGTCTGCTAAGATTGAGGTTGCACCAACACCAACGGCAAAGGTTTCTAAGTCTGCAAAGCCAACCAAGGTAGAAGTACCAACATCAACTGCAAAGGTGGCTAAGGCAAAGAAGTCTGCCAAGGTTGAGACACCATCAGCAAAGGTAGAAGCACCAACGGCAAAGGTTGCTAAGCCAACCAAGGTTGCAAAGTCTGCAAAGGCGGTTGAAGTACCAACACCAAAGGTAGAAGTACCAACTGCAAAGGTTGCTAAGCCAAGAAAGACTGCCAAGGTTGAGACACCATCAGCAAAGGTAGAAGCACCAACAACAAAGGTGGCAAAGGCTACAAAGACTGCCAAGGTGGAAGCACCAACAGAAGTGAAAAAAGTAACTTTGGATGAAAAAATCCGAAATGTTGCTATTGGTAAGACCAAGGCGGTCACAGCAGAAATGAGGACTATATGTCAAGAGTTAGTAAAACTTGCTGATTCTTTCAATGACCGAAACAACAAAGGTCAATTGATGAAGAAAGGTCAGTCATTCACAGCGTCTAAGAAAGGAATTGCAAAGCCATTCCCTATGTCATTCCTTGTTTACATTGCCGTTTCAAGGGACGCACACAAGGAGAGCGTGTTCAATAGTGGTTATAAGACTATTGACGTTAAAAAGGCTAAAGTGGTCATGAATATGTGTAAGTTCTTCGGACTATACAATGGCAAGACAATGTGGTCACGTAATGATAGAGTTGTTCATGCTTGTTGCAAGTTCTACGACAAGATTTCTCCAAAGTATAAGGACTTTGAAGATATGTTGTCAAAGACAGATGTTATTACATCAATTCCACCAACTATGAAAGAGTTGTTTAACTCATGGGGAATTGAAAACAACTAAATAAAAATGAGTAATGAGGGTTTATGACTCCCATTACTCATTATTATTTTAAATACTATATATTATATAATATTTAAATAATATTATATATAATATATTATAATATACTTATACTATTTAAATAATATTATATTAGAAGATATTTTTAATTTTTTTGAAAAAAAGTTACTGAAAAGTTTGGTTAATTCAAAAAAAACTCATACCTTTGCATTGTCAAAAGAAAAAATAACAATAACAACTAAAACAATAAAAGATATGGATGTTGCATTTGAGAACGAAAGAGCAAATATGCTCATTAAAATCGGTGATAGAACAATTACTTATGCTGAGTATATAAAGCAAAAGCGAGCAAATACTCGCTTGAAGAAGAAGAACAAGAGAAGACGCAAAGTTGTATCTGACTTGCAATTGCTATCAACAGAAATTGACAATATGGTCAAGTCTGTAAAGGTGATTAAGTCTCTCGCTGCTTACTACGACAACTCCTATAAGCAATGGGGTGTCATAGCAAAGGAGATTACAAACAATGCGTTCTATTCAAAGCACTTTGTTCACTTCCGTGTATTGGTGAGAGAGATTAGCAATAACCTTACAAAGATTTCTTCACTTGCGAAAGAAAGAACAAACGATGTCTATCAATTCGTAGAAAAGTTATTCTACCAAATTGATGAATTGAAAGAAACTCTCATTTTGCTGAGAAACGGCATAAATGAATCTCGTATATGCGAGTTTTACAATGGCAAGGAAGCAATTGAGGGTTCTAAGGATGGAAAGAGATTAGGTCTTATTACCCTACTCATTCGTTCCTTGAAAGCAATTGACCAAATGGAAGATATTTCTAAACATTTGGAAGATGTTTCCGCAAATGGTGCAGATGTATCAACTTATGGCTTAAATGCTAAAAGAGTTGATTAAAATTTTTGAAAAAAAAAATCATTACAAAATTTGGTTATTTCAAAAATTATTTGTACCTTTGCATTGTAAAAACGAAAACAAGTTTACAAAAAGATATACTTGGTGTTTACGAAAGGAGAAACTTAGTTAATAACTAAGGTGTGGACAACTCGGCACATGGCGTACCATGTGTGACCTATAGAGGTCTTCGTTGGTTCAAATCCAACAACACCAACTATAAAAAAAATCTTTTGAAAAATTTGGTTTTCTCAAAAAAAGTTTATAACTTTGCTTTGTCAATAAAAATATATTCATAGTTTTTAGAGAATACTCAACAGCATGGGTTACGAAATCCCACCCATGTTAAAATGTCCATTCTCCTCCTTTCTAAGACACTCTTTTTTAAGAGTAAGGGGTTTTGTGACCTATGTTGAGTATTCCAATATCGTGGGGTGGAGAAGTTGGTATCTCGTTAGGCTCATAACCTAAAGGTCGGGGGTTCGAGTCCCTCTCCCGCAACTAATTTATAAAAAACAATAACTTAAATATGGAAAGAGGTATAAAAGAGGATTTACTTGCTCTATGTCAAAAGATTGAGAAAAGTGTTAAGTATTTTGACGGAGAAAAGATAATTGAATCATTTGATAAAAGTGGCTTAATTAAAGGAAATATGACTTTTAAAGAAATTAAAGCAATTTTTTTCAATTGGTACGCAAACCAACTTGCTATTGTAGGTAGTGAGTGGTATGCAAGATGATGGGGGGTTCGTCTATCGGTCAGGACCAAGGATTTTCATTCCTTAAAGGGGGTTTCGACTACCCCACTCCCTACTTTTTTGGGATTTACGAAAGGAGAAACTCAGTTAATAACTATTTAAATCTTTTGCTTTCATATTATATTTCATTTTATAAATAGTGAATAACTGAGGTGTGGACAACTCGGCTCATAGTGTAATGTGAGTGACTTTTATAAGTCTTCGGTGGTTCAAATCCACCAATCCCAACTATATTTGGTGTTTACGAGAGGGGAGACTCAGTTAATAACTGAGGTGTGGACAAATCGGCTTATGGTGTACCATAAGTGACCTTTAGGGGTCTTCGTTGGTTCAAATCCAACAACACCAACTCTGAGGAAATGATTTCTTTTTATCCTAAAAAGAATATGGGGAAAAACATAATGTTTTTTCTTTTTAGGTGTCTTTTTTTTAATCATAATTAAAAAATGGTGGTGATAATTATGATTTTATCATTTCCTCTTTTTTTTAAGGGGAGTAGCCTATTAGTAAAGCGTGACGCCTTAATTTATTAAGGTTGTCAAGTTATAAGGAGCGTTACCTTATCTCCCCACAAAACTGAATATTTCCATATCGGTTTTAGTGTTATTGTTTTTTTTTATGTTTTGGTGTTTACGAGAGGGGAGACTCAATAGGAATGTTGAGGTGTGGACAAATCGGCACATGGTGTACCATGTGTGACTTTATAAGTCTTCGGTGGTTCAAATCCACCAACACCAACTTTTTTTGTCATTTATAATTGTGGTAAATTTGGGGGTTGTATTAGCAATAATACAGCCCTTTTCATTTTAAAATAAAAAAAATAATATTTTTTTCCATAAAATATTTGGTGGTATCAAAAAAATGTCGTACCTTTGCATTGTCAAAAGGAAATAATAACAATAATTAAAAAACAATAAAAAAATATGGAATTATCTATTTTTTGGATTAAAGAGAACTTTGCGAAATTCAACAAGAAAATCTTCAATGATAAGTTGGAGACACCTCATTTTAAAATATTTAAATCGTCAAAGGTAAATGGCAGATGTTCTTGGAAAAGAAATATTTTAAATGGTGAGTATGATTTTGAAATCTCTATTTCAAATTACTATGATAGAACACAAAAAGAATTTGAAAATACCTTAATCCACGAAATGATACATTTGGAATTTGTCCAAAAGGGTGAATTTCGTGAACATCATGGGCGAAAGTGGCAAAAAAGAGCCTATGAAATTGGTCAAGAATTTGGTTATGACATCAAAAGGTGCAATCAAGCCACATCGTTTGAAAGAATGGCAAATGACCAAGTTCAAATGACAACAGCAAACTACGTTGTTAGATACAAGAGTAAAGACGGAAGAACTTTAATGGCAAGAATTTCTCCAAAATATTTGCCAAGATTCGTTAATTATCTCAATAGTTATGCTGAAAATGTTGAGTGGTATTTAACAACTAACAAAATATTTTCCAATTATAGAAAAAGTGTAAAGTTATTAAATCCATATTATGTAACAGAAGAAAATTGGGAAAATCTCTTGTTGCCACATTTGTCAAAAGTAAACATTAACGTAGAATTGAATTTATTAAATAATTAACATAATTTAACCTTTGAGGATTTGTTATTCTCAAAGGTTTTTTATATATTTGTAATGTTAGAAATAAATTGATTAAGTAATAACATTATAAAATAATATTGAAACAATGACAGAAGCAGAAAAGAACAAACTTAGAAATGGTTTGATTAAGTGTTTCGGTGAAGTGATATTGACTATTGATGTCACTTTGCAGAATAGTGAAGATAATGAAGCACTTTTTGACGATGATAATTCACACGTTTGCCGTTTTGACGTGTGGGATGGTTTTGCATATTGCTATGACCATAATGGGCATGAATATTCAGCAATTTTCCCAAAGCGTAGTTTTGGTACATTGTGTCAAGACTTTACAAATAAAATTAGGGAATACTTGTCTTTGGACGAAAAGACACCAATTGACCCTGTACACATTTTTGAAGTGTATGGAAAGTTTAAAAAGGTAAAGTAATTTATTTTTTTTATTATATTATTATATGGCACGAAATTATAGAGTACAACTGAATTACAAGGTTAGAACGATTGAAGAAGTCGAAGCAGATGACGAGGGGGAAGCACTCGCTAAGGCAAGAGAACTTGCAGAACAAGCGAGTCTTGACAACTTTGAATTTGTTGAAGAAGATGAATCAAAGTTACTTTAATAAAGTAAGTTTATGTGTAGCATTATTTCCAATGCTACACTTTTTTTGTTTAAAAATAGTTTTTTTTATAAAAAATGGAAAAAAATATTTAAAAACATTTGGTGGGTTTAAAATATATTCTTACCTTTGCATTGTCAAAAGAAAAAATAATAACAATAATTAAAAAATAATAAAGATATGGAAAGAAGATATTGGACGATAAACCTTGATGATTTCTCGGTCTCAATCAATACAAGCGATTTAGTGGTTGAGGATGAAGTTGTCGATTTAGCCATTAAGCATGGTGTAATTGACAAGGATGATGTTAAAAATTCTTCAAGGTGTGTAGTTGAAGATATTACAGACGATGAATATGACATGAAATTTTGGGTCAGTCAGTCAGTAGCAATTGATGATTAAGTATTACGAGAATTTTGCTTATCTTAATAAATTGATTAAGCAAAATGTTGAGATAATAAACAACATATATGAAACCATATATGAGATTGTAAATGACCAACCAAAGCATTATTTATCTCTTAAAAAGAAATATAATAGAGGTCATGTTATCAGCGGTTATTATAACAACTATCTATTAGGTGGAAAAGTAACTGAGGGTATAATAACAGCCTTAAAGGTTGAGGATGGAATTTTACAATGCAACATTGATGGCGCATATAACGACTCATTTTATGAATGGTTTTCATTGAAACCACAAGAAAATGATGAATGTTTGGCAAAAGAAATGTTGTTGAATATTTCCTCATATATTCAAGAATTTTTATAGATTATGACAACAACATTTTTCTTCAATATGGTAATTGTAATTTTGCCATTTGGATTGCTCTATTCAATTTTAATCTCATTTTTATCAAACATGGGGTTTTCGTATAAGCAAGTTAAACAATTAGCGTTCATTGGTACGATTATCATTGTAGCCATTGGATATATTCTCTGCAAATATTTTTTTAATATCCAATAAAAAAAGTTACTAAAATATTTGGTGGTTTCAAAAAAAGTTCGTACCTTTGCAGTACAAAAATAAAGCGATTACATAACCAATTAAATCGCAAAAGGTGACAACTTCCTTTAAAGTATGTTTTTGGTCTTGGAGTGTGGTGTAATGGTAGCACAACAGATTTTGGTTCTGTCCGTCCGAGTTCGACTCTCGTCACTCCAACTATTTTATTAACAATAATACATAAAAAATATGGGAATTATTAAGAAGTATAATTACAAAATTAAGCAACTCGGTGAAACTCAGTATAGAGAAGTGTATGCCGAGAGTAGAGAAGAAGCAGATGAAGAAATCGAAAAGATACTTCTGCCACAATCGGAATGTAAGTACGTGGGTAGAGATACTTTCCCAGATAGCATCCTTGAAGATGCAAAGAAAATTATTGAAGATATGTAAAAAAAGTTACTAAAATATTTGGTGGGTTCAAAAATTTTTCGTAACTTTGCAACATCAAAAAGAAACACTCAAGCATGAGAGTATAAAATATGCTTTAGGTTAAAAGATAGACTTATCAAATAATGGCTTAAAATGCCACATAGAAAATTGTTTGAATAGTCTATTGCGTTCTTAACTCAGTAGGTAGAGTACGATACTTTTAATATCGGAGTCCTGGGTTCGAGTCCCAGAGGGCGCACGAAAAAAAAAATTAAAAAAAGTTACTTAAATGTTTGGTCAATTCAATTATTCTTCGTAACTTTGCAACAGAAAAAGAAATAATAATAACTTAAAAAAATTAAAAGATATGGCAAATCATAGTATTGCAGATGTGCTTGTTTCCTTGAAGCGAAACGGTATTAGTTATAACCTCACAAACAAGGTGGTCTTCACTCCAATGGGTCAGCCAATTGGAATCAGCCTTCTTGGAAAGATAGACTTCCTTGTGCATCACAATGGATGGCATTGCGAAAAGGTAATGCCAAACGAGAATACAAAGGCAAAGAAGCCAAACAAGAAGAAGAAGTTTAATCGTGAGGATAAGAAAGAGCAGAAGAATTTCCGTTCTCATAAGGCTCACAATGAACAGAAGAATGGTGAGGGAAAGAATAATGCTCCAAAGCCAAAGGCAAAGAGAAGTAATCCAAAGCCAAAGGCAAAGGTTAATGAATAATTCTTTGTTCTACTATAAAAGTCGATGTATCGAAATTGGCATCGCATGAGAATGTCACCTAAAATGTCTAATATTTAAAACAAAAAGATATGATAAGAGGACAGCCTTAACAAAGGTTAATATAAGTATTTATTTTGTTTAATTTTATATTTTAGTTTGGAACATGATTAAAATTAGAGCAGAGACTTAATAAAGGTTAATATAGGTATTTATTTTGTTTAATTTTATATTTTAGTTTGGAACATGATTAAAATTAGAGCAGAGACATAAAAATATTGATATAGAGAGAAGTTTTTACCCACATTTCAATTACTCGACTCTATGGCAATGAAATGGACAAAAAATTATATTATATGTTTAAATACCTTATCATATAAGAATAGTTGGTAAAAAAAATCTATATCATTAGATAGAAAAATAAGGTAAACACAACTATATATTCTGTTTTATTTTATATTTTAGTTTGGAACACGATTAAAATTAGTTTAGTTTGGAACACGATTAAAAATATAAGGATAAAGAATGAGTATATATAGGCTATATACCTACGACCCACATCGGTATTGCTGAGGATATGCACCTATACCGATGTTTGGGTCTCTTTTTGTTTATATATATGGAAAAGAAATACAAGTTACATAAAAATAGAATTTATGATGGTCTTTACCAAATTGAAGCACTTAAAGATTTTGAGGTTCAAGGTAGAAAAGTCCATAAAGGACAATTAGGTGGCCATGTATCATCGGAGGATAATTTATCGCAAAGTGGTAATTGTTGGATTTTTGGTGATGCAAAAGTGAGAGATTGGGCTAAGTTATCAGGAGATGCAATTGCTACCGATAATTGCTTAATAAAAGACCATGCAATTGTTGATGGTAATGTATCTGTTTATGGCGATGCTATCATTCGTGGTTATGCACAAGTTCATGATGAAGTTGAGGTTTATTCAAGTTCAATTATTGCAGACCATAGTATTGTAACAAATAGTGCTTGTATTTTTGGCGGTAATCTTTATGATAATGCAAGGATTAAAGACAATGCTGAAATAAATGGTATTGTGCGTGGAAATGCAGAAATAAAAGATAACGCATATATTGGTTGCCATGCAGAAGTAAGTGATAATGCAAAATGTTTTGGCAATGCAAAAATAGATTTTGAAAATAATGGAGATATAAAAATATGCGGTAGTGCAATGGTATATGGTAATGCTGAAATTAACGGAAAAAATATAGTTATTGGTGGTGATGCAAAAATAACTAATAAAGTCCATACAAATAGGCATATATATCATGGATTTTACTATTAAATTTGAATTTTTTTTTATTTTTCCATAAAAAAGTTGTCAAAAAATTTGGTGGGTTAAAGAAAAGTTCGTACCTTTGCATTGTCAAAAAGAAATAATAATAATAACTTAAAAAATAATAAAGATATGAGAAAATTTATCAGTAACGCATTTTCACTTCAAATGCTTCCAAGTATGGAAATTAATAAATGTGGTAAGATTGAATATGCCATACTTAGTGAAAATGCCTTCAAAGAATTTGCCAAGGGTGCAAAAAGCATTGTAGGACATGAAGATACCGCAAGGGTATTGAGTGTCGAATTTAATAGGGAAAGTGTTACCCTTGAAAAGGGTGATATTCTATTGGTTGCGCAGTTGGTTGGTGGTAGATTGCCAGAGGGTGCAACTACTCTCCCAGAAAATTGCCACTTTAAGTATTTTTCTATTAAAATAGTAGAATAATATTTTTTGCTTTTTGGTTGGAATTTCATGGATAATTAAAATATAAGATTATATGAATAAAGACGAAATAAAAGCAAAGATTGGCAAAGCATTGTCCGTATTTGATGATGTTAATATTATTGACATCATCAAGGACTATGTGGTAGAAAATTATGGTGAAGAAACACTTATCCTATTTAACGATGATGATTGCACTATATGTGAAACACCAATTATAACTGATAATGTTCGTTTCATTAGTGGTGTTGTTGTTATTGATGGACGTTTGATTTTACACGTTGAAGATGATAGAGGTGACGAAGTTGCCTTTAATGAAGCAATTCTTAAAGGGGATAAAAGAGAACAATCCGATAAATTACATCTACCATTGACAAGTTTTATTGCTATTTTGGAAAATATTACAAATAGCAAAGAAATTAGAGTATGGAAAAAAGAAGACTATGCTTATTTGAACGACTTTATTGAGTGTTACCATAACAACAAAGACTATACGTTATTAGATGAATCAAATATTGTGTCTTATTGGTGTTAAGTTTTTAAAGCAGTATCATATACGGAATGATATTGCTTTTTTTTTATGTATTTTTTAAAAAAGTCTTTAAAATATTTGGTGAATTGAAAAATATTTCTTACCTTTGCAACAGAAAAAGAAAAATAATAACAAAAAACAATAAAAGATATGGCAAAGAAAAGTTTTAATATTGGCGATGTAGTCATGGTGAGTGTTCCAACACTTAACGCAATTGAATATGTTGGTGTTGGAAAGATTACAAAAGTAAGAGAGAGTAAGACATCTTACAAGGAATATCAAGTCAAGGGTGGTTGGTATGCTGAGAATTGTCTTACCATAAAGAAAATTAGTGAATTTGCGCCTACACAATCACAAATGAGTATTATTAAGGAGACCTATCCTATTTTAAAGCAAGGGGATGTAAAGGTTCTCTATGAGGGTGGAAGCAAATTCCTTATTCGCTTTAATAAGGGTAAGGAAATCGGTTATAGATTTTTCAATGGAAAAGAGTTTTCCAAAATGACCGAAAAGGAGATTGAAAGGTATGTTTATTCAAACTAATTTGTGAGATAATGGAGAATGAAAATATAATTAGCCGAATGGATGCTTTTTGTGAAGCATATAAATCCATTGCCAATCCTAATGACATTGCAGAAATGTTAAAGGAATATATCAAATATTTGGTTGGTGAAAACGTAGAACTTGTGTGGTATCAAAGCAACATATATACTAAAATAAAAAGTGTTGATTGTGCTTGTCAAGTTCAAAGTGTTGCGGTGGTAAAGAATCATTTAGTTTTTCGTTTGATGGAAACAAGGTGTGAAGATACTTGTTACTACGAATTTACTGAACGTGAACTGAGAATTGATATGCTATTCAAAGTAATAGATTGTCTTTTACACACAAAAAATTTCATAGAAAATCCTTATACCGAAGAAAAGGATGAATATGGTGAGAAAGATTATTTTTCAACTTTTGTTGATAAAGTAAAAGAGAAAACGAGAACTCAACTCACAAAACGAATATTCTGTTGGTGTGTGGGCGATTATAATTTTTATTAAAAAAAGTCATTGATAATAATAAAAGGGGTAAATTTTTTACTCCTTTTTTTATTTTTTTCCATAAATTATTTGGCTATATCAAAAATATTCCTTACCTTTGCAATGTAAAAAATAACAACAACTTAAAAAATTACTATTATGTTTGTACGTTTAACAAAAATTAGTGAAGGTAACTATCGTAAAGTTCTCGCACTTGGAAATTCATATCTTATTCAAGATAATGATAAGATTGTTGCTTATGGTAAAATGAATTGGCAAGGACAGAAAAATGTCTGCAAGTTATATGTGTTAGACGATGAAAACAAAGAATACAATATTGCTTATATCAAGCGATTTATCTGTCATTCTAATAAGTGGCAAGGTGGAGACAAAATAAGACGTAAATATATAATTAACCATGTCAATTCTTTAAATGAAAATGATATAAGAATATTATGGATATAAGTTAGAAAATGGACTGAATAATAAATAATTATCATATTTTTTTTTGAAAGCGGTATCATGTGATACTGCTTTTTTTTTTATTTTTTCTATAAAAAAGTTGTTAAATTATTTGGTAGAATTAAATATAATCCTTACCTTTGCACCATCAAACTAAAAAAACAATAAAGATATGGCAAATGTAGATACTAAAATTTATGACGCTTTAAAGGATAAGGAATTTACAATTGAAAACGTCTTGAAGATTATTCGTGGATTGTTGGTTGAAGAAGTTGAACAGATGGAAAAGCAACGTGCTAACATTTCAAATAAAGCATCTAAGGCAAATAGTCAAGATGTTGTTAAGGATAGTACAAGTGTAACTATTAAGGAACTCGATTTACTCCGTAACAGAGTTATTAGCGAATATTATAATGGTAATGTTACCAAGGATGAACGTGAAATGCTTTGCACGTGTTTTGGCTTTCTTAATCGTTTGCAGATTAAGGGATGCTCAAATCCTTATAATACTGAATTTGGTGTTGATGATATTCAATATCCATTCAATAATACAATTACTGAATTGTTGAGAATGTCAAATGACGAGTTTACCAAGTTTAGGGAAACAATGATGATGATGTTCAACACCATAAGTATTGTTAAAAGTAGTCTGCCAAAAAACTATTAAATGATAGTAAAAGGAGTATTTTTGTATATATTTTTTTAATATTTTGATTATGTGGGGGGGTTTATGCTTGTGAAAGTATAAACCTTTATTTTTTGTTTAAAATAATTACTAAAATATTTGGTTAGTTCAAAATATATTTGTACCTTTGCATCGTCAAAAGGAAAAAATAACAATTAAAAAATAAAAAATATGGAAAAGAAAAATTTGGCACTTGCCTTGGAGTTAGTTCGTGCTATGGCTGAAATGGAACAGAAACAACGCACAGAAAGTATAGCACAACGCAAAGGGGGTTATAAGACCATTCAAGAAATAATGAAATTTGACGATGAAGATGTCAAGGACTTTAAGAGGATAGTTTTGGAACAAGAACCAAAAGTGACTTTAAAGGAACTTAACCTTATCCGTAATAAGGTGGCAGAAAAGTTCTTCCAAGATGATGTAAGCGATAGAGAACGTGGCTTACTCCGAGAGTGCTTTAACATGATAGAAAGGCTAAAGATTAAGGATAGTATAAATCCTTATAATGTTCATCGTGGAACAGATGATATTATGTACCCATTTATCTATTCTATCACAGACTTGTTGGAAATGCCAAAAAGTGAATTTGAGGTTATTAAGAATACAATCATTCTAATGCTTTCTGCATTATATGAGATTAGAAATGATTGAAATTATTTTTATTTTTTCATAGTTGTTTTTTTTGAATTTTTATTTACTCACGAAAGGTTTATGCTTGTGAAAGTATAAACCTTTATTTTTTGTTTAAAATAATTACTAAAATATTTGGCGATATAAAATATTTTTCTTACCTTTGCAATGTAAAAAAAAATAACATTATGATGGCAAATAAAATAGGAGAAATAATAAAAATACAACCAATTCTTCAAAAACATGATGGAGAAATAGCGTGTGGCACTTGTGGAAAAATATGTGAATATTTAAATTGTCAATTAGGAGAGGTATATGTCGTTTTTGATGATATTAACAATATTTACATGGGTGTCATGTGCAAAATTAAAAAGGATTTTTATATGAATTGTGCTTTGTCGGCTTTCGATAAGAATGACCTAAGAAACGATACCATAGGGTATGAAGGAAGTTCAATAGTTTATTTAGCAAATTATAAATATATGATGCGTTTGCATTGATAAAATTAGTTTTGATATATGATAAAAAATGTTGAAACTGGTAAATTTACAAAAGAGAAGAAAAATAGGGGTTATAATTGTATAGATTGCTTTCATTACGATGATGAATGTGATGATATATGTCAATGGTGTAAATGGTATGTAAAAGAATTATAGTAAAGATAATATGGGGAAAATTATTTTTCTCCATATATTTTTTTTTAAAAGTCTTTAAATTATTTGGTCATATAAAATATTTTTCTTACCTTTGCAACAGAAAAAGAAAACAATAACAACAACTAAAAATATAAAGGATATGATAAACAAAATGATAAATAGAAATTATGTACAAATAGGGGATTATTTTATTGCTCCTAAAAGGGGGTTGGTTAAAATAATTCAAGATGTGACACCAACACATGATAAGGATTTTGTTACATATAAGGTATGGGTTAAAGATACCGATACATTTGAAAATGTATTGATGGATGAATTAAATCCTATTTGTATGTTAGATTTATTTTTTAATGAATTTAAGATTGATAGAATTAACAGAGGTGTTTATTATCAAGCAAGAAGCGGAATTATTCTTATTTCATCAAAAGATGGAAAAATTCACACAATGACAAATAAAGAAGGGGTTACGATTACAATTGAAGATGGTATCAATTATGTACACATTTTTCAAAATGCTCTCCGTTTTTTGGGCGATAATAAGATTTAATAATTTAAAATTATCCAAGGTATGAAAAGAAGTGATAAAAATCTGCTTATTAACATATTAAGTTTAATGCTTAGATATGGGGTTATGTGCCAACTTGATGGTGTGGAACGACCTTTAAAATTGGCATACATTAAAAATGACAATGGTATGGTTTAATTCAATTCCTACGTGAACGACATAGGAATGGTAATCAATATTTTTATAGTTACCCAATTGACGACATTAAGCCTTATTTGCGTAATGCTTCAACATTAACAAATGAGGAACTTATTGAATACTCAAAAAGTAAAGACAAAACTACATGGTGTCTAAAGCATTTCTTATGTCCTATGAATTTAAATTTGGTAGGTAATTGTGAACCAATAATTACAATATTAAACATTTTTAAAAATGGTCTTGCAATAGAAGCACCTAAAGGTATGTACAAAGGTTATTAACTAAAAAAAAGATATATTATTATGAATATAGGAACATTTATTGCGTGTCAAAACGCTATGAATACAGCAAGAAATGCTATGTTTAGCAGTATGAAAGGAAAAGATGACTCGTCTTTTGACTCGTCTTCAAGTAAAGGTGACTCGTCTTCAAGTGAAACGAGTAATAATATAAAGGGGAAAATAATTCTTTTTGTTTGCTTTCTATTTTTCGTTTGGTGTAATTTTTTGGTAATATATGGTTTGTGTCAAGCAACAAAAATGGATTTCCTTGAATATTCATTTTTAGGCACTATAATTTTTGTTCTTGATGTGTGCTATTGGGGTTTTGTTTATTGTATTATGGGTATGCTTAATTTAAAATAAATATATTATTATGGATTTAGAAAATTTTATAAAAATGAGAGAAAAAGGCAAAACACCTTATCGTAAAATGCCTTATCATAAAACGGAACGTGATAAAGAAATAATAATCAATAAAATTAGAGAAATAAGCATTATTTCTGCTTGCTTTCTATTTTTCGCTTGGTTTAATTTTGTAGCAATATGCGTGTTATGTCAAGATAATAAGATGGATTTCATAGATTATTCAATTGGAGGTACTATGATTTTTATTTTTGACATAGTTTATTGTAATTTTGCTTATACGTATTTTAAAAGTTATAGCATATAAAAATAAGGGGAAAATAATTTCCTCTTATTTTTTTTTATTTTTATTAAAAAAAGTTGTTAAAATATTTGGTGGAATGAAAAATAATCCTTAACTTTGCATCGTCAAAAGAAAAGAAAATAATAATAATTAAAAAAAGAAAGAAAATGGAAAAGAAAACAACAGAAAAGTTTATTAGTGGTGAAGTTAATCTTTCTCTTAACTTGTATAGGGATGGAGACGGATTTGGTATTTGGCTCTCTGACGATTTTGGTGGAAGTGGAATAGAAGCCACTGGTAATACACCAGAAGAAGCAGCAGATAACATTGCATCTTACATCGCTGACTATTTTTATGAAATTGACGATGAAGATGAAGATGAATACGATTCATGTGATTTTTTTGATGCACTCCAACATTACGGAGAACTTGAACATGATGTATTGATGGACATCACCGAGGATGAACCACTTATTATTGATGGAAAAGAGGTAGATACCATCCTTGATGATGATGGCTTAAAGTTCTCATACGTTGGTGATGATGGTGAGCATTATTCAACATCACTTGATATTGACGATATTGACAAAGAAATTTGTGATAAAATTTATGAGTATCTTTGCGATAACAGAAACGTAAATCAAGATTTTTTCGATTCGTTACAACATTAAAAAAACATTAAAAATATTTGGCGATGTGAAGATAATTTCGTATCTTTGCATCGTCAAAAGAAAAAAAAAACAATAACAACAAAAAACAGATATGAAAACTAAAGTTTTAACAATAACGGCAATCTTTTTTATTTGTGTGACATACATTCTTCTTTGGATGGTTGCTACACATAGGGTAACAACACCAATTGCAACAACAATTGTTGAAATTACATCAATAATTGGTGCAACAAGTTTATTTATCCTTTTTGCTTTAAAGGTTATTGAATTTATAAGGAATTAAATAAAGATTAGAAGTATGAAAAATAAAGATAAAGAATTGCTTTTAGAATGTTTGAGAGCAATGTTACCTTATAATGTGGAGTGCTTAATTACATACGAATGCCATAAAGAAATAAGACAATTAAAGGGCATTCAAATTGATAATGATGGCGAAGTTATTTATAATTTCGGTAAAGTATGTGTACTCCACAATTACTTACCATTAGATTTGTATAGTAGTGAAGTTAAGCCATGTCTCCGTCCAATTTCAACAATTAGTGATGAAGAAATAAGGGAACTTAGCAAATATGTTAATACTACTATAAAATATAATAAAAGTAGTGGGATATTTTTTGCTTCAAATACAATATATGATTGGCAAAAAGCAATTAAATGGCTAAATAAAAAGCATTTTGATACTTTTGGCGCAGTTGAAAGGGGAATTGCTATTGAATTTATAGAAGACATTAACGGCAATAACAGAACATATTTTGAAAATGGCAAAGTAATAATTTTTGATTAAAAAAATATCTAAAATTATTTGGTGGTTTCAAAAATAATTCTTATCTTTGCAATGTCAAAAGGAAATAGCAACTAAAAACAAAAACAGATATGAAAAGTAAATGGCTTAAACGATATAGATTATCAGTTACAATTGGCGTAATTATTGGCTTAATAGTTACAATAATTGGAATGGCTATCATTGTTTATGGTTTGGAAAACAATTCCAAGCAAGTAGCCGAAATAGGTGATACAATACGTTCTATTGCATATCCTATTACTATGTTTTGTTTTGGCCAGTTAGCAATAATTGGGGCAATAATTGAAATTAAAGATTAACATTTAACTATAATTAAAAAAATGAGAAATTTTAAAATTAAGTTTTTGTCATTGTTCGTCATGTTTACTATGGCGATGATGAATACCTCATGCACAATCGTAGATAGTGGTGAGGTGGGCATTAAGTTCTACAAGTGGTCTTCGGATGATAAGTATGGCGGTGTTGAGGGCACTTGTCACGGATGGGTTTTTTATAATCCATTTACGACAAGTATCTTTACTTACCCTACGTTCATTCAGCGTAAGAATTATGAAGTAATTCACGTTAATGCAAAGGATGCTTCCACGTTTGAAATGGACCCAACCATTGCTTATAGAATCAACCCATCAAAGGCTTGCGATATTTTCGTGAAGTATCGAAAGGGGGTTGAAGACTTGGAAAATGGGTATATTAGAACTTGTATATATGAAGCATATCGAACTTGCGCTAATAGGTACACAAGTGATTCGTTGATGTCTAATAGAGCAAATTTTGAACGTGATGTTCGCCAGCGACTTGAAGTGTCTCTACAAGCAGAGGGTTTTATAGTTGAAGAGTTTACATCACAGATTACACCGCCACCATCTTTGTCACAGATGATTAACGAGAAGAATGTTGCCGTACAATCCGCTCTAAAGGCAAAGAATAAGGTTGCTGAGGCTGAGGCTAATGCTACAATTGCTATTGCAAAGGCTAAGGGTGAAGCAGATGCGATGAAGATTAAGGCTGATGCAGAAGCATATTATAATCGAACAATTGCTGCATCATTGTCACCGCTTATCATTCAAGAAGATTGGATTGAAAAATGGGATGGTAAATTGCCGAGTGTTACAAGTGGCAACGGCATGATGCTTAACATTAAGGGATTTAACTAATATTATATATTTTGAGAGGGTATTTTTTATACTCTCTCATTTTTTTATTTAAAAAAGTCTTTAAAATATTTGGTAGTATCAAAAATATTCCTTACCTTTGCATTGTAAAAAGAAAAAATAATAATAACAATTAAAAAATATAAAAATTATGGATTTAAATCAGTATCGAGTAAGTAATCTTAGTTTGGTAAGTATTCAAAATCTTATTAAAAAGAATGGTACTGCCACATCACTAATATATACTTTAAGAAAGGGAGAAATAAGAGTTTTCTCTCACATTAGTGCTTGCGAATTTTCAAATTTTAGTCTAAATTTTCATGGCAATGGACAATCTATGGTTTTCAAAAATGGGGAAACACTAAAAAGAGTGTTTATTTGTTCAAGTGGGGAAACAAAAGACATAATAGCCGAATTACTCAAAAGGAATGAAAGTGAGTATGTATCGGATGAAGAAGTAAAGGCTTATCCACGATACAATTTGTTGCTAACATTTAGGTTTAGAAAAGATAAATATAAAAAAGACGAAGTTGATGGGTGGTCGTTAGGAGAGTGTTTTAAACACTTTGACGATAGTTTTTGGGATTTGTTTTTCCGTGACGATGCAAAAGATATACAAGACGATAGGTATTATTATCGTTTCTTTTCTCCAATGAATAAAACGATAAAGGGTAGAGAAATATCCTACATTAAGCCAAATGTGTTCCGTTACTTTATTGAGTTATATTATTATTTAAGAAGTAATTTTGAAGAATTTACTGCTAATTGCCAAAGAGATTATGAAGATGAAACTTTTTCTCATATTCTTACTCAATTTGGTAAATTTAGAATAGATGGAAAAATCCTATATAGTCATTTTATGCCACATTTTAGGTATTTAAGCGACTTATTCCGTTATATTTGTATAGAATACTTTTATTGTGGTGGACGAGAAATAAGGGAAGATGATTATTGTGAAATTTATTTCTTTGGCAAGTATCAGTATTATGAAAAACCGCTTAACGGATGCGTTATAATCAAAGGTGGTAAATGTGAATACAAAGAACTTGAAAGAATATAAAAATTAACATATTGGAATTGCTACATTAAAAAGTTATGTGGCAATTCCATTTATCAAAGTATTTTATATTTTTGTTTTTTATTTAATAAAAAAATTATGGATTTAAAAGATTACGAAAAAAGTTTTAAAAATATTTAGCTATATTTAAAAAAGTTCGTATCTTTGTAGCAGAAAAAGAAAAACAATAATAAAGATATGGATATAGAAATATATAGGTTGATTCATACAGACCTAAAAACAATAACAAATAGTAGTGTTCTAATTCACGTAAAAGTGGATGAAAACACTAATATTGTGTCATTATCGCATAAACTTGGACTTTTTGTGCATAATAATAAGATTTTTGCAAAGAATCTTATTATTGATGTGTCAAGCCCAACCCAATTGTATGATAAAGAAAATGTTGATTATTTTATTTGCGATGTTAATGAGGTAAATGCTTTAAGCATTGAACTTATTAAAGCATATTCACCTTATAATGTGGAAGAAATATGCGCACCAACAAATGAAGAAATAAACATATTGGTATTTAAAATCTTCAAAAGTAGTAAGATAGGTTTGACGAGCATGAACTTGGATGAATGTCTTCATAGATGTTATTCAATTAAGTTCATGACTGCTTCGGAATATAATAACATGGATGAAGATAATTACAACTATGATTATTATGTTTACGCTAAAAGTAGCAATGAAATAGGAACATATCACGTAATTGGTGATGAAGTATTTGATTTACTCAAAAACACATATTTTATCTCCAAGAAAAAATTTGAGGAAGTTTATAAACTTGATGAAAGTTTATCTAAAGGACGTTTTCAAGTTAAATTCGCTAATTACATAAAAAATGGTGTAGATAGAGATAAGGAACTTTCTCAGTATAATTGGATTTCCACGCCAAAAGAGTTATTGATTTTAATTTGGGATGTATATATTATTTCCTATTATACCAATTATATTAAAACAGATAAACAAAATTATCTTCGTTTTGATTTTTATGCATCTTATTCATCTTATTCACATGATTCTATATTTACGGATGTTACTCTTGAAATTGACGGATTAAATGTAAAATAGATAGATAATTGTCAATGTAACACTTTTTAACAAATAACATTTGGTTATCTCAAAAAAAAGTTGTACCTTTGTAACGTAAAACAAAGGGAAATACAATAAATGTTTAACTAACATTTTTAATAAAAAAGTTACTTAAATATTTGGTTATTTCAAAAAAAAGTTGTACCTTTGCATTGTAAAAACAACAGCGAGTTTTATGATAAAAACTTAGATATACTTGGTGTTTACGAGAGGGGAAACTTGGTAGCAATACTAAGGTGTGGACAAATCGGCACATAGTGTACTATGTGTGACCTTTATAAGGTCTTCGTTGGTTCAAATCCAACAACACCAACTACATTTGGGATTTACGAAAGGAGAAACTTAGTTAATAACTAAGGTGTGGACAACTCGGCACATGGTGTACCTTGTGTGACTTTATAAAGTCTTCGGTGGTTCAAATCCACCAATCCCAACAACTAAAACAACAAAATGGCCTTATGGTGGAATGGCAGACACGAGGGACTTAAAATCCCTTGGGCATTGCGCCCGTGCGAGTTCGAGTCTCGCTGGGGCTACAAAAATTTTCATATTTTTTAAAAGTTGTTGTTATTAGGGGTTTACGAAAGGAGAAACTTGGTAGCAATACTAAGGTGTGGACAAATCAACTTATAAAATTTGCATTTTTGCATTATAAGTGACCTTTATAAGGTCTTCGGTGGTTCAAATCCACCAACCCCAACAAATTAAAAAAAAAGTTACTTAAATGTTTGGTTAATTCAAAAATTATTTGTAACTTTGCATTGTCAAAACAAAAACAATAACTTAAAAAATTAAAAGATATGAAAACTTATTTTCAGCCATCGGTTTATAGTGATGATGGCACTAATATTGAGTATGGTTATCCACAAGTTGTGGGAGAGAATGGCATATTTACCTCACAAGAAATTGGTGAAGATTTCCTTGAAAGTGAGGGATATGACCTTGGCGATATTATATGGGATGAAATTGAATTGAGTGATGAAGAAATAGAATGTGGCGATTTTAACATCATTCAATAAAGATATACTTGGTGTTTACGAGAGGAGAACTTAGTAGCAATACTAAGGTGTGGACAAATCGGCACATAGTGTACTATGTGTGGCTTTATAAGTCTTCGGTGGTTCAAATCCACCAACACCAACACATTTGGGATTTACGAGAGGGGAAACTCAGTTAATAACTGAGGTGTGGACAAATCGGCACATGGTGTACCATGTGTGACTTTTATAAGTCTTCGGTGGTTCAAATCCACCAATCCCAACAAAGTCGAATGTTAGTTTTTTTAAACTTTTGAATTTTAGATTCATAGTAGATTTTTATTAGTTAATTATTTTTTGGGGTTGTATTTGTGAAAATACAACCTTTTTTTTTTATTTTTTCATAAAAAAGTTGTTAAAATATTTGGTGGTATCAAATATATTCCTTACCTTTGCATTGTAAAAAGAAAAATAATAATTAAACAACAACAAAAAATATGGAAAAAATTAAAATTGCTAATATAGCAAAGCGCATTTACAACCCTTTAGAGATGCGCTTTATCAACACTAATGGTTGGTGTGTTTGCACAAATAGGATGATTCCAAAAAGTGCAATAGCACATTGTGCTTTTAACAATGGACGTTGGCATATTGCTGAGGTCGAATGTACAACCTCACAACTCGCACAACTTCGCATATCAATGCAAAAAAAAGCAAAAGAATTGCGTAGGAAAATGCCAGAAGACCTTGTTACCTATTTCAAAGAGATTGACGATAAAGCAAAGGCAAAGGCAAAAGCAGAGCGTCTTCATCGTGCAGAAATTGCAAGGATAGAGAAGCATATAGATATAACTTACACTATTCCAACCATTAAAAATGTATTTTACTATATTAGACAAGGTGAGAATGTAGGCAAAATTGATGCTTACGAGAGTAACCACAATGGTATAGAATGTATCGAAGAATGTGAGAGATATTCAAGTTCTTGCCGATTTTGGAAAACAACACGTTTATTTACCTTGTACATCCGTAAAGGTTGGTTCATTCACTTTATTGGTGGTGTTATTACATTTACCAAGTCTGCAAAGATTGACCGCAACGGAATTATATGTGAATGGGTGGAGCAAGGTAAAAGTATTGCTGACATACGTACAATTCAAGGTTTCCTTGTTCGTGGTGAACATATAGAAGCAAAAAACCTAAAGGAAGCAAAGAGGATAAATGAACAACATCGTGCAAAAATCCTTACACACATATTAAAACAACGTAAAGCAAAGGCACAACGAGAAGAAAAAATTTCAAATATTATCATCACTTTTGAAGATTCTTTGAACGCTGGCAACTGCCGTCACGGAACACAAGTATTTAAGGATTATGTGGATAAAGTCAAAGGGGAAGATGTGCAAAGTCTAAATGGTGCTGAACTTCGCAAACTCGCAAAGGATTGCTCTTTTAATTGTGAGTATTATGTAGAAAGGGCGATAAATTATGTACTAAGTAAGTAGAAAATATTCTTCGTAACTTTGCGATGTAAAAAGAAAAATAATAACAATAACAACTAAAAATAATAAAAATTATGGAAATAAATAAGTATAGAATAACTAATCTTAGTTCTGAGCATATTCAAAATATGCTTAAAGAGAATGAGAGTACGAGTTTAATTAGAATTTATAATGGGCAAATTATAGTTCATCCTCAAATTCGTTATTGTGAATTTACACAAACTGGAATGATATTTAATAACATTAAAGGTAACTTGTGTTTTACGGATAATGAAACACTAAAATGTTCTTTTATTTGCCCAAACAAAGAAGTAAAAGAAATTATAGATTACATATATAATGTTATGTTTGAAAATTAAGTTTAAATAAGGGGAATTTTTTCTCCTTATTTTTTTTTTATTTTAAATTAAAAAAAAATCTATAAAATATTTGGTGGTATCAAATATTATTCTTACCTTTGCAACAGAAAAAGAAATAATAACAACTAAAAAACTAAAAATATGGATAAGAAAATTAAAAAGTTTGAAGAGACTTATAAAGAAATAGAAAATGCTATTAGAAGAAAACTTGCGTCTTGTAAAAATAACCAGTATTCTTTTAAAGAACCACTTGACTTTGGTGGGGATGAAAAGATTAATGGTATATGTTTGATTGGGGATAGCAACGTGATTAGTGCGTACGATAATTGCTCATTTTGTCGATTGGAAACTCTATCATACTATCAAATTATAGATGTTTTGAAGCAACTCGTCAAGGAAAGTTATGGCGAAATTAAGGAGCATTGTGTATTTTCATTTGATAATGCTGATGTTCTGTTAAAGCACTTTAATTCGTTAGAGTGTTACAAGTTATATAAAGAGGGAAAATGTCGGATGGAATTTTTCAAAAGTTCAAACGACATGGCGGTATATTGCAAAAAGCATAAGGCAAACTTAGTGTTTGTAGGTGATGAATTTTTGACGTTCTATCAACGCTTTCTTAATGTGACAGATAGTATGTTTGCGTTTGCAAAAAAAGAAGTCAAGGGTGAATGTCCTATTGATATGAGAGTTGCTGAACCTACAATTGAGGGAGTAAATTGTCGTGAATTATATTTGGAAGGCCATGCGTTCGGTAACTCAAAAGATATGTTTGACTTTTTGTGGGAAGTTTATTTCCATAAGGGTGAAAAACTTCCAAAGGAGACAGAAAGTATAACATTTGACGTATATGCAAACTATCCTTATGAAGCCACATTTCTTGACGAAACAATAGAAATCGTTGGAATGGACGTAACGGATACATATTTATGTTGGTAAAATAAATTATTATTATTCATAGTTGTATTAAAACTTGGGGTCTTTTAATCGTGAGATTAGAAGACCTTTTTATTTTTGTTTAAAATAATAAAAAAAACATAAAAATATTTGGTCATATCAATAATATTTCTTACCTTTGCAGTAGAAAATAACAACAATTAAAAAATATAAGAATTATGGTAGAGGGAAAAATAAGAGTAGAAATTACGCAAGAACCTATCAATAGAGAATTTTGCGGAAAAGTTAAAACTAAACAAGTTTTTGAAGAAACTTGTGTTTGTGATAAAGATAAGAGAAAGAAGATTGCACCTTATGGGGTTCATGTAGTATTCTCTGTTAGACATTATCCTAATTTTGATAGTAAAGATATAATGGATATTAGGGTAAGTCGTAGATACTTTGACTTAGACATGAGTGGTTGTTATGTCGCAGCCTTTGAGATAAAGGGCAAAATATTTCATTTATTTGTCAATTTTGATGAAGATGATGCAACACTTTCGGAATTGTATAACGATAAATATGATGGGTTAGTGGACACTAATTATTACAACGGAAACGGATTGGTGAGTTTTGAAATTGTAGAAGAATAATAAAAAAAAAACCATAAATTATTTGGTGGTGTCAAAAATATTCTTTATCTTTGCAATGTAAAAAAACAACAACAACTAAAAACATTAAAAATTATGATGTACATTGTTTATGAGACCGATGAATGGTTGTCTAATAACTCTAAAGAATTTTGTGGCATTTTTTCAACAAAAGAAGATGCCATTAACTCCATAGTTTGCAATCATAACATTTGTCTTGAAGATACTGAGTATGATACAGATGAAGAATTGATTGAGTACATAACAAATATGTTGGAAGACCATAACCAAACCCAAGGACTTAATGTTAATTACATGATAGAATCCGCAAAAGTGGATAATTGGGAAATTGGTATGCCATCAAAGAAAATAGACAATTCTTCGGATGGAGTAATGTTCTTAACAAATTATAATTATAATGGTCTTATTTCTTTGGATTTTGTTGAAGATTTCAAGCAACTTTTCATTATATGTAAGCAAAACGAAGAATATTACCATGACATTGCTTGCCAAATGGTAAGAAACAAAGTTAAAGACTTTTCCAAGGGTAATAGAGATTACCATTTGGTTGAAATAAAAGATGGAAAGGAAATTGAGAGATATATCGAAATAATACGTAATAATAACGTAATACAAGAGTCTCTCCCAAGTAAGATAAAAAACCAAAAATTTTATTATCTTACGACAGATGTGAGTTCTGGGTATTATATTTTGTCCGTGGTAATAACTTATAATAAATAATAATAATATTATGTACGTAGTTTTTGAAGCAAAAAATAAAGAAGATATATCACAGAGAGTATTTCGTGGTGTTTTCCCAACAAAGGAAGAAGCCATTGAATCTGTAATTCAAAATCATAATATTCGTCTTAAAGACGAAGAATATTATGATGATTACACAGAACTTTGTGAAGACATTAGGGAAATGTTGGAAGAACATTCCGCAACAGATGGTTTATCTTTATTTTATAGCATTGAACCATTGGAAAAAAATCAATGGGTAAATGATATTAAAACAATATTCTATGGTGGCGTATCTGTAAATCAATACTTAAATAAACGATTTATTCTTTTCAATTTCGATGGGGAAGAAGATGAAGACTTTATGCATCGTGCTATTTACCAAATGGTACGAACTGGTCTTACAACAATGGTCGAGTTTTGTGAATATAAGATACAAAAAATAAAAGATGATAAAATAATCCAAGCAGAAATACAGAAACTGAAAAGTGATGAAGAAATAGAAGTGATTAAGGAAGCAATTGAGCATGACGCAACTTTCTATTATTTTTGTGAGGATAGGGATAACACCTTATTTGATAAACCAAGTTGTTTTGTTGCTATCTATGATATTTAATTTTTCTTGAAAAATTTTTTTAGAAAAATTTGGTAGTTACGAAAAAAGTTCGTATCTTTGCATTGTCAAAAAGGAGAAGGTTAGTCTAATTGCTAGAATACTAGACTACCTATCCAAATTAATAAAATGATTTTCTTTTCTAATAACGTAGCAATACGTTAATAAATGGACATTTTCTTTCATTTGTACTTCCTCTTATTTGAGAAAATAGGGGGAAGTTTTTTTATTTTAAATTAAAAAAAAGTATAAAAATATTTGGTAGAATAAAATATTATTCTTACCTTTGCAGTAGAAAATAATAACAACTAAAAAATAAAAGATATGGACTTAAAAGATTTAGATGATATTCCTAAGATGAAGATTAGGGAGAATTATGAATGTTACGATGAAGTGAAAAATGCTTTTCATCAATTCATTCACAAACTCGTATGGGAATCAAGCGATATTGACGAAGGATTTAGTGGAAAAGAAGTCAATAAACATATTGATACATTTTGCAATGAAATTGGTGATAAGATTATTGCAAATGTCAATAAAGAAGTAAGAGAGTATATAAATAATCTTACCGCTCGTTATGAGACACATTGCTATCTTGTGGATAAAAACGGAAAAGAATTTAAAAACGGACAAGTTCATATCCGTACTAATAACGAGAGAACTGCACTTGAATATGGTGCTAATTTTTTCAAAAATAATAAATCTTCAAGAGTGGTTGTTTACGACACAAATGAAGATAAGTATCTTATGACTTTAAATTAAATATGGAAGAAATTTGGAGAATAATAAATTGGAATCATAATTATGAGGTTTCAAATCTTGGTAGAATTAGAAATTTTCGTACAAAGAGAATACTTAAACCTCTTGTGAATAATAGATATAAGACACCACAAGTATGGTTGTATCACTCACCTATATTCCCAAAATATGTTGGAGTGTCGAGTATAATGACGTGGGAAAAAGCGCAATTCTCTTTGGTGAGAATTATTTATTTCACATTCCATGAGGAAGAAGATAACCATAAGCGCATTTTCTTCTGTGATGGAAATCCTTTAAATTGTTCTCTTGACAACATTTATCAAAAGTAAAACATTATGAGAATATCATTTTTGAAATATATTATAGTCTTCATAATTTGTTTGTTTTTTACAACAGATAGTTATGGGCAAAATGAAAAGAAACCAATTTTTGTTGGCTATGGTGTTGGCGGTGCTGTTGGAATGAATAATGATTTTGGGGAAGATGGCTCAAACCAAATATTTTTTTCATTTGTTGTGCTTAACTATTATGTGGATTTTTCCATAAATCCCATCGAACCAACGCAACATCGACAAATTCATAGAGTAACATCTATTGATGGTGGATATTTTATTTTTAATTATAATAATACCTTATATGTTGCTCCAATAATAGGTATGACTAAAAATGAAATATTATGTTACCCTAAAAATGTTGTTGAAAATACAACAAAATATGATTTCGGTGGTGTTATTTGTTATAGATTTGATAAATACGTTGCCATGTGTATTAAAATAACAAACCATCAATTTGGGTTTACATTTGGCGTTGCTGTATAAAATAGAGATATTTGTTATTCATTGAATTAAGATTTAAGTTGTTTGAGGGTTTATGCTTGTGAAAGTATAAACCTTTTTTTATTTAAAATAATCATCAAAATATTTGGCGATATAAAATATTTTTCTTACCTTTGCAACGTGAAAAGAAAATAACAATTTTATTATTAAAAAAAAAAAGAAAGAAAATGGAAAAGAAAACAACAATTACAAAAGACGGAACAAAGATTGAATCTTATTCTTTAAGTGAAGAACAACATAACATCGCTGTTAGACTTGTAACAGAAAATCTACGTAAAATAGACAATTATACCTTGGAAGAGGTGGAAGACGAAGAAATGGTGAATATATGGATTGCTGATGCTTATGCAGAGGGCGAAGAAGACTATGTAGATTTTTTACGTAATGCTATCGTAAAAGGAGCAACAATTTATACATTAAAAAGTCATTGCGGATGGGCACAGCCTATTGGTGAAGTTGTAGTATATTAAACATTTAAAAGGTTGTATCTTATATTGATACAACTTTTTTTTTTATTTTTTTGAAAAAAAGTTGTTAAAAAATTTGGTAGTATCAAAAAAAGTTTGTACCTTTGCATTGTCAAAAGGAAATAAGAAGTCAATGAAATTGATAAACATTAGAATTGATTGCAGAACGTCAATGTAAATAACTATTAGTACGTTCCCCATTCATTCTAAGTTCCGACAAGGAAAAGTTTAAATCGAAATTGGCGATTCAAAATTAGTGACATTGCATGGAGTGGATATAACTCAAGAGGTTAGAGTCCCATGAAGGAATGGGGGATATAGGTTCGAGTCCTATTATCGCATGAAATGTATTGTAGCGTATTAGTTTTGAATCCAAAATCTTGCAAGTAATTTTCGACTTTTCTTTACATCATGACCAATTAGGAGTGTAGTATAGAAGTATAAAAATGCTGAATGAGGCAAAGATTGGTAGGGTCATTCCTCCACATCGTAATGATGTAGTTTAAGTAAAACATTGCCAAAAAGGGGTCAGAGTTGTGGGTGAAACTCCCACCATTTTAGTTTTTGGCTTGATGTATAAGATTAAGTTTATCAATTTTCATTGTTACTTTTTATAAAATGTAATGAAAAGATTTATTATTTAATTTTAGAACTACAAAGGCAGAAATCCTTAGTAGATGTTTCCTCTAAAATTCCGTGAAATGGTACAAGAAGTAGAAAAGTTAGGGAAATAATAGGGGTTCTATGTGACTACGGCTATAAACAATAATAGTCTCATTAACGGAAACTAAATTGATATGTTATACTTTGCCAAGGGATGATAAAGAGTATTTAATATTCTCACGCATCTTTTTGCCAAACTAAAAACAATCAAGGAATGTCAAGCACAAAGGGGAAAACCTAAGTCAATAATTCAATACATTTAGGAGTCATGACCTATCTAAGGTTGAAATTAGAGATAAAAAGTAAGAATAACAATTCTTGTAAATTGTACTTCCATCGCTATATTTATCAAGCATGGTTACGTTTATAGAATATATTCTTTGGTTAAAGTGCTTAAAAAAATCACACTTATGATGAAGTACAAATCACAAAGATGATTTTTCCTGAAATTAAAGTAAAGATAAATCTTTATAATGGGGTGTCTTGTGGAAAGGCATCCCATTTTTTTATTTATATATTATTAGTGACATTTTTTTTTCACTCTTTTCATTATTTTTTTATTAAAAAATTTGGTCATATTAAAAATATTCCTTATCTTTGCATCATCAAAAGAAAATAACAACAACAAAGACAATAAAGATATGGAAGTAAAAGATGTAAAAAATAGGGTGAGTGAAGAAAAAGCCGCTTATAATTACGTTGAACGTATGTTGTGTACCGAAACTATTCAATGGCGAGAGCGAGATTATAGGTCAATGCTTTCAACATTCATGAAGCGTCTTGATAGACGATATGGTGGCAGTCTTTCCGATGAAGAATATACTAAAGTCACAAAAGAATGGGCAGCAATTGTTAGTCAAATTGTGGCAGAAGCAAAGAAAAGGTTTAATGTTCAAGAAATAACCAATAAAATACCATCCATTGATGATATTTTAGGAAAGTTATATATTGGACATAACATAATTAAAAAGTGACATTATGGATAAGAACGAGATACGTGAATATCTAAAAGAAAATTTAGAGATTCAATTCAAGTATGATTATGATTATGGTGACAATTATATAAGAGTTAATATACTCTTAGAAAAAGAACCTATTGCAAGTGATTATATCAATACAAGACCAGAAAATAGAGAATTAGGTAGTTTGTGCAATATGTATGCTGCATATAGAAGACATGATATGTTACAACAAGCCGAAGCAGTCAAAAAGCGTATTTTAGAGGTTTTAAATGAAGATAATCAAAAAGAATTTCTTAAAACAATCAAAAAGGAATTAAAGTAATTGCATTTTTTTCCTTTATTATTTGGTTATTCCAAATAAAAGTTGTATCTTTGCATTGTAAAAAAAAAACAACAACATTAAAAGATATGACTTATGGAAATAATAGGATTTACATCTACATTTTATACTCTTTGGGAAGCAACTGAGTGTAATGATGGATATACATACTATAAATACATTCAAAATCTTTCCAAGGAGTTAGAAAAGGCAAAAGCCAAGCATCCTATGGCAATTGTTGATTTGACGATAAGAGGACATTCCTCATTTAGATTACCAACAATTCCTGAAGATTGTTTTATCTTTGGTAAATACAAGAATCAAAACTTCAATACTTGTACCGATTACTCTTATATGTATTGGTACTACAATGCCCTAACAAAGAATAAGGGTAAAAAATATTTGGAAAAAATCCTTTGTGATAAAGGATATAAGAAATTTCATGATAATATCATTACCAAGAAAGAATATGAATTGATTCAAAACATTAGTGATGAAACATGGGGAAATATATTTAATAAGGTGAACAATCACGAAGAATTGACATTTAAAGTAAATAACCCTTTTACAAAGACCCATGACGTGAACGGAAGAAAGTATATTGTGAATACAAACCCAGTGCTGAGACTTTGCTTCCCTAAATATACCGAAAAGAAAGATTGTCAAGGAAAAAAGTATTATCTTCCTATTGTTGATGGCAACGAAGTGTCGTTATTAGGACAAAGAATTAAAGTAACTGACTATGAAGTTACAAAAGTAAATGATTATAGATATTATTTGGTAGTGAACAAATTCATTTTTATTTAAAAAATTAATAATGTTTTTCATAACTTAGTGTTTTATAAAGTTCTGTCTGTGAAGATAGAACTTTTTTTTTATTTTTATTAAAAAAAGTCTTTAAAATATTTGGTGGAATGAAATATTATCCTTACCTTTGCATTGTCAAAAGGAAATAATAATAACCATATAAATAATATAAAAAATATGAAGAAGTTCATTATTTGCGCCATTATTATGACAATTCTAACTGCTGTAAACTATACAGCAAGTGCAAACAACCGAGGTAATACTCTTACATTGATAGAGAATTATATTCCTCTCTCAACATCACTTGAAACAACGTGTGAAACACCATACTTTGTTTCTGCACCAGAAATAGTTACAAATAATGGTGTTACTTGTGTTGAGGGAAACTATTACCTTACTACCAATAAGTCAAAGAACCATGTGGGGTATCTAAAGGCTTACATGGGAAAGGACAATGTGACCGATTCCGTTACCTTGGATATTAAGGTAACACCAAATGATTATGAAATGGTTGATAACATGGTAACTAAGGAGTTTATTGATAATTATGGAAATCCTGATGGCGATTGCGGTGTACCATGTTATGCGTGGATTATCACTAATAACACGTCAATCATTAAGTTTATAACTACAGAAATTATATATAAGAATAATTCTCCATCATTCCTTAGAATAACCTATATTAGGGAAAAGATGATGGATAATAAAGATTGTTTGTCATAAAATATCTAAAAACCTTTGCTTGTGAAAGTAGAGGTTTTTTTTTATTACCCAATAACCCTATAAGGTACGGATTTCAGTACCATGTGTCTATATATGCACGAATAATATATTATTACCAATATATATTTTATTTCTTATATAATATATGCTACATACTATTATATACTATAAGGTACGGATTTCAGTACCATTTATCTTATATATACATTATATAATATATTATATACAATATCATAATACTTTTAACCATATTCCTATTATAAGAATTTATGGAATTTTATCTATTTTATAAATCATTAAATAAAATATATATTTCCATATTTTTTTATTATTATTTATATATTCAATATAATATATTTTTATAGAAATCTACAAAAATATAAATCTATAAAAATAGAAATATATAAATCTATATACATACGTGACACCATACACACATATACACACCACACATACGTGACACCATACACACACGCATAGCACACCACATAACAGATGATATACCACACCACCATAGCACAACAAAGGGTAGAGGGTTTATAATATATTATATTTTAATATATAATAAAAAATATAATATATTATAACTTTTTTTGACTTTTTTTTACCATGATATACAATTTCTTGATTTAAATCATAAAAACATAAAAATCCATAAAAAAATGCCAAATTATTTTTGCCATATCCAAAAAATGCCGTACCTTTGCATCGTCAAACAAAAATAATAACAACTTAAAAATAAATTGAAAATTATGGAAGTAAGCGTATTAAGACATTTTTTAGACACGAACTTTGACGCTCTTAGAGAACATGGTATGGTTATGCACACTCATGAGGGCAAAACGATAAATATTAGACCATACAGCATACTTGACCTTTGTGAAGATGAAGATATTCTCTACATAGTTGAGTTTATAAGTGTTGATGGTGGAATGGATGAAATAAATAATGAACATTCATTATTTGTATCATCATTGGAAAGTGTTTCTGTCAGGTTCTAACAAGGACTTGACAGAATAAACTTTTGTATCATTAAAAAAAATTGTATATGGCAACAAAAAAAAGAGGTGTGATAGGTACAATAAAAGTAGAGTTACACGAAGATATTGAGGGCACAAACCCATTTTACGGAAAACGTGAAATAGTTTATAACTATGAGAGAAAAACATATAACGAATTTATGAAAGATGTGGAGATATTTAAATCTCATATATCCTTTCATATAAATCTTAATAAGGAAAGATATACTTTGCTTAGTTTTGATGCGAGCCGTTTTGCTTGGGAATATATTGATAATAACGAGTTTAGAATAACATTCGATTTAAATGGCATAGTGTTTGAAGTATCAATTTATCCTAAATACATTGAAAATAAAAAACTTAGAGGTGGTCTTCAAACCAAAATAGAGTATGCAACCATGACGATATGGAGCAATACGGCTGATTATGAGGATGGTAATGACGGAGAGGTATATGACATTACAAAAGATATATTTGTAAGATAATAGTAATAAGAGACTAAAAAAATATTTAGTCTCTTATTTTTTTTCCATAAAAATTTGGTGATATTAAAATAATCCTTTATCTTTGCACCGAAAATAAAAAATAACAATAACAACAACTTAATTTTATTATTATTATGGAAAGAATCGTAAAAAAAACAACAACAGAAGTAATTGCAACATTAAATTTCCTTAGTAGAGAGGAAATTATCAATTTGTTTGTTAGATATATGTCTTCGGAGAGTATCACATCAAAGAAATTTGCTGAATTTCTTGTAAAAGCGTATGATGTGAACCCTAAAGATTTAGGCTTCGCTGAAACAATAACAGATTTTGAAAAAGTGACACCACAAAAACTATATCAAATTATCATGATGAATTATTACGATGATTTAAGAGGTTTTGATTTTATGGGATTGCTTGAACAAGATTTCGATAAAGATTATTTGCATTGTTTTGCAATTGATGTGTTTGGTAAAATTAAAAATTTAACACCTTATGAGGTGAAACTCATTATTCCATCAAATGCTAATTTATGGGAGAGTGATGCGAACCCATTGAGAAAAATGGATGTACATGAACAAATTAAAACATTCATGAACCTTGATTCTTTTTATGAGTCGGAGAAAAAAGTAATTATGGCACATCTTTATAGATATGCAACAAAACAAGATAAATAATAACTTATTGAAAAAGAGAGGATAATAAAATATTCTCTCTTTTTTTATGTTTTTTAATAAAAAAAGTTGTAAAAATATTTGGTCATATCAAAATATCTCCTTACCTTTGCATCGTCAAACAAAAATAATAACAACTTTTAATTTTAATTTTATTATGGTTTTTTCAGATTTTCAAACTCGTATTTTCGATGAAGTTAGCAATACTAACAACTCAATTATCATTAACGCTGTCGCAGGAAGTGGTAAAACTACCACTATCGTTGAAGCACTCAAACGTGCTAAGAATAGCGGTAAGACTATATTCCTTGCTTTCAATAAGTCAATAGTTGCAGAATTGAGCAACAGATTGGCATCAAACGTAGAATGTAAGACTCTTCACTCACTTGGTCTTAGCGCATTTTATTCAATGCGTATTAAAATTAAGGTGAACAACGATAAGTGGATGTCAGAGATAAGAAACGTAGCATCCACACTCTCGTCAATCTTCAATGAGAATGACAAAGAGTACTACGCTTTTTGCGGTAACATCAAGTCACTATTTGATTTGGCTCGTCTCAATCTACTCCACAATGGTGATGTCAAGGTAATCGAAAAACTTGCCGAATACCATAATATCGAGACACTCGGAGACGAAGCAGAAGTTGTCAATACTCTCTTACAGAGAGCATACGACATCAACGAGAGAGGACTCAACGTGATTGATTTTACAGACATGATTGTTCTTCCTACTCAGAACTCATTGGTTAAGAGAGGTTTAACTAAGTACAATACAATTGCAGTTGATGAAGCACAAGACATGAGTGCAGCAACGCAAGCACTTATGTTTGCATCACTCGCTAAAAATGGTCGTTTTATTGCCGTTGGTGATAAGAGACAAGCAATAAATGGTTTTGCTGGAGCAATGTGTGACTCATTCGCAAAACTTGCTGAAAAAGCGGATGTTGAGTTGCCACTTTCAGTAAATTACAGATGTGGTAGCGACATCATTAAACTTGCTCAATCTGTTGTACCTTATATTGAAAGCCATGAGGGTGCTATCAAAGGTAACGTAGAGGACGTTTATGATATGACAGAAGTCAAGCATGGTGACATGGTAATTTGTAGAAAATCTGCACCGCTTGTTAATCTTTGCTTAAAAATGTTGGCAAGCGGTCGTAACGCCTACATCAAAGGAAATGATATTTGTGAGGGCTTGCTTAATCTTATTCGTAAGATGAAAGCAAATGATATTGAAGACTTGTTTATCAAGTTAGAGGAAGAAGAAGAACGCAAGCGTCAGCAGTTGCTAAAATATGGTATCAAAGCAAATGCAATTAGCAATTGTCCGTCTATTCAAGAATTTGCTGATAAGATTAAGTGTTTACGTTACATTGCAGAGTCTTGTTCAACACTTGACGAAGTACAAATAAAGTTGAAGAAGTTATTCACAGAATGTCAAAGCGGAAATTGTGTAACACTCTCCACAATTCATAAGAGCAAAGGACTTGAAGCAGACAATGTATGGATTATTTCACCAGAGTGCTTGCCTATGACATGGGATGGTCAATTAGATTGGCAATTGGAACAAGAAAACAATCTAAAGTATGTGGCTATTACGAGAGCCAAAAAGAATCTTTACTTTGTAAATTGTGATGCAGAAGACATCAATGTAGGATAAATAAAATAAAATGAGTGTCCTTAGAGGATATTTAAGGACACTCAATATTTACCGCCTATTTTCGTCTCTAAGGACACTTTACCACTTTCAACGTATAAATGACCAACGAATAAAATAAAACGCTTTACAGAGCAAATTTGAAAGCGTTTATTAAGAGAAAAAATAAATATTCCATAATAATAATTAAAAATTAAACAATGACACAAACACAAACCCATAACAACATACCCTTATTTAGCCGAGAAATACGTCATTTTCACGTTTTGTAGGTTTTAAGGTATGTTGGAACATAAATAAATTAAAAGTGCCGTACAGAGCAAATTAAAGCATAAACCATAATAATAATTTAATAAAAAAAAGAAAAAGATAGTTTTTAAGGAAATTGTTTGACAAATGAGCATGGATTTTTCTATGCTCATTTTTTTTTGAAAAAAGTTACTTAAATATTTGGCTATATTAAAATATATTCTTACCTTTGCATCGTCAAACAAAAATAATAACAACTTTTAATTTAATTTTATTATGGATTTAGTAAAGATAAAAAATTTAGTGAACAATATCGTAAATAACGGATTGTTTGGTGATTCAATAATGGTTATGACTACACCTACATGGTGTGGCAAGACACTTGAAAATCCTTATGTTGTTGCACATAAGGATGGCAAAAAGATAGTCATTGATAAGGAGAGAGTAGTCAAGGTAACAACATACAGAAACATACTTTTAGGTGGCAATTATACGAACATCGTTAAAAGCCATTTGGAGAAAAGCGGTGCTGATGCTACCGAGTGGAGCACACAAAAATCTTATCTCAATCCTTATATGTTTCCGTATCTGTTCACATCAAAGAATGACGATAAGCAATACTATTTGAGAGCAACGATAAGGAACAAGGTAACAAAGATTGAAAGCATTTTCTACCTTGATGGCAAGTTAGCAACAAAGGAAGAAGTTGAGGACATCAAAAAGTATTTGAAACCTACCTACCAAAAGCAAAAGCAATTGGAATGTGGTATGGCAGAGGAAGAACAAGTTTTTCCGCTTAATATCAAATTACAAAGCATTATGAGCATAACACACAATGGAATAGTGACGGAATAACGTACCGAATATGGCAAGCAACAAAACATAATGCTTGCCATATTTTTTTCTTTAATTTATGTTTTTATAGAAATATATTTTTATAGATTTATAGAAAAATACATTTTAATGTTTATACATTTTTACATTATTATATTTTTACATTTTTATAGAAAAATATATTTATACATTCCCACATATACCACCATACCCCCCCCTACGTATCCCCACCCCATACCCACAGGAGAGGTAGGGGTGTTTGAACGCCAACGGTTTTGTATAAAATTCTGGAAAAAATTTTTAAAGATTTTCATTTAGGTCTTTATTATTTTATTTTTTTATATATGGAAAAAAATTCTGGAAAAAATTTTTAAAGATTTTCATTTAGACCTTTATATATTTTCCGTGTGTATATTAAAAAAAATTCCATAAAAAAAAAAACTAAATTTTTTCCCATATATAGTTCTAAAAAAATTCTGGAAAAAAAATTATATATTTTTTTCATATAGGTCTTCTTATTTTTTATACGGTTAACTTTTTTTATTTTCCATATATACCCTTTATTATTTTTCCATATATGTTTTAAAAAAAATTCTGGAAAAAAATTTCATATATGTTTATATGGTATTATATTTATTTATATATAAAGATAGCGATTAATTGAAAACAGAAAAAGCACTCTTGTAATAGGAGTGCTTTTTTTAGTTGTTATATATATTAAAATTTGTTTCATTATTGAGAAGATTTTTCACTTCTTCATGTAGGTGTTGTTTTTTTATTACTCTTTTATATATGGCGTATAGTTTATACATCCATATTTTTGTATTTGGTTGTTTAAGATATTTTTGATACAATTTTATTGTATTGGTTTCGTCTAATGGATATAGCATCCAATTGCCATAATTCCACACTTGTATATTGAATATATTTGGTTGTACTAATTGTCCGTAAGAATTGATTAGGTAATTATCTTTAGGACAGAGATATGGTTGTCCTTTTTTAAATTCCTTTGATATAGTATTTTTGTTGATGTATATATCTTTTTCTGACACATACCAAAATCCTTGTTTAAATTTTGCCATAATTAAGTGATTTATTTAATATATTGGAAATCTTTTAATGTATCTGTTATATTATTTGGGAAATTTTCTCTTATTAAATATAGGAGAACGTTATATAGTTGTATATTATCATAATCGTCTATAAATTCTGCGATAATTGTATTAACGTTTTCCTTTTCGATTAGAGAACTTGCGATATTAATGTTTTTGCCTATACCTTTGGGATAGTTGAAAAATTCTCTACATCTTTTCTTTGAGGAATTTGAAAATTTAGTCATATTTTATTATTTTCTTTTAGGTAGCAAATCATATTGAATGCTGCATTAACCAAGCCTTTGTTGGTAGGTTCAAAATGGTAATCTGAATAGAGTAGATTTTCGCCATCCATTTTTGTAATTTTATAATTTGGAATCATATTTAATAGAGTGGTAAGACTCCATGCAGGTATTTTTTCACAATATCCATCCGTAATAGAAGGAAATGTATCGGATGGCATTTTAGAACTAATAAGTTTATATGTACCACTAGGTTCAACTGGCAATTCCCAAACCGTAAGGTCAGCGGTATCAAAATCAATACCTAATTCTATAAATTTTTTACATTGTTCTACATTTGTACAAATCTCATTCATAGGATTCACGATGGTGTTCCAAGCATTTTTGTTAATCTTATCATGGTTATCGGTAGTATTAAATGCACCACGAACGTTGCCAACAACTTTTGTATTCTTTTTGGTTGCCATAATAAATTAAGTGTTTTATTAAGTAAATTCTTTCCATTTAACAATATCATCAACATCGTCATATTTATCATCAACTCCAAATATGTGGACGTTAATATGGCCTTCGCAATCTTCATCTAGATTGCCTGTGAACTTTTGGGTTGTTCCATCTTTCATTATACATAGAAATGTGTGAACACTCCAATCTTTAATAGCATCATATATATCTTCTTTATCTTGTAAATGCCAAGTATCAGCAAGGATATGTGCATTATTAACAAGTTTTATATTCTGTTGAACTCTCATATTTATATGGTTCTATTTTATGATTATCAAAAAATGACGCCATTTATCGTCTAATCTTTCCCAATATACAAAATGTTCTCTTGTTGAGAACCAATCAAATGATAATACTATTATATTATATGGATTTGTAGGTGTATTAAGATGAAAAAATCTTTGATTTCTTACATTATGCCTATAATTGCTGTAAGCATTATTTTGTTTAAGAAATCTTATAAATAGTTTTAATTCTTCCTTCATATTTTAGATTCTAGAATATATTCTAAACCAAAAATCTTCACCTTCATTAGTATATTTCCATATAAATGAGAAAGCAATCAACTCTCTAAACGTTAAATGAGGTGAATAATTTTCATTTAAAATGGTCTGCAAAATTTCATACGTAGGCATTTCCTTTTTTTCATACGTTAAAATTTCGCCTCTAGATAATGAAAAATTTCGCCTATATTGTTTATAGGCATTAAATTCTTTAATTTTTTTTATGAATAGTCGTTTCATTATATAATTCTACGTATTTCTTTATATGTTCTTACCCAAAAATTCCAACCTTCTTTTGTTTCACTCCATGTAAACGGAAACATAAAAAAACTATAAAATGATATTTGTTTATTTAATATGCCTCTAAAGAACTGATTTCTACGAAGTGATGTTATATTTACGTCTGTATAGGGTAAACTTGTATTCCTACGGAAAAGACCATATATATGTTTTCTTTTCAAAATCCTTATTAAATCTATATAATTATATTCTTTCATGAGGTTATAAATCAAAAGTGTTGTAAAACATTTTTCCAGATTGTGGGTTAAGATATGTTCCATTAACTGATAAATTATCATAATACCCATCATGACATTTAAAATAATGGTCTGTATTAGCGGAGAAATATGAAAAATCAATTGGATTATTATTTAATGATTTATAATTTCTATTATATTCTAGTTCCCATAATTGACACAAATCAGTTCCGAATCTATCATAAAAATGAAATGTATTTAATAAATCACTACATTGACTATGTGTTTTTACATTCTCGTCAAAACTTGTTAAGATAAATTTTCGATAATACTCATTAAATAAGTCACGTAAATTTGGTTTATTTAGTATTTCCCTAAATTCACCATAAACTTTATGTTCTTTAAGGAATTTAATAAATTTCTTTTTCATGTTAAATATTATTATAAAAATCCTTAATATCACTATATATTATCCTTCTATTAGAACAGATATTAAACCACTTATAATCTATATCTCCCCAAAAACAACGACCTTCTTTTGTTTTATCCCAACCGAAAGAATAACCGATTATTCCTTCTGGTGCGCTTCCAATTTTTATATACCTTCTTATTCTTGGGCATGATAAATTTTTTCTATATGAAGCATATATTCCTTTCTTTTTTAAGAATAATATGAATTTCTTTTTTCTTTTAATAGACACCATAAAAAAATCCTTAATTTATTCTATAATAATAAAACCAATAATTAGTCCAATCATTAGCCAAAATACTCCAAAAATCATAGCCTTCTTTGGTATCTTCCCATGAGAAAGAATGATTAATAATATTATATGATATAATATTTCCACGTTTTATCTCATTTCTTGCACTTGAGATAACATTTTTTCTGTATGAGGCGTATGCTCCATTCCTTTTAAGGAATGAAATAAATTTCTTTTTCATTTTAAATAAGGTGATAAAATATCTTTAACTTTCCTTTTTGCTATACTGTGAAAAGTATAAATACGAAACCATTCATCATTTATACTTTCCCAAAAATGATAACCTTCTTTGGTGTTTTCATAATTTAAAGAATAACTGATAAATCTACTAGTCATTATTCCTTTTTTTAGTTCATATCTTCCAATTAGGCGTACATTTTTTCTATATGAAGCATATATCCCTCTCTTTTTAAGGAACATTATGAATGCCTTTTCCATATAAAACATAATGGTAAAAAGTTTTAATATTGCATTTTTTAATTTTTCTATTTTTGTAAATGTGAGACCAAGTATTATTTATATTTAGCCAAAATGCATCACCCTCTTTAGTTTTGCCCCAATTGAAAGAAAACCTGATAATTTCATCCCATATTGTTTGATTTTTTATGAAGTATCTTACATCTTTGGCTGATAAATTTTTTCTATATGAGGCATACACTCCTTTCTTTTTAAGGAATAATATGAATTTCTTTTTCACATCAGTTATATCAATAATCATCTTTAATTCTCATTTATTTGGTAGAACAATTACGCCATTCGTTACTTATATTTCGCCAAAAATCTTCACCTTCTTTTGTTTCACTCCAAAAGAAAGATATATCAAAAATAAAAGATAATATATGCCCATATTTTATGTCATTTCTCACTCTTGGAGAATCAATATTTTTTCTAAATGCAGCATATATTCCTTTCTTTTTTAAAAATAATATGAATTTCTTTTTCATATTAAACATAATAATAAAAATCCTTAATATTCATTTTACTAGCACTATAACACCAATAATCATGTATCTTTCCCCAAAATTCATAACCCTCTTTGCTATCTTTCCATGAGAAAGATAAATTAATCATATAAGGTGATATATGCCCATCTTCTATGTCTTTTCTTACACATGGGGAAGTTATATATTTCCTAAATGAAGCATATGCCCCTTCCCTTTTAAGGAATGATATAAATTTCTTTTTCATATTTTTTTAACGTATATGTTGTAATATTTTTCTTTTTCGGCTTCACTTAAATCCTTTTCATCCTCTTTGAGACGATTTACAATATTATGTATGTTAGGATATATTCTTGCAACAATTGAAGTCCATAATTTATCTATTCCATCCCAATATTCTATATTATATTGATACCAATCAAATGTATCATAAAGCGCATCATATAAGATTTGTCGTTTAGGTTTTGTATCTATATTTTGATGATATTTTTTATTTCGCCATTCAAGCATTATTTTTCTAAATTGTACAAATGCCTTTTGATTTTTTAAAAACCTATTTAATAATTGTATGCCATTTTTATCTAAATCTTGTATAACCATAACTATCTTTAATTATTTTTCACAAAAAAGATATTAAAAATGATTATAAAAAGCAAAATAAGTTTGTTAAAAATAGTTAAAGGTTGATATATTTGACATATCAACCCTTAATCTATTTCTAATAAAAATCAAATATAAAAATAATAAATAAAATTATTGCCGAACAATGAACATAAGTTACATAATGTTCAAAATTACCAATATTTGTTAAATTTAATGCTGCATATAGGATAACAACTAAAAGAAAATGTATAATAGCAATTACGAATAAAATTATTAATATTTTTAATATTAAATACAAAAATACTTTAACAAAGTCATTACTATTAATTAATGATTGTATTATTGGATAAAGTAGTGCATATATTAGTAATATTGGAGTTAATATTATTGTAAAAATAATGGAATTAAAAGGTGAAACTTGCACTAAGGAAAAAAATAACGTTCCAAAGCATAATATCAATATTACCAATACCGTAAGTATTATAGTATTTATAAATTTTATCATAAATTATGTGACATTCCTTTGTTGATTTTGTTAATTATTTATAGCATCACTTACATGGAAATACTCTAATGAGTCGAACAATGCAGAAATTTCACTTGAAACTGTAATATAATTAGAACTGCTGTTTAACATATTATTTTGCATTCGTATATTAGTTTCGTAAAGGTTATCAAAAAACGTTTTGTTCCAGTCTATTTGGTTGTGGTGGATAGAACCTAATTTTGGTAAATCTCTCCACCCATATAATGTAAACCTATTGGTGCGGAAATCACGTCTAGAATCTTTATAAAGATTATTATCTTTTAAATATTTAACATATTTTTTACTGTACATATCATTTTAAGTTATTTTCATCTTTTGCCATTTCGTTATATATGTCCAACCAGAAATCATACCCCTCATTAGATTTTTTCCAAATAAATGCCCACGCAAGAAGACTTGAATTACGCCAATGCTTGTTTTCATATAATCTAAAAATAAAATGTTCTCTATGTATAGAATATGCTTTTGGTGAACTAAAATTTTGCCTAAAAATGGAATAATAATGTTTATCTTTTAAAAACTTTAAAAAATTATTTATGTTATTCATATATGTTTTACTAATCTATTTATTGTTTAATCACTAATTCCACCTCAATTGGTTCATCTTTCCAAGTTAAATTAGGGAACATATTTGGATTTATTAGCATAAAATCAATAAGATTATCTTCTGATACAACATCCCAAGATTCATTATCCCAACCTATATCTGTACATCTATGTGGCTTATGTGAAAACAAATTTAACTCACCGTCTTTATCTCTTGCTACCCACATTTTTCTTCCTCCTTTTTTCTTCTTTATTCATTTCGCTATGTATCATATTCCAAAAATTATATCCTTCTTTAGACCTACCCCAAGAAAATGCACATCCAAGAAGACTTGAATTACTCCAAGGGATATTATCATATAACGCATCAATAAATACTTTATCGTTATATATATTTCGTATTTTTCGTGAACTAAAATTACGCCTAAAAAGGGAATAACAATGTTTATTTTTTAAAAACATTAAAAAATTATTTGGCTGCTTCATAATTATGCTCCATTATATAATTTGTCATATTTCTTATAATCTAACTCACTACAAGCATCATATTTATTCATTCTAAGTCCTAAAAAGGATTCATGTTTTTCAATCACTTCATCACATATTCTACACCATATTTTATCAAGTGAACCCCAAATCGTCCTATTCAAAGCGACCGTTGATGTATGGAAAAAAGCAAAAATAAAATTATACTTGGTATAAGAAGATGATATAGCATTAATAATATATGGCTCATATTTAATATCATTTTCACTTCTTCTGAATTTTCCGTAAGAAGCATTTTGTTTTAAAAATCTAGCCAACATTTGTTTATCTTTTTTTTCCATATGTTCTAATGTATATTCAGTTCACAATCATTCATTATTTCATGAATATAAATTTCAATTAATAGTGTTCCTTTTTTAGACCATTCACATCTACGAAAAAGAGAATATTTTTTTCTTTCTTTTAGAAACTTCAACATTTTTTTTGTATCGTCAAATATTAAATTCATATTAGTTTGATAAACAATTTTCTTTTAATTTTTTATCTCCCTTCCATAAAAGATATTCAAATAAAATGCCATACAATCCATCTGTTTTTCCATGTTTAATTCTGCGAAACAAAGAATATTCTTTTTTCTCTTTTAGAAGAGCATTAAATCTTTTTTTGTCAAATTCCGTATTTGAAAACAATGTCGATTTACCGTCTTTATCTATTATCACCCACATTTTTATTTCTCCTTTCAATGATTATCTACAATTTGCACTAATTTTTTCCCAAAATCTAAATCATTCTTTTGTTTTTCCCCAAGATATACCATAAATTATCTCATAATTAAATGCATCTTCTTTAAACATTTTTTTTACTTGATAAGGCATATTTCGATAATGAACATCACAAAAATATCTCCTAAAAATTTTATATATGTGCCTATCTTTTAGAAATTTTACATTTTTATTCGTCATAAATAAATTTACTAATCTTTTATTTCTTTTATTCTATATGTAATAACTGGATAGTATTGTAATGCTCTCCAATATTCATATTCTTCAACGTAATATTTCTTTGTCTTATCAATTGTACCCCAATAAATTCTATTTCCTTTATCGTCTATAATTTGACCGCTTCTATCCAAATGTTTTTTAACTAATTCTTGACCATCTAATATCCCATTAAATACTAATTCTTCCATAATTACTCTATTTTATTTAAAACCAAACTTTAGTAAATTCTCTTTCATGTAAAAAATCAATTTCTACTACTCTAGCAACTCTACGTAATGCAGAATAAGAACAACGACCCTTTTGTGATTTAATTACCTTTAAATTATGCCTAAAAATTTCTTTATCAGTCATGACACGAATATGTAAGTAATTTACTTGCTATTTTTCCCCAAAATCCATGCCCTTCACTTGTTTCCTTCCAAATTATAGATGCAAGAAGCCAATAATGTAGAGGCTTATTATTCTCTTTTACAAAAGAGCAAAAGTCTTTATAAGTTATCATTTTACTCGAATCATATTTATCGCTTTTAATAATTTTTCTAAAACTTCTATAACCATAATTTTCTTTTAAAGTTTTAGTAAAAAAACGCATTTTTTCATTCATATTTTTATATTGGTGCTTTAATTCCGCTATAATAACCAAAAAACCCATATGTAGAAAGCCTATAACTCACATATAATTTATACAATTCGTATCGTCCGTCTTTAGAACTTCTACGATATAAACTATATAGTTTAAGTTTTTTTAAGTATGTGATAAATTCTTTCGCCATATTAAAGTGTCATAATCTATTTTATCAATAATATAAAATTTATATAAATAAGTGCAAATACGACTTATGTCGGTATCTAAATATCTCTCATGAATATATTTTCTATATTCTGAATATTGTTTTCTATTTTTTATTGCTCGTAAAACTTTAGCGCATTCTTTTTTATTTAAAGTTTTTCTAACAGTTTTCATAAAATTGACTTTTCTCATATAATTATATCTCGAAGTCTGGAAGCCTGAGATAAATATTATACCAAAATTCATTTCCCTCTAGGGTGTATCTCCATACAAATGCACAATCAATAATACTTTTCACAGTAAACCTTCCCTTAAATTCGCCATTGAGAATATTTCGCACTAGTATTCTACGGTCATTTCCTAAATTAGGATTATTAAAATTACGTCTAAATTGCTTATAACAATTAAGTTCCTTCAATGTTTTAGCAACTATTTTTCTATTTTCACACATAAGTAAAATTAAATTTGTTCACATTTCATAAAATTGAATCATTATATAAAGATGTAAATTCAACATAAGGGTCAAAAACTGAATAATTTGGTGTTGCCTTTATATATAGGTCTAACTCGTAAACCTTACTATAAATAATGTTCCAATATGTTGTTCCCTCTACAGAGAAACCCCATAAAAATGCGTTAAAAATAATACGTTTCATGGAAAAATCATTTATTTCACCATTGAGAAGATTTAGTGTTAGAGTATGCTCTGCGTCCGTATGCCATAATCTAGGATTATTAAAATTACGTCTAAATCGCTTATAACAGCCAAATTCCTTAAACGTTTTAGCAACTAATTGCTTTATTAATTTTTCTTTTTCATTCATAACCTATATATTTTCCCATTTATGTCTCACACTATGCCAAAAATCATAACCTTCTTTCGTATCGTTCCACTCAAAAGCATGACTCAAAAAAAGCCTATAATCAAGATTTGTTCGCATAAGTTTTTGAGAAAAACATTCTTTTGAAGAGTTTTGATAAAAATCCCTCAAATATTCATTTTTACAAGGAGTATAAAACCCCCTTCTAAATTGTTTATAACAATTATTATTTTTTAAAAAACTAACAAATTCTTGAGGTGAAACATCTTTTTTTATCATTTTATATTTCGTTAATTAATTCAATCAAAATATTTATTATGCCATTTACCTTTCACATTTTTCCAAAAAATCCAACCTTCTTTTGTTTCACTCCACTTAAAAGCAGCAGAAAGAAAAGTCAAATAATCAAGATTTGTTCGTAAAATTTTTGTGGAAAAAGCACCTCTTGTATAGTTTTGATAAAAATCCCTAAAATTTTTATCTTTACTAGGTATAGAACAATTTTTCCTATATTCTTTATAAACCTTATTGTTTTTTAAAAAACTAACAAATTCTTGGAATTGAATATATTTTTTCATTTTATATTTCGTTAATTAATTCTAAAAATTATGTTCAATACTTACACCATGCATCTCTCACATTATACCAAAAATCCCAACCTTCTTTTGTATCGTTCCATTCAAATATATCCCCTAAAAAATGCCAGTATTCAAGATTTGTTCGCATATGTTTTTGAGAAAAACTTGTTCTTGACGGATTTTGAAAATAATCTCTTTTAAATTTATCTTTACAAGGAGTAGAAAAACCTCTTCTGAATTGTTTATACACCTTATTAATTTTTAGAAAACTAACAAAGTCTTTGTGTGAAATTAATTTTATTATCATTTATATTTTCCTTCCATTTATGTAAAGTATTCTACAATCCATCTATGTTTCACATCATACCAAAAATCCCAACCTTCTGTTGTCATTTCCCAACAAAAAGCATAAGTAAGTAAATCCATGTAATCATAATTTGTTTGTAGTTTTCTTTTAGAAAAACATTCAATTGCATTTTTTTG
>Ga0247611_10000930_pt1 | contig 55702 bp, 42 predicted proteins | sample 177DNAGHGhighgp2_FD_192422 | JGI IMG/M metagenome (GOLD analysis project Ga0247611, IMG submission 192422) | Sheep rumen microbial communities from Palmerston North, Manawatu-Wanganui, New Zealand - 1770 DNA GHGhigh gp2 | ecosystem: Host-associated > Mammals > Digestive system > Stomach > Rumen... | reverse complement strand
GAGGGCGGTATGGGCAGTTCCATCTGCGGCAGTCGCCGTCCGTCGGCCGTGAGGACCTCGGTGTCCACTGTCTGGGCTACGTGGAGCACGACGCTGTTATAGGCCGCATCGGTGTCGTGGCCGTGACGCTGCCAGTCGCTGGAGCGCAGGTGGATCTCGACGTTGCCGACCCACAGCGTGCCGCCGATGCGCACCTTGGCGTTGAAGAAGTCGGGACCTGCATCGTTGTTGTGCAGGCCCGGGTCCAACACCTCGACGGCTTGACCTTCGGTGGTCTTGAGAGGCTCGAGTGGGTAGATACGGTGTTTCCACACGTAGTGGAGCAGCTTTTCCATGATCGTAGCGGGCGTCGCCAGTAGTGCTTTTGGCGTTACGCGCTGCAAAATTAAGCAAAATCCCGCTAACAATCACTTTTTTCCTGAAAAAACTTGTTGTTGCAGCACGAAAGGATTATCTTTGCAACGAAAATACCGTTTAACCTTTAAAATCATCGTAATTATGAAACTCAGAAACGTAATGATGGTGCTGTGCGCGCTGCTGATGTGCACGGGCGCCACGGCCAAGCCCAAGAAACAGATGGCGTTGCAGCTGTACTCGATCCGCGAAGTCATCGGCTCGCCACAACAGTATGCCCAGAACCACGAGCAAGTGTTCAAGCAGCTCAACGCGTGGGGCTACACCGCCGTGGAAGCTGCCAGCTACGACCAGGAGCACGGCACGTTCTACGGCGTCACGCCCCAGCAGTTCCGCGCCGACTGCGAGGCGGCAGGGCTGGAATGTCTGAGCAGTCACGCCACACACGGGCTGAGCGCCGAAGAGCTGAAAAACCACGATTTCACCGAGGCTTTGAAGTGGTGGGACAAAGCCATCGCCGACCACAAAGCAGCCGGAATGAAGTATATCGTCACACCCGGATGGGGCGTACCCAAGACGCTGGAAGAGGCACAGACGCTGTGCGACTACACGAACGCCATCGGCCGCAAGTGTCAGGCGGCAGGGCTGAGATACGGCTACCACACCCACAGCCACGAGTTCCAAAAGGTGGAAGGCAAGCCGTGGATAGAGTTCATGATGGAACACACGGATCCGAGCGTGTTCTTCTGGCAGATGGACACCTACTGGTGCGTGATGGCGCAGAAGTCGCCCGTGCAGTACTTCAAGAAATACCCCGGCCGCTTCGCGATGCTCCACATCAAGGATCTCTACGAGCTGGGCGAGAGCGGCATGTTGGGCTTCGAAGCCATTTTCAGGAATGCCGAGACGGCTGGTCTCTGCGACTACGTCGTGGAGATGGAGGGCACCGACGGCACCATCGACATCATGGAAGGTGTACGCCGCTGTGCAGAATACCTGAATAAGACGAAGGTGGTCAAGAAGAGCTACCGCCACTAATCGACAGTGAGCTCGAAGGGTACGGCGGGCAGCGCCGTAGCTCGTGCCCGGCAGTCGGCCTCGACGGGGTTGTCCTTCCAGGCATAGCGCACACCCCGGCCCCGTCCTTCGAGGATGACCTGACACCCGCGCGCTTCAGCCTGCACGTTGACATAGGTGCCGTCAGCACCGAGCAGTTCGAAGCCGTGGACGACGCCTTCGCGCAAGGGTTGATCGAAGGTGACGGCGACCCGTTCCCCGGGTGTCAGAGCCACCCCAACGGGCTGCGGCGACAACAAGACATCATTCTTGCCGAAAGCCAAGCGGTCGAAGACCATAGCCACCCGTTCCGCTACTTCCTTCTTGCGGAGCGGGTGGATGTCGTTTGCCTCGCCCAAGTCGAGCGCCACGACGATGGCAGCCCGTGGGTCAGCGGCCACGGCACGACGCTGACTCTCGCGCAGACGTGCCCAGAGGCTCTCCTGCGGACCGGCACTCGGCGCCATGAAACCCGCCAGCTGCACAACGGCGAAAGGCAGGTCGGGCTGGCGGAAGAGGCTGCGCCACGAGTGCATCAGCGCTGAGAGTTCGCGCTCATAACGCACGGTTTGATCGGTGTTTTCGGTATTCGATTCACCTTGGTACCACACGATGCCCGCCAGTGTGAAGGGAGCCAGCGGCGAGAGCATACCATTCCACTCGGCCGATGCCTTATACTGCAGGTCGGTAGGCATCGCGGGCTGCGACGGCATCTGCACGCCGTCGTGAACGCGCCACAGGGGAGAGAGGGCTATGCGATGGCCGTCGGCAAAGGTGAGGCGATAGGGTTTGGCATCGACGAACGAGGGTTGGCTGTCGCGGTTGACGAAACGTACGGCGAGGACGTTGTCGCCCTCGCGAAGCAGACCTGCCGGCACGGAGTAGCGGCGGGGAGGATAGCGATAGCCCGTGTGTCCGACCTCAAGCCCATTGACATAGGTGTAGTCTGCATCGACCAGCGTCCCGACCTCGAGGTGTGCCGCCTGTCCGGCATGGTCCGCATCGACGTGGATGTGCTGGCGCACCCAATAGGTGCCGCAGAAAGGGTCATGCTGCAAGGGCAGCGCCCGCTGGTCGGCCTCAGCCCAGCCGCTGTCGTCGAAGGCAAGGTCTGCCCAATGACCGCTGACACCCGGGTCGCACTGCTGCAACAGCTGGTTCCATCGTGCGGCAGCCCGGGCATTAGCCTGCGAAGCCAGACGCGTGAGCTCCGGGTCATCGTAGAGGCGACTTTCGGCGGCCGCTACGGGGACGATGGCAGCTACGGTGTCCATGGGCAGCCATGCCTCGATGGGCGTCCCGCCCCAACTGCTCTGGATGACGCCCTGCACGACGCCTGTCTCAGCGGCCATACGCAAGCCCAGGAAATAGCCGATGGCCGAGAAGTGCCAGGCATTGTCCTTGGCGAGCGGCAGCCATCCGCGGCTACGCACATCATCGCGCGGTGCATCCAAGGCTGCTTCGTTCTCCACGCGGAAGAGACGGACACGGGGATTCACATTTTCATCGATTTCATCGGGATATTGCGGATAGACGCGTTCGATGTGGGTGTCGATGTTCGACTGTCCGCTACACATCCACACGTCGCCCACGTACACGTCGGAGACAGCGACCTGTCCCGTCGTAGCGCCGTCCTTCGTGGTCGTGACGAGCAGAGTGAAGGGCCCGCCAGCTATCTGCGGCTCCAGCTGCACACGCCAACGGCCATCGGTGCCGGCGACAGCCGTGGCCTTGCGCTTGCCCAGCTGGACAACGACCTGCGCGCCTGCGTCAGCCCAACCCCACACATTCGTGGGCTTCAGGCGTTGCACCACCATCCCATCGGAGAACAGGCGGGGCAGACGCGGAGCGCCGAACAGCCATGAGGCATGGCAAAAGAGAAAGAGGAACGCGCATAGCGTGAGGAAGCGATAGCGAAACGTCATGATGAAATGTGATTAGGGCTCAAAGCGCCATGGCCGAGAGCCAATGGTTAATGGATTCAGGTGCAAAAATAGCAAATAAGCGGGACAAAACGTCGGAAGATGCCAGAAAAAGCGTGCATGATACAAGAAAAAGACTTTTTGGGACGCCAATCGTGGTGGCCGTATGTATTTTTTAGCTATCTTTGCGGCAGAATTATAACGAAAAAGCTCAAGAATATAGCTATGCAAGAAAAGAATCAACCTACCGCCGCCAGTGCCCGTACAGAGGCCAGCGGCTTCTACCGCCTCTCGTGGCTGCAGCGCATCGGCTTCGGTTCCGGCGATCTGGCACAGAACCTCATCTTCCAGACTGTAGCTTGCTATTTAATGATTTACCTTACTACCGTGTTGAAAATCAATCCGGCCTTTGTCAGCGGACTGATTCTCACGGTGCGACTCATCGACTGTTTCTGGAGTCCTATTGTAGGGCGATATATCGACAACCGCAATCCCAAGTTAGGCAAGTACCGTACTTACCTGCTTTACGGCGGCATACCACTCACGATTGCAGCATGTTTATTGATGCTTCCTCAAGCCGCCACCTGGCCAATGACCATGAAGATGATCTATGCAACAGTGAGCTATACCGTGCTGAGCATGATCTATTCCGTGGTCAACATACCTTATGGTTCCATCATGGCAAGCATGACCCGCGACAACGATGAAGTACTCATTCTCACGTCCACACGAATGGTCTGCGCCAATATCGGTCAGATTGTTGTCCAAGCCGGTTTCCCTATCGGACTGGCCATTTGCGTTCATACGGCTATAGACTGGAATCAGGCCACATTCATGGCCATAGGTACCATTCCTGCTTTCATCATCTTGCCTTCGATGCCCATACTGAAGAAATGGTTGGGCAAGAAGGGTCTTTATTACACGCTCCTCTCGATCGGCTTCATCGGGTTTGCCATTTTGTTCTGCATCGGAAAGTTCTTTGATGTCGCCAGTCTCAACCCGATCGTCCAGACCGCAAAGGTGATGACGGGCGTAGGACTCTTGGTCGGTTCACTGATGTGGGCACTGGTTCCCGAAGTCATCACTGAGGCAGAATATCGCACTGGCAACAGACCTGCGGCAACGGTCAATGCGCTTGCCGGCGTGGCGTTTAAGGCCGGATTCTCCATTGCCGGTTGGATTACGCCATTAGTGATGGGAATGATTGGTTTTAACTTCGCCAGCGAAGACTCGGCACTGCCTACAGAGCCCGGTGCTTGGTTTACGGTCACATGCGTGTTTGCTCTTGTGGGTTTTGTGCTCTTGATGCTTTGCTTTATGGGAAGCAAGGAGAATATCACGACCACACCCGAAAAACCTGTTTCATTCGGTGAGATGTGGCAGGAGTTTAAGGCAAACAAGTGCCTTCAGCTGGTGCTCAGTATCTTTGTCGTGGTATTCCTTGCCTCGTTCATCAGTGCACCCGTGAATGCTTATTATCCCAAGCTGGCCAATTATTCCGAAATCGCACAGAATGCCATTCTGCTGTTCACGACAATCATTCCCGCCATCCTTCTTGTCATCGTAGGCTATCTTATTTATAAGTATCCGCTGACAGATGAGAGACTGGATGAAATCAACCGCGAGATTGAACAAAGAGGAAGACGATAACGAAAACAATTCATAATTCACAATTCATAATTCATAATTCATAATTCATAATTCACAATTCATAATTCACAATTCATAATTCATAATTCACAATTCATAATTCATAATTCATAATTCACAATTCATCAAACGATAACGTTAACGAAGACGATAACGAAAACGAAAACAGTCTCATAGTTACTTTTATTTTTCACTTTTAGCTTTGCTGACTTTCGTCACGACTCGGCAATTCAAACAAGCTTGATTGCTCTCGCTGCTCCGAAAGTTCACTCTTCACTCTTCACTTTCAACTTATAAAACATGCGTTACCTATTTCCATCCGATTACATGGCAGACCCTTCGGGTCACGTCTTTGGCGACCGCCTATTCATCTATCCCTCGCACGACCGTGAGAGTGGTATTCCCGAGAACGACAACGGTGATCACTTCGACATGAAGGACTATCACGTGCTGGTGCTCGATGACCCCGAACAATTAGAAGCCCTCGACCTGGGCAAGATCCTCGACGTGGAGGATATCCCCTGGGCGGGACGCCAGCTTTGGGACAGCGACGTCGTGGAGAAGGACGGCCGTTACTACCTCATCTACAGTTTGAAAGATAAGAACGATACCTTCCACCTCGGCGTAGCCATTGCCGAGAAGCCCGAAGGCCCCTTCATCCCCCTCCCCGACCCCATCCGCGGCAGCTACAGCATCGATCCCTGCGCCTTCAAGGATGACGACGGCGAGATCTACGTCTATTTCGGCGGCCTCTGGGGAGGCCAGCTGCAGCGCTACCGCGACAACAAAGCGTTGGAGAGCGCCATCCTGCCCGAAGGTGCTGAGCCCGCACTGCCGGCACGTGTCGTGCGCATGGCGGCTGACGTCACGCAGTTCGCCGAGGAGCCGAAACCCGTGGTCATCGTTGACGACAACGGTCAGCCGCTGCGCGCCGATGATCCCCACCGTTTCTTCGAAGCCTCATGGATGCACAAGCGGGGTGGCCTCTACTATTTCAGCTACTCCACCGGCGACAGCCATCTGCTCTGCTACGCCACCAGCACGTCGCCCTATGGTCCCTTCCGCTTCCGCGGCGAGCTGCTGCAACCCGTCGTAGGATGGACCACACACCACAGCATCGTGGAATGGCGCGGGCGCTGGTTCCTGCTGCACCACGATAGCGAGCCTAGCGGCGGCCGCACATGGTTGCGAAGCGTCAAGATTGCCGAGTTAGAGTACGACGAGGACGGCGCTTTGCATCTTAAAGATGAAAAATAATCCGCAGAAGTGGCAGAAAGTCGAATATATTTGCTTACTTTGCAGTGAAAAAACCTGCAAAGTATAATGAAACGACTGCTTTTTACGCTTACGATATGCCTGTTTTGTGCCTCATTATGTGCACAAAACGGGCTCTTTTTTAGTGCCGACCACCTGTCCAGCTCGATGATCAACGCCATCGCCCAAGATGCGCGCGGAATGCTGTGGATTGGCACGGCGCATGGCCTCGACCGCTTCGACGGCTACAGCTTCGTGAACCACTCGATGCTGAACCCCTCCGACCCGCGCCCCACCGACGTCAGCTCACTGTTGTCCACGAGCGACGGCCACTTCTGGGTAGGCACCTCGCGCGGCCTTTTCATGTACGACGAGGCTTCCGATGCCTACCTCCCCATCGCCTTCCCCGACAGCCTGCAGCCCCGCGTCGGCTCGCTCCTGCAGCTGAGCGACGGACGTCTACTGGCCGGCACGGCGGGCTACGGCCTTTACATCATCGACACCACGTCCATGCAAGCCCTGCCGACGGCAGGATGGGCTCCGAGCGACGACAATTCGTATTTCAACAACCTTTTCCAATCGAGCACGGGCAAGCTGTGGAAAGCCGGTGCCGACGAACGCATCGTGCGTTGCGACGAGCAAGGCAAAGCCTCGACGATGCTATCTGCCCAAGGTGGCATCGTAGCATTCTGCGAGCGCAAAGGTGTGACCTATGCCCTGTGCCAGCATGGATTCATGGCACTCGAGGGTCAGGCAACACGCTGTTTCGAGAGTGATGCGCTGCCGGCTCATTTCACGACCGCCATCTCTGATGCGCAGGGGAACATATATATAGGATCGCGCACGGAAGGACTCTTCTGGCTCCCTGCCGGCGAGCATACGATTCGACGCCTGCCCGTACTGACCATCGGCGTAGATGTGAGCCGCGCCAGCATCGAGGCTCTCTTCCTGGACCGCCGCGGCAACCTATGGGTTGGCTGCCAGCAGAAAGGCCTGCTGATGATCCCCTTGCACCGTCAACCGCTGTTCCGCACGTGGAGCTTTTCGGCACAACACATACAAACGACCACGTCAGTAGCTGCCATCGTGCCGGGAAGCGATGCCGTCACGTGGTGCGCTGTGCCGGGCGACGGCGTCTATGGCTTCGATGAAAGCGGCTTTGTCGTCAGTCATCCCCAATCGCCCAAGGACATCGAAACACTGATGCGCGATGGCGAAGGCACCTATTGGTTGGGCTCGACCAACGAACTGTTCCGATACGACCCTTCGCAAGGCGCCTACGAACAAACGGCTCATCTACCGGGGACGCGCGTGAATCAGATCACCGATCTGGGCGATGGACTGCTGGCCGTATCGGCATTCGGCGCAGGACTGAACATCGTGGACAAACGTACTGGCAATATCGTTCGCCACCTGACGATGCACGACACCGACACGACAGGGCGAGGCAGGCTGGTCAATGACTGGATCCACTGCATGGACATCGACCGGTACGGCCGCCTGTGGCTCGGCACAGCATCGGGCATCTGCTGCTATGATGCGGCCAAGAACACATTCCGTCCCGACGGCATCGAAGCCTTTGCCGAGAACGAGGCCTGCCAGTCGTTGCGCGTACTGACATCAGGCGAGCTGGCTTTGGGATTGGAACGCGGTCTCTGCCGATGGACGCCAAAGGGCGGTCTCGCGACGGAAGAATGTGCCGAAGCGATGCGCGGACGATCGATCTCCTACATCACCGAAGACCGCCACCACGACCTGTGGCTGAGCACCAACGACGGTCTGTGGCGATGGTCGCCAACGGCGAAGACGCTGGTCTCATACGTCGGAGCCGGAGGGCTTCAGGCGCGCGAGTTTGTGCAAGGCGCCGGCCTCCAAACCGCCGACGGGCATATCCTCTTAGGCACCTCGGACGGCGTGACTGTTTTCTCGCCCGACAGCCTGCACGCCACAAGCAGCGGCACGGAAAGCGTGCAGCTGACGGCGCTCGTCGTTGGCGGGCAACACGCCAATGCCACCACGCGCAGCAACGGTCGCAAGATCATGAACGAAGCACTGCTCGACAGCCATCACTTCCGCCTGAGTTACATTGATGCCACCTTCCAGCTGGAGTTTTCCCTGCTCCATTTCGACGATGCCGCCGACGTCACATTTGAATACCGGCTGGCCGATGAGAACCGCTGGCATATCTTAGGACGCGGACAGAACGCCATCGCCTTCAACCATCTGGAAGCCGGCGAATACGAGCTGGAAGTGCGGGCACGGCAAGCCGGCATCGTGACAGCATCGAGCAACTATACCATCGAAGTGCTGCCGCCATGGTGGCGTTCGCCACTGGCTTTCTGGATCTACGCCATGTTCTTTGTCACTGGCTTATTCGTTGCCATTAAGTTGTACAACCGCCATGTTCAGCAGCTGCACGACCAGGAAAAACTCCATCTGCTGATGAGCGCCATGAACGCCGACGACACACCATTAACCTTGGATGAGATGAAACGAGCCATCAACAGCTTCGTACAGAGCCGAAAACGCAAGCGAGGCATCTACGGCGACGTGGAAGCCGTGGCCGACCAAATGGGGCTGCCCGAACAGCGCGGCAACGATGAGCTGCTGATGGACCGTATCATGCAGAGCGTGAACCGCCACCTGGGCGACAGCGACTTCACCGTGGAACAGCTATGCAGCGAAGCCGCCATCAGCCGCGCTCATCTCCATCGTAAGATGAAGGAGATGACGGGCATGTCAGTGACCGAGTTCATCCGTGATATCCGGCTGGAACAGGCGGCACGTCTGCTGCGCGAGCAAAAGCTGAATATAACACAAGTGGCGTATAGCGTCGGCTTTTCGAGCCTCGGCTATTTCGCCACTGTGTTCCGTAAACATTTCGGTGTCGCTCCTCGCGACTATATGGCTCAGTGCCGTCCGTCGTAACGTACTTTCTTTCCGCCAACAACGTAGATGCCAGGACGTAGTCCTTCGAAGGCATTGGCAGCATCCGCCTGACGGCGCACGCAAATGCCGGCGATGGTATAGACGTCAACCTTTTCAGGCACAGCCTCGAACGTCTCGATTGCATCGGGTTCGCCGGGCGAGTAGTCATCGTTGTTGGTGAGATACATATCATCGACGACGATGCTCTTGTTGTCGGCCCAGAAACTCACAATGCGTATGTTCGAGAGGTCAACAGCCTGACCCTTCTTGTTGCCATCCGTGTACTTGATCGTCTGCAGCTTGACCACAATCTGCTTCTTCGAACCGAAGTCAGCCGTGGAGTAGCAGTCGCTCCAAATGCTGCCGGCGGTGAAGAGGTTAAGGTGTGCACCGCTGCACGCACGCTTGAGCTTGATGACGAGGTACTTGTAATCGCTCCAGTCGGCACCCTCGCGGTACTCCCATCCCATCTGACCGTACTGTCCAGTCTTGAATGTATGCGAGCTCTCGGTGTAGGTACCGTCGGAAAACAGGTTCGTGGTGATGTATTCCTTGGCGAAGGGGAAGAAGGTGGAACGTACGGTGAAGGTCGTGGTGAGCGTGTTGCCCATCGGATCCTTGTAGGAAACCTCGACATTGACGGAGCCTTCCTTCAAACCGCGCAGACGTCCGTTGCCGGCACTGATGATGTCATCGGTGCTGAGCGTGTATTTGACCTGCGATGCCACGTTCTGGGAGTGACCGTCGCGGAAGATAGCCTTCACTTCGAGAGCCGTGCTGTTTCCGACCATGATTTCGATGACGTCTTTGTCGAGTACGAGAGATTCTGCGGTGAGCATATCCTGGTTGAAGCCCTCGAAGGTATCGGGATAGTAGTAGGATTCATCGTAGTCGCTCTCGGTGGTAAACCAGTCGAAGTCGGCGTAGCCCTCGCTGCCGTCCTGCGTAGCGTAGCAGAAGAGGCCGTAGCGGGCACCGACGAACACGGTGAGGCTAAAGCCCAGTGTTGTCTCGCCACCGATGGGCTGGTAGTTGATGTTGTCGAGCGAGTAGTAGAACTGCGTGCGGCTGGTGGCGTAGGAAACGGTGGCACGCAGATAGACGACATCATTGATGCCGACCTCCTCGACTTGCTCCGCAGGCGAGAAGCTGTCGTGGACGCGCAGCGTGTCCTGACGCCAGACGAGCTGACGCTGACCGTCCTTCACGCGCACGGCGAGCATGGCATAAGGATCTTGGAAGATACAGATGCCGGCGTAGTCGCCCTCCTGCAAGTTGCTGGCATCGAGACGAATGGTACCCATAGAAGGTGCCTTCTCGTTGGCGAAGATGCGCTGAGTCAACATATTGCGGGCCTGGGTAAGACGAGAGACAGGAGCTCCGGTCTTCAGGCGCAGCCAGCCCGGACGCTCGAACAGCGACCATGCGCCGTCGTCGGGATTGTGGTTCCACTGCCACTGCATACCCATGGGATAGCCGCGGAAGTTGTCGTTCGTGGGCAGCGGCACGCGCTTCGTGGCACCGCCGGTGACAGGTTTCTTGGTCGTCTCGTAAGGCACGCCGTTGTTGCCCACGACTGGCCAATCGTTAGTCCACTTGACGGGTTGCAGGTTGGGGAAGCGTCCGAGGCAACCCTTGTCCTCCTGCATGATTGTCCACCAATCGCCCGTCGGAGTCTCGATAAGGGCACCCTGATGGATCGTGTTGGGCTTATTGTTGATGGTCTTCTCAACAAGCACTTTCTCCTCGTAGTTACCAAAGATGCTCGAAGAGCGGAAAGCCACCTGCCCCGAAGGCCAGCCGCCATAAGTGGCATAGATATAATAGTAATCGCCAATCTTATAGAGATGCGAGCCTTCGAGACCTGAGTTGTCGCGCTTGACAACCGTCTTCTCCTGAATGAAGTTGAAGTCCTCGTCAAGCTCGCAAATCTTGATCTCATTGATTCCGCAGGCAACATAAACCTTTCCGTTGTCGAAGAGCATACCTGGGTCGTAATAGATGCGCGAGAGCTTTTTCATCTCCCACTCACCCTCGGGGTCGCTGGCTGTAAGTACATAACCGCCTGCATCGTTACCGTTGATAAGGATATAGAACGTGCCGTTGTGATAAGCCATGGAGCAGGCCCACATGCCGGCGGCGTAGGCATTCTGGTCGTTCGCCAGACTGTAGCGGTCGGAGGCTGAAAGCTGCATGAGCGGCTGTGCGCAGTACTCCCAGTTGACCAAATCCTTGGACTTCAGGATCGTGGCACCGGGGAAGTGGTGCATCGTTGTCGAAACCATATAGAAAGTGTCGCCAGCCCGCACTACATCGGGGTCGGGGAAGTCGGCCATGACGACAGGATTCTTATACTTGCCGTTGCCCAAGTCGCCCATAATGCCGTTCTTGAAGTCAGGATGAGCCCAGTCCTTCTCGTAGTACTCGGCGTACCAGTCCATGCACGCTTTGCCGCAGGCTTCCTCCAGTCCACCGAAAGCAGGTGTCACGGTGCCGTCGGCCAGCAGCTTGTCAACGTCAATCAGACAGCTGGTGCCGGAAAGGGTCATTGAGATATTGCCATAATGGTCAAGCATCGCCTTAAATGCCTTGCCCCACTTGGACGTGGAACCCGTGGCCCAGGTGCCGTAGTTGGGCTGCACCCAGTCGCCGTGCTCGTTGTAGTGACCCTCGGCATCGGGATTGGTAGGACTCCAGTCCACCTCGGTGATGATGACAGGTGCAAAGTCCACAACGGGCACTTGTGTGTGGAACTGGTTGATCTTATTCTGTGGATTAGGCGTATTGTCGCTGCAGCCATACCAACCACAGTAGTCGTGAACGGCATAACCGATGTCGGCGCCCTCGATGGGGAAAGAGGCATAGCTCGTGTAGTTGGCCTGCCAACCTGTGCCCGGAGCCCAGATAATGCCCGTGAAACCGTTGGCACGAATTTTATCGACGATGGGCTGGAAGTAGTCATGCAACGCGGCTGGGTCATCCTGCCCGCTGGCATTCCTCAGCGATACAGGTTCGTTGGCCAGCTCAATACTGATCTGTCCGGCATACTTCTTAACGGAATCGTTCTGCGAGACGATATCCCAAACGGTCATGAGGTAGTCGTTGTAGTAGTCGCCGACCTTCAGGTTACCGGGGCACACTCCTGGCGGACGCATGACAACATACATGCCGTGGTCGATAGCATCCTTGGCCAAAGGGAAGTAGAGCGAGCGCAAGAAGGTCTTCAGACGAGTGGGATTAAACTTCTTGATGTCAGCCTCACCGCCGGCATCAGCGGCCTGACCTTCGGAACCGGCATAGACATAGGTGCTTGAAGGATCGTTGGTCCAGGCGGGATCCAAGTGGAGGCGGAACACATCGCACTTGGCCTCTTCCAAGCCGGCAAAGATCTTCTTGAAATAAGCCTTACACTTCGTGGCACCGTTGCTATCGTAGTTGACCGAAGGATTGCCCCAAGGCGAGCCCCAACGCCAGCCGTTAAAAAACATGTTCGGCGTGTCCATGACGCCGTGCAACACGACGTGGTTGCCGTAGGCATCGACAAGCCACTTACCCTCGACATGGAGGTTGGGCAGCGGCTTCTCCAAGTGTGTCGGAGCCTCGCGCTGCGCAATCGCATTCATCGAAAGCGCGATGAAAGCGATGAATAATGAATGTTTAAGAATGGATAAATTTCGCATTTTTGAGTTGATTATGATTAGTTGAGTCGATTCTCGAAAGCAACCCCGCCCCTCCTTTGGGGAGGAGAGGGGGGCCTTATTTATTTAAACAGAAGCTGTGCCATCTGATAGAGGCTGCGGCGCCAGGTGAGAAACTCATGGGCGGTGCCGTCGGAGACGTAGCCTACGGCATTGAAGCCGGCAGCTTTCAGGGCAGCCACGGAGCTGTTGATGCCATCGGGGTTCTCCTTGCTGCCGCAGCTCTCGAAGATGAGCTTCACCTGGTTCTTGTCCTTGATGTCTTCGGGGCTGTAGGTGCCGCCGCTGAAGAGACCGTAGTAGCCGAACACCTCGGGGCGGCGCAGGGTAATGGTCTTCGTTTCCATACCGCCCATCGAGAGGCCAGCCATGGCACGCGACTCCTTCTTAGCAATGGTGCGGAAATTGTTGTCGATGAAAGGCACCAGCTCGTCAACCAGCACGGTCTCGAAATCCTTGGCCGTGAAATCGCCGAGGCCGCCGAAACGTACTTCGTTGGTCATGCCGTAGGTCATGACAACAATGAACGGCACGCATTTGCCTTCGGCCAGCAGGTTGTCCATGATGATGCCGGCGCACCCCTGACGGCTCCACGAGGTCTCGTCCTCGCCCCAGCCGTGCTGCAGGTAGAGCACAGGATATTTCTTCTTGTCCTTGCCATAGGTGGGCGGTGTATAGACGAAGGCACGGCGCATCTGCTTGGTGCTCTCGCTCCAGAACAGCACTTCGCTCATGTTGCCATGCGGGATGTTCTTGATGGCGTAGAAGTCCTGATCGTGGGCTGGCACTTCGATGCCACTCTCGTAGCGTGCACCGCCGGCATAGATGTGTGTGCCGGGGTCTGTCACGAGGCCGCCATCGACGGTGAGATGATAGTAGTGGAAGCCCTCGTCCTCAGGCTTCGCGGTCTGGCCTACCCATGAGCCGTCGTAGCACTGATGCAGCGGTGTGCCGCCACCTCCGCCGATGGTACTGACCACCGACTTGGCTTCGGGCAGCTCAATGCGAAAACGCACGTAACCCTGAGAGTTGACCTGAGGGTAGCCCTGACGGGCAAGGTTTGTGGCGCAGGGCTTGAAATCCTCCTTGACGCCCGGCTTCTCGGGGAAGGCAAGGGCGGCATTGAACGGCGCGCGCTGCTGTTGCTGACCACGCTGACCGCGACGGCGCTGGTTCTGACCCTGCTGTCCCTGCGGGCGAGGTTGGCGTGCCGGGCGCTGCGGCAGCTGCCACTCGGGATTACGCATGTTCTTAATGTAGTCGTAAGCCATCTTGGGCTGATATTCGGAATCGAAGGGCAACGGATAGTTGCGGACACCGAGCCAAGAGTCGCGGTCAGAGAGGTTCCAGAACGTCACGTTGTCGATGACATCCTTGTGCTTGCGCAGAACACGGAAGATGCGGGCGTACTGGTCGGCAAGGTGCTGCTTGAGGGAATCGCTGACCTCCATGCCTTCCTGACTGAACTGCAGGGCACCACCCATCTCCTCATTGGCACGCACGTCGAGCTCCGTCATGTGGATGTGCTTCACCACCGTCTTGTAGAGCGTGATGGCGGCGTCGATCTCGTCCTCCTTAGGGCCGTAGATATTGTAGTGACCTTGCATGCCAATACCGTCGATGGGCACACCGTTGTCCTTCATCTTCTTGACCATTTCATAGATGCGACGGCTCTTCACGGGATCGGTCTCGTTGTAGTCGTTGTAGAACAACAGCACGTCGGGGTCCGCCTCGCGGGCATAGCGGAAGGCCTGCGCGATGAACTCGTCGCCGGCAATCTTGTACATCGGGGACTGACGGTAGGGATCGGTAGCATTGCGGTCGTCGGTCATGGCTTCGTTGACCACGTCCCAGCAATAGACCACGTCCTTGTAGCGGTTGACCACGGTGTGGATATGCTCGCGCATGCGCTTGAAGAACTCCTCCTTGGGGAGCAACTCGCCCTGCTCGTCCTTGTAGATCCACTCGCCGATCTGCGAGTGCCACATGAGGCAGTGACCACGCATCTTGATGCCGTTCTGACGGCAGAAATTAGCGATGCGGTCGGCGCGCGAGAAATCGAACTGCCCCTGCCGCGGCTCCGTGGGCTGAGGCTTCATGTCATTCTCAGCCGTCACGCTGTTGAACTCGCGGACGATGAGCGCCTGCTGCTCGGGGTTGGTGACGTTGCGCTGGTTCACAGCCACGCCAATGGTGAAATAACCTTTGTAGGCGTCCTTGAGACCCTGTGCCCAGGCGCCGCAGCTGCCAACAAGGAGCAGCATTGCAATCATACTTCTTTTCATCTTGTGTTGGTGATTGAGTGAGTTAGTAAGTCTTTTGTTTTGCGCTGCAAAGGTACACACGCCCACGCATATTCTTTTATAATAACGTCTCAAAACGTTCACACATCGTCTCAAAAAAAATGAAGAGTGAAAGCCTCATCGGCAATGAGTGTCAATGAGCTTCGAGCCAGTTGCTGCCCCATCCAGCATCGGCGATGAGGGGGACGCGCAGCTCGGCGGCAGCTTGCATCTCGGCGAGGACGATGGCTTCGACGCGCTGGCGCTCCTCGGGCAGCACGCTGAAGTTGAGTTCGTCGTGCACCTGCAGAATCATCTTCGAGCGCAGACCTTCCTCACGGAAACGGCGGTGGATACGCACCATGGCGACCTTGATGATGTCGGCTGCAGAGCCTTGGATAGGCGAGTTGATGGCGTTGCGTTCGGCAAAGCCACGCACGGTGGCGTTAGCCGAATTGATGTCACGCAGGTAACAGCGGCGTCCGAGGAGTGTCTCCGTGTAGCCCAGCTGACGAGCTCGGTCGATGCTCTCCTGCATGAAAGCGTGAACGCGGGGATAAGTTGCAAAATAATTATCTATGAGCTGCTTGGACTCGGTGCGGCTGATGCCTAAGCGTTCAGTAAGCCCGAAGGCAGTGATGCCGTAGATGATACCGAAATTGGCCGTCTTGGCACGTCCACGTTCCTCGCGTGTGACGTCGGTGATATCCTTGTGAAAGATCTTGGCGGCGGTGGCGGCATGAATGTCATGACCGAGGAGGAAATCCTCGATGAGGCCTTCGTCGCCGCTGAGATGCGCCATGATGCGAAGCTCGATCTGCGAATAGTCGGCTGAGAAGAAGATCTGTCCCGGTTCAGGCACAAAGGCCTTTCGGATTTCCTGTCCATCGGCCGTACGTACAGGGATATTCTGGAGGTTAGGATTGCTGCTGGAGAGGCGACCTGTAGCGGCTACGGTCTGGTTGAAGGAAGTATGGATATGACCCGTGCGGGGGTTAATGAGTTTGGGCAGGGCATCGAGGTAGGTGCTGATGAGTTTCTGCTTGCCGCGATAGTCGAGGATTTTGTCCACCACGGGATGCTTGGAGCGGATGCGTTGCAGCACTTCTTCGTTGGTAGAGTAAGCTCCCGTCTTGGTTTTCTTGGCATTAGGCAACAGATGGAGACGGTCAAAGAGCACTTCGCCGACTTGCTTAGGCGAACCGATGTTGAACTCCGTACCCGCTAAGTCGTAGATTTCCTTCTCGGTGGCGAGGAGCTGTGCGGTAAGCGCTTCGCTGGCCTGTCGCAATGCCTCGGTGTCGAGGCAAACGCCCGTCATTTCCATATCCGCAAGCACGGGCATAAGGGGCATCTCGACCTCCTCAAAAAGGCGGCGGGCTCCTTCGGCTTCAAGCATCGGCTCGAAGACATGCTTGAGGCGCAACGTGACGAAAGCATCTTCAGCAGCATAAGGGCAAACATCCTCGACAGGCACTTCGCGCATGGTTTTCTGCGGCTTACCACGTTCCTTGGTGCCAATGAGGGTGTCGATGTGTATGGTCTTATAACCCAGATAAGCCTCAGCAAGATAATCCATGCCGTGACGCATCTCGGGTTGCAGGAGGTAGTGGGCAATCATCGTGTCCCACATCGGTTCGGCAAGATGAATGCCATAGTTTGCGAGGACTTCCAGGTCATACTTGATGTTCTGCCCCACCTTGAGTATGGTCGTGTTCTCATAAACGGGTCGGAACTCCTCGAGGATGGCAAGCGCCTCGTCGCGATTCTCTGGAATAGGGACGTAATAGCCTTCATCCTCCTTGACGGCGAAACTCAAACCAACCAGTTCGGCACTGATAGCGTCGGTCGATGTGGTCTCGGTGTCTAACGCCACTTCCTTTGCAGCAAGGAGATTAGAAATAAGATTCGCGCGCGCGGAAGGAGTTGACACGAGATGAGAAAGAGAAGGCGCAGACTCCTGCAGGCCACCTTCTTGCCCATCTAATGGAGTAAACACTTGTGAGGATTGTGGGGCAATTGGGGCGGAGTCCACTGCAAACAAATCCAATTGTCCATCTGCAACGCCAGATGCTATCGCTTCCGGGCTATCGGCCTTCGATGACCGCTCCCGCCCTATCTGGATGCCTGCAAGAATGGGCTGAGTACCCCTCTTAGAAGGGCTCGAAGGAAGGGCCTGGAATTTCCTATTGATCAAGCTCCGCATCTCGAGATCCGAGAACTTGGCAATGAGAGCTTCGCCATCGGGCTCCTTGAAGGCTAATGACTCCATGTCCAAGGCGATGGGAACGTCGATGACGATCTGTGCAAGCCAACGCGAGAGGGAGATCTGTTCGCGACTACCCTCCACACGCTCGCGGAGTTTCCCTTTGAGTTGGTCGGTGTGGGCCAGAAGGTTGTCGATGGATCCAAACTGCTGGATAAGCGACGAAGCCGTCTTCTCGCCGACGCCAGGGCAACCGGGGATATTATCGGAAGCATCACCCATGAGACCAAGAATATCGATGACCTGTTCGGGACGATCAATGCCCCATTTCGCACAGACCTCCGCAGGGCCGAGGATGTCGAAACCGACGCCGAAGTTCTTGGGTTTGAACATACGCACGTGCTCCGAGACGAGCTGGCCGTAATCCTTATCGGGCGTCATCATAAAGGTATCTATGCCGGCGGCTTCGGCTTGTGTGGCAAGTGTGCCAATGACGTCATCGGCCTCGTAGCCCTCCACCTCAAGAACCGGAATATGGTAGGCGGCAAGAATGTCCTTGATGACGGGTACGCCGAAGCGGATGGCCTCAGGTGTCTCCTCGCGCTGAGCCTTGTAGGGTGGATAGGCCTTATGGCGGAAAGTGCCGCCATGAGGGTCGAAGGCTACACCGATATGCGTGGGCTGTTCCTTAGCCAACACCTCTTCAAGAGTGTTGAAGAAACCAAAAACAGCGGATACGTTCTCGCCGCGGCTGTTGATACGCGGATTTTTGATGAGACCGTAGTAAGCACGGTAGATGAGGGCGTAGGCATCGAGGAGGAAGAGCTTCATGGGAGGTGAAAGTTGAGAGGTGAAAGTTGAAAGTTCTTGAATTATGAATTATGAATTGTGAATTATGAATTGTATTCGTTATCGTTTTTTATTCGTTTTCGAATAAGGGTGAGACCGTCGCGCAAAGGGAGGATGACGCGCTCGACAGCGGGATCGGAGGCGACAAGGTCGTTGAAATCGATGATTCCTCGAGTCTGAGAGTCCTTTGCGTTCAAGGAAGAAGTGGTGTTCAAGGAATCGGCAACAACGTGACCGTCCCAAAGGGTGTTGTCGGCTATAATGAAACCGCCGGGACGCAGGTGAGGCATCACGGCACGATAGTAATCGCAGTAGTGACGCTTGTCGGCATCGATAAAAATGAGGTCAAAAACAGACCCACCCCCCGCCCTCCCTGTTAGGGAGGGAGCGGTATGTTCTGAGCAGACATCCGCTTTCACAGAGTCATCGGTAATTGCTCCCTCCCTAACAGGGAGGGCGGGGGGTGGGTCTCTCAATATCTCCAATGCATCGCCAATGTGGAAGTGGATGCGGTCGGCCCAGGGTGAGTTCTCAAGCCAGGGACGCGTGAAATCCTCCTGTTCATCGTTGATTTCTATCGTGTGGAGTTCTGCTCCTGGTTCAAGGGCGCTGGCCATGGAAAGCGTACTGTAGCCGGTGAAGGTTCCTATCTCGAGGACGCGACGGGGACGGATCATGTGAACGAGCATCGCCAGCACCCGGCCCTGCAGATGACCGCTGGCCATGCGAGGATAGTTCAGGTGCAGGTTTGTCGCCCGCCAGAGCTGATGCAAATACTCTGGTTCGGGATCGATATGCGCAAGGATGTAATCGTCGAGCGTCATAGCAGCGCTTCCACAGCGAGGCGGTAGCTGTCGAGCCCGAAGCCGCAGATGACGCCACGACAGGCGGCACTGATGAGGCTGCGATGACGGAACTCCTCGCGTTGGTGAACATTGGAGATGTGCACTTCGATGACTGGTGCCGTAACGGCACGGATGGCATCGTGCAACGCTACGCTGGTATGCGTATAGGCTCCGGCATTCAGGATGATACCATCGGCCTCGAAGCCGCAAGCGTGTATGCAGTTGATGAGCTCGCCCTCGCAGTTGCTCTGGAAATAATCGAGCTGCACATCGGGGTAACGCAGACGAAGCTCTTTGAGATAATCCTCGAAGGAACGAGAGCCATAAACTCCCGGCTCACGACGTCCAAGGAGGTTGAGATTAGGACCGTTGATAATCTGAATTATTTTCATTGCAGGAATAGCGGTTAAGTGAAAAGTGGAAAGTGAAAAGTGAAAAGTGAAAAATAAAGATTACCTTTTAAAAGGGGAAAGTGGATGAATATTCAAAGGTTACGCTGAACGACATAATCGATGTAATGATGAAGGGCCTGAGCCACTTCACGATTGTGGAGGTCATTAAGCAGGGCCACAGCTTCATCGCGCAGCCGTAGCATCTCAGATTCAGCATACTCCAGGCCGTCGCGCCTGATCGTGAAATCGACCAGCTCCTGAATCTCTAATCGCGAAGCCTCGTGCGCACGCACTTTCAACGCCAAACGGCGATAGTAGTCGTCACAGCCGTCAAGGGCATAGAGCACGGGCAGCGTGAGCTTACCCTCCTGCAGGTCATTGCCCTTGGGCTTGCCTACATTGAGGCTCTCGTCGAAGTCGAAGATGTCGTCGCGCAGTTGGAAACACAACCCGACGAGATGCCCGAAGTGCTCAAGCAACGCCACTGTGGCCGCTTCGCCGCCAGCGAGGAGGGCACCCAAACGGGCACAGGTAGAGAACAGCGCAGCCGTCTTCTTGGAGATGACCTCGTAGTAAGCCTCGCGGCTGAAGGTACTGCGCTGTGTATTGCCCAGCTGCAACAGCTCGCCATCGGCCAGCGTCTGCCCAAGCCACGCCATGCGCTCTACAGCTTCGAGACTATGAGTCATGGCTATTTCGGCAAGGGCTTTCGACGTGATGAAATCACCGACGAGCACTGCGGCTTTGTTGTCGAAGAGTGCATTGACGGAACGCTGACCGCGACGCATATCACTCTCATCGACGACATCATCGTGAACGAGGCTCGCCGTATGAAGCATCTCAAGACCAGCTGCCGCGTGCATCACCTCATCAGTGACCGTGCCAGCCTCCTTGGCACACAGCAGAACGAGCGTGGGGCGCATCATCTTGCCGAGTTTGCGCGTCAGATGTTCAAGAGCCGCCGACAGCAATGCGTTGTCGGATTGCAGTGAGGAGCGGAAGAGCTGCTGATAGCTTTCCAGCTCCGCGAGAATGGGTTTTCGGATGTCTTCTAACATATTTCGGTACAAAAGTAGTAAAAAGTTTAAAGTTTTGAGTTTAAAGTTTAAAGTTTTTGCGCTGAAACACTCATTTTTCACTTTTCATTCTTTCATTTTTCACTTTTTGCTTACCTTTGCTACCGAAATGAGCACTGTTATCTATCCTTCGCCCATCTTCGGGCCTATTCACAGCCGCCGTCTCGGCGTTTCGCTCGGCATCAACCTGTTGCCGGCGGATGGTAAATTCTGTACCTTCGACTGCATCTATTGCGAATGCGGTCTGAACGGCGACCATCGTCCTCACGCAAAGTTGCCTACACGTGAAGCGGTGCGCGAGGCATTGGAAGACCGCCTGCAGCGCATGACGAAGGAGGGGCCGCGGCCCGACGTGCTCACCTTTGCCGGCAACGGCGAGCCGACTACACATCCTCACTTCCCCGAAATCATCGACGATACGATAGCCCTGCGCGACCGCTATTTCCCCAACGCACACATCAGCGTGCTTTCCAACGCTACTCAGGTCGTGCGCCCCGAGGTTCATAATGCGCTGATGCTCGTCGATAATAATATTCAGAAGTTAGACACGGTGGATCTGGATTTCATCCATCGTGTGGATCGCCCCACTGGGCATTACGACTTGGAGGCTATCATCCGACAGTTGGCAGCGTTCAACGGGCATGTCATCATCCAGACAATGTTTCTCGGCGGAACGGACGAGGAGGGCTTCGACGTGCAAAACACATCGAAGCGCTTTGTGGATCCTTGGCTCGAGACACTGCAACGCATACGCCCGGAAAAGGTCATGATCTATACGATCGATCGTGAGACGCCCGTGCGAACGCTTGAAAAAGCAACGCCCGCCGTGTTGGACGAAATCGCCGAACGCGTGCAGGCATTGGGGTTAGAGTGTTCCGTGGCCTATTGAGGAACAAAGTTTATCAAGCAAAATAATCTTTAGGATAAGGCATTCGGGCACAGTCGGGGCAGACGCCCTTGACCAGGAACGTCACGCCTTCTACCTCAAAGCCTTCCGGCATCTCGAGATGAGGAATATGAAGGTTATGGAAACAGAAAGTGCGCTGGCAGCGAAGGCAGTAGAAATGGACGTGCTGGTCATCGAGCGAGCACTCGTCGTGACCCTCGCAGATCTCGTATTTCGCCATGCCCGAACCATCCTCGATGGCGTGGACAAGGTGATTGGCCAAGAATAATGTCAGGGTGCGGAAAATGGAGGAACGATCTACCGTGTCCAGCTCGTCATCCAGCTCACGCAATGAAAGTGGATGGTGCTTCTGGGCCAAAGCACGATATACGAGTAACCGCGTCGAGGTCGGCTTGACCCCACGCGCCTCAAGATGAGCTGAATAATCTTCTGCTTTCATTTTATTATTTATTTTTCAACATCTCGATCGAGCTTTCTCTCATCGCTACGAGAACCTTTTATCTCGGCTTTGCCGCTTGTTAAGTGTAGCGCGTATTCGCGCGCCCTTCAACGTTTTAATAATGGAAACTCGATCCTCCAAGGAACTCGCGAAGCAACGAGACGGGTGGAATCTGTTTGTCCCGAATAGGTTCAAAGAAGCCCACGAGCTGCCGCAACCGCCAAGCCTCCTCGTATTCTGGTTCGGTGGCAGGCACGGCTTCCAGCAGCGGCAGGACATAGCCGCGCAACACAGCGAGTTCATAGAGCAACGCGCTGTTGATCATCATATTGCAATTCTCCTGGAAAGGAAAAATCCACTTCTCTTCACCTGCCCGAACGCTAGGCCAGCGACGAATGGTCTCAGTGGCCGAGTAACCGCGGAACTTATGGTCACGTATGATACGACGCAACAGGCGGTTGTCGGACGTAGAGATGCGGCGCTGCTCGTCCAGCTGGATTGTCGTGAGTGCCGACACATAAAGCTGAAACTTCTCTGAGCGGGGAATCTGTGGCGTCAGTTGTGGGTTGAGGGCGTGGATGCCTTCGATGATAAGTACGTCCTGATTATTGAGCTGCAGGGATTTACCACTGGCTTCGCGAAGACCGGCTTGGAAGTTGAAACGAGGCAATTCCACCCGACCGCCCGACAAGAGCGTTTGCAGCTGTTCATTGAAGAAAGGTACATCAAGAGCCTGTAAACACTCGAAGTCATATTCGCCATTAGCACCGCGAGGCGTGGCTTCGCGGTTAACGAAATAGTCGTCCATCGAGATCATCTGCGGACGCAAACCGATGGCAGACAGCTGCACGGCGAGCCGTTTGCTCGTCGTTGTCTTGCCACTACTGCTGGGACCGGCAAGAAGCACGATGCGGCAACCCAAAGCTTTTACCTGATCGGCAACAGAAGCTATCTTGCGCTCCTGAATAGCTTCCGAGACATTGATGATAGTCGTTGCCATGCCCGCACGAACGGCCGCATTAAGATCGGCGACCGTACGCAAACCGACAATTTCCTGCCAGCGGCGCAACTCTTCCTGAACAGCTTGTAGTTTCTTCATATCAGTCTTCTGCTATGAGTTTCAACATCTCTGTCAGCTCTTCCATACCCTCGGAAGCCCCCTTCTTGATGTGACGGTAACGATGGCCGGAACTCCATGGCACATCCTTAGGATCGATGAGATAAACAGGTGAGCGGTCGGGCACATACTGCACCAAACCGGCTGCAGGATAGACATTCAGGCTCGTGCCGATGACGACATAGATATCTGCCTGCGAAGAAATCTCGGCAGCGCGTTCAATCTCGGGCACTGCCTCGCCAAACCAGACGATGAAGGGGCGCAGCTGACTGCCGTCGGCTGCCTTGTCGCCGATATGAATATCCATGTGATCCTCGTCGAGCGTCACAATCTGAGTCGGGTCATTAGGTTCATCGGTCGAAGTGGCCTTCATCAATTCACCGTGTAAGTGAATGACCTTCGTGGATCCTGCCCGTTCGTGCAGGTCATCAACATTCTGCGTGATGACCGTCACGTCAAACCACTGCTCGAGTGCAGCTACGAGTTCGTGCCCACGGCAGGGCTTCACCAAGGGCAGCTGACGGCGGCGCTCGTTGTAAAAATCAAGCACCAACTTTGGGTTGCGCATATAGCCTTCGATGGTGGCCACATCTTCTACGCGATGCTGTTCCCACAAACCACCTGAGTCACGGAACGTGCTGATGCCGCTTTCTGCAGACATTCCTGCACCTGTAAGAATAACCAGTTTTTTCATGTTTTTTGCCTTAAATCGGAGCAAAAGTAGCGAAAAAGATGGTGCAAAACAAAATAAGTAGATAAAAAAAACTAAAAAATCATGTTAATAGGCCTAAAGATGAAAGAAAAACAGTACCTTTGCGCGCGAAAATCGCGATACGCGCACGTACGTATGTAAAATAAGGTATAATAAGTATAGCAAAAATGAATAAAATCAGTTATGCCCTGGGCCTCGGAATCGGCCAGCAGCTAAAGAGCATGGGCATTGAGGATTTCAGCGTTGAGGATTTCACGAAGAGCATCTGCGATGTCCTTACCGACAGCGAACCCGCCATCTCACACCGCGAGGCACAGGCCTTGCTCAACGAGTATTTCGACAAACAAGCCCGCAAACAGGCTGAAGGCGCTATCGCCGAGGGCAAGGTATTCCTCGAGGCTAATGCCAAGAAGGAAGGCGTCGTCACCACAAAGAGCGGACTCCAGTATCAGGTTCTTCGCGAAGGCAACGGCCGCAGCCCCAAAGCGACGGATAAGGTACGATGCCATTACGAAGGCACACTCATCAACGGCACGGTCTTCGACAGCAGCTACCAGCGCAACGAACCCGCCGACTTCCCCCTGAACGGCGTCATACCGGGATGGACGGAAGGCGTACAGCTGATGAAGGAAGGTGCCAAGTACCGCTTCTTCATACCCTATCTGCTCGGCTACGGCGAGCGCGGCGCAGGCAGCAGCATACCACCCTACTCCACCCTCATCTTCGACGTGGAGCTCATCAAGGTTCTTTAAAAGAAACAACAGTTTAACCCTAATAATTTAAAAACAAAAAGCAAAATGAAAAAGATTTCTGTTCTTTTCGCAGTAGCCGTGGCTATGATCATGGCTTCTTGCAACCAGTCGGCTCCCAACGCAAGCCTCAAGACTGACATCGACACCCTCAGCTATGCCATCGGCATGAGCCAGACTCAGGGTCTCAAGGAGTATCTGTCCGCTCGCATGGGCATCGACACCACCCTCGTTGACGACTTCCTCAAGGGCTTCTACGAGAGCGTCAAGTCAAGCGACAACAAGAAGAAGGCTGCTTACTACGCTGGTATTCAGATCGGTCAGCAGGTCAGCCAGGGCATGGTCAAGAACATCAACCAGATGATCTTCGGTCAGGACAGCACTCAGACCATCAACGAGAACAACGTCTATGCCGGTTTCATGGCTGCCGTTGCTGGCAAGTTCGACGTCATGGATCTCGACTCTGCTAACAACTACGTGCAGACCAACATGGAAACCATCCAGAACGCGGCCAAGGAAAAAGCTTACGCTGAGAATAAGGCTGCCGGCGAAAAGTTCATGGCTGAAGTCGCTGGTAAGGACGGCATCAAGGAGCTCGGCAACGGCGTGTACTATGAAGTGCTCACCGAAGGCAAGGGCGAAGTTCCCGCCGACACCTGCCGCGTGAAGGTTCACTACGAAGGTAAGCTCATCGACGGCACCGTCTTCGACGGTAACATGGACGGCGAGCCCACGACGTTCGGCGCCAGCCAGGTAATCCCCGGCTTCAAGGCTGCCCTCACCACGATGCCTGTTGGATCTAAGTGGAAGGTTTACATCCCTCAGGATCAGGCTTACGGCGCTCAGGACATGGGCAACATCAAGCCCTTCAGCGCACTCGTGTTCACCATCCAGCTGGAAGGTATCGAGAAGTAAACAATGAAAGCGCTTAAGTATATCACTATCGCCCTTGGACTCCTGGTGTGCGTCAGCACCAGCGCAGCCAAGAAGGCTAAGAAAAACAAGAAGGTAGCTGAGGTGGCCAAGGTGGACACCGTCAGTATGGACGTGTTCAGCTATGCCTATGGCATCGCACAGACCAATGGCCTCATGAACTACCTCGTGCAGCGCCTTGGTGTCGATACGGCTTACGTCAGCTATTTCCTCAGCGGATTCGACGACCCGTCCATCGACGAACAGACCAAGCAGATGAAGGCCTACACCGCCGGTAAAGATATCCGTCAGCAGGTCGAGAACCAGATCATCGCTCAAGTCAACCGTCAGATCAACGACAGCATCAATCTGCTCAACAAGGAACGCTTCATCCAGGGCTTCCGCGATGCCATCGCCGGCAATGCCACTTTCACCAGCGACAGCGCACAGGCCTTAGCCTCCAAACAGCTCGACTACTACAACAGCGTCAAGATGGAGGCCAAGTATGGCAAGAACCGCATCGAAGGCGAGGAGTTCCTCAAGGCCAATGCCAAGAAGGACAGCGTCGTGACGACAAAGAGCGGCCTGCAGTACAAGATTCTCACCGCTGGCACGGGCGCTGTGCCCACAGCTACGCAAAAGGTCAAGGTCAACTACGAAGGACGACTCATTGACGGCACCGTCTTCGACAGTTCCTACAAGCGCAACCAGCCCGCCACCTTCGCCTGCAACCAGGTCATCAAGGGATGGACCGAGGCGCTGACGATGATGCCTGTCGGTTCGAAGTGGCAGCTCTTTATCCCTCAGGAGCTCGCTTATGGTGCTCGTGAGGCGGGAAAGATTCCGCCCTTCTCCATGCTCATCTTTGATGTTGAGTTGATAGAGATTGTTGAGTAAAAAGACGACTCCGAATACAAAAAGACACCAAAATCACCTTTTGGTGTCTTTTTTTTCGTTAAAATGCTTGCCATTCGAGACTTTTTGCTTAATTTTGCAAGCAAAATGAAAACAAAAAATCATTAAAAGACATGGAGAAGATAGACAGTCTCGACAAGAAAATCCTAGAAATCATCACGCGTAATGCACGTATTCCGTTCAAGGACGTTGCCGCCGAATGCGGTGTTTCGCGTGCGGCTATACATCAACGCGTACAACGGTTGGTGGATATAGGAGTCATCGTAGGCTCTGGATATCATGTAAGCCCCACTTCGCTTGGCTACAACACTTGCACCTATGTCGGTATCACACTCGAACGCGGGTCGATGTACAAACGTGTGGTCGGTGAATTTGAAAAGATACCGGAAATCGTCGAGTGCCATTTCACAACAGGGCCTTACACGATGCTCGTCAAGCTCTATGCTCGCGACAACGCCCATCTGATGGAACTGCTCAACAACCGTTTACAGGAAATCGAAGGTGTCATCTCCACCGAGACCCTCATCTCGCTCAAACAGAGCATCAAGAAAGAGGTGCCCATCGGCCTCTCCGAAGCCGACATTGCAGCCATTCAAGCCCTCACCGCCAAAAAAGCAGCCCTCCTTTCTGACACCATAGAAGATTAACCACCGTTCCCGGTTCTCCCGAGGGTCTTCAAGCCTATGTTCAACTGGAAATCCACATACAACGCCATCAACGCCACCTTCCCCGGCACCAAGCATACCCCCGTAATCGGCATCACGAGCAATTTCGGCGACAAGGGCTGCGAACTGGCCGAAGGCTACTTCAAGAGCATCCTTCTCGCCGGAGCCACGCCTGTCGTCCTGCCTCCCACCGAGGACAAAGATGCCATCGCGACGATGCTCGACAGCATCGATGGCCTGCTCCTCTCCGGCGGTGCCGACCTCAACCCGCTCTATGTCGGAGAAGAACCGATTCCGGCCCTCGGTAGCATCAATCCACGGCGCGACCTCTTTGAGCTCCTGCTCATTCGCCTCGCCTACGACCGTCAGATTCCCATACTCGGCATCTGCCGCGGCATCCAGATGTTAGCCGCCGCCCTCGACGGTTCCATCTGGCAAGACCTCTCCACCGCCTTCAATGCCTCCTCCCAGCCGGGCCAGGCAACCCTCAGCTCCCCTGCCCACCAAGATCAGGCAGCCCTCAATTCCCCTGCCCAGTTGGATCTCGCCTCTGTGGGTTCTGTGGAAGGCGGTTCGTCCGCCTTCATCCCTCCCCTCCTCAAGCACAGCCAGTCACTTGACCGCGCCGTGGCTTCCCACAGCATATCCATCAGCGAAGGCACACAACTTCACGAGGTCATGGGCACTACTACCCTTGCCGTCAACAGCTTCCATCATCAGGCCGTCCGCGATCCTGGGCCTTATCTCCGCATCTGTGCTCAAGCACCCGACGGTGTCATCGAGGCCGTTGAATCCACAGAGCACAAGAGCATCCTCGGCGTGCAATGGCACCCCGAGTGCTTCTGTCTGGCAGGTGACGAGACAATGTTACCTCTCTTCCGCTGGCTCGCAGACGAAGCCGCCAACTACGCTGAGTCACGGCGCATACACAGCCTTATCCTCACCCTCGACAGCCACTGCGACACACCGATGTTCTTCGACCAGGACATCCATTTCGAACAACGCGACCCACGCATCCTCGTCGATCTGCACAAGATGACCGAAGGCGGTCTCGATGCCAGCATCATGGTGGCCTACATTCCCCAAGGCCCCCTCACCGACGAAGGCCACACCGCAGCCACCGCCTATGCCAACAGCCAACTTCGCCGTGTCGAGGAGATGGTCAACGCCCTCAACACCCCTTCCCCCTCAACGGCCGCGGGGATGACCAACACCCCTTCATCGGCCGTGGGTCCTGTGAGCGGCGGTTCGTCCGCTGCTTCCCTCGCTCGCACCCCTGCCGACCTCTACCGCCTCAAAGCCACTGGCCAGCGCGCCATCATGCTTGGCATCGAGAACGGCTACGCCATCGGTCGCGACCTCTCGCTACTGCGCCACTTCAAGGAAGATTTCGGCATCGTCTATATGACCTTATGCCACAACGGCAATAACCTCATCTGCGGATCGGCCCGTCCTCGCGAAGGCGAGCAACTCATGGGCGTCACAGACTTCGGTGCCGACGTCATCCGCGAGATGAACCGGCTCGGCGTGATGGTCGATCTCTCGCACGCCAGCGAACACAGCTTCTACGATGCCCTGGACATCAGCGCCACGCCCATCGTCTGCTCCCATTCCTCCGCTCGTGCCCTCTGCGATCATCCCCGCAACCTCACCGACGACCAGCTGCGCGCATTAGCCGCCAAGGACGGCGTAGCGCAAGTGACCTTCTACAACGGTTTCCTGCGCAGCGACGGCCAAGCCTCCATCCTCGATGCCGTAGCGCATCTCAACCACATGATTGAAGTCATGGGCATTGAGCACGTAGGCATCGGCACCGACTTCGACGGCGACGGCGGGGTACCGGGTCTCGCCTCAGCCTCCGAGCTCATCAACTTCACCCGTCGCCTCCTGCGACAGCATTACAGCGAAGCCGACCTCCGCCTCATCTGGGGTGGCAACTTCTTGAGAGTGATGGAAGAGGCTCAAGAAATGGCAAATGATAAATAAGAAATGATAAATTAAAAAATATAATGAGCATTATCTTTCAACAAACAGGTATAATAAATAAGAGGCTGATACATTCACACCAGCTTCGATTAATTATTTATTCATTATCATTTATTATTTATTATTTGATGCTTGCAGCCTGCACAGGCTCCACGAAACCTGCCAACGGTTCCTCCGACACCATCCCCCTCGCCTCGGCACCTACCTTCGTGGCCGACTCGGCGATGGCGTACGTCGTAGCACAGTGCGACTTCGGTCCGCGTGTTCCCGGCTCTGCCGCTCACGAGGCCTGCGGCAACTGGATTGTGAGCCAGTTCCAGCGTTTCGGTGCTGAGGTCAGCGAGTTGCGCACAACCCTCAAGGGCTACGACGACCAACCGTTGCCCTGTCGCAATATCCAGGCACGCCTCAACCCCGACGCTGCCGATCGCATTCTCATCACCGCCCATTGGGACAGCCGCGCCTGGGCCGACAACGATAGCGACAAAGAGAACCACCGCACACCTGTCCTGGCTGCCAACGACGGCGCTTCGGGCATCGCCGTGATGCTGGAGATGGCTCGCCTCATCAACGCCACCGGCCTCAACTACGGCATCGACTTCGTGTGCTTCGACCTCGAGGACCAAGGCACACCGCAGTGGGCCGACGACAGCTCCGACGAGGGCGATGAGGCCACGGGATTCTGGTGCCTCGGTTCCAACTACTGGGCCGAACAAGCATTCGCCATTGGCTATCATGCACGCTTTGCCATCAACCTAGACATGGTAGGCGGTCGCGACAGCCGTTTCCTCATGGAAGGTTACTCACGACACTATGGTCAGACGCTTGTCAACATGATCTGGCACCTGGCTGAGCAGCTCGGCTTCGGACAATACTTCCCACAACGCACCAGCGGTTACGTCACCGACGACCACCTACCCATTGCCCGCACCGCCCGCATCCCCGCCATCGACATCATTCCCAGCGTCGAAGGCCATCGCTCCAGTTTCGGCCCTACCTGGCACACCGTCAACGACACGCCCGAGAATATTGACCCTGAGGTCATGCGCGCCGTAGGCCAAACACTTTTACAATTGATCTATAACGATAATTAAGGAATCATGACTATCAACGAAATACAAGACGAAATCATCGAAGAGTTCAGCGATTTCGACGACTGGATGGATCGCTACCAACTCCTCATCGACCTCGGTTCGGAGCAACAGCCCCTTCCCGAGAGCGAGAAGACCGAACAGAACCTCATCGACGGTTGCCAGAGCCGCGTGTGGCTCGTTGCCGACCTCACACCCGAAGGCCTCGTGCATTTCCGCGCCGAGAGCGACGCCTTGATCGTCAAGGGCATCGTCACCCTCCTCATCCGCGTTCTCAGCGACCATACGCCACAGGAAATTCTCGATGCCGACCTCTATTTCATCGAGCGTATTGGCCTTCGCGATCACCTCTCCCCCACCCGCAGCAACGGCCTCCTTGCCATGCTCAAACAAATGAAGGCCTATGCTTTGGCCTACAGCCTGAAAATTGGGATGTGACACTTTTCTAATAGCCAAAGGTAACATATATTTTTCACTTATCATTCTTTCACTTTTCACTTAAGGATGGAAACAACTCGTCAAAATAAAATCGCCCGCTTGATCCAAAAGGAACTGAGCGACATCTTCCAGCGCCAGACGCAGGCCACACGTGGCGTCATCGTCACCGTCACCGCCTGCCGCATCAGCCCCGACATGAGCGTGTGCCGCGGCTATCTCAGCATCTTCCCCAGCGAACGTGCCGAGGAGATCTGCGCCAACATCAACACTAACGTCCGCGAGATACGCTACGAGCTCGGACAGCGCACCCGCTTCCAGCTCCGCATCATTCCCGAACTCAAGTTCTTCGTCGATGACAGTCTCGACTACGCGGAGAACATAGATAAACTTCTAAACGGATAACGGACCCTCCCCCCCTGCCCCTCCCTGTAGGGTGGGGAATATATGCTTTACAAGAGATATGATATCTATAGATAATAAGCAGTCACAGGTGACCCCTCCCCTCCCTCACAGGGAGGGGCAGGGGGGTGGGTCTTCTCTGCTCTTTCCCTTTTTCCTGGCCCGCCGCTACCTCTTCTCGCGCAAGAGCCACCACACGATCAACATCATCTCCGGCATCTCCCTCTGCGGCGTAGCGCTGGCCACTGCGGCCTTGGTCGTGACGCTCTCCGTCTTCAACGGCTTCCGCGATATGGTAGCATCCTTCTTCACGGCCTTCGACCCTGAGCTCAAGGTGACGTTGGCAGAGGGTAAGACCATTGCTGCCGACGACCCGGCACTCGCCGCCCTACGCAACTACGAGGGCATAGACATCTACACAGAAGTCCTCGAGGATCAGGCGCTCATCGTGGGCAACGAGCGGCAATGGGTCATTACCATCAAGGGCGTAGATGACAACTTCGAGCGACAAGCCGACCTCGACCAGCTACTCTATGGCGACGGCGAGTTCGTCCTGCATGCCGATGTCCTTGAATACGGCGTCATTGGCATTCGGCTGGCCGCACAGCTCGGCCTCGGCACCACCTACGAAGGTGCGCTGCCCATCTATGCACCCCGTCGCGGCGAACGCGTCAACATGAGCAACCCGATGCAAAGCTTCAATCAGGATGAGCTCTACTCGCCTGGCGTTGTCTTTGCCGTCAACCAGAACCAGTACGACGCCAACTACATCATCACCTCCATCGGCTTCGCCCGCCGCCTCTTCGACCAGCAAGGCATGGTCAGCGCGGTGGAGCTGCGTCTGAAGCCCGGCACCAACCTGCGCCGCGCCCAATCCGACATCAAAGCTCTCCTCGGCGACCGTTTCCTCGTCGAGGATCGTTATGAGCAGCAGGCCGACACCTTCCGCATCATGCAGGTCGAGAAATTCATCGCCTACCTCTTCCTTGCCTTCATCCTCCTGATCGCTTCGTTCAACATCATCGGTTCGCTGTCCATGCTTATGATCGACAAGCGTGCCGATGTGCAGACGCTCCGCAGCCTCGGTGCCAACGACCAGCAGATCTCACGTATCTTCCTGCTCGAAGGCTGGCTCATCAGCGGCTTCGGTGCCCTTCTCGGCATCGCCGCCGGCTTGCTCCTCTGCTGGCTGCAGATGCGTTACGGCTTCGTCAAGCTCGGCCAGAGCGAAGGCACCTTCGTCGTTGACGCCTATCCCGTCAGCGTCCAGGCTTCCGACCTCCTCCTCACCTTCGTCACCGTGCTCGTCGTCAGCCTCATCGCAGTCTGGCTCCCCGTACGCCGCATGACCCGCAACCTCCTCGCTTAAGGACTTCGTCATGAAACGTCTCCTCACCATCTTCCTGCTCACCTCTGCCATTGCCGCCTACGCTTTGCTTGAAGGCGAAGTGAACTTCACCCATCCTATCTCCAGTAGTGAAGGCACATTATCCATGACTTTTCATGCTCATCCACAACAAAACATCATGGTGTCGGTGGCCGTAGGTACAGAAGAATATCAACAGCCGTCCATACCTTCCGACTTTGAAGGCTCCGTCTTCATCCCCGACAGCGTCCCCTTTGAGGGTCGCATGCTACCCGTCCTCTGGATCTCCAGAGGATCCTTCCAGCTATGCCCCAAGTTGAAGGGGGTAAGATTACCCAACTGTTTGCTAAGCATTTCCGACCTCGCTTTTGAAGGCTGCACCTCTTTACGCGAAATCACCCTCCCAGCCTCGCTTGACGTGATCTACCCTCACGCTTTCATTGGCTGTACAGCCCTACGTCGCGTTCGTTTCCTACCATCTACGCCACCCAACTGCTACGACAACAACACTTTCGACGAGGCCACTTACGCCACTGCCACACTCGTCGTTCCCGCTCATGCTGCCGATGCATACCTGGGCGACCCGCTCACCTACCGCTTCCGCTATCATGCCGAAGAACTCCCTATATATAATAAGGTACAGCCATGAACAAACACCATCAATCACCAGAGATGACCGACAACTCCATTTCCGGATTCGAGACCACTGCCGCTGAACCACTGTCACGCGAGTTCACCGATGTGAGTCTTGTCCTTGAAAACGAAGCCCATCAGTTCTACCGTGCCAAGCGTTTTGGCCGCTGGTATATGCTCAAGGCACTGCCTCCGGCACGCCGCCACGATGAGTTTCATCTGCAGATGTTGAGGAAAGAGATGGAGATCCTCATGCAGCTCCAGCACCCTGGCATCGTAGGTTGCCTCGGTATGGAACAACTGCCCGATTATACGGACAGCGAAAGCCGCACCATATCTGTCGGCCCCTGCATCATCCTCGAATATATCGACGGCCAGACATTGTCCGATTTACTCGGCTCCTCCTCTCGGGGAGGCTGGAAGGGGGCCTCACTCTTAACTGAGCTCCTCGACGCCCTCGCCTACCTCCACGCCTCAGGCATCACTCACCGCGACCTAAAGCCTTCCAATATCATGCTCACCCACAACGGCCAGCATGTCAAGATCATCGATTTCTCCCTCGCCGACACCGATAGCCACGCCATCCTCAAGCAACCCTCCGGCACCCGTCAGTACATGGCGCCCGAACAGGAGACCATGACCACGCCCGATGTGCGCAACGACATCTATTCCGTAGGCGTCATCATCGATGAGATACTCCATTCATATTCCGATGCAACGTTAGGCGGAAGCCGCTCCTGGTCTGCCGTCGCCCGCCACTGCCAGCTTCCCATAGAGCAACGCTACGCCAACATCGCCGCCCTGCAGGCCGACATCGCACGACGCCAACGTCGTGCCACCCGACTGCATTGGGTTTTAACACTCTCTGTACCTGTACTTTTTCTCCTTGCCATCTGCGGTTTTGTCTGGACAACCTACCTCGCACAAAACCGTATCCCCCGCATCACCGCAAAAGCATTACAACAACTCGAAGACAGTATCACTGCCACAGGACTCTCGCAACACATCGACACCCTCACTCAATGGCGCTACCTCGACCCGCAAGTCAACGAAAAGATCCTCAGCGTCAACGCCTTTATCTACGACTACGCCGAGACACAGCTCACCGGATGCACCGACCGCGAGCGCAACGACATCCTCTGCCAGATGCTCGACCGTTGGCAATCATGGCACGATCACATCGTCAGACGAGCCAAATACTTGATGCCAAGTGAAGAGTGATCACTCTTTCATTCTTCACTTCTCATTCTTCATTCTTCACTTATCACTTATCACTTTTCACTTTTCATTCTTCACTTCAAAGTGAATCCCATCCTTCTTTCCCGCCACATACACCATGGGCGCCAACCCTTCATGAACCAATTCGCTCATATACAACGGTTCGCCCTCAATGAAAATATCGCATCTGAAAGTGTCGCCCACGCTTAGCTTCGTCTCCTCCGCTGCCTTAACCTCATAGCAGCCATCATCGCGCAGCTCCACTTCCAGGCGGCGATTCGGGTTCCACGTCAGCAACACCCTTTGGCCAACCATCACCTCTGCCGTTCGCAAGCTACGCACCAACACCTCGTCGCTTTGCGGCTCATCAGGGTTTGTTGGCATCCAATTTGCAAATGTCACATAATCTGCGTAGCCCAGATATCTCGCCAGCGTGTCCAGCGTCCCCTGTCGCGTGGCTACCCCTTTTCGGTAGCCCCACACACGCATCAATGTCGATGCGCTCACACGTTCCTTCACCCTTGCTTCAATCTTATCCGCCAGCCACTCGAAATCCGACGGTGTCTGCACCGCCTTACCAGCCTCGCGTTCCACGGCTTCGCACAATAAACGATAATCTTCCGACATAAGCACTGATAATTTTGGTTTTTACCCGACAAAGATACACATTCTTCCCCGATAACAACAAATAAAAAGCCAAGAATCTACAAAAAAAGACCATAATACGCAAATGACATGGAAATGACATCGAGGATGTCGGCAGGAGAATGTATATTTACGCCCGAGGCAAAAAAAATAATGTCAAACATTTGCGTAATCTACGGATAATCTATATCTTTGCAACCGGAATTGAACATTTTGTCAACGACTTTTGAACATTTTGCATTGAACTTTTGAACATTTTGCATTGAACTTTTGAACATTTTGTTAACGACTTTTGAACATTTTGTTAACGACTTTTGAACATTTTGGAAAATAAACGCTCCCCCCTCCTCGCACACTGCGAGGAGTTTTTTTTGTGCCAAAACTGCAAATGACACAGAATGCCATCGATAGTATCAGAAGAAAAATGTATGTTTGCAGCCTAAAAAGAGGCTTAATGGCCTTGAGGTGACCTGAGTCAAGCATTTTTCTCTCTTCAAACTTAAATTTTTCACTTTTCATTCTTTCACTTTTCACTTTTTTACTACCTTTGCAGCGCAAGAATAGTATGACCGATATGAGTAACCGAGAAAAAGAAGTCTTTAAAAAGATCCGTGAGGTGGCCCACCAATCCATTCCGGAGAATGGCCGAGCTATCCTCTATGGTTCGCGAGCCCGTGGTGATGCTCACCCCGGCTCCGACTGGGACATACTTATCATTCTGGACAAGGATAGAATCTCACCCCACGACTATGACACTGTCTCCTTCCCTTTGGTTTATTTGGGTTGGGATATCAACGAAGAAATCAATCCCATCATGTACACTAAGAACGAATGGCAGCAATATGACTTCACACCCTTCTACGAAAATGTAAATCACGATGGGATAGCCATTTAATATCATTTACGTCATGAGAGAAGAAGATCGCCAATCAATGATAGCGCACCATCGTGCCAAGGCACACCACATCCTCGGCCAGGCCCGTCAGATGATGGAGCTGGAGCAATGGGATTTAGCTGTGAATCGCTATTACTATGCATGCTTCCACATGGCACAGGCCTTATTCGTGTCTAAGGGTCTCTCTGCTCATACTCACTCAGGAACCTCGACAGTTTTCGGTCAACATTTTGTGAAAACTGGAATGATAGATATTTCCTTCGGCCGTTTCTTCGCATCCATGGTTCAACTTCGTCAAAAAGCGGACTACAACAGCGTTGCAAATATCACCGAGCAAGATGCTCGCGACATCGTTGATATGTCCTGTGCTTTCGTTGAGAAAGTCGAAAGCCTCATTGACGAATAACCTCTTCCTTCAACGCATTTCTTTTCATTCCTCCAAACTATTCCTCCTTTTTCTGCATCTTGATGCCTTTTTTATCATCTGTTGTCCTTAATCAAGGGCTGAAAGATGAAAAAAGTGGGGTGTTGATTAATTTTTTCACTTTTCATTCTTTCACTATTCACTTTTTTACTATCTTTGCCCCGTGAACACCATCATTATGCCCCTTTCGTGCTCGCACGAGAGGCCTTTTGAGGTGAATCACGCCGACAGCGGTCGGCTATCTTATCGAAACAAACGAAGCGTTATGCTCTTCTCTTGCAAGCTGAAAACGTAGGAAACTTTCAACATTGCAAATCCCCGGAGGACCTACTTACGTAGGAACTCTGAACGGTAAAAGACAGACATAGCAGCTTCACGTGTTAGCGTGGAACTGTTCTAATCATCTTTACCGTTCGGGTTCATCCTACGTACCTCAGCTTGAAGATGTGGACATACAGTTCCACGCTTCTGCATGTTTAACCTTTACCTGCCTTCTTTAGGGACTGAGAAGACACCAGAACAGCCCATCGGCCCATCTTTCATAAAGAAAATGAGGCCGAGAACGCAAATGACATGGAAATGACATTGAAGGTATCGGAAGAAAAATGTATATTTGCGCCGAGAATAAATAAATAAGTATAATTAAGTGCTCCGTATGATTAATTTCTTTAATGCTATTGGCGTTGCCGATATGGAGAAAGTTCATTCAGCAATGATTGCCTGGATACTTGATGACAAAAATGATCAAATGCTTCATTCTACATCGTCAGGAAACAGTCAATTCACCACATTTTATTTACCAATCCGATCCGAGTTCCTTTGCGAGCTATTTCAAGTCAAGCCTATCAAACAGTTCAAATCCATTCAAACACAAATAGAATGGAACGACATTGACATTATGGTAGAGACTGAGGACAGAAACGGGACTAAAGAGATATGGGTAATTGAGAATAAGCTCAAGTCTCTAGAGCATCAGTCAAAAGACAATAATGGTTCCTTCGTCTGGCAAACCAATAAATACGAGAACATCATAGCCCAAGAATTCCCTCATCAGATCGTACATTATTTACTTTTGTCATTAGGTGGGGATAAGGCGAAGAGTCCAAGCGGGGTATGGCAGTCTTCAACTTATTCCTCCCTATTTGCAATCATCAAAAAACATCTTGGAAACAACCCCAATAGTTATTCTCTTATCGATGAGTATGCAAGAGCAATCGAGATGACGACATCAGAGTTGGGAAAGTTCCTTGGCTCAAGAAGTTTTGGCAAAGAATATCCGCATGTTTTTGCAAAACAGAAAAAGTCAGTAAAAATGATGTTGCAAAGGAACGGGCAAATAACAAACCAAGAACGATATATTATTGAGAATGGCTTAGAAACCATATTCCAGAAGCAACTCCTTGCTAAGATGATTGCCTGTTTCTTGCCGTCAATAATGAATGGTGTAGAGTATGATGAACGAAACGGGACAGCAATGTTTGTCTATCATGTCGCAAACATCTCCGATTTCAAGTTGATAATTGAGTTTCAAGGCGGAACGTATAAAGTTGGATTGCTGCACAAAGACTACAAAAATAGTAGCAGCTATGTACATACAAATAGGCTATATAACAATATAAACGTAATAAACGTTTTTCAAAATCTTGCTATTCAGAATGGATGGAAAGTTGCTAATGCCAAAAATCTTAAACAACAGCATAAACAACCGAAACCGAGAATTGCATTGGACAAGAATATTGGCAAAGGCTGGTATGATAATCCCAACAATGCTTTCGTCACGGTCTTTCATGAGGCAGAGAAACTCGCTGATTATATAAAAAAACATATTAAGACAATTCCATAATCATTAGATTCGAATATCAAACCTGATTAATCCTTTTGTTTAACCCTTAACAACTTAACAAAATGAAAAAGTTATTTTTATTCTTGTCCGTTGCACTTTTTAATTGTGCATGGACTTTTGCTCAAGACAATCTTAAAGAGCACTTCAGTAACAATAATATTGCTGAAGTCACAAGCAAATTCCAAAGTAATAAACCCTTACAATCTTTATCGAATCTTCAACCGTCCGACCTAAAAAAAGCCGGCTTCAGCTTGGAAAAAACAGAGACCTTTGACGAAGGCGTAGCCGAGATTTATGTAAAAGAAGTCAATGATGATGAAATTCATTTAGCAAGCGTCAAAATGAATAATGGTGACTTTTGGGTCAAGGATTTGGACAGAAATGTAATTCGATGGATATATAATGTGAAATTAACAGAAGATAATTGTACAACCATAAGCACAAGAGTTTCAGATAAAACGATCACGCAGCTCCACTATTCTAACGGAATTGTTAAGGAGGAGGAACTTATACCTATCGTTGATAAATATGGTGGAAATAAAGTATTAAAGAATTGCAGAATTTTTCTTCCTGATCACCCAGAGATAGGTTACTATTTATTTGTTAAGAATATGTCTCATGATCAGAGTATTTATCCCATAGAATTTCCAAATGGGAATTATTTATCTTTGCCCGAAGTATTCTTCAATGGCTTAGGTGATGCGAAGATAATAAAAAATAAAGGAGCCAACACACGCCTCGTATCTGGTCAAGATTACGTAGATCAGTATCCTGGTTGTCTTATAGGAGATAGATGGCATTACTTTATTAATGGAGAATTAATACCTGCTGGTTTACAATTTCTACGTAAGGAGAATAGCAATGAAGGTGCTTTGTTTTTTGCAGCTCCATCAGATGAACTCACCGATGTGAAACACTATTTTGACGGAGGTGGTCATGGCTACACAGACTCCATCGTTTTTCGATATATAAATGGAGACAGATATAAAGGAGTAAAAGTTTGGACTGGTTCGCAGGAAAATTATTATGAAGTCGGGACAATGCATAAATTTGGGGGCGTTTTGACGATAAAAAAATCAACAGGTCGAACATTAACAATGCCCGATGGTACAACAATAACAATTAACAGTTTGAGAGCTCATGCGCCTAAATATTCTTCTGAAAGAGATTCTATCTACAAGAATGAAAAAATTGTTTTAGGGAGGTCTGATCCTAATAGCTCTGCTACAGAGTCGTTTTTTATTTACCCAGCATTCCAATCTGACTCGCTATTTCTTTACAATGGCACAATCACTCATCCAGATGGAACTGTAGAAAAAATAGTTGCGGGCATGACTCCCGAGGAACAAAAGAAAGCAGCAGAAGCCCAAGAAGCAGAGAAAAAACAAAAGGAAGCTGAAGAAGCTAAAAAACAAGCTGAAGAGGAAGCAGTAACGAAAGAACAATATGATCAGTTATGTAAAGAGTTTGGGAAGAAATATGTTGATGCAGCAATTGAAGGGTCTCTATATCAAAAAGCACCAATTGTTGGCATGCCAGAAAAATTGTTTGTTGCTGCTTACAAGGCAGAACGTTTCAGACAGACAGGAAACACGGCAACATATCGTGTTTATGGATGGGGTGTAACGAATAATCGTGCGGCAATGACCCTTGGCAACAAGATTCTCAAATATACTGTGGTTTGTGTAAACGGCAAAGTATCAAGAATTACCACACATAACCAATGAAAACACAATGTCATCACTTCTATCGGGGCAGGCATTACCTTCAGCCTGCCCCGATAAGAATCATTGATAATCAAAGTAATTCGTTAATCCATATAATTCATCTATTATGAAAAAAACTTTATCATTGTTCCTTTTATTTGCCTACACATTGTCTCTTTCGGCACAAAGCAAAAAGGAGCTGCAGGACAACATAAACTTATTAAACCAACAAGCGGGTGAATTGAAGGCTACCATAGCCTTAAAAAACGAACAGTTGGAACAGGCTAACAAAACGATTGCCGAATTGCAGCAGCAACTATCCGCACAGCAGTCGGTTGCTAAGAAGCCCAACAACTATCGTGATTCAATTGCTATAGTTCTAGAGAAATTCATTAACAGCGAATCGTGGGAAGAAGCGTCAGAATATGTAATGGAGCCAGAGAGAGTAAAGCCTATCATGCATTCATATTATCAAACCAATTCATTCAAAATCAATAATATAACAATCGATGAAATATTAAAAGGGCGCTTCGACAAAAGATCAGGGAAAACCCATTTGATCTATATTTGGGACATGCCTCGTTCTTCTTCGTCTTCTGGTTGGGGGCCGCGGTATATCGTAAAGACAGCAGACGGATATAAGGTGGACTGGGAAGCTACTGTCAAGTACAATCCCGTCACTGCAGCAGATTTGATAGAGAAGCCTGGCACTACAGCTGTGATAAGGCGTCCGAATGTCCATTTGTATACCTATGACAATGATTGGTATTACAATTTTGGGTCTCAAGGAAATTCGTATATATTGGCTCAAAAAAAATCTACAGTAGGAAAGTATTTATATGACTTGCTAAAAGAGGGCTCATGGAGTGACATGATATTGAAAATGAAATCAATAGAGGAAGACGATAATATATATCTGGAAATCCAGGAGGTCGTAAGTCCAACCCTCTCGACTTATTAGTACAAGTAGAAGAACATCATTAATTTCAGAACGAAATAGTATAATTTATTAAAAATCATCAATCATGAAAAAGCTTGTTTTTTTATTCTTGTCAACAACCATCATGGTGGTATTGATCTCGTGCAACTCACAAACAGCCGAAGTTAAGCGTCTCATCACACAATTTGCAGAAGCTGTGAATAACAACGATTCAACGGCTATTTGCTCAATGTATCCGTTAGCTGGAGCGTGTGATTCCATTCTTTTTTCTATTCAAGGTGCCGATATCAACGTTGAGAAAGGCGATACGGTAGGAGTCTTTATAGCGAAGGTAAACGATAAAGAACTATCTGTCAAAGTTGACGAAGACGGTACGATGGCCATCGTGGATTCACGTAACGTATTATCTTATGGAAAAAAGAAGAAAGAGTTCGCTTTAGCCAGTGGCTGGATTGAAGACGGAATGAGTGACGCACAAATGGCAGAGCGTTTTGCAGACAATGGTTTCATCGAGTATCTTGGTTCGAGCCTCATTAAAGAATTGAACAACAATGTACGCGTTCAGGATTGGGAATATAGTATGAATCCAATGGAAATGTCTGCTCGCATGATCGAGGGTTCTCTTAAAACAACACCTTTACAATTTGTTGTTGTCAATAATACGCCTTACGATATTGAAGCCGAGGATTATGTCATAGAGGCAGAAATCTCTTATCTGAGAGTGGCTGGTGTTGACAATCAAAAGAAGGAAGTAAAAGGCGAGACGCTTGGAGCAAACAGTACGATTAAGGTCAAATATAATCTTCAACCTGTTTATGACGATCCAAATCTTTTTGAAGATGTGGTCAGAAGTAAGATTGTTCTCAACATTTCTGAAGAAGAAGCCCTTCAGAAATATTTCATTCCTAAGGGTGGAGAATATAAAACTTATCTTTACACGAAAGGAAAGAAATAATTATTTATATATTATAGCCTCCTAACATACAATTGATTATGAAGAGAATTAGTATATTCATATCAATGGCGGCACTGTTGTTTCTAACAGGTTGTAACAAAAATGCTAAAGTGAAGTCATTTATGACCGAACTTGCAGCAGCAGTCTCTTCTAACGACAAGGCTACAATTGCAAAAATGTATCCTGATGCCGTTAAGGCAGACTCTCTTTCTTTGGTATTCGATGCAGAGAAAGCGCAGATAGAAGAGATTGAAGGCGGAGGATGGAATATTGCTCTCGGTGAAGGTCAAAATCTTATTCTCGTTAAGAACAAATCAGATGGTGCACTTTCGGTAAAAGAATCTCACGGCATTTTTTCATTCACTAAGTCACTGATGGACTTTGCTTTGAAGACTGGACTTGTGAAGAAAGACATGAACGATGCTACTATTGCCACACAACTTTCAGACACAGCTTTTGTGTCGTGGGTATCTGCAGCGTTTATGAAGAGCTTTAACAAGAAGTTCCGTATATCAAAGGTGAAAGACGACTGCTTTAGTTATGCTTCAGACCTTACCGGTGGTGGCGAGTGGTTTATTACGGTTAAGAACGACTGTGATTTCGACTTTGCTGGCAGTGACTATAAAGTGATTGTTGCATCAACGACTCCAAGTAAAGAAGTTATCACCTTAGATGGCAAGGATTTGTTTTCTGGCGCAGAAGAAACGTTGAGAACTGGTTATTTGAAGCCCGAATTTAGTTCCCGAATTACCGATATTATGGATTTTTGTGATCCAAACATCAGCCTTAAAATAAATTTGTCAACAGCAGAACTTCTTGGAAAATACTATAATCCAAAAGGAGACGAATACGAGAACTATCTGAAAACAAAATAAAAAGATCTATTGTTACACTAACCCCTAGACAAAATGAAAAAGGTATTATCATTCAGCATCATTGCCATCTCAATGTTGCTCCTTACTTCTTGCACTGAGAGTAAGATGAAAAAATTCGCAGAAGACTTTGCTACTGCTATAACAAATAACGATTCTGAAGCTATAGCAAAGATGTATCCTGATTCAAAGTTTGCCGAGAAGCTATCCCTCGACTTTGTAAAAGACAGCCTTTCTGTTGAAGAGCGTGCCGACACTTTTGTGGTAAATATCGGTTCAGACAAATCTCTCTCTATCTTAAAGTCTGAAGATGGTGAACTCCGCATTGTTGACTCGCATGGAATATTCTCCTATCCCCAGAATAGAATGGACTTTGCCTTAAAGACAGGATGGGTGAAAAAAGGAATGAGCGACCTTACTATTGCAGAACAGTTTGCCGACACTACATTCATAAACTATCTCGCCCAGAAGACAATTGGCCAGATGAAATCACAACTTGTAGTAAAAGGTATTAGTTATAGTGGCTTCGGAACAATGATAATCAAAGCTACTATTACTAACAAATCTGAATTCGAGATAAGTGGTTCAGACTATGAAGTAACAGTTAAGTGGTATGATTTATACAAAAAAACATACAATGGTGAAGATATAAAACCAGGAGAAAATAAATCTTTCTCTTTATCTATTGAACCGGCCGAAGGTGAAGGTTCTGCTTCCATTCGTTTCACGAGCTCCGATGCAGAACTCCTAGCTAAATATTTTAAACCAACGGGAGGTGAATATGAAGACTATCTGCGCTCGCCAATAAGTAATAAAAAGTAGGCAATTTGTATAGAATATTCGTTTCATCTTTGAATTATTCCCGAAAAGTGAGCTATATATACATAGATTTTTAGTTATCATAGAAGTATAGAAGAATATTTTGTGTTTTAATTGGTTATTTGGCGAATTTTCGTTTGGGCATTTGGCGAAAATTCATTTGGTTATTTGGCATAATTATCTTTTGGATGTCTGAAGGATGATGGAAGATGGAAGATGGATGATGGATGAAGGATGATGTATGAAGGATGATGTAAGGACTCAGATGTCTGACGTAATAGGTACAGCAGCCATACCCTTCACAGCGAGGGGTATGGCTGCTGGTTTCAACGTTAGCATTCTTTTTTCAAACGAAAATTTGGAGGATTCGACGAATACCATTACCTTTGCAGCGATTACAAAAAAAATCGTAACGAAAAAATGCGTAATATGGAAAACCCTTTTAAATTTGGCACTATCGTAGAGGCCGAGTACTTCACCGACAGAGTGAACGAGGTCGCCTATATAGAGCAGTTCTTTAAGAGTGCAAATCACTTGGTGTTGATCAGCCCTCGACGTTTCGGGAAGAGTAGCTTGGTGGCTAAAGCAGTGAAACAAAGCGGTCGCAAGCATATCACAGTGAACATGCAACAAGTGACTTCAGTTTCAGACTTCTCGGCCAAATTACTGAAAGAGTTCTTCAAAGTGCATCCGTTAGAGCGAGTGCGCCATCTGATAACCCATTTCCGAGTAATCCCGATAGTCTCAACAAACGCCTTAACAGGATCTTTAGATGTCTCTTTTCAACCCGGAGTTGATGGAGCAATGCTTATCGAAGATGTGCTGACATTGATTGAGAAGGCGCATACAGAACAGGACCGCATGATTGTAGTGCTGGATGAATTTCAAGAGATTCGCGACCTGGCGCCCAGACTGGACAAGCAGTTACGCTCCATCATGCAGGAACAGAGGCATATCAACTACATTCTCCTTGGAAGTCAGGAAAGCATGATGACGGACATCTTCGAGAATAAGAAATCTCCATTCTATCACTTTGGCGAGTTGATGCGGTTGGAAAAGCTGCCCCGTGAGGATTTTCATCAATTTCTGTCTGAGCGTCTGTCCACGTGCTATGCCAAGAATCACGCAGAGCTGGCCGACAGGATTCTTGACTACACGGACTGCCATCCATATTATTCTCAGCAATTGGCTGCCAACGTGTGGCAAATTGGAGTGCTACAACCAGGAACTCCCGACCCGGTGCAAAGGGCCATTGACCATATTGTGACGACTCACAGTCTGGATTATGAACGCTTGTGGATGAATTTCAAACGTACGAATAAGTGGATCCTTCAGCGTTTAGCATCAAACAAGCCTCTGCAATACGGAGATTATCGCACGAGCACCATTTACAGTGCCTTGAAACGCCTGCAGAAGGATGGCTATGTCATCTATTCTAACCATTACGAGATAGAAGACCCGTTCTTTAGGGAATGGATTATTGCGTCTAATGACTAACTCAGAAGATGGATGATGGATGATGTCTGAAGTCTGATGTCAGATGGAAGATGTCAGATGTCAGATGGATGATGTATGATGTATGATGGATGAGGACTTAGATGGCTGATGTAATATGTACAGCAGCCATACCCTTCACGGCGAGGGGTATGGCTGCTGGTTTCAACGCTAACATTCTTTTTTCAGGCTAAAATTTGGAGGATTCGACGAATACCATTACCTTTGCAGCGATAAAAAGGAAAAAACTGATGGAAAAGCAGCGAGTCATAGACCGTATCACTAAAGTAGCACATCGACATCTGCCACCCAACAGCCGTCTCCTCTTGTATGGCTCCAGAGCCCGTGGAGAAGCGCGTAAGGACAGTGACTGGGATTTGCTCATTCTGCTTGATCAGCCAGAGATTACAGAAAGCGACTTCGACAATGTCTCCTTTCCATTTACTTTATTAGGGTGGGAGATAGGAGAGTTGATTTCACCTCAGATGTACACCAAACAAGAGTGGGATTCGTTATCCTTCACGCCCTACTACAAGAATGTCGAACAAGATAAAATCGTACTCGTATGAGCTCTCGGCGAATACCATTCCTTAGTGGCGATAAAAAGAAGGAACTGGCGGATAAGCAGTGAGCCATAGACCGTATCACTAACGTAGCACATCGACATCTGCCACCGTGTCGAGCGGGAGCTCAACGGTCTGGGAGCCGATTGGCAGCACCTCGATTGCTGCAGATTCCAAAAAATTATCATTTTTTGATAATTATTTTTTGATAATTGCAATAAAGGCCTTATCTTTGCGGTCGAAATAGCAAGAGATATGATTGAAAACCCTTTTGTAACTAACGGTTATGCCGGACCTGAGTACTTCTGCGACCGGGTGGACGAAACGGCAATGCTCACCGACCTGCTGACCAACGGGAATGACATCGCTCTGATGTCACCACGCCGCGTGGGCAAGACAGACTTGATCAAACACTGTTTCCAGCAGGAAGGAATAAAAGAGGAGTATTACTGCTTCCTCATCGATATCTATGCTACCAACTCTTTTCGTGATTTCGTCAGCATGTTCGGCAAATCCATCCTTGATGCCTTGAAGCCCAAAGGCAGAAAGGTGTGGGAGGGCTTTTTGAACACCTTGCTGTCGATACGTTCAGAGATTTCCTTCGACATCAACGGTAATCCCCAATGGGGTTTGGGTGTTGGGGCCATGGTTCCTCCGCAAACGACGCTCGACGAGATATTCACCTATTTGCGCACGGCAGATAAACACTGCTTCGTTGCGATAGATGAGTTCCAGCAGATCCTTTACTATAATGATAACCACAATGTAGAGGCAGCGCTGCGCACCCAGATTCAGCAGTGCCCGAACGCCAACTTCGTCTTTGCCGGCTCCCAGCGTCATCTGATGAGCGAGATGTTTCTGTCTCCTTCACGTCCTTTCTACCAGTCGGTGGTGCCCATGAGTCTCGGTTCAATACCTTTAGATCGCTATTGGGCTTTCGCAGAACCGCAGTTTGCCAAGAACGGCGGCAGACGGATTTCCTACGATGTCGTGGCATCGGTGTACCAGCGTTTTGAGGGCATCACGGCCAACGTGCAGCGCATCATGAACATGCTCTACATGCTGACGCCAAAGGGCGAGACCTGCACGCTGGATATGATTGACCGTGCCATTGACACCTATCTGCAACTGTCCTCAGCATATTACGGGGAACTGCTACGCCAGATGCCGGAGAAGCAGCGTAATGTGTTTTTGGCCATCGCAGCAGAAGGGAAGGTGAAAGGCATCTCCGGCGGCAAGTTTGTCCACAAATACCACCTTCCTTCAACCAGCTCTGTCGTCTCTGCCGTAAAAGGACTCTTAGAAAAGGATTTCATCACTCAGAACGACAATGTGTACTGCATCTACGACCGCTTCTTCCAACTGTGGTTAGAGACTGGAACCAACGGATTTACCTCATATGATGGATGATGTCGGATGGATGAAGTTTGATGGATGACCCGAACATCTACCTACTATTATCTCAGCGAAGCCTAAGCTTTACGATAACGTGTCTGGCTGCCTGTACCCTCACGGCGCAGGCGACCTTCGGCGACGAGGCGGTTGAGGAGGTCGCTGAGGCGGTGGAGCGAGAGGGTGCTGCCAAGGGCATACGAGAGATCGCGGCGCGAGATGGTGTCCTGACGGGCAAAGAGGTCAGCAAGGGCGGCATCGAGGTCCTGCTCATCGACGTAGGGCCGCACGGGCAGCGGGTCCTGATCGACTTTGAGGCGACGCAGGGCATCCAACAGCCGCTCGTCCGGCGTGAAGCGGATGCCATCGACATGGACGTCGCGGCCCACGTAGCTGCCGTTCTGCACCTCTACCCTGCCGCCAAGCGTCAGCGTGAAGGTGCCGAATCCGGGCAGGTGGATGGCAGAGCCGTCGCTCATCATGTCCAACAGCTTATCGCGCATGGTGTAGAGCGCTCCGACCATCACACCCTGCCTGAAAGGACTCCCTTCAGCGTCGTACCTATCCATGAATTCTTCTATGCTACCGCTCTTGAGACGCGGCACCAACACTTTCTCGCCAGAAGGCTGCGTGTGGTTGGCTATCGTAAATCGAATCTTAGTGAACATTAAGAAAATAAGAAATTAAGAGTAACTGCTCAGTCATGCAATGTGGGGTCGGCCTATCGGCCTCAAAATTATAAAAAAATTGAATAAGAAAATTATCAAAGGCTTCGCATAGCGTCTGTTCTTATAATTTTTTGAATTAATTTTCTGGTAATTTTGAGCGTAGCGACCATCCATGGGCACATGACTGAGTAGTTACAGTTAAGAAAATAAGAAGAATATTATACACTTTTACACCTTTTTACACCTAATACATTGTACTCCTGCGCATTAACATGCTTTAAAAAGGTGTATTTATGGTGTATTTATAGGTGTATTAGTGTATAAATGAGGTGAAAAGTCAGTTTGTTGTCATCGATTTGCGCCTTACATGGAAGACATAGGTCTTATTTGCACGACGTTTGTCGAGGTTTCCCGCCTTATGCTGTTGTTCGAGATAGGCATACAACTGCTTGATGTCCTCGCCCGAGAACTTACGGCCGGAGCGGCGCTCGAGGTACTCGGCGATTTCGCTACGCGTCAGTCTCACCGAACTCCGCTCACGAGGCTTATTCGGGAGCATCATTTCGAAGCAGTCGCTGAAACGCTCCACGGCATAACTGCGGACACGGAAATGGCGGTTGTTATTCTCGATGGCATCGCGCTCATCATCGGTGAAGTAGCAACGCCCAAAGACATCATCCTCCGCGAAGCCGCTGGGGTTGTCGCGACGGGCGTTGATCTCATCGACGGCCTGCGCATACAGCTGGAAATGATCGAGATAGGCGGGCAGCTCTATCTTATTCTTCACGTGTACACAGATGAAGCGTCGGCTGCCAGTCTCGTCCACCAGCACCTCCGTGGGGTTGCACGTGGCGATGAACGACGCCAGACGCTGGCGCACCTGCATGTTGGTCCGCCACGGCTGCCTGGTGCGCACATCAGCCTGCTGCAACAGGTTCTTCAGCGGTCCGCGCTGCGAGTCGCCGCGATACTGGTCGAACTCGTCGATGTTGATGAGCAGCGTCTGCGCCATCGTGCGCATCAGCTGTTCGCGCTTCGTCAGGTCGATGTGGTCGAGATAGCCCCACTGAAGTTCGTCGGGCAGCAGCAAGCGGCAGAACGTGCTCTTGCCCGTGCCCTGCGGACCGCAGAGGAGGGGTGCCACGGCATTGCCGTGCTCGGGGTGGATGCCCATCCACTGCTGTACGACACCCAGGAACCACACGTGGAATGCCTTCTCCCACAGGACGTTGTCCTGAGCCACGGCACGCGCCACCTCCGTGATGCGGTCCTTGCCGTCCCATCGTCCGCGCACGCTTTCGAGATATTCGCGCAGGGGATTGCGCAGCGGGATGCGGTCGCTCATCAGGAACGTCTTCACCATGTTGGGCGATGTCACCACCCCAGCCTCCAGGGCTTCGAGCATCATGCCCGCCTGCTTCGTCACGTCCAACGCCTTCCAGTGGCCACGTGTCGTGCGAGGGCGGTAATAGACGCCGCCGTCGATCTCGTTGTGGTACATCTCGTAGTTGCCCATCAGCAGCGCCTGCATCTCTCGCACGCCCTTGGCCTTCTTGTCCTGAATGCCCGCGTCGGCCGTATGCTCGGCATAATAGTCGTTGACGTAGTTGCCCCACGCCATCGCGCGCTCCTCGGGTTCGCCGTCGATGATGCGCATACGCGCCTCAGCCACAGGGATCTGCATCTCGAAGCATTGTGCCGTGACGGCTTGCATGAAGGCGTCGCGTTCGATCGTCGTGTCGCGCTGCTCCTCGCGGAAACGCGCCAGCACGACGCGGCGTGCCTGCATATACCTTTCGTAATAATAGTTGTAGTGTCTGGCATCGGCAGGCGGCACGGCACTGGGCGTCTCCAATGCAGCGTCGCCGGCATCCGTCGTCGTCACGAGCATCGCCGTAGCGTTCTCGTTCCAATAAGGATGGTCATCGATGCTCAGGCGGAAGTGCGCCGACATCGCGAAATCGGGATCTTCCTTCAATTGGCGCTTCAGCACAGCGCCGTAAGTGGCTACCGCCTGACGATAAGCCGCACGATGCAGCGCCTCCACCTCGTCCCAGTCGCGCGAGAGGCGTCCGTCCCTGGGCCAGTAGCGCACCAGCACCTTCAGGCTCATGCCGCTCGACCCCACGAAGGCGCCCAGCGTCATGGGCATCGAGGCGGCGCGTTCCTTCAACAACGTCGCCTCCTCGGCAGAATACACGTCCTGCACGTCCAGCAGCACCACGCCGTTGAACACCTTAGCGCTCATCTGTCCTCCTTTGTTCAGACGCATACACGAAGGCACCACCCATCCTACCTTCCATATCTCGGGATGGTCGTACGTCAAGCCGCGCGTCGAAGGCAAGTTGCTGCGCAGCTCCTCCACCGACTTGCGGTGAGGTCCATCGTGCAGCAGTTCCACCAACGCCGCAGGCGTCAGTTCCTTACGTGTCACACGCTTCGCACCATAAGGCTTCTCGAGTGTGAATCGCATGTCAGACACCTTGGGTGCCCGCCATAGCATTTTCTTCTTGTTATTTACTTTTTCCATATACATCAATTTATGAAATTTTACGATTAAATGTTGGTATTAAGTATCTTCTCTAAAACAGTGCAAAGTTACAACATTTTCTCGAATTATCCAAATTTTCGGCAGAAGAATTTCCATAAAATACACTAATACACCTATAAATACACTATAAATACACCTTTTTAAAGCAAGTTAATTCACGTAAAGACAATGTATTATATGCAGAAAGGTGTAAAAGTGTATGGAAATGTATAGTGTATACGTATAAGATAAAGAGTGGAAGAGGACAGCAAGAAGCGGAAAGCGATAAATATATATTACAGCACAACGACTGATGAGTACTGCCGACACGTTCATCCGCTGGCGCCAACACTTCAAGCCGCTGCCGTCGTAACGTCCTAACGTCGCAGCGTGAACGGTCAATCGTTTCGGTCGTTCGCTCGCGACCGAACGAGCTACACCGTTAGAAGTATTTTCATAGCTCCCGACAGCCTATCCTGATAGTCGCTAAAGATGGCGGACGAAAGATATGGTCGCAATTCGTTTCATGCCATAAGTTACGGCTCACTTGATAAGCGGGATGACGAGAAAACCCTTAAGAGAGTTCGGCAGCTCTCTTAAGGGTTTGAAGGAAGACACTAATAAGTTAGACGCGTCGGGTTCACCAATCCCAGTCCTCTTGATCGAAGCCGGATTTGACGAGGGCTTCGGAGGCATCGCCGTCGCCATCGTCGGGGGTGAGAGGTGGCAGGGTGTCGCCAGCAGATACGGTGATGAGCAGCGGCTCGCTGTCAATGCGGTGCCATTCTATTGTCGGCGTGAGATATGTTCTTTTCATTGCTGCCGTGTTTTTTTTAGTCATCTGATGTATTACTTGACGATAACTTTACGCCCATTAACGACATAGATACCTCTTTTTAATGACGAATGACGAATGACGAGTGACGAATGATCGATGCGTCGTCCGCTGAGGTCATACCATTTCCTCTCGACCACGGATGCAGCGGCTGGTGTGAGGCTGACGGCCGTGGTTATGCCGTCCACGTCGAAGGCGCTGAGGGCTTTCACACCTGCCGACTTATCCTTGAAGTAGGCACGGAAGGCTTGCATGTTGGAGCCCGCGGTGTTGCGCTTGAGCTTGTTGTCGGCGGCTACGTAGTAGTCGTTGGCGCCGATAGCGGTAGGAGCATAGATACCGACGAAATCATAGTTGATGCCTTCGTCGGCGGTGAGGCCTGCGGCGATGGTGGTGTTCATCGTGATGATGCTGGTGACGTCGATGGTGGGCATGACGAGATAGGGAATGCCAGCTTCGATCTCGCTGACGCTGACGAAGTGAATGACACCGTCAGCTGTCTCGCTCTCGAAGCGTGCCACCTGAGCACCGTCGCCGAAGTTGCGGATAATGGCCTGGGCGTTCATGGCGTGGGGCACGACGAGGGTGTTCCACATGCCGGCCTTCATCGCGCGTGTGACCACGGCATTCTTGCCTACACCCGCACCGGCGGTGATGGCTGCCGTGTTGTCGGCGTTGTCCTTGAAATCCACGGTCTCCACTTCCGTCACCTTCCAAAAGGAGCGCGGACGCCCGCCGAGCGTCACGGCAAAGCCCTGGGCATAGCCCTCGGCACGCCAGTTGGCACCGTAGGTACGGTCGCCTTGAAAGGTGAGGTCGCTCTGGTCGGTGGAGGCGAAGGCGTAGTAGGCCTCACCCTTGGCGGGGTCGTTGACGACCATGATCTCCAGGGGTGTATCGGCGGTGAGCACGGGCTGCTCATTCGACTTCGTGCTTTGCATGTACTTGCCGGTGAGGGCGTTGCGGACGTAGAAGCAGTTGTCGTTGCCCGAGGCCTCGAACTGCCAGAGGGCATTCGATGTGCGGCCTGTCTCGACGAGCACACGTCCCGTGCGTCCGTCCTTCATGTAGTAGTTGCCGTCCTGGTAGTTGGTGAAGGTGTACTTCTTGTCAGCGGCGAAAGGGCCGTCGGGTGCCTCCTCCTTCTCGACAATCTTCCAGAACGAACGATGGTTGGTGCCGGCCACGGCAGCGAAGCCCTGGCCGGTGTCAAAAGGGCGGCCCGTGTCGTTCTTGCTCTTCCAGTTGAGCCCTATGGTGCCACCTGTGAAGTCATAGACCGCCTGGTCTGTTGAGGCGAGGCCGTACATGCCTTCGCCCTCAGCCGATTTGGCCTCGATGTAGTATTCCACGGGCGTAGAGCTGAGCTTCACCTCCTGCAGGTTCGTCTTGCTGCTTTGCAGGTACTGCCCCGTCGTGGCGTTCTTGACGTAGAAGCAGTTGGGGTTGTCGGTGGGCTCGAACTTCCAGTAGCTGTTGTCGGACAGAGGTGCCACGGCCACCACGTTGTCGGTATTGCCGTTGTCCTGCAGGTAGGCGTTGCCGTTGTCAGCGTTGCGGTTGAGGATGGTGTAGCTCTTGGTGGTGCTGAAAGCGGTGTTGGAGGCAAGTCCTACGCGCACGGCCCAAGCCCTGTAGGCCTGCTTGAGCTCGGTGACCTTCTCTGGGTTGGCGGCCGAGACGTCGGTCGTCTCGGAGAGGTCGTTGGCGAGGTTGAAGAGCTGCCAGTTGCCGCCGTCGCATTTGGCGGTGAGGCGCCAGTTGCCGATGCGTACGGCACGTCCACTCTCGTGCTCCCAGAACAGGGTGCGTTCGTCGTCCCATGTCGTCGCTCCGTTGATGAGGGGCATCAGGCTGCGGCCTTCCTGAGCCAGCGGCAGGATGGTGTGACCTTTATAAGTCTTAGGATAGGAGGCCTCGGCCAGCTCCAGACATGTAGGCATGACGTCGATGAAATGGCAGGGCGCCTTGACGATGCCGCCCTTCTGGCCTTTGAAGCCTGCGGGCCATTGGATGATGGTGGGCGCAGCCGTGCCGCCGTGGAACGACTCGCGTTTCCAGTAGCGGAAAGGTGTGTTGACGGCTCCTGCCCAGCCCGTGTGCAGGTAGTGGTAGGTCAGCTCGTCGCCAGGAACAGCGGCGTTGCGCACAACCATCTGTCCGCTACGTGTGCGGTCGTGGCGGTCGAAATCGCCGATGCCGTAGTTCTCCGACGAGGCGCCGTTGTCCGACGTGAAGATGATAATGGTGTTGTCGTACATACCCTTGGCTTTCAGCTCATCAAGGATGCGACCTACGCCCTGGTCGATGCAATCCACCATGGCTGCGTGTACTTCCATGTTAGCCGCTTGCAGGGCTTTGTTCGACTCGTTGGCCCATGCGCGGCCCGACTCGTTGGGAGCGTTAGGCGTTTCGGCAGGATCCACCAGCCCGAGGGCTACCATACGGTTGTAGCGGTTAGTGCGCATCACGTCCCAACCCTCGTCGTACTTGCCCTTGTACTTGGCGATGTCCTCGGGCTTGGCGTGAAGCGGCCAGTGGGGGGCGTTGAACGAAACGTACATGAAGAAGGGGTCGTTCTGCGTGGCGAGGTCGTCAAGCATGTCGATGGCCTTCTGGGTGACGAAGTCGGTGGAGTAGAAATCATCGGGTATGGCATCGGTGTAGATGGCCTCCTCATTGTGTACAAGCGAGAAAGGGTCGAAATGGTTGCACACCCCCCAGATGGTTCCCCAATGCTCCTCGAAGCCGCGGTTGCAGGGATAGGTCTCGACGGGTGCGAAGGGACGGTTGTCGAACGTGTTCTGGTGCGAGAGCCATGCCAGCTGGTCGGCGCTGTTGTTGCCGCCGATGGCCTGGGTGCGCGACAGGTGCCACTTGCCGCTCATGCGGGTGCGGTAGCCTGCAGCGAGCAGCGCCTCGGGGATGGTGACGCACTGGGTGTTGAGGCTTACGCCCATGCCCGTGATGCCGCACTCCTGAGCATACATGCCGGTGAGCAGCGAGCCGCGCGAGGGGCAGCTGCGACCGCAGTTGTAGAACTGGGTGAAACGCACTCCGTTGTCGGCGAGGCCGTTGATGTTGGGTGTGTTGATCTCGCCGCCGAAGCAGCCGAGGTCCGAGTAGCCCATGTCATCGACCACGATGAGCATGATGTTAGGCCGTTCGGCCTGTTGTGCCGCCGCCATGCCGGGCAGAAGGGCTGCGGTCAGCGGAAGGATTTGTCTGGTGTTCAGGTTCATAATCGTTGCGGGTTACTTATTTCATAATGACGATCTTACCATTGTAGATATAGATACCTCTTTTTATTGAGGATTCTTCAAGTGTGAAGCGTCCCGATGGGCCGAGCGGATGATTGAGGATTCTTGAAGGGTCAAGCGTCCCGTTGGGCCGAGCGGATGAATGAGCGACGCGCTGTCCGGCGAGATTGAAGATGGAGGTCATGCGACCAAGGTCGAGCGTGCCATTCTCCATTCTCATCATTCCGTCAGCGCCGACCGCAAAAGGGTAGCGCGGGGAGATCTCGTTGTAGCCGTCATCGCCGAAGAGCACGGCGAAGTAGCTGCCGGCATCGTTGATCGTGAACTGGAGCGTGCCGTTGGCGGCAGAGGTGTACTGCCAGGCATACGACGGGTCGCTGCTGCCGGGGTGCTGGCTATCCTTGTAGATACCGACCCATGCGTTCTTGCCCACGGGGGCATTCTCGTAGCTCACGGTGAGTGTGCCACCGGGCTGGAGGGTTGTGGTGCTCAGCGAGAGACTGGGTGCCGTGGAGCCCGTCACACGTATGGTCTGCGGAACGGAGTATTCGCTCCAGTCGAGGTTCATCGAGCGGTTGCGGCAACGGATGAAATAGGTGCCGGAGGGGAGGTCGGCGGCGGTGAGCTCAAGGGTCGTGACGGGCAGTCCGTCGCGAACGTTCTTGGGCAGGTATTTGTTATCGACATCGTAGAAATCCTCGAAGAGGAGGATGCGGCTGAAGACGATGTCCGAGAACTGGGCGTCGCGGGCTATCTGGTACTGGCTGCTGTGCAGGCCCTCGACGGCGGTCGGCTGCTCGATAGTGGCGGGCAGGGGAACGACGTATGCGGAGCCATCGCGGGTAAACCGTGAAGCACAGTCTATGGCGGGCTTGGTGGGGATGTCGGGCTGCGAGAGGCAGCGCGAGAAGCGGTCGATGAGCACGTTGTCGAGGGCCAGACGGCGGTTGCCGATGGAATAGGTCTCCACGGTCATCGTGGCGCTCACGGGGTCGAACTCCATGATCTGATAAGTCCATTGGTCGATGGTCTTCTGCACCTCGTCGCGGTTGCGGTTGTCGGGCGTATTGCCCCACAGCTGCTCGTAGTCCTGAGCCGACGTGCCCACGCCGCCACCTGTGATGATGTGATAGACGGGCCATGGGGTCAACTGGCCACGGGCATAGAGGTGATGGTGTCCGGCGCAGTTGATGACATGTTTCTTCGACGCCGCGAGGATGGGCATGACCTCGTCGGTCATCCACGGGTTGGTGTCGCCCGCCCATTGCTCGGCAAACATCGGGCGGTGCTGCACGCTGACGATGAAGCGCACCGAGGCGTCGGCATCGGCGGCAGCGACCACACGCTGCACCCATTGTTTCTGTACGTCGGACGTGCCGTCGGTGTTCATCACGACGAACAGCACGGGGCCTGCCTGATAGGCGTAGTAGAGGGCTGTGCCGCTCGTGATGCCCTGATAGTCGATGTTGCCGTAGGAGGCATAATGACGCTTGTAGAGTTCCAGCTGCGGATCCTTGAACAGCTCGTGGTTGCCGACGCAGGTCATGATGGGCACGTGGGACATCACCTCGCGCGATTTATAAAGATGTGTAAACTCATACTGGCGCACGGAACCGGAGTCCACCTGGTCGCCCACGTTCATGAGCAGACGTATATGGTCCTCCAAGGGTGCCTCGCCATATTTGGCGTCGAGGGTGCGCTTGGCCATGCGCAGCAGCCATTCGTAGTCCGACCGCTCGTTGCGCTGGTGGTCGCCGACCATCAGTATGCGGAAGGGCTCGGTGCTGTCGGCCTCGGGCTGT
>Ga0247611_10000929_pt1 | contig 55753 bp, 39 predicted proteins | sample 177DNAGHGhighgp2_FD_192422 | JGI IMG/M metagenome (GOLD analysis project Ga0247611, IMG submission 192422) | Sheep rumen microbial communities from Palmerston North, Manawatu-Wanganui, New Zealand - 1770 DNA GHGhigh gp2 | ecosystem: Host-associated > Mammals > Digestive system > Stomach > Rumen... | reverse complement strand
GGAGTATCACTCCAAGTTCAATTATTACATGTAACTGTTTTAGATACTCAGCTACATAATCAATATGGATTATCATCAGAATAACATGTACATTTTCATCAATTACTTGTTTTTGAACAACATCATTGTGCAGGACAATCATTTGCTACACAGCTATTTCAATCTATATGATATCCTGATTTTGCCGAAGTAATCTTATATTTTAATGATCAAGCTGAACAACTTCATCATGATGCAGTATATACCTGACAACTACTACAATTACAATTGCTTGGACATGATGATAAGCCATAACTTGAACAGCTTTGACCAGATGTTGAACAACTTCAATTGGTATAACTTCATGATACACTTCAATTTGTACACGTTCTTGTCTGTGAAACATTTGAACATGTCGTTGGACAAGATGGTGAAGATGAATAATAACAGGTTACTGAGCTTCAACTTGTTAATGCTTTTCAACATACAGTTCAACATCATGCACTACAACTACAAGCTCAATAACTTCACGATAGACTTCAATTTGTACATGTTCTTGTTTGTGATGAACATGATCATGTTGGTGAACTTGAATAATACATTGTCACAGAGGTTCAACTTGTTAATGACTTTCAACATACGTTTCAACATCATGCACTACAACTTCAATAAGTATAACTTCATGACAAACTTCAATTTGTACATTTTCTTGTCTGTGATGAACATGATCATGTTGGCAAACTCGAATAATAACATGTTACAGAATCTCAGTTCCTTAACGTCTTTCAACATGCTGTTCAACATCATGCACTACAACTTCAATAAGTATAACTTCATGATAAACTTCAATTTGTACATTTTCTTGTCTGTGATGAACATGATCATGTTGGTGAGCTTTCATAATAACATGTTGCTGAATCTCAGTTCCTTAACGTCTTTCAACATGCTGTTCAACATCATGCACTACAACTTCAATAAGTATAACTTCATGATAAACTTCAATTTGTACATTTTCTTATCTGTGATGAACATGATCATGTTGGTGAGCTTTCATAATAACATGTTGCTGAATCTCAGTTCCTTAACGTCTTTCAACATGCTGTTCAACATCATGCACTACAACTTCAATAACTATACGGATTTGTATCCCAGGTTCAATTAGTCTGACACTTTGAAGTTCTTACTACTGTACTACAAGATCATGTTGGAGTACTCGTACTATACGAAGTACATGATGATCATGGTGTCGTCCATCAACATGCATCACTATAACATTTTATATTCGTTGCATTCGAACTTGTACATGTTGTAGTCCATCATACATTATCTTTAATTGTTACACTACATGATGTATTATATGTTGATATCGTACAACTTCATCATGCTGTTGCTATTCATGATGCTCAATCTGTTGAACTTGATAATGTCGCTGTTACACTTGAGTTTGTATTTGTACTCAATGATGGGCTATAACTCCAACTTCAACAACTTGGTGCTGTCTTATCTACATATACACCTGCAGTTCTTGCCGGACACGTTGTTGTATTTCATACATTATCCTTTATTGTATATGATGCTATTGTTGATGTACTTGTTGTACTACTAAATGTTTTGCTTCATCCACTATAACTTCAATTACATCATGATTGTCCATCACTACATCCGTAGTAGATTGTTCTATTTCCACTTGTCCATGATGAACCGTCTCAACTATTCGTACAACTTGGCGCTGTCTTATCTACATATACACTTGCTGTTCTTGCTGGACACGTTGTTGTATTTCATACATTATCCTTTATTGTATATGATGCTATTGTTGATGTACTTGTTGTACTACTAAATGTTTTGCTTCATCAACTATAACTTCAATTACATCATGATTGTCCATCACTACATCCATAATAGATTGTTCTATTTCCACTTGTCCATGATGAACCATCTCAACTATTCGTACAACTTGGCGCTGTCTTATCTACATATACACTTGCTGTTCTTGCTGGACACGTTGTTGTATTTCATACATTATCTTTGATTGTATACGATGCTATTGTTGATGTACTTGTTGTACTACTAAATGCTTTACTTTGTTCACTTGTTGCACATCATGAGTCTCCATCACTACATCCATAATAGATTGTTCTGTTTCCACTCGTCCATGATGTTGAATCTCATCTGTTTGTACAACTTGGTGCTGTCTTATCTACATATACATTTGCTGTTCTCGATGGACAGTTTGTAGTATTTCATACATTATCTTTAATTGTATATGCTGGAATCGTTGAGGTTGTAGTAGTTGTACTAAATGTTTTACTTCATCAATTATAACTTGAACTACATCATGATTGATCATCTTTACATCAATAATATATTGTTCTATTCGAACTTGTCCATGTTCAATCTCAACTATTTGTACAACTTGGTGCTGTCTTATCTACATATACACTCGCTGTTCTTGCTGGACATGTTGTACTATTTCCTGCATTATCTTGGATTGTATATGATGCTATTGTTGATGTACTTGTTGTAGTACTAAACGTTTTACTTCATCAACTTGCTCAACTCTTACATCATGATGTTGCATCGCTACATCCATAATAGATTGTTCTATTTGAAGCCGTCCATGTTCAATCTCAACTATTTGTACAACTTGGTGCTACTGTATCTTGTATTATACTATCACTATAACTTGTTGATGTGTTTCATACTGCATCTTGATACTGTACATATACTGTCTTTGATCATTCGTTCGCATTACATCAATATGATGTTCCAAACGTCCAACTCTTACTTGTTGCATAATTCTCCCAACTACTCCATGTACTATTGTTACAACTAAATCTCATCTTTGAGACTCATGCTCACACTCTTACATCACTTGCACTGAGATTTAGTGTTACAGTCTTACTTGTTGTATAGGTTGCGTTACTATTTATTGTTATACTTCATGTTGGTGCTGTTACATCTGGTGCATTCGCTGTCACATTTACTGACGTATCTGGCATTGTGAATGTATAGTTCTTCGTTGTTGTTGAAAAGATTGTTACATCTTGTAATGCACTATTCTTTCTTGTTGTCGGTGTTCATGTCCAACTTGCCCATGTATATCAATCATTTATTAATGTCGAATTGATTGTTACACTTGCATCACAATTATATGTTCATCATCAACTTACTGCACTTACTCATGCTCACTTATTTAGTGTTACTGTATAACTATTTATTTTCCACTGTGCATTTGCTGTCTTACTTGGTGATGCACTCACTGCTGGGGTCCATGATGTATATGTTGCTCATACTGATCATAAATCCCATCAATTAAATGTATAACAATATCTACTATATCCATTACTTGGTAGCTTATATGATGGTGTTGTTATTCATCAATTACTATTATAATACTGTGTCGTTGTTAGTGATCCTACACTTCCATTCGCTGGTCTTGCTGTATTTCAATTTCAATTGAAACTTAACGTTGTTGTTCTACTAAACTTTCCATAGAATGTTGGCACCTTATTATATGTCGGATTTACTGTTGTACTTGTTCAATTATACACTGTACATGTCGCACTTGTATCATTATTACACCATCAGATAAAACTCCATCATACACTATTCGCTGGTAGCGTTGCTGACTGTGTTACCGCTGTACTTCAATCTGCATTATAATACTGTGTCTGCGTATTTACTGCTGATTTTGAGTTTCCACTATAGAATGTTACTGTTCTTGAGTATCTTGCACTGAATGTTAATGTACTTAAGTTCCATGCTGGTATTATCGTTGTGCTTGTTCAATTATACGCTGCACATGTCGCACTACTACTGTTATTACACCAATGATCAAAATTCCATCATACATTATTCGCTGGCGCTGTTCACGCTTGCGTTACCGCTCTCGCTGTTGCTCAATAATAATACTGCGTCTGTGTATTACTTGTTCATCATCATACTCATGATTTGAATGTTATCGTTCTTGAATAAATCGCATAAAAACTTGTATTATTACTTACTGTTATCGCCTGCGTATTATTATATGTCTTCGTACTCGTATTACTATTTGTTGACCATCATAATGCACTCCAACTATATCATAATGAGGTTGGCGCTGGTGCTGCTGGTAATGTTCACTCCGTTGCACAATTATAGATCGTTACCTCCCTCGTTGCCTGCGCTGTGCTCGTTGAATTCGAATAGAATGTTCATGTTATCTTCTTACTATATATTGCATACACTGTCTTACTACTTGCTGGCATCCTATTACTATTTCATGCCTCGTTCTTTCAACACGTTCATGCTCATGCACTTGTCGCTGTCTTATCACTATTCCATCCCACAAATACCCATGCTGGCGTTGATGTTATTGTCTTCTGTGCGCTCTCTTTACTTGTATCACAGATTACTGCATCATAATAATACATTACTTCCTTATTCGCACTCGTTCAACAATTCGTTTTGTGATCATATGTTAACTTATACTGATTTCTTGTATAATACAATTTTATCACTCTCGTTCAATCTGGTAACAATGTCGTACTTGTTCTCTTATCCCATGTTCATTCTCAATTCTGGTTCAATGCCCTTCAATAACTATACGTAAATCATACTATCGCTACCTTCTTATCTGCTAATGTTATTATTGAATCACTCGTATCATAAAAAGTTTGCGTTGAATTTAATGTATATGAATTCATTGAATCTGCATTAGGTACTGTATTCGCATTCGCATTTAAATTCTGGATATAATGCTCTACTACGTATTTCGTATTCGTATTCGCTTCCCAATTCGCATAAAACACTCTATCTCATGTACTTCATAATGTGATCTTTAGACTCTTCGTTGGTGTGTTCTGCCATTCGTGTTTATCCTTCGCTCATCCCGTCCATCATTTGAATACGTATCATACTCTACTCGCATCTCATAACGTTATCGTATTCGTATCAATATTATAACTTGTTACTGTATTCGGATTACTTCCTCTATACTTCTCCTCTCACAATCTATTACTATCATATGGAATCGTCTTGAACGAATTAGCATCAAAACTAATACTATACTCGTCTGGCGTACAACTTCCATGATGCGCTGTGATATTACTTATCTTACTCGTTGATGATGTATATGTCCTATGATAATATGTCTCACATGTGAAACATACTACCTGGTTATTATTATTCGCTGAGTTATGCGCTATGTCGTTTCCATCATTCTGCGCTAAACAATTCCACTCCAATCATTTCTTTACATTACGCGTTGGACTCATCAAATTCTGAACCCCTGTAGCTATTCATGCTACCTGAAATGCTCTTGAGGTATCCACTAATTTACACCCTCTCTCCTTATTCTTTCAATTTACTAGCTCCTCACATTCCGCATTTCTTGTCTGCAAAGTTCCACAATTCACGGTGATTCCGTCATTTGTACATTTCCATGTCCATTCTCAGATTGCCTTATTCACTGATGTATTGAAATATTTTATATCACTCACTGTTCATCTTTCACAAAACTTCGCACTTGACATTGATTTGAATGTTGTCTCTGTTATCAAGTTGCTCTTTCCGTTTAATCAGTTCGTTAATCTTATTCAATTATAATTATATGTTGTCGCACATTTTCACTCTGAATCTACTATCACCTTACATACGTTATTATTCCTTACTGTTCACACTGGACAACTCCATGCACATCCTACTCATTCTGCACTTGTGTCTTGTCATACCCATGCTGGGTTTTTATTCGCTGGATAAGTTACTTCCCATCACTTCGTACTCGCATTCCACATCTTTACCACTCTATCTATTCACTTGATTGCGTTCTCTGGTATCTCGCTTCATCCACTACATGACTCTACCTTCATATTCGATACACATTTCTTCTCATTCGGATCAAAGTGCATTCACTCTCAACAGGTACATGTATTTATTGTCTTTCAACTTACTGTCTCTACTCATCATTTTATTAATCATTTCGTCTCATCACAATTCCATTCACATCCGTCTACTGTTCATCCATGACTTGTATAATATGCGTACTTCTGTACCCATTTCCATTGTCAATCTTCATAACTTAAGGTATATCATCTATTCGTACACGCTCTTCATGTCTTCACTGTAGATAATGTTACATTTCATGATAACACCTCCTTTCAGTTTGTATATGTTCACACTGGGGCTGATATACATAAGTTTCAACTTAAATTATAATTATCTGTTCCACTCTTTAATTTTATCTGTGCTGCTCATTCATACTTACTTCTACTATAATATTTGAAATATCATGGCGCACATTCGTACTCACAACTATTTATATTCGTTCAACTACTCGTAAATTTTCAAAAATATGGGTCCTCTCATTCTTCCTCATATACCGTTGTCCCTGCTCATACTGCGTACTGCGCCCATAAATATACCTTCGCTGGTATATTACAATCTTTTCATCTTAAATCTTGATTATCCTCCTCTGTATATGTCCCTATAGGAGCTGGATCACATGTCCTCTTCTCCGGATTATACACAAATCATCATTTACAACTATAATCACAATTATTCTTCTTATCTCATGCACTCTTCCATCAATTAGATGCTCATCATGTGTATCTTGGTCACTGTGTATTTTCATCCCATGTACAACTTATACAACTTGATTGATACCATCCTATTGGACTCTCCGCATTCGGATAATATCATCTCGCACATTCGTATACGCACTCTCTTGCTGTTCACGCTACGTTCTCTACTCATCCATATGTCCATTTTAATCATACCCATCATCATGATCATCCATTCGCTTCCCTTGACCATCTCGGACTTCAATACGTATTAGGGGTTCCATTCTCTCCGTTATGTAATACCACGGTATTTATATCTATCAATGTATTCGTACCTGGCTCATATGGTAATACACAATATTTATCTCATTCGGGATCCTTCTCTAACTCTCATCATTCTTCTTCCGGATCTTCTACCATATCCTCCGGTGGAACTCATCCTGCACATACGTAAATTGACACCTCATCCTCCTTTAACGCATACCATTTCTCTCCATCACATCCACACATCGCTGTCCAATCTCCTCTACTTACTGTCATGATCGTTCATGCACTATTTGCGTTACATTCTAAGTCCTCTATCTCTTTATTATCATCTCATGTTATTAACAATCATCATAACTCACTTCCATCTAACATTACCTTCGGATTCTCATTATTCACTCATACTCAATTCTTCGGATATACGTAAAATCATCATCCGATATTCGGTTTTACTTCTCAACTTCCATTCCATACAAATATCTTCCTTACCCCTTCGTATCCATTCTCTACATGCAATGGTCTTACGTTATTTCATAATATTATATTCTCTTCTCCCGCTTCGTTATCCTTATTCTCATCCGTTGAACTCTCCCCTAATCATACTACTAACACTTTATTCCCATCTATCGCCTCCTTCTCTCATCAGATCACTACATCATTATCTTTTGGATGACGAATTAATGTTCACTTTGATCACAATATTCACAACTTATATCACTCACTACTTAAGTTATCCGCTCATCAGATGATCACTGATGCTACTAAATCTTGGGCATTATTCGTTCAGCTCTCTCTATTCCCATTCCTCGCTCATCAGATGATTATATTATTTTTTACCCCCGTATTTATTCCTCCGTTTATCTCGTTATCTATTACTGAGTCTTCTCCTCATAGTACACTATTGTTATTCACTCATTTATTAGTTCCTCATACTATTAATCATGCTGCATTTATCGCTCACTCTACATCTAACCTAATCTCTCATCAACTCTCTACTGTCTTTATTAATATCTTACTATTTATCCCTCAATCCTTATTATACACTTCCATTCATGTTAGGTATTCTGCTCTATTCATTATTCAACTATATACTCATCATCATGCTGCTATTACCTCCCCTCAACTACTTCACAACAAAATTACTCAACTTACTAATAATAGCATTGATGTTACTATCATACTTAGTGAACTTTTGTTTTTGTTTATTTTCATACCTTTTCTTTAATTTTTAAATATAAGCGGTGAATCGAGCTATTCTCACTCTTTTCCCTATTATCTTCTATTATATCTACTACCACCTCCCTTGACAATTTTATTACCTTACCTTTTTTATTTTCCTCTAGACTCTTCTGAGATTTGTGATGTGGTATGTGGTTAACAGAAAATTTTTAAATATTTTTATAATTTATTACCTATTGATTTTTTTAGACTAATTTGTTATTATGAATAATCTAAACAAATAACAAACAAATATATGAGAATATGAAAAAAGAAAAAACTTTTAACTCTCTGATTGTTCGACCTTATAAGATTGAACTTATTCTTAAATTTCTCGCCTCACTTTTCGTTGCTTCTATTTTTATGTGCTTTTATTTTATAGCACATAAAAATGGTGTAATTGATTTGAAAAGAAATATTTTCTTAGGGGGAGTAATTATCTCACTCGCGTTTTCTCTCTCAAGCATCGTTGCTTTTCTCATGGTTGTTTTCGCTAACAAAGAGAAAAATGAAGGTAAGAAAGATGGTTATTATTACAACTGGTTATATAATCGCAAAGTTCTTACATTAAAACAACGGTTAGAAAAGGAAAAAAATAGAATTAAACAACAAGAAAAAATAATCGAGCAAGAGGAGAGAATACTAAATGAACTTTGAATTAAAAAAAGACCGGATATTATTATATCTAGGTCTTTTTTTGTTTATTCTTGTAAAAAATGGTTAAATGATTTAATCTTTTCTTTTCTTATTCAAAAACTTTTTTCTACTATCGGGACCATAAATTCTGATGGAACTAAATGAAGGTCTATTTGTGATTTAAGTTGGTTCTTTAATAGCTTTAATGATAAATATTTTCATGATATTAATATCCATTTGATTGGATTCCTAGTATGAGATTGTTTTATGTAATTTTTTAGTGATAACTTTTTTATATATGTTGTTTCGTATAATGAATGTGGATATGGATCAAAATATCAAAAATCATGGTACATCATCCATCTTTTTGTGTGAATTTTTTTAGTAAAACCTAAAGGCATCCATCACAACCAACGTAACATACTATGATACCAAATTAAATCTGGTTTCTCATTTTTTATGAAAATAAGAAATTTTATTGCTCGATATATATTACACATTCACAGACCTATTCAGAATATTTTTTTTATTTTTCATAATATTCATTTTGGACAAGTACTTCAAAAAAGAACAACTTCATAACCTTTTGATTCTAAAAGAGATTTTACATCATGGATGTAAGTCTCTATTCCTCAAATTTTATTTATAAAATCACTTACCATCACAATTTTTCTAACTTTAAAATCAAAAGTTAGATTTTGAAAACTTTCAAACCATTTTTCTTTTGTATATCTATTCGCGATTGATTTTGATTTTTCTGCAAGTTCTTTGTAAAATAATACAGATTCTTTTTCTTTCTCTTCTTGCAATTTAATAAGCATAGTAGAAAATCTTGCGAATTCTGTTGACCCTTCACATTCCTCTATATCATATCATTTCATTATAAATGGAATTAATCCTCATTTTCTAAATCAAACAACTGGGATTCCCCATTTTAATACATTTATTGCACTTAATCAAAAAGTTTCTAGAAATCTCGATGGCATTAAACAGTAATCAATATTTTCAAGATACCTTTCTACTTCACTTAAGGGTTTCCATCAAAAATAATGAACTTGTTTAAAACGATTAGAAAGTTCTAAAATTCAATTTTCATAACTTCAAGTTCAAAAAATATATATTTCAAAAGGAAGCTCCTCATTAGGATATTGATTTATAAAATCAAAAATAAGATCAAATCCTTTCTCTTGTTCTAATCTTCAAAGAAAAAGAAGTCATAGTTTTCTTTTTTGCATTAATTGAAAATGCTTTATAAAGATATTTGTTTTCTATAAAATTTTACTAATAAATCAAGTAATGTTATATCACTTCTATCGAGTATTTTTTATGGTATCTTATTAACATTAAGATTGAAACAATTGCACTTAATGCCTCTGCTACTGGAACTGCTATCCATAATCCTTTTACTCACATTATTTCGGAGAAAATAAGGATAAACATTACTGTAAAAACAAGACTTCTAAGAATCGAAACTAATCAAGAAATTTTTCAATTTCAAACACTTGTAAAAAATGATGAGGTATAAATATTTATTCATGCAAAAAGGAAGCAAAAATAAAAAAGATATCATCAATTAAGGGCTATTCCTATCACATCTTCATTTCACCTTCCAATCAAAGAAATTACTTTCCCTCAAAATATATACAAAATTGCTGTAATTAAAATTGAAAAAATTCCTATGATTCTGATATTATTTCTTACTAGAATTCTTAAAGATTTGTGATCTTTTTCTCAGAAAAAGAAACTTTCAATTGGTGCTACTCAATTTGAAAATCAAATGAAGATAGAATATACAAATAATTGAATATACAAAACTATGGTAGCAGCGGCTACTCAATCTTCTCATAAAAATTTTATCATAAGAATATTAAATAAGAATGTTATTATACTTAATGATACATCGGTTATCATCTCTGATGATCAATTTTCTAATGTCGAACAAATCTCGTGTAATCTTAGTTTGAATCTTGTTAAGTATAATTTTGTATTCTTTTCAAAGAAATATACCAATCAATAAATTGCAATAAGAGACCGTGCTATTCCAGAAGCTAAACCTGCTCAAGAAATTCACATGTTAAAATAACGAATTAAAACATATCATAATATAATATTTGTTATTCCTCAAAATACTGTTATTACGAGTCCAGTTTTTGCTTTTCATGCTGTAATAAAAAGCATCTGAAATACTTGTTGTAGCAATCATGCAATAGAAAAAAGTGACAATATTTTTAGATATTGATAACTTCAATCGTAAAGTACCTCATTAGCTCATAGTAAATTAACAATATTACCCGCAAAAAAATAGGTTATAACGGATAAAATTCATCATAACAATATTGTTAGAAGAATAATTTGAGAAAAAGATTCTCTAGCTCTATCCTCATTTCATTCTCATAATTTTTCACTAATTATTGCACTTCATCATGTTCATATCATCACTCCAATTGCCACAATGATACAAATATATGGATAGACAATATTGATACTAGACAAGGCTTCTGTTCAGATATATATTGAAGATAAAAGTCAATCTGCCATTCAATAAAGAGCTGTGAATATCAACATTATTACGGATGGAAGACTATATTTTATAATATCGTTTACCTTAATAATTCATATATCTGTTTTTCTATGTCTTAACCATTTTCTCATTTTTTACCTTATTTTTTTAAAAATGTAAGTTTATCATCCATCTTATAATTTTACATAAGAATATTTAATAATTTATTTTTTGCAAATTTTCTCTTATCTTTATATAATTATAAGTGAATAATATTTTTATTTATTGAATTTTTAAATATGAATGAATGAAAACAAGAAGTTATAATAAATGCATCTGAACAAAGAGAACATGGACGGATAAAAAATCAAATTAAAGAAGAACTAAAAACATTAAACAAAGAATGTTTCTATACAAAAGAATGAAATAAGATAAAATATGATATGGTTACAGTAAAACAATATCTAAATTCTTTAAAAGAAAAGAAAAATTGGAAAGAGCTTACTTCAAAAAATTCCTCTGCAGTGATTATGGCTATACAAATTGCATTATTTAGTGAAGGATATCGTTTTTGAAAAATTGACTGAATATTATGAGATAGAACTGTTTCTGCTATAAAGAGTTTTCAAAAAAGAAATGGTTTATCTATTGGTATTTATTGAAATTCAATGCCGTGAACCATAGATAAACTTGTCAAAAAATTAGAAGAAAAAGAAAAGTGAAAAGAAGAAGTTGTTGAGTGAAATGATATAAGTAATCAGGATAGTAGCCAAATCGCCTCTTGAAATAATGATAAAGATAATTCTGTAAAAATTAGTGGAAATGAAAAAGATAAGGAGGAAATTCTTGAGACTGCTATAAGTCCCGAAGTTCAAACTATTATAGATTCTCATTGATGACACATTGAATCTCTAAAAAATCTAACAAAAATTACATATGCTGAAGCAGCTGCTTTAGCTGAACATGGTCGATCTTATCTTGATCTCTCTGGAATAGAAAACATAAAACCTAGTACACTTAAAGTTCTTCTCTATTGAAAAAATGAGTGAATAAAAAAAGTTAATTGATGACTTAATTTGTGAATCAAAGATTTAACTCTTGAAAATGCTAAAGTTATAGGATGAGTCAAAGAAAACGGTGAAAAAGATGGATGCGTAGTAAAACTTACATTTTCAAAACTTAAATCACTTTCTCCAGAAATTGCGTGATGTTTATCTTGATCTTACTGAGGTTTCTCATTTGAATGATTAGAATATATTTCTCCTGAAAGTATAAATGCTTTATCTAACAAGAATGGAACAAAAGAGTTTACCTTTTGATGAATAAAAAATTTGGATGAGGACGTAGCTAAAGCTTTTTCTGATTTTCCTTGAAATTCTTATATGACTGGAGTGAAAAAGATTAATAAGGAAGTTTCAAAACAATTAATTGAAAAAAATACTTGAAGGATTTTCTTGAATTGGTTAGAATTACCTCTTGAACAAGAAACTATTGAAAATTTATCAAGATGTACAAATGTTAATCTTCATTGAGATGTCTTAGAAGCTGTTGATAGACTTAAACATCCAGAAAAATATAACAATTAAAAAAACACTTCTAATGAAGTGTTTTTTTAATAATCTATTTTTCTATTTACTTAATTGCTCATATGTATATTTAGCATATTCATTAAGATAAGTTTGATACTCGTTTTCTACTGATTGTGCTGCCATTCATACCGCCATTAATCAGAAAGCTGCTCATAATAATTTTTCTCCTTCTTCATCAGAAAGTTTTGGTTCTCAATTCTCATCCTTAGGAGCAGAACTATATGCTTCAAAAATTGTTTTTAACGTCGCATACATAGAATCTCCTAATCCTTCCAATGTTTCAATGTATTCACTTGTTTTCTGTATTTTAGTATTTAACGAATACTCTCATTTATCTTCTGGTAATGTTTTTAAAATCTTTTCAAGGGACTTTACATATGTTTCGTCTTCTTTTTTCGCCTCATTATAGATTTTATCAATAAAATCTAGAATAACTTTTGGATCAGCATCTTCATCTATACCATCAAGTTCAAGCATAGCATCAAATCATGAGTGCGTTTCACTATAATCAAGGTGTGCTATTTCTAACTTTAGTGCTTCTTGAAGATTTTTATCTCCTTTTTTCTTTGCTAAATCTGAAAGTACATCAAGAAAAGGCCTATATGTATATGTTTTTCCATCAGATCATGTATAAAGAATTTCTTCTCATGGATTATCTGAAAGATTTCGATTCATCTCTTCTCAACCCTCTGGATTAAAATCTCATGGTTCATAATCATATGTTATTCCCCACTGCGTAAGTCATACTGTAACAGTTTTTCCATCTTGAGAACATGAATATAATGCGGAATCATCTCCTTCAATCTTAGGTGTTGTTACATTTCAATCCTTATCTTTACATGAATATACTTTATTCATTAAAGAACATGTATGTTTTCAATTCTCATCTTTATATGAATATACCCATTCTATAGTATCTTTATTTAAAGTTAACTCTCAATTTTTATCTTCACAAATTACTATTGGATCTTCTTTTTCAATAACAGTATGTGTAGGATTTTTATCTGTATTACCTAATGAATAAATTGATTCATATGATACCTGTTGATTTTTACTTCTCATCAGCATAATCATCACATTCCCTCTTTTTTCCAATCTTTCTTTTGGTGAAGAAATGTTATTCATAATTCATTTTTCTTTTAGTGCATTAAGATGTCATATATAATACTCTCCTCAATTTGATTCATAGGTATTTCACCATAAAGCTCTTGAAAGTATTGTTCAAAATTCTGCCCTTGAAATTGGATCTGTTGGCCTAAAAGAAGATACTCATTGTCCCATTAAACCTAATTGACAACTTTCAGTTACATATTGAACAAGATCAGGTGTTATATTTGAGTCTATAAATGCACATGACTTAGATATATCTGGAGTTTTTCATAAAAATTCTTTGGCAAATATTGATATCATTTTTGCCATTGCTTGTCTTGTAATATTTCATTCAAGATTTGCAGCTTCAATTGTTGATTGAGTTGTTATTCAATTTTGATAAGCCCAATTATAAGCTTCTATTTGCTCTTGTGTGTATTCAGTAGCAGATACTTGTGTTAAAAGTAAAATGGATAGTGATGTTATTCCTATTCATGTTAAAAGAAATTGTTTTTTCATTATTGTATTTATAATATAAATAATACCTTCTAAATAGATTTTTTTCTTCAAAAATCAACAATTTAATATAAAGAATATCTTTGCTATTTAATAACAATTCATTATATTTTTTGTGATTTATTTAGGATAAATTAAATATGGAGAATAATTTTAAACCTACTCTATTTAATGAATGAGAACTTAATAAATGGGCTAAAGAAAAAAAATTACAGCCATTTAAAGTCAAACAGATTTTTTATGAAATATATAAAAATCAAAATACAGAATGGGATGCTATGACTACACTTTCCAAGGATTTAAGATGACAACTTCAAAACGATTTTCATCTTTTAGCTGTTGAAATAATTGAAACTGTAGAAGCAGAAGATACTACTAAATTTGCCTTTAAAACCAGAGATTGAAATCTTATAGAAGCAATTTTAATGTATCACTGGCAGAATGAAAAATATGTAAAAGAAAATAATCCTAAACTAAATCGTATTACTTTATGCATTTCTTCCCAAGTATGATGTGCAATGAACTGTTTATTTTGTGTAACATGAAAATTATGATTTAAAAGAGACTTAACATGGGAAGAGATTATATCTCAAATTCTTTATGCTAACACCTATATAAAAAAGAGATTCTGAAAAAAAGAAGATTGAACAAATTATTGAATAAGAAATGTTGTATTTATGTGAATGTGAGAACCTTTATTAAATTATGAAAACTTAAGGAAATCTTTAGAAATTATGCTCAAACAAGATAGGCTCTCTTTAGGAAGAAGACATATTACTATTTCTACCTGCGGAGTTATCCCTTGAATAGAAAGACTTGTCCAAGATAATGTTGATGTAAAATTAGCAATTTCACTTCATGCTCCAAATCAAGAGTTGAGAAACAAAATTATGCCTATTGCTAAAGCATATCCTTTGGATGAACTTATGAAGATTATAGATAAATATGTCAAAGCTACTGATAATAGGATTTTTTATGAATATATCATGATTAAAGATTTAACCGATAAACCAGAATTAGCTCATCAACTAGTAAAACTATTAAAAAATAGGTTAGCTCATGTTAACCTTATCCCTTATAATGAAAATCCTGCCATTAATCTAAAAGAAAGTACAAAATCAAATATTCAAGTCTTCAAAACTATTTTGGAAGATTGAGGAATAACAGTAACTGTTCGTGATAGTATGTGAAGAGAAGCAAAGGGAGCTTGTTGACAATTAGGTTATGAAAAGATTAAAGAAAAAAATAAAAAATAATTTAATAAAAAAGGGCAAAAGTATTACTTTTTCCCTTTTAAAACTTGATTTAAGATCTTTCTGTTTAATTTTTTCTGTGAAGGTTGTAATATATAGCCTTCTGGAACAGAAATCGTCGTTTGAGTTTTTCCGTTTAATCTAGTGTTATTGATGCGGAATTTCTTTTTCCAGTCTGTTGAGGAATATGCAGCTTTGACTGTACATGTTGTACATGTAAAAGCAAAGTTCCCACCGGGATTGGATACATTTTCAGCATTTTCCACCTCAATAGTCATGTATACATAACTATCAAGATTTTCAACGGGTTGCTCTTTCAATTTTGCCTCTTCTTTTAAATAGGCTTCTAAAGAATACGATGTTTGCATATATTAAGTTTTTTTGTCTGAGAACAGTTATTGGGATTCTCAGAATATCCCGTTGTTGATATTTTTTCTCTCATTGTTTGCTTTATTTACTATAAGAATTTCATAATAAAAAATCAATAAATGAAATTTATTCCCTAATTCAACTTGAAAATATTCTACTAGTTCATAAGATATCCGAGCTAACTATTACAAATTATACTCACATGAACAAAAAAAATACTGTTAATCTTCTACAAGATGAATCATTGAGTCAAAAACTTATAAAGAAATGATTTTGGCTTTATTTTTTTTCTTATCTTACTGCTCCATTAGGATATCTTGTAAGATTATTCATTTCTAACTCTCCAGAAGTATCTGTTGCTGATTTTTGAGTTATGTACAGTATTGTTTCTCTTATTGCCTTTTTATACACATACAATGATCTTTGACTTACAGAAAGTTTACAATATTTTTTACCAAGATTCTATATAAAAAAAGAATATAATCATATTAAAACATCTGTGCTTCTTAGCCTTTGAGCACAGATCTCAACTTGAATTATAATTTCTCTCATTTTACGGTTTTGAAGTGATTGGTTAGCTATAAACTACTTTCATAGCGAAAATGCTGCATTAATTCTAAAATATTTTTGTATTTATTTTATTGGGAATAATCTTTTTCAAGTTTTACAAACAATATTTAATGCATTTCAAAAAACTTTTGATTATCAATTTGTTGAATTCGTAAGATGGTGTAGCATTTTTGCATTTACTCTCTTTTGTTTTTTCAGCTGAAGATGAACTATTGAACGATACAGTCTAAACCGAGTATTATGATTGTGAATTGGTATTATTATTGCAAGTCTACTCTATAGAAAATATCATTCAATCCTCATGCAGTGAGAATTTCAGTTGGATAAAGTTATGGTCAAAAAATATGTAAAATATGCATTATGGGCATTTATTTGATCTAGTATTGGGAACCTTTTCTGACAAATAATTCAACAAATGGTTCTTTATTTTATAGGACCGGCTAATGCCTGATACTATTCTAATTTCTTGAGTTTATTTTATATTGGGACGACACTTATTTGACCTATTATGGCTTTGATATTTCCAATTGTTTCTGAGCTTATTGAAAAAAATGATAAGAAAAAATTGTCACTTCTTTATTGATTTTTTTACAGTTATTTTTCTATCTTAATTTTAAGTTTTTCTACACTCTTTATTGTCCTTTGAAAAGAAATTGCTATTGCACTTTTTGGTAACGATTATCTTATTTCATGAATACTTCTTTCCCAAGCTTGAATTTTTTTACTATTTTCTCTTTTATCTTCTTTCAATTATTCAGTATTAGCTTGAATGTGAAAAGTAAAGGAAAGAGTTTATATAACTTGAATAGCTTGTTTATTAACAATTATTGTTAGTTATTTATGAATTAAATTCTTTGACATCTATTGAGCATGATTGGCATTTTGATTAAGTAATATTTTCACTTGGGGATTAAGTTTTTATTTATTACAGAAAGAACATTACGAATTCTCTCTCAATTGGAAATTTATAGTAAAAAACTTAATTACTTTTTCTGTATTATGATGTTGAATATATTTTCTCAAGGATATTTTTATCCAAATCGACTGAAATAGATGGTATATTATATTAAAACTAGTTCTCATATGAGTTATTTTTTATCTTCTTGTTTGATTGTGTAATATTGATATTATAAAATGACTCAAAAAAGAAGTAATGAATCTAAAATGATAGAATTTATGTATTTCAATAATATGATGAAAAAAACTTTTCTAATTTTCTTATTTACAGTATGCTTCCTTTTCTGTGCTTGTTCAGAAAAAGATATTTCAAATAACTCAGATATTCAAAGTTATTATCTTGTTGCAAATGGAGAAGACCCTTTTCGAAACATTACCATTACATGAAATATATTAAATTTTTCAAGTCCTGAAGATGAAGAGAGTTACGAAATAATAATTAAAAATGAAGGTAATGATTTCTACTTTAGTTGAGAAAATCTAAATTGAAGTTTTTTGAGACAAGATTGTATTGATTCATGAGTAGGAGAGGTACATCCTTACCAAGTAAAGATGTCCGTTGTTTACGAAACTGAAATTGTTGAATATAATTGATGTGGAGAAAAATATTAAGAAAATAGTCCTGTTGGCATATACTTTCAATCACGTAAAACCCTTCATTGAGGGGTTTTTTCTATTTTTCAAAGTCTTAAAAGAAGTGGCTCAATATCCTCTTCTAATGTTTTTTCACTTACTCAAAGCTGAAGCGCTATTGTTTTCACTCCAACTGGACGATCAAATTCTGATAAAATTTCTAAATATTTTTTATGAATTGGTTGCATTCCACCATCGTCTATTTGAACGTGAGAAATAAATTGTTCCCATGTTTCTTTAGTTACCTTTCATATTTTTCTGCTAACAACAAAATCTCTAAGCTTTATAACAAAATTATGTATTTCTCTTGGGACAGGAGCAATTTTTTCTACAAACTTTTCGAGTAATTCCTTTTCATAAATAATTTCATAATTATCTAAGTAATGCTGAAGAATAATTTTTTGCTCTTCCTTTGAATACTCTAAGAAATGAAAATTATAAACAAATCTGTTCTTCATTGGTTGAGATAATGACTCAGGTTTTGTTGTAGCTCATACTAAAGTAAATGGATTAATTGGTAACCTCAAACTTCATCACTCAGGCATTACCATATCAATCACAAAATCCTCCATTGCTATGTATAACACTTCCTCTATAGTCGGTTTGAGTCTGTGTATTTCATCTATAAATAAGACATCTCATATTTCTAAAGAGTTCAAGACACTTACTAAATCACTTGGCTTTGTTAAAGCATATCATGTTATAATTTTTAATTGAGTTCAAAGTTGTTTTGAGATAATTCATGCCATTGTCGTTTTTCAAAATCAACTTGGTCATGCGAAAAGTATGTGTCATAATTGTCCATTTCTTTTTTGTGCACTATCAATGGCTGTAGCAAGAACTGATTTTATTGAAGTTTGTCAAACAAAACTCTCAAATGAAAGGGGTCTTTGTGTATTTAATACTTTATCATCAGACTGTACCGAAATTTTTTTAATTTCCATATTTTTTTTGACAATTAAATATTCAATATGACTATGTATATTTTAAAGAAAAATTCAAGATATATTTATAATAATTTACCTTCTAATTTTTTAAATTCATCATCTGTCATTTCAGAAAGAATTTTCATTTTATAAAGATTCATAATCTCATTATCCAATGTTGGCTCATTATTAAATATCAATCGAAACGCTAAAACCATTTCTTCATTTGTTCATACACATTCAAAAGGCTTAATTCACTGTATTCAAAGCAATTCTTTAAATAATTCAACATTACTTATATCTTCTAATATATCTTTTCAAAAAATTTCATTCACAATCTCTTTTCAAAGAAAAGCTCTCATCATCGTATAAACGAATAAGCACTTTGGGCAAATTCCACACCGTAACTGATTTTCTGTTAACTTCGATCCCTCTATATGAAAATTTCTATTACAACTTGAAAATGTTTTAAAATACTGGGAATATTTACAAAATTCTTTCACTATTTTAATTTCATACCATTGTCTTAATGGAGAATATGATGAAAATCACTTCGAAATATATTTTGCGACATAATCATTAAACATATTTTCAAATTCTGAAGACTTACTTCGTTGATGATTAATCTCAAATCAATAATAAGTAGTATTTCACTCATCTGCACTTTTTTCCAATGAGGTTATTACTCTTTTGTATCAATAAAGATATCATACAAGAATTGAAACAAATGAGATAATACCTGTTATGGGTAAGTGCCCGTTATAATATCAATTCTCTATTAATTTTTTTATTTGATTAATATCTAGTGATCTTTTTATGATTAATCTTTTTTCTCATGTATTTGATGCTGCAAGCTCGTGCAGGGGAAAATCTTTTCAAAAAGAGAACAAATCAAATTTTTCTTTTTCTTGTTTCAATAATTCTAATGTAACTAAAGAATCCTTCCCTCATCAAAAAAGAACCAGTGATTTATTCGCATTAAAATTAATATCTCTTATTTTTACTTCTCAATCTTGAGATAGAAAATTTGCGAGTCAATTTGGATTAAGTTCATTCCTATAGAAGAACTCTCATAATCATTTTAGATAAAATGTATTCCAAAAGTTCTTTTGTTTCTCATCTAATGATATTGTTTTTACTAATATTTCTTTAGTCGGAAAAAGCTTATAATAGCTTACTCATAATGCTATATGAATATGTGAAAGGATATGTTTAATATCTTCATCTTGATTATTACGTAACCAGAAATCCCCTTTTAATGGAGAAAAATCAATCTCTTCTATAAATTTTTCTTTTTCATCAAAACTATAATAAAACTGAGCTTTTAGTGTAGAAGGATTTCGAGTATAATGAGATATAATAAATTTTAAAAAACTCTCCATATATCCGGAATTAATAAATGTCTATGTATATTCTTATAAGTAAATTTTTCAATAGAGATTCTAAATTTTTTTTATGAAAAAAGTCCGTATACCAGATATGTAACGGACTATTGAGCGCATGAGGAGACTCGAACTTCTGACCTCCACCTCTTTTTCCATAACCGTAATTCAACACGGTGCTAGCATGAAATATCCCTATTGTTACAGAAGGATATGTGTTGTTTTATGGCATGGTGGTCCCAAGGTAGTACTCTACCAACTGAGCTACACGCGCGCATTGTTTCTTATAAACATTGTCTACTCGAAGTCAATATCTTTTTTAACATTTTATTCTATAACAATATTTTATAACTAAAAAACTAGTAATTTTCATTGCTAGTTTATATAGCATTTAATCAAAATTATTCTGATGTTTTTTCTGTTTTACCTGTTTTATTCTCTTTTCTTTCTTGGTACTTAGCATCAATATAATCCATTCATCATTTTACTCACTTTCACAATCATTTAATAGTCTTTTTTACTCATTTTCGTGTCTCTTTTCATGCTTTTTTAAACTTTCTTCATGAGCTCCTTGTGTTTTTCTTATCTTCTTCATCCCGCTCATCAATCATATCCATTAGTCATTTTAATACATAAAAAAGAGACCAGCTTGTTCCGGAAATAACTTTTTTTAATCCCTGACATGTCTCCTTCCCTCCTTCTTTTGTCTTTTCCCAAGATTCTTGATATGAATTTTTTTCTTTACTCATAGAGTTTTTTTAAAAAATAAACTCCCCTAGTTCATTATTATTATACTTATGATTTGTAAAAAAAGCAAAAAATTATTACTTAAATTCTTAAGTATTTTTTTACCAATTTTCCATTGAAAAAACGCCTTACATTTCTATAAGAAGAGAGTTGTTTATTATTAATATATGCACTATGGCAAGCAATCTTGAACGTATGAATTCTATATTGGATTTTTGGAAAAAGGATGAGACATTTCAGAGATCAATAGATGAAAGATCAGAAAAAATGGCTTATAGATTTTTTGATTGACCACCATTTGCAAGTTGAACTCCTCACTATGGACATCTCCTTGCTTGAAGTATTAAAGATACAATCCCAAGATATAGAACAATGAGATGATATAAAGTTAAGAGAAAATGGGGATGGGATTGTCACTGACTACCTGTTGAAAAGGCCGTTGAAAAAGCATTATGAATTGATTGAAAAAAAGATATTGAAGATAAAATTGGTATTGAGACTTTTGTTGAGAAATGTAGAGATTATGTGAATCAAACCAATGCTGACTGGAAATGGTTTGTAGACCATACTGGAAGATGGGCTGATATTACTAATCCATATTTTACTATGGATTTAGATTTTATGGAGACTGTTATCTGGTGTTTTTCAAATATTTATAAACAAAATAAAGTATATAAAGGATTTAAAGTTCAATGATATTGTCCTAGTTGTGCTACCCCTCTAGCAAATAACGAAATCTCTGATGGATATGAAGATAGACAAGATACTGCAATTACCATAAAATTTTTGCATACCGCTGAAAAATCTGATAAGTATGCATGCTCTGATGATGGTTTTATAGATGTTGTGGCCTGAGTTATTAAAAATGAGGATGGAGAATATGCCATGGTTCATCATGCAAAAGAAAATTTGTGGTTTTTCCCTGGTGGTAAAGTTAATTTATGAGAGAGTTTTGAAGATGCAACAAAGAGAGAATTAAAAGAAGAAATTGGAGTCAATGTAAATGAATTAAAATATCTCTGATCCATAAAGATTATTAATATTTGAAAACCTTGTAGAGTTCATTGGTTTGAAGCAAAGACTTCTGATACTCCAAGTATTCAAGAACCTGAAAAACACAATGCTTTAGAATGGGTAAAAGAAGAACCTTCTGAAAATAAACGAGGTTTTTGTTTAAATATTAAGTGAAATATTATTGATGATGAAACTGAATTAGCACACGATTTTATTGACTATTATCTTTTCAAAAACGTTCTTAACACAGAAGACAAATGATTCGTTGATGGAAATTTTAACTTTCTAGCATGGACTACTACCCCTTGGACACTTCCTAGTAACATGTTCCTTGCTATCTGAGAAGATATTGATTATGTTACTGTTTATGACCCTGATAGTCATGAATATTATGTAATGGCAGAAAATTTATTAAAAAAATATTATAAGTCTCCTGAACAGTATAAATTTATTTATAAACAAAAAGGTAAAGAATTAGTAAATCTAACATATAAACCATTGTTTGATTATATACCTAATTCAAAAATTTCTGATGAATATAAATCAGAGTTCTTCCATATATTACCAGCTGATTTTGTAAGTACAGAAGATGGTACTGGTATTGTTCATATTGCTCCAACATTCTGAGAAGATGACTTTAGAGTCGTTGCTGATAGATTAGGAGAACAACATGCATTGGACTGGTTATTTATTGCCGTTGATGAATATTGATGTTTTGATGACCAAGTCCCTGATTATAAGTGAATGAAGGTATTTGACACTAATAAATTGGTAATTGATAACTTAAAACAGAGAAAAATTTTAGTAAAAGCTGAGACGATAAACCACTCTTATCCTCATTGCTGGAGATGTCATTCTCCGCTTATTTATAAGGCAATGTCTAGTTGGTTTATAATGGAAAAAGAGATGAATGCTCAAACTTATAAAGAAGCAGAAGAAAAAGCTAATTTTGTTCCAGCCACTGTTAAAAATAGGTTTGTTAATTGATTACAACAAGCTCCAGACTGGAATGTTGCTAGAAATAGATATTGGGGATCTCCACTTCCTATTTGGCAAAATGTAGATGATAGTGAAGATCGTTTTTCTTTGTGAAGTTTAGAAGAAATCTATCAGCTTACAAGAAATTGATCAATGAATTTAACGAAAAATATATTTGTTAGACATTGATGGACTGATTTTAATGAAAAGAAACATTTTGATTGATTAGGAGTATCTGTTCTTACAGAAGAATGAAAGGAACAAGCTGAGAAACTTGTTAGCAAAATTGACAAACATTTAACTGAAAAAGAGAATCTTGTTTTTGTTATTTCTCCACTCCAAAGGTCTCGACAAACTATAAAACCTACATTGATTGCCCTTTTCTGAGAAGACAGAACTAATGCAGCTGAGAAAAAATATTATGAATGTTGGGAAGATTATAAAAGAGCTTTTACTGATTGAACATTGCCTAGCATTCTTCAATGAAATGACAATCAGAATATTACTAAATTAGATAATCAGATTTTTGTTGATTGGAGAATGGCTGAACATTATTCTCCTGAAAATCAGGATGAGTTCTCCGCATGAGATCAGCTTAACTGGACTAAATATGATGAGCCTATTTGAATAAGATGAGAAACATTAAACACTGCTAGCAAAAGGGTTGCCAATGCCATAAAATATTGGAATAATACTTATGCTACCAAAACTATCGTATGGTCATCTCATAATGATACTATAGCTATGGCGAGAAAAGCATTCCGTAATTTTGATTATTGAACATATAGAAAAAAGTTTTTGACTCCTCATTCATGATTCGTTGTTCATTATTGGGATAATGATAGAAATACTGAAGTAGATCTTCATAAACCATATGTTGATAACTATTGGGGAATAAGAAATGGAAAAACATATAAGAGAATCCCTGAAGTTATGGATTGTTGGTTTGAATCTGGTTCTATGCCTTTCTGACAGGACCATTATTTAGGAAATGATGATAATTGTAATTTAACTTATCCAGCTGATTTTATTGCTGAATGACTTGATCAGACAAGATGATGGTTTAGATCTCTTCATGTTGTTGGTCATGCGATTAAAGGAACTAATGCATTCAAAAATGTTATTGTAAACTGACTTGTACTTGCAGAAGATTGAAAAAAAATGTCTAAAAGTTTACGTAACTATCCTGATCCTAAAGAGCTCATAGAAAAATGGTGAGGAGATGCATTTAGATTATATACTCTTTCTTCTCCGGTTGTAAGAGCTGAACCAATGAGATTCACAGAGAAAGGAGTTGAGCAAATGTTCAAAGATTTTAATATTCCTTTGGAAAATGTTTATAAGTTTTTTGAAACTTATGCTAAAATTGACTGATGGAAAAGCGAAGGAACTGAAGTATATCTTATGAGACATGCTGGAGCTACTGGGCAATGATTACACGATCAGCTTACTGAGGAATGAATAAAAGCTCTTGCCTCAGATGAAGTTCGCGAGAATATTGTTAGAATTAATCCTGATGTTATTATACATACTGCTTTTGATAGGAGTAGAGAAACTGCTGAATGTCTTCAAAAAATTCTAAAAGATATTACTTGAAAAACAGTAGAATTACAAGAAGTTAATCCTTTAGAAGACAGTATGGCAAAAAAGTCATATATGAAAAAACTTTATGATGATATGTTAAAACTCCATCAATGAAAAAGAATTCTTATGGTTGGACATGCTTATACATTAAGAACTATTTGGGAAGTTCTTTATGAAGGAAATAATTCTGACTATGCTTACAATGAAGTCGAAAGAGAGGAAAAATTAAAACCATTAGAAATCATAAAACTTCCAACATATAAAATAGTTAATGAATTAGATAAATGGATTCTTGCTGAACTTAATCAGACATTAAAGAGTGTTGATACATTCCTTAATAATTATGAAATTGACTCTGCTATTAAAATAGGAACTGAATTTGTCGAAAAATTAACAAACTGGTACTTGAGAAGGAGCAGGAGAAGATTCTGGGGAAGTGAAATGACTACCGATAAATATTCTGCATATGCGACATTATTTGAAGTGCTAAAAACATATCTTCAAATTATGGCACCTTTCACTCCGTTTATTACAGAAGAAATTTGGAAAAAACTTAATAACTTTGTTATCTGAAGCGAGAGTAATAAGTGTGAATCTATTCACCTTCAATATCGGCCTTTTGCCTCAGAAAAATATATTGATAAGAATTTAATGGAGGAAATTTCTACTGTTAGAAAAGCAATCAAATTAGCTTTGTTTATTAGATCTAAAAATAGGATTGCAGTTAAACAACCATTAAAATCTTTACAAATAAAATTATAATTTTAAGCTTCTCCTCTACCAAGGAGAAGTTTATTTACTAATAAAATATTATGTTATCGATTAAAGATTTGTCAGTTAATGTCTGAGAAAAGGAGATTTTAAAGAATATTTCTTTCGATTTTGAGGAAGGGAAAAATTATTGTATCCTATGAAAAAACGGATCTTGAAAATCATCACTTGCAATGAGCATAGCATGAAATCCAAGGTATGAAATAGTTAGTTGAAATATTACATTAGACTGAACTCCTCTTAAAAATCTTAAACCTGATGAAAGAAGTAAATTAGGGATTTTCCTTTCTTTTCAGAATATTCCTGAAATTCCTGGAGTAAAGCTTTTTGAATTTTTGAAAAGTATTTATGATTTAAGACAGAACACTCCTAGCTCATTTTTATGATTCAAAAAAATCATAGAGCCTCTCATGAATGAAATAGAAGTAGATAAAAGTTTTTTATGGAGAGATCTTAATGTTTGATTTAGTTGATGAGAAAAGAGAAAAATTGAAGTATTACAAATAAAACTTCTTAATCCAAAAATCATTATCCTTGATGAAATTGATAGTGGGCTTGATGTTAATGCTGTCAAACAAGTTTCCAATCTTATAAAAGCAATAAATACAGATAAAAATACTTTTTTAATTATTACTCATCTTTTTGAGATGCTTGAATGATTTCCTATTGAAAAGGCTATAGTCTTAAAAAAATGAGAAATCGATAAAATATGATGAAAAGATTTAATAGAAAAAATTAAAAAAGAAGGATTCTAATATCCTTCTTTTTTACCTTTACCTATAACCTGAAATTTATACATCAATTCGTAAAACTCCTTTGCTTGTTCCGAATCTTTATATGCCAACACTTGATCAATATAGTTATATATTGACTTTCGTGAATTCCGCGTTCACTGTTGTCATTCAGTTCATTCTGTAATATCAATTTCATTTCATGATCTTAATTTTATATATGTAACATGAACTGTATCTTTAATTCAGAAATAATTTTCTAGTTCCTCATGAGTTGCACGAAGATAATTAATTCTTGATTTTTTTTCTAAATCAGGATTGTCTTTACTTCTCAATGCTCTTTCCACTCCTACAACTTCTCAATATGGATATCAAAATATTTTCCCTATTATTTCCCATATTCTATTCATTATATTAAGAAGTTCTCTTTCATTTTCTGGATTATCTAAAATTACTTTTGAAATAATATTGTTAACATCTTTTTTAATAATTTCCAAACTATTGAAATTAACTTGTTCTCAATCAATACTTACTGATAGAGGTTGTCTTGAATGCAAATATCATGAATAGTTGGCATCTGTATTATCTTTCTGAACTTTAGAAAGAAAATCAGAAAATATACTTTTATCTACATTTATTTTTGAAAGAATTGTTTCTAAAGAATCTTTTCAACTAATATTTCCTGCAGGAATATAAGACAATGCCTTTTGACTTAGAGATACTCATTCTCTTGAATTTTTATAATCTCAGTGATAAATTTTTACTTTTCTATCTTTTTCAAAATCTATTATTTTAGGGGTATCTCAAGAATCATCTTTAATAAAAAAATGCAAACTTGTTATATTTCATTTTTTCCACTGCAGAATTTCACATCACAATGCAAGATTCTTTGATGGAATAATACTTTTTAATTCCTGAAGGAATGCCAATGTTATATCTACACAACTTCACATATAGCAAGTTTCTCATGATGCAATTACCTCATCTACACTTCTTCTTCATAATTTTTGTTGTATCTGTTCATTTGTCCACCTTTTTTTCTTAATATCGGAAAGTAAGCCCTTAATTAAAAGGGATAACTCAGAATTGGAAATAATAGTCTCTATATTTTCAATTGTCTCAAATTTATTCATAATCACAGTTTTTCTAAACAAGTTCATTGTACTCAAAAAGATACTTAATATCAAGAAAATTAATAACTTAAAAAGTCCCTAATTTTATTAAGTAGGGACTTTTTATGAATTTAAGGGGGCACCTCCTCCCTTTACTGAAAAACAAGGTCAGTATGACCTGGCAATCTAGAATCTTTCGTACAAATACTTAACTTCCTTTAATATTGACGATACCTCCGATGACTCTTTTTCTGATCCTACGAGCATGTCGTCTACTAATTTCTTTAATTCAGAAATTGAATCAGGGACAGCTATACTTGAAACAAATGGCTGAGGTTCTCCTCCATTTTTAATCGCAAATTCGATACTTCTTTCTATACTAGAGAAATGAATTTTTGCAATTCGGTCCTGAATAAGTTTTACACCATTTTCTTTGTTTTTAAGCTCATCAAATTCTGTATTCAAAACCAAAAGGCGAGTTTTTCTCTCCTTCATTGCTTCTTGTATTGTCATTAAAGTCTTTATAAAAATCTCAGATTTCTCTTTAATTTCCCCTCGCTCCTTATGGATTTTAAAACATAAAATCCAAAGAAGAAAAGCTATTAATGACAAGTCTAACCAGAAATACCAATCAATACTATCATGGACATAAGTCATTGTAACAATTCCTAATAATCCAAGGATTAAACCTACATAGATAAGGTACATATGTCTATATAATACCAAATCTCTTTTTAGCAACTTAAAATCTTTTTTCATAATCAATCTATTTTTGTTTGTTCGTGCTTACTATACTTATCTGAAAGTCTGAATTCAAGAAAAAAAATACTTTTTGAATGTTTGATTTTTATAGAAAAAAATTTAGTATACTATATTTGTTTATCCTCCCCTTTCATTTTTAATGAAGACTTTAAATAAAAAGGATTATTCTTATATTTTCTCCTACTTAGAAGAGTTATTCCCTAATGCTGATACTGAGCTTCACTATGAAACCCCCTTTCAGTTACTTACAGCTGTAATACTATCTGCACAAACAACGGATAAACAGGTCAATAAAGTTACGGATACTCTTTTTGAAAAAATAAAACAGCCTGAAGATGTTATAAAAATGGGGCATAAAAAATTTGAAAATGCGATTAAGTCTATTTGACTTTACAAGGGGAAAGCTAAGCACATTTTTGAGACTTCGAAAATTCTTGCTGAAAATTGAGGAAATATTCCTAAATCTGAGAAAGAATTAATAAAACTTCCATGAGTTTGAGAAAAAACAGCTAAAGTCGTCCTGTATGTTTTATATAAAAAACCTGTTATTGCTGTTGATACTCATGTTCACAGAGTTTGTAATAGATTATGAATTGTACAAACAAAAACACCTCTGCAAACCTCAAAACTTCTTGAAACTAGAATACCAAATGAATATAAGCTGCTTGCTCACCATTGTATTATCCTTTTTTGAAGATATTACTGTACTGCAAGAAATCCAAAATGTGAGTGATGTAAATTAAAAAAACTATGCCTTTATTATAAAAAATACTAAATATGCCAAAAATTATTATGATCGAACCTCGTTGGTGATATGAATTCTTATTACAGGTTGTTGCACTTTGAAAAAAATATCCGCGACTTGCTAATTTTTATCCTATCTGAGCTGATATCTTTGTTTTTGTTTATCCTATCTTTTTACTTATTCTTTATTTTTATTGAATAATTAAAAAACATTTGGAATCAAAAATTGCTGCATTATTTATTTTCTTTTGATGTTTTTTTTCTGCTGCAACGAATATTTTAGTTCAACAATTTTTTGATAAACAAAGGCCTATATATGAGCTCTGAATGAAAGAATTTGATGAGACAATGCTTCATCAGTTCTTACCGACAACTTCTTTTCCATCTGATCATGCTGTTGTTACTTTTTCTATTGCAATGGCAACTTTTTTAATTGCTCACAAAAATAGTAACAAAGAACTAAGGATTTGGTCCTATTTTCTTTTTCTTATAGCTATTATTACCGTGTTATGCAGAATATGAACTACTGTTCATTGGACTACTGATATTCTTGCAGGTTGTATTATGTGAATTCTTGTCCCTGTAATTTTAGCCATCCCTTCTTTTTATGAAAAGGAAGAAAAATGGTTATTCCATCCAATTATAAAATTTGAGGAACGAATTCTAGAAAAGTTATTTAAAGTAAAACCTACTATCACAAAAGATCGCATGCATAATGAATAACTGTATATACCATTTTTGAAGAAGAATCATATGCAAAACCTACTCAAATCTGTTTAAAATGAGGCATAACAATTGCCTTGTAGTGAGCCCCATTTTTTCATTCAGAAACAAATCAATCAAATACTTTTTTTGTAGCTTCAATTAATTTTTGAGTACAATCAGATTGATTACAGTTATATATCCTATACCCTACACTTTCAGTAAAAGCGGCCCTTCATCACGTTTCCTTTGGAAAATAAATTCCTAGTGATCAAAACCAGTTTTTTATACTATCATATGAATAATATCCATCTGTTGATTTTCTAGCATGCGTCCCCGATTTAATACTATTCTTTGCTAAATATCATGCCCAATTAACGGCACTTTTTTCCAAATCGCTATGATATGTATATGGAGATAATCACAATTTTTCTCTTTCCTGATTATGCCATGACAACCATTTTTCTCTAACTTCATCAAAATCAATATTAGACAATACTTGATATGATGTATTATCTGAATTTTTTATTTTATAATCTATGGTATTTACTTTATTTGAGTTAATTTCAGCTCTTTTTATTTGTAGTCGTTCACTAATTTCACTCACTAAACGCTGTACTTCAATACTCTTATTAGCTTTTACTTTTGGTGCAGAAATAATAGTTTCAATAACTTTTAAATACTGTAGTTTTTGTTCTTTATTTAGCGTAACTAATTTTTCTTCAAATGGAGTAATAAACGATTGAGTCCAATCACTATATGCATATGTTAAATTACTCAAAAAGAGGCAATAAAAGAAAATAATTACCAAGATTATATTAGTTTTTTTCATTTCATGATTATTTAACTAAAGAATGGAATATGTAATCCCCACCATACAGCAAGATCTTTTAATATTATTAGTATTCAAACTAACATTAAGAATCGGAAAAATACTGTATTAACCCATCCTTCAACAATAGAGAATTTTTCTTCTTTTATACGGAAAACTTTCTGAATTATTATTGCCCAAAATCTTCAACCATCTAATGCGGGAATAGGGAGTACATTAAATATTCACAATGCAATAGATAACATTCAAACGAATCATAAAAATGTTAGGAATCATGCATATTCCCATAAACTTTCTCAAAGTTTTACAATACCAACAGGTCATGTTAAAGAATTCAAAACCTCTTTTGATTCTCATGATTTAAATGAAAATAATTTTTTCCCTATCATTCAAAGTGATGCCATTGTTAAATTTCGTTCTGCTCTTATTTCTTTTGCGGAAGCTATCATTGCTTGCCCAAATCAATACTTTATGGGCAATGCTTCAAAATTTCAATACTGCTGATAAACAATTCATAGCTTACATGGAGATCAACAAGAAAATGAAGTTTCATATTCTTCTCCTTCTTCTCAAATTTTGAACTTTATCGTATTGTTTTCCGTATTTTCTAATTTATCTAATGTTTCTGTAAGTGATGTTGAATTAATTGATTCTCAATTAATATCCAATATTACAGTTCATGAAGAAAATCCTAATCATTCTGCAATACTTCACGAAATTACCTGTGATATTTCAACACTATGTTCTTCAACTGATCATGATAAAAATCATAATTCCTTAATAAAAGACATACTTGGCATAAAATAGCTTTCTGAATGTATTCATTGAACATCGTCTGGCAAAATTGACATTGGCTTCATTCATATACTAAGTGCTATCGTAAAAATTACCCAAGCAGTAAAAAAATTCATAGCAACTCATGCCAAAACTATAATCAATTTTTTCCACATTTTTGCTCTAACAAAACTATCTTTATCTTTGTTTTCTTTCTCATTTGTTCAATCTTCTCATTTTAATGAAACAAAGCCTCATAATGGAATCCAGTTAAGTGTATACTCTGTTCATGATTTGTCTTTCCATAAAGTTGTTATTTTAGGAGGCAATCATAATCAAAATTCTTTCACATGAACTCATGATTTTTTGGCTGCTGTAAAATGTCATAATTCATGTAATATAACTAAAAGAATAAATGATAGTATTCATAAAATTATTCACCACATAATATGTTATTATTTATTTAAAATTTTCGCTAAAGGTACTTATACTTATAAGAGATAACAAAACAAGAAAAAATCCTAACTATCCCGACTTGGAGCAAAAGGAGGATTATTATAACGGTAGTTTTTAGGCAAAGCATCTAGTTGTTTTATTGTTTCATTATCTAAAGCAATATTTCCTGCATTAAAATTTTCTTGCAATCTCTCATTTGAAGATGACTTTGGAATGACAACATATCACTTTGATAAAAGATATGCGATACACAACTGTGCAGAAGTTATTCATTTTCTTTCTGCTATTTGTTTTATTTCATTCTTCTTGAGAAGATATCCGTGTCACAAAGGAGAATATCATTCTAACAAAATACTATTTTTCAACATATAATTTTCTAATTCTGGATTTGACAAACAAGGATGTTTTTCAATTTGATTAAGATAAATATCTTCTCAAAAACGACTAACCAGTATTCTTAAATTTTTTAATGGGAAATTTGATACTCAAACATTCCTAACATATCATTTCTTTTTAAATTGTAATAGTTTTTCAAAAGCATAACTATCATTATCTGGATTTGTTGGTCGATGAAGAAGTAATAAATCAACATATCCTACTTTTAAATCCTTTAATGATTGATAAAATCTTTCTTCCAATTTCGTGTAATAAAAATCAGACTCAGAAAAACAGTGTTCATGATAATCAGGAACGAAATCAAACCAAACTTTTGAAGTAATCCACAGTTTCTCTCTTTCTATTTTAAAATCATTAATTCCCTTTCAGATTTCTTTTTCATTATTATATATCCATGCAGAATCTATGTGTCTATATCAGATAGAAAGAGCATCTAATATATTCTGATAAATATTATTCAACTTCCACGTTCAAAGGCCTAATTTTGGGATATTCTCCATTTAAAAAGAATCAATCGTAAATAAGTAAATTAATACCTGATTAAATAACCATTTTTTTTCAGGAGGGAGTGTATCTTTTACCATTCAACGAACTAGCTTTATAAAAGTTGTTTTATATTTTGACTTTCAATATTTTACATATAAAGAATCAATAACTCATTTAACTGCTTCTAATCTTTCCAAATCTGAATTTGTTGGGGTATATCATTCAACCTTAGCAATTTTTTTCTTCTCTGGCGTTATTCATGTTAATTCTATATACTGTTTCCTATCTAAAACAACGAAAGCATCCATCACTCTTGTTCTAACTCACCTATCTAACGTTTTTCATTCATATACCATAGCGGTACTAGCTCCTGCATCTAACGATAAAGCATTATAACATCAGAATTGTTCTCTTAGATAAGCTGGTAAGTTTCGCAAACTACTCGCTCCAACAACCCCCATATAGATTGTGGTTCAATCTTCCGTAGCACAAATAAAATTCCTATTTGCTGATCATTGTAAACTTTTATCTATATAGTTAACATACGCTTGTACTACATCTTCTCATTCTTGCAAAAGCACTGGCCAATTCCCTATTCAAAAATAAATATCATCCATTCTATCTTTATTTAAATTACTCCAAAGTCAAATATCTGTTTCTCAATTAGTTTTTTGGAAAAAGAATGGATCTCATTGCTTATCAAATGCAAAAATCATTCTTATTGAAGTATCTCATCGAAACATACTCCAATCGGCTCAGTTCCCCATATATACTCTTTCTGAAACAGTGTGAGTTGTCCTTTTTCAATTGACTTTGCATGTTGAATAATCATCTGGACAGAAAAATGCTCAATTAATTGCTGTATCTCATCATACTTGTTTTGCAAGTTCTTCTACTGTTGCTCATCAATTTCATGCTGGAGAAGCCACAACAAAATGTTCTCAGTCTAAAACAACTTTTATTACTCTTATTGGTCTTCCTCATCTGTTTTCTATCATCAATTCTTTATATGCAAAAGAATTATTTCAAAATACTAAGAAAAGACAGAAAAATAAGAATAGGTATATTAGTTTCATTTTCCCCATTTGCTTTTCAAACTCTAATAAACATTCTTATGTTTATTGAGTTACAAAATTTTTTCAAGTATAGTTATTATTTTTTATTTACAATAGAAACTGCTATTCTCTCACTCTAAACTCTAAAGTTTTTTCAGTTGTTTGTCCATCTTCAAACTCTACCACTACCTTTATCTTATATGTTCATGCAGAAGTCCAGATTTTTGTCATTTCTGAACACATTCTTCAATCACATTGAGTTTGTTCACTTCAATCTCAAAAATCCCAATAAATTTTTTCTGGCAATCAACTAAAATCTAACTGAAATTTTACAGAATCTCATACCTTAGCCTCTTGTGTTGGATGTGAATTTGAATAAATATCCAATGATGTAAGCTGTTTTCTTACTACAATAGATTGATCTGCGGAAACAGTCTGTTTACGTCATTTTTGGGTAAACACCGTTACCTTAGGAGTAAATATTCAGTTATTATTACGATAATTGAAATGATATTGGTGATTTACAACTCAATAAGACGATTTTTCTTGAGTTTCTCAGTCTCAGAAATCCCATGAGAAATATGCAATAGTATCACTTGAATCATTCAATTTTGATGAAGAAGCATCTAATGTTACCAAGAATGGCTCGTATCACACAGATTCTCATTTTATTAATAAGATTGGTTGAATATCATCAAGAACAATCTTTGTTTTCAATTCTTCTTCATATTCTAATCAACGTACCTTATCTGAAATTTGAATTTTAATTGTGTGATCGTAATTGTCATTTATATCAAATAAGTATTCATTCGCAGCATTTGCTACTTTTGGTAAATCATCAAAGAATACATTAATTTTTGTATTCTGTGTCTTAGGTTCCACCTTTGAAATTCCTAATTTTAATTTTATAGGAACTTCTGAAAGTGGGATTACTTTATTTTTCATTATTGATACAGTATTCATCTTTTCGTAAGAAAGTGCTTTTGATTTAGCCTCAGAAAAATCATATGTTACCGCAAAAGTTGAAGATCACTTTAATGTTTCCTCCTTTGAACATGATCATTTTTTATTGTCTGTTGTTATATAATTCAATGATACGATATATCATCATTCTCATGGGAAATTATATGAGAAAGAAAGTCATCTTTCATCACTTTTACGAATTTCTTCAATAACTTGTCTTGTTGTAAGATCCATAATAGAGAAAGTATAATCACTCACGAGAGATTCTTTATTATCATAAAAGACAGCATCAATCTTATACTGATTAACTTTTTCCTCTGTTAGTGTAATATCACATTCTGGAATATCTGATTGTCTAATTAATAATGGGAATGTATAAACGATATTTGAAATTCAAGGGAATGAAAAAGCAGGATAGAATACTCTTCACTCAGTATATGTCTGACTAAATAATTTTGAATCAATTTTATCAGGAGTTTGCATATCTTCATTTATTGTAGAATCCATCTTATCCTTATGGGTTCAATACCACTTTACACGATATTCTTTTTGATGAAAATCTTCAAATACCTCTGAAGCATCAAATTCTATTTCAACTGGTAATGGACCAGAAATATATTGGTTATCTCATACTTCAACTTTTTTATTTTTTGAAGCCTTTAATGTGATTGCCGATCATATTATAACTGTTCTTCACAATGGAATTGCATCTTCTTTGAAATTCACTCAATCTCAATATGTTACATACAATGTAAGTGGATATTCTCATTTTTGGGTATAAAAACAAGTTCACTGAAATCCCAAATCAAAACTTGGGAAATTAATACGAGTTTCTGTTTTACCTCTTCATGTAGGTTTTACTACTCAATCTCAACATCATAATTCAACTTTTTGGATTGTCTGTGAAGGGTATCTTCCCCTTATGTATGTCGTATAATTTCCTTCTATCATCTGTGGCTGAATATTTACCGGTGCAATTAATGGAATTTGAGATCAATTATTTAAAATATTTGTTCATACTCTATTTCAGTGTATTGGCTTCTTTTCCATTCTTTCACATTCTGGATCTACACATGAATCTTCATATATTGTCTCATAACTTACCATTTTCATTATTACTATATCATTTGGATTCAAGAGTTGATCTATACTGATTGCAGAAATCTTTTGAAGTAAAGTTGTTCATGCTCATAATGCAACAGCAGTAATAATTATTCAAAAAACTATTCAAGAATAATACCATATTTTTGATCTATTCTTTACAGTAAATGCTCTATATGCATTTACTAACAAAATTACAATTCACAATAAGAGGATTATCAACATAACAGTAAGACTAATCCCCTGTAAGAGTTGAATTGCTACCGCTGGTTGAATTCATAGATTAGAAAATCAACCTAAAGTTTGTGGATTATTTGCCAAATAAAAGGATAATATACTTAGTCCAAGTACAAAAACTCATATGATTAGGGCAATCCCTAAAAAAATTGTTTTTACTGAAATATTCCTCCTTGCTCATTGCTTAGTCACAACATCTTTATTTACTTGCACTGATGAATATCATAATATCTTTAAGTTTTCTTGGTTTTTTTGATAGGTTTCACTCAATGTTTTCAATTGTGTTTGATATTTTATCATTTCATCAGGCGACATATTTTCATTATGCGACTGAATATAGATAACAATATCGTTATATAATTTTTGAAGTTTTTCTTGTTCAACCAAAATCTCTTTTATTTTTGCCTCATCATTCAAATGTGAAATTTCTGATTGTGGTTGTGGCTGAGTTTGCTGAGATTGATTATTCTCTCAACTGTTTTGTAAGAAAGTTTCTTTATCATCCATTTTTGTTTTTGTGAAGAATAAATTAAACTACGTTAAATTATACTTATTTTTTTGAATTTTGTCAAATTTTATGCCAATTTTCTCTTCTAAAAAAAAGAAAATGTGCGGAGAAATTTCTCCGCACAAAATGTCTTCAAACAATAACCAAATCGCTTATTCTCAAAGGTTCTCCCTTTTGCTGAATATATGCAACAAAAGAATCGCGAAATTTCCCACGATCAGAAACATTTATCAAACCCAACGGCTTCCCTTCTTTAGAGAAGCGAATTTCTCCAAATTGCAAAGCTTCATTCATTGCTTCTTTGGTGATTGATTTTAAAGTCTCAAAAAACTGAACTTTTCTCTGTTTCTGTTCGTCAGTGCTAGTCACAAGAGAATCAACAACGACGGGTCTACTCTTTTTTAACCTTTCTGTAAGGTTTAAGAAACGCAATGCGAGCATTGGACACTTCTCCAATTCAACTGAAGAAGTAACCTCATCCAAAAGCTTATACACATATTGAAGTGTATTGCTCACTGCCCTTGGATCTTTCAATTCACAATTTCCCATAATTTTCTCAAAATTTTGTTTTGTTTATTTTGCACAGTATACAACTGCGTTAATGCTTATAATTATTTATTGGCTAAAAGTCAATAACTAATTGTTAGTTTTTATTTGATTTTCAATAATTATTTATTTTACTTTTCTCAATTTTTTCGCCTTTCTAAAATTAACATTGCACTTATCGTATCAGTTGTGGCATTCTTTTTGAAATCAGAAACTATTTCTCAAGACTGAACACTCGTAAAATCTTCTTCTACTGTTTCAATTTCTATTCTCTGATTTTCTATTATGTAATTGAGCGATTGCATAAACTTTGATATTTTTTGCTGTATATCTTCTTGTTTTTTGGGCCATCACAAAATAATTTTTCTAATATGATATCTTTGAATAAGATCAGCGATATAATAATATGTCATTGAATCATTCATAACATAACCTATTGGGAAAACCACATCTCAATCTCAAATTGGGGTATATGCCAATCATATATATTTACTTCACCAATCAATTCATAAAGCATTTGTTTGTTTCATTGTATTCATTATTATAATAAATCTTTTTAAGATATATTTGGTTCTATCATATAATTTGCCTCAATTTTATCTACCTTGTTAATTATTAATTCTCTTCGATCCAAATGATTTTTAATAGGATTAATTAAAAATAATTTTTCATTCTCAAAAGAAAAACTGAGTTTATTTTCCGCACTATCAAAATATCCTTCATCATAAACCTGATCGAAAAATATTTCTCAGTATTCATTTTTAACATCAGATATAGAATCTTTTTTTATGGTCTTAATTTGAATGTTTTGTTTTATATCTCGCAACCATACATTAGATTTTTGTCAAATATATATAATTCCATAACGAGGAATTCGTCATTTTTCATAAAAAATTTTATATAACTCTGGTTTTGAAATATTATAAAACACTATTTTATCGTTTTTTAACGTTTTCAACAGATTTAATGCTAATGTTCAAACTCTTAAATTTGTAAAACCTCATGGTCAATTTAAGATTAAGCATTCTGTTATCCCATATTCTCTATCCAATTCAACTAATTTTTTTCATAAATGAATATCTACTCCAGTTCTTTCCATAAAAAACGGAGCTCATAATCAGTATATCCCTATTTTATCTGCAGAAATATCAATAAATGCTTTCATATATCCTATTAACTATATTTAATTAAATATTATTCAAACATTCTTTTTAGATCCTCATCTCTTATCATTTCCGGACTCCACATCGGATCAAATGTAATTTCTATCTTAACTTCATAATTTGAAGCTACTGTATTAATAGCGTTTTTTACACTCTCAGTCAAATAATCAGCCATTGGACAAGCTGGTGTAGTAAATGACATTACAACATTTATAACATACTCCTTAGGTTTAATATCAAAAGAATATATTAATCATAATGTATAAATATCTACAATAGGAAAATCTGGATCATAAACGGTTTTTAATGCTTGCTCTACTTTAGATTCTAATCTCTGCATCTTCACTTCTTTTTGGATCTGTAAAAATAAAATATTGCATGATTACAAAAAGGATTAAGCTTCATATTCCAATCCATTTAGACCAGAATTCAGCAATAAGAAGCAGAACGTTAATCAACATAAATAATCAAAATAAAAAAGAACACTTGTATGAATCTCTTCGCAATCTTTCCCTATTAATACTCGTTGTAAAAAGCCACTGTGCTCGGTAGAATATAAAATAACTTGCTCACCAACAAATAAGAAAAACTGATATTAATCAAAGGATTAATGCAATTGATGTATCCTCTCTTATACTAATCATTGTTGCATCAACAAAAAAAAGTGTTATTCAAAATAATAGCTTAATTAACGATGCTCGTGCATATACACCAATATTTTTCATTCTCAAATTTTCAAATTAAAGATCTACAGTCACTTCCTCCTGTTTTGATTCCATTCTTTGTTGTTCTAATAATGTTTCAGTGTCAAGTTCAGCTGGAGATGGTAAATAAAAAGGATTTGATCATAATTCATATAATTTTGCATATATTACATCCCAAACTCATTGTCAAAAAATCATGATAGGAAAGGAAAGTACTGGGGTAAGTAACATTAGTTGTTGTATTCATGTATCTGCCACACTCGTCAATTTTGGAACAAGCATAGATCATAAAACCGTTAATGTTACACATAATCCCAAAACATTTCACATCATTGATGATGAAGCATAATTTGGATTTACTCAAAACTCAATTTGACAAAATGACAAGAATACAGACAAACACACAAATAATACAAATAAAACTGTAGATGCTCATGTCTTATCTTTAAACGCAACAAATAATGCTGCCATTCCTCATGAAAGAATAATATTTGTTAGTAAGAGTATTCCAACTGTTTTTCAAACTTGTGGATACTTATTTGAAAAGAAAAAAGTATAGGCAAAAAGCAACAACATATTTCATAAAAAGCTTACAACAAATCAAAGGAAAAGGTTAATTACCCATGCTAATTGATGTTCTTTATTATCTAATCATAGTCAGTGAGCATCTGAAATTCATCATCAAACCAATGATCATACCATTCAGAAGAGAACAAATAGCAAAACAGCCATAAGAGCTCATATAACAACTCCTATTAATATTTTTCATAATAACTCCCATCATCATATTCAAACAGGAGCATTGATAATACGATCTATCTTTTTCCTTTCTTTTTTTACAAATTCATTAGGATTGATTGGGTTTAATCCACCGTCAATTCATGTGATATTGAATGAAACACTTGATTGTTTTTCTTTTTGCTCCATAGTTTATGATTAAAAATTAAACTTTAATGATTTTAATTGTTTTATAAATTTTTTTGTATTTCTCTCCTCTTTACTTGCATATGAGATGATAGATATCTTATTATTACCGTTTTCTACAAATAATTCTGCTACATATAATAATTCTGATCACTGGGCTATACAATAACTTTTTAATATTCACTGGTAATTAGTATTTTTTCATTGTAATATCATCTTTTTACTTTTTTCTCAAGATAGCGTATATCAAGAAGTCTTTAATATATTAACTGATGTTTGAACATAGGCAGAAAGAGAAAGTTTATCATAGTTTCCCTTTGAAGATATGATTAGTGTATCAAGATTATCTTCTCAATTTGATTGATAAACAGTGTTTTCTCAATCTACTATTTTACTCATTTCTACACCCAATTGAGGTGTCCATGAAATAAGAGACGAATCTATTTCAATTGTTGGTTTTGCTCAGCATCATGCCAAAAGCATAAACATAATAATTGCAAAGGCCTTTTTTTTCATTAGAGAACAATACAACAAATTGCTAAAATAATTCCAATGATAATTCAAATAATAAATGATTTATTTAATATAGATTGTTCTATATGAAAATCTCCGTTACTTGGCTTTTTTCACTGCCATATTACTGCAATAATATACCCAATCATTACTCAACAAAAGAGTAAATATCCTGGCATGAGAATTTGCTGAATTGATGCAAATAATTCATCTCAAAAAATAATATTTCACCTTACAAGGAATACTCAAACAACTAGAGTAAAAAAATAAAAAAATCATCTTAATACTTGAAATAGGATTGCCATCAATAACAAACATAAAGATAAATATATTGGAAAAAATAAGTTTTTAGTAAATGAAATCAAGAAAAAATTAGAGAGAAAGTTCTATTTAAAAAAAGTAATCCCAATCAAAAATGATTGGGATTGTACTTAGATATTCGAGTAATATGGAAATTATTTTTTCTTTACAAGTTTATAAACAAAATATCCCCATACTATGAATGATAAGGCAAGGGAGAGCCAATACGGAAAACCAATAGGATTTATTACTCTACCCATCACTGTAATAATCCCCCATATAAGAAGGAATAAAAAAAACAGTGCAAAAACGGAAGTTAATAATGCTTTATTCATACTCTTACAATTTTATTTTTGGATATTTTATGGATAAGTATCTTTTTTTCCAGATTTTTTTATTACTTCTATCCAATTCAATATACAAATAAAATTTATATTAAAAAAAAGAGGAAAGCTTCCTCTTTTATTCTTCTTCTGCATATCTCTCGATATATTCTCTAGCTTTTGTCAATAATAGTTCAATCTTATCGCTATCGGCTAATTCAAGCTTAGTCAACGATAATTTAACACTATATGGACGGATATATCATGCTTTTTTTAGTTTTCTAAAGAAATTTGGTAATTTCAAAATTCAATCTCAAGGTAGAAGATGGGGGACTCACTTTTTTGATTTATCAGAAATATATACTAGTCATAAATAAGGTGCAAAATCATCTAACTTGTTGATAAATACATTTTCCAAATCATCTGTATTCATATTAGCAACATCTAATGCTAAATTACAATTATATTTTTTTATTATATCAACTATATTACTGAAACGATATGCTGGAATTGGTAATGCAAAAATATTAACATCCTCTGGATTGATAATTGAAAAATGTAGTGCAGGATTTTGATTTTGGTATTCTCAAATATTATTTGCAATAAAGGAATATGCCTTAAAATCAAAAAATTTAGGAGGATTTATTGTTATAAGATCACAATCTGTCTTTTCGCAAAGATCTAAAACCTTGTTCATCTCCTTACTGTTTAAAAGCGCCGAAGTCTGTACAGAGTATACAGGTAATTCATATTTCTTTACAAGATTCTCCACATAATTTTCATTCCAAGCATCAAATCACTTTGAAACAGCTAAATCAATTCAAGTGTATCAACACCTTTTGGCCATATCAAATATCATATCAAGACCGTATCAAACCATAGTGTCTGTGCTCAGAATTATTTTATTTTTCATTGTTTTTATATTAGTTTATTTATAAATCCTCTTTTAATTATACTTACTTGCTTTTATTTGTCAATTTTTGGTTATTTTTCTTTTTCTGTTACTATTTACAACAATTTTTATTAAATGAACCAAAAGTTGCTCAAGATCACAATCATCGTCATGATGCAGATCAAAAATTTTCATGATGAAGCATATTATATATTGTTCATACAATATTCATTTCATCTATTCCTTCTAATAATAACATATTTCGTTCTCATTTATATCTTTCATCTATTCATTTTGGAAAATATCCTGGTAAAATTTTTGAAACTTTTTTTATTCGTTTTTTCCCTTTTCAAAATCATATTATATAGGGTAAAAACTCATCAAATGCATTTGGATTTTTTATGAAATAATCTTTTAATTCATTTCACTTCATTTTTTTTAAGTGATTTTTAAATGATATGACTTCTCTTACAGCTTCTACTCATTCGTCATTTAAATTACCCTCAGCAGGATTTAATGTCCTCCATAGATAAAATCATCTTAATAAAACTAATAATCATAATATCCAAAAAAATGCAATAGGGTATCAAATTCCAATTGAAGACAATGTTCATCATAAGAGAAAACAACAGATGATTCCCGGTGTTATATTTGTATCTTGTTTTTTTTGGTATTCTCTCCATTCTGATATATACTTTGTTTTTATAAGAAAGAATAATTTATTCGGAATTTTTTCCAACTCCATTAATTTACCTATTTGATACATATTTTCTTTCTCATTCAAGGATATTTCTCAACCAATTTGATAAATTATAGAATTTTTATCCGTCAATATCTTCTGAGGTGAAAATATTGGACCATTTGAAAAACAAAAATTCCGAAAATCTTCTTCTGGAGAAGAATTATAATCTGCCAATCAATTATCATGATCTCAATCAAAAATTGGATGTTTACTCCTTTTTACAAAATTATATTCATCATTTACCTGTATTTCCACATATCATTCTTTCATCCACTTAAACATCATTGCTGAGAATATATTTGTTGTTATCTTCCAATCTATAATTAATGCCGCATTTTCTGGAGGAATTCAAGCAGGGATAGAAAATTTAGGGGATAATTTAATGAATTTTCGCTTATTTTTATATAAGAAAAAAATAGTTATCAAGCCAATAATAAATATTCATACAGTTATTAAATATCATCGTCATGATAATCATAAAAAAAATTTTTCTTTGATTGGAACAAGTATTTTTTCCACTTCTCATGTAGATGCGAAAACTCCTTGAGACACCATTACCATGAACGAAATAACTAGAATTATAATTTTTTTCATCTATCACCATACCATTTAAAATACATTTACCATTTTCATATTATTTTTCATCATTTCCTTTTTCTATTAACTTTTTCTCATATTCTTCTCAATACTCAATTTGAATCATATTCACCCCATATTCATAACCAATTTCTATTAATTCTCTTGTTTGTAATATTAAATCATATTTCGTCCCTTAAAAAATCAATTGATTCAATAGATTTTTTCAATAAAGAACTCCGATTTAAAGCTGGAATATTTTTTATTCAATATGGAAGATATGTTTTATCTTTTAATGATACAAAACATTTTGATATCCAATGGTTTCATACTCAAAGTGCCACAGCATAAGGTAATATCTTTTCGAAATACATTGGATTTTCTGATAGCATTTTTTTTAGCCTCAAACTATCAACTTCTTCCAAATATTTCTTAAATCACCATGTCTCTTCTATTATTCTTTTTCAATGCGGGGTCAAATTATCACATTCTTTTATTAAATCTTGTTTTGATTTTATTACAATGTATAATAAATATATTCAAAGTCATATTATCAGTATACTAGCCAATTTTTCTAATCAAAATAATACGAATATTAAGATGACCATAAAAAGAATCACTGATATTCTTCATATATTTTTTCATCTTTTTTCTGTCTTTTTTGTATAATCACCAAATCAAAGAGACTCAATTTTTTCTCATCATTTTATTCCTTTTGTAAATTCATGATGGATTTTGGCATAAAAATCTCAAGCCATACTTTGTAACCAAAACTGGTTTGAAGTCGCAATTTTTTCAACATCGATTTTATTAAAATCCGAAAAACAAATATTTCGAAATTCTTCCTCTGGAGTTTTTGAAAAAGGAAGGATTAAATTTAGTTTTTTTATCTTTTCATCATAATCAAATTTTATCTTTTCTTTAGATTTTGTAAAATAACATAAAGCATCTTCATCAGCTTTTCAGTGTTGTAACATATTTAGTTTTACATCTCATTGCTCCACCCATTTATAAATTAGTGTAGGGAATACATTCATTGAAGGACTCCACTCATTTATCACAGCAAGCTCTTCTGGAAGATAATTTTTTGGAGGATTATAATGTATAACATCTCTTATTCCTTCCCAATTATTTTTAATCACTTTTCTGTTAGGAATCAAAAGAATGATAAAACTAACTAAAATCGCTATAGGAATCCAAAATTTAAAAACTATTGAAAAACATTTTGAAATAGTATTTCACATTAATTTAATAACCGATAATGGAGACATTTCTCATATATTTTGCCATTTTAGTCCCAAACTTTTTACTCTAATATAATTTTCAGGAAACTTTATTATTAACGATAATCACTCATTTTTATCGAGATTAATAGGATTTACGTTAAAAATCAGTCTTCAATCTTTTTTTAAAGAGATTATTTCTGTTGAATTAAAATTTTCTCCCTTTACAAGGTAAAAATCACTACCGGTTAATTCTAGATTCTCTGGAAGTAGAAAAAATAACTTTACATTCCTTATAAAAACTTCCGACTCTCCTCAGATTATATTTCGATATAATTCTTGATATCATGTACACTCTTTTGTTGATCATTGAACCACATAAGAAAGAAAATAACTTTTTTTTCATAAAAGTTTTTCTTTTCATCCATCAATTTTTATTATAGTATTATTTCATATTTCTTCTGTTTCAGTACTATTTACTCATATATAAGCATCAAAAATTTTTATTTCTTCTTTGTTTTTGTTAATTTTTATTTCCCTATTTATTTCCTCAACTGGTTGAAAAAAATCTATTTCTATGTTTTCTGATACTCTTAATTCTCCATTTTTCATTAATGAAAATGTTCATTCATATTCGTTTATTTTATATCATTCATCTGCACTACAAAAACATATTCCAAAGATTTGGATAAACGTCATTATAATTATAAATGCTTTTTTCATCAATTTATGTTTTTGTTAAATACATTTCAATTATACTCATTTTTTGTTTTTTGACTATTTTTTCATCTTTTTTATTAAAAAAAGAACAAATTCTCTAATGAAAATTTCAAAAAGAATTTATTCTTTTATATCTTTATTTTATGATGAAGACATTTGCTAAAAGATATGCTGCCCCTATTAAAATAATTCAACAAACCGCATAAATAATTGTTTTTTTCAAAGAAGAATATGTGGCTTCATCATCAGGTTTTGTTAGCATTTTATATGTTTGAAAAAGAATTATTACTAATAATGCAAATGAAAGTAATCATAATGCCCAATTAATTGCACCATAGATTACTGGAATATTACTTGGATCTAACAATGTAGAGTCTAGCTCTCCAAGGTTTTTTCACTGATATTGTGATAAATTTGTAAGTAAATCTGTTTGTTTCCCATAGATAGATTCAACTACTTGTTTAGCTCAGGTAATAAATAATGTACCAACTATTGTCCGAACTATAATTCACATTGATTTCTTCTTTGTTGAATCATCTTGTGCTGTAATATAAGTAAAGACACGTACCATCATTAAAATAACCAATATTCACAACGAAAGATAAATTGCTAATTTTATAAATGGATATACCATTTTATTATAAATGTTTGTCAGTAATTGTAACGGCTTCACTTCTGTTATCGCTTGTGCTCATCACGAGAAAAAAAGATCTTCAAAAATCACGGTGCTCAAATATTTAGCACTAAACATGATAATTATTCAAATTACTCAATAGATTATTGTTTTAATTCCTTCTTGAACTTTTTTCTCATCACTTGAAGTTAAAACTTCATAGAATCAAATTACTGCTATAAGAATTCATACAACTATCATAACAGAGAAGACTACGTCTACTACTTTTTTTATTATATTACTCGCAGTAGTTTTTCTTAATCAAGCATCAACTTTTGCATCTAAGTGTGTTTCAATCGATTTTGTTGATGATTGTAATGCACTGTCAAAATTATTTCATCAATTTGCAAATACCATAGGAAATGTCATCAGCCCCATTAACATCATAATACTTGTTAATAGACATTTTTTTATCGTTTTCATTTTTTATTTTATTATGAGTATATAAAATTTTATTTATTTAATTGTCAATTCTGCAATTATTGGTATTTTTGGAATCGGTGTTTTAGTTTTTATTAGTATTAATATCCTTACTAGTAACCAAATGATAACTATTGATTTCCACCATAATTCCATTTTCCATCGAGTATACATTAATAATCATAACAGTGGAAGCACTAATATTGTTAAAATTACTGTTCATGTTCCCCGCTTTTCTGAATAATTATTTTTATATTTTATATTTTCTCATTCTACTGGGGTATAATTCGCTTTTATTTTTGAGAGGAATAAATTCTTCAATTTCAACCAACTATCTGCAAAGATTTCTTCTGGATAAACATTAAATTTATGATTTAGGATAATTTTTTCTTCAAGTGGGATTATATCTTTTCATTGTGATAAAAATACTACTCTTGTTATTAAAAAAAGAACAATTATTCATCATGGTATCCACGAATGAAAAATAAAAAGAGTTAACCATATAAATAGGAATCGTAATTGTGCTTCTTTCTCTCGCCAATAAGGCTTATCAAACTGTTTATTTTTAAACCAATGATATGTTGAATATATAGGAATAAATGCTTTTAAATTTTGAATTTTTTGTTCTTTTGTCTGCTGTATTTCAGATAGTTTAAATGTTACTCATGATATGATTAACAAAAAACCTATTGTTATTATAATCAAAACTAACATTCAGAACAAAGAAGCTATTATTGAAAAAATAGAAAAATTTGTATATATCGCAATTATAAAAAATAGAGCATAAAGAGAGATTAAAATTCGATTAAAATTTCCTACCTTGCACCATGATTTTACAAAAGCGTTTTCATCATCTGTCCATCACTGTGAATTTTCCTTATTTATCCATTGGATTATGAATGAGAAAAACAAGAGTCCTGATAGGGCTGAGAACATTACTTCCTGTGGATAACGTATTTTCTCACTCATTTGATATAAATATATGTAAATTATTCTGCTGTTTTAACATCTGTAGTTATAAATCCTTTTTCATGTGGTGATGCCAATATTTGAACGCCTACATGCTGAGATCACACAAACATGAGTCCTTCTCAAACACCTACAGAAATTAATCTCTGCTGTTCTGCCTCTGAAAGTCCTAGTAACTGATTTAATGATTTCATGGAAGTTACAGATTGTTTTAATAGAATTTGCATAGATGAATTTGAAACTATAGGCTTTCAGTATTGGCTACGTGTAAAGTCTTCAATATCTTGTGAAATTGTTGTAATTCATAACCCATATTTTCTCGCTCTTTTTATTAGTCAAAATAAAAAGTTTGCAGAAATATCATTTTGCAACATAATCCATGCCTCATCACATACCATTAATCTTTGCTTTTTTACCGCTCTTACTTTTGACCGGATAAAATTCAAAACATTAAACATTGCTGGTGTTTTTAAAGCATCTTCAACATCTCTAATACTAAAAACTGTTAAAGAATTATTTATATCGATATTCGTATAATTATTAAATAATTTTCAGAAAGTTCAAGTGACATATTTACTCAATTTTAATGCTATTTGATCTCCCCCTTGCATTCATTCTAACACATGAAGAAGGTCTTCCATTAGTGGAGGTTTTTTCCCCGTATAATCCTCCATTTCAAATGTAAATCATTTTAATGCATACGTATTTTGAAGTGCCTTATCCAATAAAGCTTCTTCTTCAGGAGAAAGTTTTCAGACTAATATTTGTATAAGTCAAACTAAGTTCATTATTTGAGAACGGAGCAAATCTCATTTTCCATACTCAACGTCTTCTATCATTGGCGGCATATCAAAAGGATTAAGAAATTGTTGAGACGATGTTGCAATATTTACATATGTTCATCCAACTTTTTCACAAAGTCCATGATATTCGTTTTCAGGATCTATTACTATAATGTCTACTCAGTTTAACAAATATCTTAAAATCTCTAGTTTTACTGTAAATGATTTTCATGCTCATGATGTTGCAAGTATTACACTGTTCATATTTGGTAATTTTGAGTTAAAACGATCAAAAATCACCAAACCTCATGTATGAGCATTTACTCAATATAATATTCCTGTTTTCGTTATTAAATCACTTGATATAAATGGGAAACTTGCTGCTAAAGATGATGTAACTGCACTCCTTACAATTCACATATCATCCAAACAAATTGGAAGATTCGCTGTAAATCAATTATCCATCCTGTGAATAGCATTTTTTATCTTTATTCAGTATCAAGAAATTTTTTGTTCAAATTTTTTTCATGTTTCTCTTAGTTGTTCTTCATTATTATCATATATTGTTGTATAATTTCAGAATTCAAAATATCTTTCTTCTTTAGTTGTTAATTTTTCTCTTATCATTTCAACATCACGATATTGTTGCTCTATTTCCTTATCCACGGTAACTCATTTTTGCATTTCATCAGAAAGTTCGGCTTTTAATTGAGTTGACCTTTGTTTTAACATTGACTGAATTGCTCCATCATCTTCTGGATATAAATAAAAACTCATATCCCATTTTGCATGTAGAGACATAATATCTCTTGTCCAAAGCATATCAATATAACTTGGATATTCTTGTGTATAATAACATTTTCCTAAAATTCATGAAACATTGAATTGTTGCATTGAAAATTCCCAATATGAAGGTGCAATATGTGATTTATAATCAGCCAAAACTGAATTATAACGATCATCAACTTCTTTTATATATTGTCTTAATTCTGATGTTAATTTTTTATCTGAATATTCCTCATCTGGCATTTGTAAAATCTCTCTGACCTGTTCTGCTAATTTTGGATTCTTCTCTACTTCTTTTTCTTTATCTTCTGGTATTTCTTTATTTTTTTTATCTTCTTGTTCTTCTTTTTTTGTTGGTTGAGGTGCCAATCATAGTTTTTTTAACAAATTATCCATCCAACTTAATCATTTTTTCTTTTTCTCCTTAGCTGGTTGATTTTCTGGAATTGTAACAAAACCTCCATTTGGAATAATGGTTGTATAATTTGTATCATATACTATATTTTTAAGCCTTTCTACCATAAATTTTACTTGTATCATAAGGTATAAAAATCTACTCTAATTATATGTAAAATCAGATTTTAAGCAAAAAATCGTGAACTTTTTTACTTTTTTTATTTTTATATTAAATATTGTATGTAAATTATATGATATCATATTGACTTTTAATACTTGCTTTCATTTTTTACTTGTTGTTATAGTTTTTTTTGAAATTAAAATAAAAAAAGAAATTTTCTTTAATAAAATTCTTGACATTCTTTTTCACTTTCTTATACTGGGGGTAATTTAGATTGGCGTTTATCTAATCTATAACTAATGTTTATATTATATTCTCGCACAAGATGAGTTTCGTTGTAAAGATGGATGATAAAAAAATAAAAGTCGATATAGAAACTACTCAATTAAAGGATGTGCTAATCTATTGTAAACCTAAAGAGAGACTTGTTCTTATGAGGAAATTTTGACTAGACTGAAGTAAAGAAGTTCCTCTTCAAAAGATAGGAAAAGAATATTCTTTAACTAGAGAAAGAGTTAGACAAATAGAAACTCAAGCTCTTATGAGATTTAGGAGGTTGATTGTTTGAAATGAAGTATATATGAATGTTCTTGTTGAAAGTAAAAAGATATTAGAAGTACATTGAGGAATATTGAGTGAAGATGCGTTAATTTCAAAGATTATTAACAAAGGACTTTTCAAATTTAGTAAGCAGGAACTAAAATTGATATTAGTTTCAGATTTTGATATTACATACTTAAAGAGGAATAAATACCTATCAAAAGCGTTTTATATTGAGCCTTTGTATGAAGATCTTCTTACTAAAATGGTTCTCTTTAGTCAAAACCATTTTATGAAAAGAAAAGGAAGTCAGGATTTGTATGAGTTTATTTCTGTTTTAAAGGAAGAATTTGCTGATGATATCAGAGATATTCCTTTTTTAAAGAATGATCTTTTCTATATTAACTTCTTTAGTATAGTTAGAGATATGGCTATTTTGGATGGTAAAATTGGGATGTTAGATTATGATGATATCAATCCAAAAACAGTAAAATTAAAGATGCTTTATACAATGAGAAGATTGAATAAGCCAATTCATTATCAAGAACTCCCAGGAAAAATTATGGAATGGTTTCCTTCAAGTAGTGTAAAAGTAAACACTGTTCATAACGATCTTGTTAAACATAATGATGTATTTGTAAATTTATGATTGTGACTTTATGGATTGAAAGAATGGGGTTACGAATGAGGAAGTGTTAGAGATATTCTAGTAAGAGTCTTTAAGAAGTTTGATAGACCAATGACTACAAAAGAACTTGCAAAAGAAGTACTAAAACAAAAGATGGTTTCTCAAAATACTGTGCTTTTAAATCTTCAAAAATATAAGTGAGATTTCAAGAGGATAGATAAGGGATTATATCAATACACATGAAAATAGTTTAATTATTAAAAAAAATACAAGGAAAATCTCCTTGTATTTTTTTATGTTATTTTCTGTTATTTCAATTTTTTGTGAAGACTTCGAACGTAATGATATGAAATTCACATCAACAAAATCATTATTGTTCCTATCTCAATAATTCAAACCGCAAGAATATCTAAACTAATTCATGAAATATATTCAAATACTTGTATATTTAGCAAAGCAGAAAGATATTCATCTAATGGAATTAGTGATACTCCTAACAAAATAATTGCTATTAAAAATGCAACGATTAATGCTCTAAATATAACATTCACAAATGGTTGAATAATTTGTGAAGATGTTGCTCATAATAACTTTTTAGCTTGAATGTCTCCTCTAAAATGAGAAAATATAGTTTTTAGGAAGAAAACTGCAAATACAATAATTGTCAATATCAAAGTTCATACTACTAAATATGAAAAGCTCTGAATAAAGTTTGAAAGATTAATAACATTCAAAACTCTGTTTTCCTGTGTCTTTACTGCATTATCTGAAACTTCTTCCATATTAAGAATTTTTCCTCTAAATCTTTCAAGGATTTTTTGCATTTGTTTAAAATCCTCTTGATTTGAGTATCTAATGTATAATGTCGCAGGTAACGGATTTTCGAGTTTATATTTATTCAATGTTGCGGTAAGATCTGGAACTCTTTTTTCTACAAACCCTAATGCATCTTTCTTAGAAGTATATGCAACCTTCAATCACTTTGCCTCTAAAGCCGCTTTCATATTTACAGCGTCTTGTTCTGAAGATGAAGTATCTGAAAGATAAACATATACTCACAATTTATCTTTCATAGAATCATTAAAACTATTTCAAAATAGTGCTCCTGCCAAAAATACATTCATAATAAAGATCAATACTCACATTAGAATACTTATCAACCATAGTGGTCATCTATATGACTTTACTATAGTTTTTGTATCAGATTTGATAGGATTAAATGTAAATGGCTTTGTCTGTTTTTGCATTTTCTTTTTGTAAATGGTAAATAATTATGTTAATCTATTTCCTAATTTGGAAAAGTTTTTTAGCTTTAATAAATTTTTCAAATAAAGATATTTTTGCTTGATAAAAATCAATTTCTTTATCTACAAATTTCAATGAATTCTTATGCTTATTAAAATATGTTATCATCTCCTGAGCTTTTTTATATTCTTGTTCAAGGATATAAAGTTGGATGAGATTATAAACTACTTCTGCATCTTTATTATCTAAAGCAAATGCATCTTTTACGAAATCTAATCATTTAGATCTATTCCCGTACCAATATTCGCAAAGTCAATAACATCTTATTATTTCATGATTTGAAGCATTTGTCATATCCATAGCTTTGAGAAGATACTTTTTTGCTTCTTTTCGATTATTTTTTTCCATTTCTAAAACTCCTTTTATATAGAGTCCTAATGGATCATTATTATTTTTTTGTGCATTAAGAAAATCAACAGCTTTACTTGCTTTTCAGTATTCACCTTTACGATACTGAATATCTGCAATTTGTAAGATAGCATCTTCATTACTTGGATCACGAGAGAGAATTGAATTAACCAATTTAATTGCTTCATCATATTTTCACTGATTTTTGAGTTCTTCTATCTCTTCAATTAGGGAATCTGGGATATAAACCATTATTGTTTTGTTCTAGAATAAATCATTTATTAAGTCTACCCCTTCTCCAAAAAAAATTCAAATTTTTTTAACATCAATCATTTTCTCATACTTTACATTTTTTATATATTGTATATTATATATTAATCTACATATTCTTTTTACTTATTATATTTTTTTATTTCCTTTAATTATGTCAATTATTTTTAATCAATTGTTTTAATTTATGCTTGAAACTTGAGTTAAAATATTCATATTTTATAGATTAGGACTTTTACATCTTCTTATTATATTAAACTAATGAGTTGAAATGATAAATTAACTCAAGCTAAAAGTAAAATATCTAGCTGATTTTTCTGATTTTGGGTAAGACAATGGAGAACAACGATATTAGTTCTTGTTCTTTTTATCTTAATAGGTACTTTCTCTGCGTATCGTATTCCTAAAGAATCTTTTCCCGAGGTAAATCTTGGTATGGTTACCATCATGACGGTTTACCCCGGCTGAAACCCTGAAGATATTGACTCATTAATTACAAAAAAAATTGAAGATCAAATACAATCGATAGATGGTATTGATTCCATTGATTCAACTTCTGCTAATAATATATCAACTGTTATGGCTACATTAGAGAACGATGCAGATGTTGATAGTGTTGCTAATAAAATTCAGGATGCAGTTAATAAAGTAAATCTTCCGTCTGATGCAAACGACCCAGTTATTTCTCAAATTGATACCAATACAATCGGGAAAATGATGTTTAATATGGTTTTATATGCAAAAGACGATCGTTTTAGTGAAGATTATTTAAAAGAAAAAGCCATCAAACTAAAAAAAACTTTAGAATGAGTTGGAAAAATAGACACTATTTCCCTAAGTGATTGATCTGTTAGTATTATGTGATGATGAAACGATTGAGAAATATACGATATTGATGTACTTATAGATCAAGATAGATTAAATCAATTATGACTTACTATTCCACAAATTTCAAATATACTTCAGTGATTTAATGTTTCACAACCTTTAGGTAGTCATAAAATTTGAGATAAAGAATATGCATTTAGAATTGACTGAGAAATAACCAGCTTAGAACAATTATCTCAAACACCTATTCCACTTCAAAATTGAAAAACTATTCCATTGGAAACTATCGCCACCATAAAAACTAGTTTTGATGGAGATTCACAAATAAATGTTTGACACGTAGACTGAGAAACGAGATATGCAGGAAACTTAGCCGTTGAACTTTCTTTTAATAGGAAAGGATCTGCTAGTGTTTTTGCTGCATCTAATGATGCAAAAAAAAGAATTGAAAAAGAGTTTGAGAGTGAAGAATATAAAGATTTGTGATATTTTTTTACTAGCGATTTAGGGAAAAAGGTTAGCGATTTGTATAATGAACTTGTTGTTAATATGATTTCCACACTTCTCGTTGTATTCTTAATTGTGTTATGTTTCGTATGAAGTTTGGAATCATTTCTAGCTACTATTTCAATTCCTATTGCCTTTTTTGTTACGTTCTTTGTACTCAATGCTCTTTGATATACAATGAATGTTTTAACAAATTTTTCACTCATTATATGTTTATGAATAGCTGTAGACTCAGCAACCGTTATCATACAATGAGCAAGTGAAAATATGAAAAAAGGATATAAGCCTCTTCATGCAGCAATGCTTTCAGTAAGGACATACAAGAATTCATTAATCTCTTGAACTGCTACTACTGTTGTTGTGTTTATCCCTCTTATGATGCTTCCATGAGTTATGTGAAAGGCAATGTCACTAATTCCTATTACAATATTTACAACACTATTGGCATCACTTTTTGTCTCATTAACAATTACTCCTACGATATTCTTCTTGGTAAGTAAAGATAAAAAGAAATATACAAAAAATCCAGAATCAGAACAATACTTGTTAGAAGATGAAAAATTATTACTGGAAAATGATAGAATAAATAAGATAGAAAAAAAAGATTCGAATGAAGATTCTTTTCGTGATAGAGTTCTTGATAAACTAGTTGAACGATATGAGAAACTTGTTGATTGAGTTCTTGATAGTACGGTTAAAAGAGCTTTATGGATTATTGTCCCTATTGTTATCTTCCTTCTTACTTCAATGTTTATCTCAACAAAATTATGATTTTTGTTGATGCCTAATTATGATAGTGAAGATTTAAGTGTAACACTTACTGCTGATGCAGGATTTACTACGAAAAAAATGATTGAAAAAAGTGAAGGATTACACGAAGCTATTATTAAAATTCCTGAACTTGAAAATTATACAGAAGTTATTAACTGAAATACTATTAGTATTAGTATAGCACTTACTGATCATAAAACAAGGAAAAGAACTTCTTTTGATGTTGAAGCAGATCTTACAAGAGATCTAGCATATTTAAAAGAAAGATGATTTGATGTTGCAGTCCAATCTCTTACTAGTTCCTCAAGTTCTATGTGATCCGCTGGTGAGATATGAATAAAAATAAAAGCCGATGAAAAAGCAAGTCTTGATGATTTAAACAAAGTTGCTAGAGATTTTGAAAATTATTTGAAAACATTACCATGAACAAAAAATATTACAAACTCTAGTAAAGAAAGTCCATGACAATTTGTTTTCACTCTAGATGAAGATAGACTTGCAATGTTATGATTAACAAAAACTTCTGTTGGTCCTTCTCTCTATTTAGCTCTCAATTGAATGGATGCTGGAAGTGTTAAAATAGACTGAGATTCACATGATATTTCTCTTAAATATAATGATTTTGAAGATACAGTCTCTCCTGACACTCTTATGTGAACTATCATAACGACTACAGCATGACAAATTCCTTTAGCTAGTATAGCAAGTTATACGTTTAAACCAGCAGTTAGTAATATTACAAGAGAAGATTGAGATATTGTTGTTAATATTTGAGCAAATCTTGAACAAGATGTAAAAGCTGAAAGTGTGAATGAACCATTATATGCATATTGAGAAAGTTATGACTTCCCAGATGGAATTAGCTATTCTAAGTGATGAGAACAAGTTGAGAATGCAGATTTAATTGAATCACTTCTTGCTTCTATCGCATTTGCGTTTATTATGATTTTTGGTATTTTGGTACTACAATTTAATAGTTATGTTCAACCTTTGATTATTTCATACTCATTACTCATGTGATTTGTTTGAGCAACATATTGAATGTTAGTTACTTGAAATCCTTATTCTATGATGTTCTTAATTTGATTCGTTGCATTAATGGGTATTGTTGTTAATAATGCCATTATTCTAATAGATAGTGCTAATGATAACGTATCTCACTGATACTCTCGTTGAGATGCCATAAAGGAAAGTGCAAAATCTAGGTTAAAACCTATACTTTCAACAACATTAACAACCGTTATCGGTATGTGAACCCTCCTAACAAATGGTATGTTTGCGCTCCTTGCCTATACAATCATGTTCGGACTATCTTTTGCTACCTTTGTTACATTATTTGCGATTCCCGTTCTTTATAAAGATGAAGGAAAATTGAGACTTCTTATAAGAAGACTTTTATTTAAGCCA